>Ga0206131_10000065_pt1 | contig 133079 bp, 125 predicted proteins | sample Helgoland_Spring_FD_148636 | JGI IMG/M metagenome (GOLD analysis project Ga0206131, IMG submission 148636) | Pelagic subsurface seawater microbial communities from Kabeltonne, Helgoland, North Sea - Helgoland_Spring_Bloom_20160517_1 | ecosystem: Environmental > Aquatic > Marine > Epipelagic ...
TTTGGCACCTCGATGTCGGCTCATCTCATCCTGGGGCTGGAGCAGGTCCCAAGGGTACGGCTGTTCGCCGTTTAAAGAGGTACGTGAGCTGGGTTTAGAACGTCGTGAGACAGTTCGGTCCCTATCTTCCGTGGGTGTAGGATACTTGAGAGGAGTTGCCCCTAGTACGAGAGGACCGGGGTGAACGAACCACTGGTGGACCAGTTGTCGTGCCAACGGCAGTGCTGGGTAGCTATGTTCGGACAGGATAACCGCTGAAGGCATCTAAGCGGGAAGCCCCCCTCAAAACAAGGTATCCCTGAGGGCCGAGGTAGACCACCTCGTCGATAGGCCAGAGATGTAAGTGCAGCAATGCATTCAGTTGACTGGTACTAATTGCCCGATAGGCTTGATTTGATCTAGTAAAAGCAAGACATGTAAGTCCTTGCAATGAAACATTAATCAAAAGCATACACAGACTTAAGTCGTACGCGACTTGGACAACATCAGAGGATTTTTTTGGTTTGGTGGTCATAGCGCAAGCAAAACACCCGGTCCCATCCCGAACCCGGCAGTTAAGTGCTGTTGCGCCGATGGTACTGCGTCTTAAGGCGTGGGAGAGTAGGTCACTGCCAAACCTAATAAATCCTCTGATAAATAGTGTCTCTCTTACGATAGTCTCAATCATACATAACAGATTGAGACAGGTGGCGCGGGATGGAGCAGCCCGGTAGCTCGTCAGGCTCATAACCTGAAGGTCGTAGGTTCAAATCCTACTCCCGCAACCAACACTAGTTAATTGATTACAATGTAGTAGCGCCCTGATGGGCGCTTCTTGCATTTTGGCGCCCTCAGAAATTGCCGCGTTGATTGCCGCTTTTGAAGTGGTTTGGCAAATTCGGACAGCGTGCTCAGATGTATCCAGCACGATTGAATGGATACGAGAATGACAAAGTGATGGAACTTTTCAGACAAGTTTAATACTACTATATCGCTTGAGGCGCTACGTGGTGACAAGACGGTGCAAAAGATCGCAGCGAAGCGCCAGCGTTATCCTTCGCAGGTGAGTACGTGTATACGGCAGGCAATTGAAGGCATTGCCCACGCCTTCTTGGACAAGGTCAAGAAGGCTGGGGACAAGGACGGTAAGATTAAAGAGCTTCATGCTAAGATCAGTCAACTTGCGATGGAAAATGATTTTTTGTCATAAGTTCTAAAGTGATTAGCCCGTCTGAACGCAGCGCGATGATCCGTAAGGACAACACCGACCTTAGCCTGACGCGGCATTTTAAGCTGCTCAAGATTAGGCGTCCTTCAATCTATTACACGCCGGTCGGCTTTGATCAGGCTACGATTGATCTGATGCACGAGATTGGCCGGATATTTACAAGGCACCCGTTCTTTGGCAGCCGCTAGATCGCGGCGTATCTGCCCCAATCAGGGTTCTCGGCAGGCCGGGAATCGAGTGCGTCGTCTGATGAGCATCATGGGGCTGCAGGCCATCTACAAAGGGCCTAACACCAGCAAGATGCACCCGCAGTATAAAGATCTGGCCACTTATTAAGAAAGCTGTCGATCACGCTCGCACATCATGTTTGGTGCCGCGATATTACCTACATTCAGTGAAGAACGACTTCCTGTATCCGGCAGCGATCATGGATTGGGCAACACGCAAAGTGCTGTCCTAGCGGCTGTCACATACGCTGGATGCCAGCTTATGCGTTGAAACACTGGACTTAGCCATCGCCAAATATGACAAGCTCGAGATCTTGAATACGGATCAGGGCAGTCAATATACGGGTGCATATTGGATTACGACACTGACGAAGGTCGATATCAAAATCACTATGGGTGGGCGAGGTCGCTATATGGACAAAAACTTTATCTAGCGGCTCTGGCGATCCCTGAAGTAAGAGGCAGTCTTTTTAAACGAAATCAATGACGTTTTCCGAGCCAAGCGGATCATCGATGACTGGATAGGGTTCTACAACAGCGAACGGCCTCACACCGCCCTCGACAAACGCACGGCAGACGCGACATACTTCGACCAAACCGAGATACGAAAAGCGGCATGAACATAAACCAGATACATCTTAGCCAAGCCGCAAACCTGTCCTGAAAAGTAGGACCACTTCAAATAAAGATATTGAATTGAATTTAAGTTCAACATTTTGTTAAACGCCACGCGTCCCATTCTTCGGGAGTATCAAGGTCCAGCCTTGCTTGATTACTGGATAGTCTGACTAAGCGAACGTCGTTTTTGACCTCATTAATAATACTTTGCCCTCCGTTATCACCTGTCAGCTGCATAAGTCTGTTGAAAAGGCTTTGATCGAAAACTATTGGGTGGCCCGGCTTGCCGTCTTTTGTGGCACCACGCCAAACTAGTTGGTTTGGGTGGCTATTTATAGCGGCGATTACTGTGTTGAGTTCAATTTGGGTAATTTCGGGTAGATCAGCAAGCAAAAGCATAGCTTTAGTTGTTTTTTGTGACAAACTTTTAATAGCTGTCCGAATGCTTGCGCTAATACCTTCGGTTGCGTCCTTCACAGATAGAGGTGAAACATTTAAATCTGAAACTGTATGGTATCGCGGATGAGGCGCTGGCGGTAACGTAATAATAACATCATTACTTACAGCAAGCGCGGCTAAAGCTTGTTGCCGCAAAAGTGGAATATCATCTATTTTTTCAAGTAATTTGTCTCTCCCTCGCATTCGTGAAGATGATCCTGCGGCTAAAATAATGATAGTTATCATGGTTTTAGTCTTTCAAAAATTAACTTCCTGTTTTGTTTAATCAATTTTATTCTAGAAGGTAATATTTGTGTCATATTTCATTCCTTTACAATTGTGTTATTTGAATCTCTGTCTAATTTTGAATTCATGCCTCAACCGAATGAAGGTGCTAAACTTGGTTTATCTTCTTGCATTTTTAGGCGATTTTGTTGTCAAATAAACAATATGTTTGGAACTTTTAAAGAGCATGTTGTCGAACTTTACACTGGGACTAATTTGAGATCTCTGGTGTTTCGATATGCATTAATTGCGTTTGATGTTTTTAGCATAATACTGTTCATTGCTGTTAGTCCGTTGCAAGAAACCTCACAAATTGAGTACATCGTTTCTATCGTTGGTTTGGTCATTCTGACGGATTTTATAATTAGGCTTTGGATAGCTCGCGACCGTTTAGCTTTAATGCGTCGAGTATATGTGATCGCGGATTTTGTGGTTATATTCGATATTTTAATTTCGGCATTCATAGATCAGGATATAGCATTTCTGCGCGTTCTTCGGGGCTTAAGGTTAGTCCATTGTTATCATTTGTTGAATGATCTTCGCCACGTAAGTCGGTTTTTTCAACGGCATGAACAAATCTTTATATCTGTATTAAATCTGTTTGTTTTTGTGTTCTTTACAACGTCCCTTGTTTTTACTTTTTTTGTAGGAAAATCTACTGGCTTTAATGGTTATGTTGATGCTTTATATTTTACAATCGCCACGCTTACGACAACTGGTTACGGAGATCTTACCCCAACAACAATTCCAAATAAACTTTTGGCCGTGGGAATTATGATTGTTGGTGTCACCCTGTTTGTGCAAGTAGCACGCGCAATTTTTGTTCCGTCTAAAAAACTTTCTAAGATATCTATCGAATGTCATAATTGCTCCTTATTGCAACATGATGTAGACGCTGTGCACTGTAAACATTGTGGAAATTTGTTAAAGATTGCGATGTAAAATCCGCGATCTCCCAAATCTAAACTGGCAAAATCAAAGATTTGTGATCGTTGATATTCACTTATAGGCAAACCTTTAGGTTGAAAAAGGTACAGAGCATTAATCAGTAAGTGCCGATCAAACTATACTGTTAAAGGTATTGATTATGACTAACTCTCATAGTTTGGGAGTTTCTTTACTGGACCAGTGTGGCAGAAATTTAGCTTAACCTGCACGAGAGACTGTCATTATATGAAATTTTTACAAAGCTGTCGCTCTTGACCGAATTACTGATGTGAAGGCAGGAATTATATTTATTTAAAGATGGCGATGGTTTTAGTTTTTATGTGATTATGATGAGAGCTTATTCATCTGAGATGAGATTACCGCGTTTGTAGTTGTAAAATGCTAAAGATGGAAATTAAGTGGAAGTTGTGTTGACAGGGCAAACTTGTAATGAAATTGAAAATTCATGCCTAAAATTTTGTAAATTTGTATGATGACTTTTTTAAATACTCAGTATTTGATAACCTAACTAAGCAAGATTAGTCCAATTTCTTTATTTGCAGTGCTGTTATTCTGTTACCGTCACGCTGCATTACTTCAAACCTAAAACCATGGAAGTTGAAAACTTGACCAACAGTGGGAATTATTCGCGCTTCATGAATAACTAAGCCGGCTACGGTGTTGGCTTCTTCATCAGGCAGTGTCCATTCCGTCGAGCGGTTTAGGTCGCGAATTGTCATAGCTCCATCAATAAAGTAATATCCTTCCTCTGTCTGCTGAACTTGGTGATTAGCGTCAGGATCAAATTCATCTGTAATTTCACCAACTATTTCTTCTAGAATGTCTTCAAGAGTGATTAAACCCTGCAGCGAACCATATTCATCCACAACGAGTGCAAAGTGGCTTCTAATACGCAGAAATTGGCGCATTTGATCGTCCAAAGTGGTAGTCTCTGGCACGAAGTAAGGTGATGTCGCAACTGCAGATATATCGAAGTCTTTCAGAGCTGCTGCGTTTCCATCTGGGCCACCGATTGTTTCGTACATGGCACGTAACAAATCTTTTGCATGAATTACTCCTGTAATATTTTCAGGTTCATCTGCGTAGACGGGAAGTCTCGTGTGACTTGATTGTAAACACTGCTCTAGAATAGCCTGTGGAGCATCGCCAGAGTTAATCATTTCTATACCAGATCGATGCAGCATGATTTCCTCGACGGTGCGATCTCCCAAATCTAAAGCTCCTAGGATGCGGTCGCGGTCTTCTTTTTCAACTACACCATCGGAGTGACCAATTTGTATTGCTCCAGCAATTTCTTCTCGAACGGCCATAATGTGGCTGTTTGGATCAATTTGGACTCCAAATACCCCAAGAATGCCACGTACTAGAAAGCGTACTGCGGCTACTACTGGTGCAAAAATAGTGACAATTAGTGAAATTGGGCGAGATACTAAAGCTGCCGCTGTTTCGGCATTTGTGATAGCGTAGGTTTTTGGTAGCACTTCTGCAAAGATTAGAACTAAAAAAGTCATTACAAAGGTTGCCATCACTACACTGCCTTCTCCAAAGGCTTTGGAAAACAGGATCGTGGCTAAAGACGTTGCTAAGATATTTACCAGGTTGTTTCCCAAAAGAACGGAGCCAATCAGCCTTTCGCTGTCATCTGTTATTTCAAGGGCTCGTTGTGCCCCACGTGAACCTTTATCCGCCTGGCTGCGCAACTTTCCACGTGAAGCGGCAGTTAGTGCAGTTTCTGAACCTGAAAAAAAACTAGATAATACCAACAAGCACATGATTGTCCCCGCCGTGATCCAGAAAGCAACATTGAAGATTGAATTTGGCTCTTCCATTAGTGATTTATCCTTTGGCCTCTATAGCGTTATGAGGGTGTGATGCGCCGCAATCAAGAGAGGTAGCAAATGGAGTATTAAAATTTTGGAGTATTTTAAGGTCCAGTTTTGATATTTGGTGGGCCATACTCTAATCTGCAAGCCACCCAAGCAGTTCTTTTGGAAAGTGTTAAAAATGTTGCGAATCCTGTATGTACTGGGGATCTGGTAGCGTATTGTGCACGGCCTACTGAAACTGTTGCTGTGCTTCGCTCCGCAAACTTTGAAGTTATTGATGGAAATTGTGAGGTGCAATTGGCCGCTAGGGCGAACAGTTGTGGTTGCGGATTTACCAGTGATTCTGTTTGTTACGCATTATCAATTGACTGGTTTGGTTTTGCTTCCTCTTAAATTTAAATTTTGAGCGAAAATGGATGGCTAGTTTGTCAGATGTAATTAGTTTTATACACTCTGGTGCGAATTATGGCGTAATCCATGGTGGAGCGTCTGATATTGCCCGATTTTTTTGGTCATCTACAGCCACTGAGGTTTTGGAAGGGGATTAGTCTGCGCTTGAAGCCATTATTGGTCAAGTGAATTATATTTTATCCGGACATAGTGGTATTCCCTTTATTAGATTTTTGAGGAGAGGTAGTTGGATCAACGTTGGAGTTATTAGGATGCCTCCGAATGACGGTTTTCCAGACATGCGTTTTATATTACTGGAACAGGGTGACTTTACTTTTCATAAACCGTCGTATGATTTTAGCGCGCCGGTTTTGGATATGCAGACTGCAAGCTTGACACAAGGTTATAATAAGTCACTTGTCAGCGGCTATTGGCCTTCTGAAGATATTTTACCAGAGGAATTGCGTCGACCTTTCGACAGCGGGTGATGGTCTACAACTAATTTAGTTAAATGGTCGGCAACTACATGTGTATAGATTTCTGTTGTGGCTATATCAGAATGGCCTAGCATAGTCTGGATTGAACGTAGATCCGCCCCACCTGCTAGAAGATGAGTTGCAAAAACATGGCGTAAGATATGGGGTGTAACTTTAGCTGGGGAAACCCCAGCGAAAACAGCTAATTTTTTAATCCTTGCATAGAACCAGTGCCTTGTAAGAAAACCAGAAGCGCCACGAGATGGAAAGAGATAGGAGGATTTTGATTTGCCTCGTCCTTCCATGCCTTCATATTGAAGATCCCAGAGTTGAATCCATTCTGTTAAAGCGATCTTCGCTGATACTGACAAAGGCACCAACCGCTCTTTACGGCCTTTACCTAAAATGAGTAACATTTCTGGCTGGCCTCGAGCAGCCGAAACTGGCAAGCTTAAAAGCTCACTGACCCGCATACCTGTGGCATATAGAAGTTCCATTAGGCATGTATCGCGTATCTTATCATGGGTGTTACGACCAAAGTTACGAGCTGCTAGTAAAAGTTTGTCTACTTCATTGATTTCTAAAGTTTTGGGCAGGCGTTTTTCTAGTTTTGGACTACTAATTTGCATTGCCGGGTTGTCTGGCCGCCAGCCTTCATCGAATGCAAATCTGTATAACTGTTTGATTGCTGAAAGACGGCGGGCACGAGTGGATTTAGCTAATCCAAGCGCTTTACAATCCAATAAATAGGCTTCTATTTCGGGCTGTCCAATATTGGTAAAGTCACTATTCCGTAACTCTAACCAACTTTGCATGTCTGTGAGGTCACGGCCGTAGGACAGCAATGTATTGGGAGCAGCTCCCAATTCTGCAGCTTGCGCATCCAAAAAAATTGATATCCATCCTGTACTCATTACTGAACTTCTAAAAGTAAAATTTGTAACGCTGTTCGACGGGCGACGTCTTCTAATCCGAGTGCGCGCAAAGTAGCTAAACCGGTGGTCAACTGAGCCAGGTCGCCTTTTCCGCCGGAATCTGTCATATGCACTGTATCAAGTAAAGCGGATCCCAAAGCACCTGATGCAGCAATTTCCAAAATTTTCTGGTCGGGTTGTGCGTCACGAAAACCATCTAAAATAGCTCTCTTAATTCCGATTGCTGTAAGAGATTTAGGAGGATTTCCCTTGGCTATTGCCGCCACTACCGGGTTCTGTATAGCCCTTGTAGGAAAAAGGCGCGCGGCTGTTTCATATAATTCTGATAGAGATAAGACTTGAAAAGCGATATCTGCTGTCCTACCGCTAAGTATCATTTGACTTAAAGATGATGAGAATAGGTTGGCGAACTGAACTGCTAACTGTGCTCGCTGCATGGCTTCCCATGCGTCAGGAAGAGTTGTGGCCACGGATGCAGAACTCCCTGAATTAATTGCCACTTCAAAACGTTGTATTGCTTCAATTCGATCCCAGACCCCCCCTGATGCTGCTGGCTCTCCTAGTGTGTAAAGGCCTAGGAGGCGGTTGTCTGCCATTGATCCGACACGGGCTAAGCGTTCTGCAGCCTCTACTTGTGCCTTCCAACCTGCGGTATCTGCTAGATCGGCATTTGCATAAATTAGTGGCCAAACTCTTGCTGGAATAGGTGTTCCAATTGCTTGGTATAAACGAAAACTTAATGGATCAGGTTTTGTTGGCATGGAAAGCGCAGGTTCACTTTCGAACAGGTCAGGGTCTAAAAAACGTTCAAGAGCATTAGCCATTGTAACTGGCACTAACCCTAAGGCTTTGCCTGTTCCAAGCAGTAATACAGCATCTTCCCATTTACCAATACGCGCTTTGCAATAAATCTCGTGAGATTTACTTGGTGACAATTGAGGTTTATCAACCAAGATTGTACAGGCAGTAGTGTCCGTTCCAGCTAGAAGTGCCATGTCAAAATATCTTTTGAAATGAGCGTTAGAAGTGGTTGGTCCAATTTGCTCCATCAAAGTCATGGCTGAATCTAGCGCACCTAAAGTCATTAGCTCATCTACACGTATTAGATCAAAGGTTTCTGCGCCAATAGATGGAGGAGATGCTTCAGCAATAAGTAACGTGTAGTAAAGAGATTGTAGTGCTGGAAGTTGTAGATTTGGTATAGCTTTAATTTGCTTTGTTAACAAAAGGCCGTCACTCGATGACCAAAGGGTATCAGGTAATCCAGTCACACTAGATGGTGCTAATCCAATGCGTCTGGGGGTATTTGTATTCAGCGCACCTACGGAGACCTCTGGTACTGAACCGCTATCTGCCACATCAGGCTCTGAATACAATGGTATTGGTGTTTGGGAAGATGGTTGTTGGTCTATCCAATCTATAACGTTTAACGGTCGGTTTGATAACTCCTGAGCCACGAGGCTTCTAGACAGCACTATACTCGCAATAATTATTGTTACCGCAATACGCATTTATTCTGTTTCCAAAGTAACAGGCACTCTCGTCTCTGTTTGTGGGGGAGAGAAGTTAGCGCCAAAATATTCGCCTAAATAGGCATAACTTGCTAATCCAACAAAACTAATGATTAATATAAATATTAATAATTTAAAAATTCTGCCCATATTTATTTACCTTATTCTTTATATACAATTTTGCCTATTTTAATAAAAGCATAGCTGGTCTTTTAAACAAAATCACGTCATTGAAAGTTTAATGGGTAAAAAAAAACACATCCAACCGCACTTTATCCTAAAAAAAACCATTGTAATGGTGGGAATGATGGGTGCAGGAAAGACAGCTGTTGGGCGAGGCTTATCTCAACGGCTTTCTGTTCCATTTTTGGATAGTGATTCAGAGATTGAGACTGCTGCCAATCGGACAGTTCCAGAGATTTTTAAACGTGATGGCGAAAAATTTTTCAGAGCCCGAGAAGCTGAAGTAATTGCCCGTTTACTTGAAGAAAAACGTGGTGTCCTTTCAACAGGCGGTGGTGCATTTTTGGCTCAGGATAATCGTATTAAAATTACGACTCGTGGTGTATCTGTTTGGTTAGATGCTGATCTAGATTTATTATGGCAACGAGTGCGGCTTAAAGATACTCGGCCCTTGCTTCGTACCGCAGATCCGTTTGCTACTTTGACAAAAATTTATGGAAACCGCGTGCCCACGTACGCAAAGGCAGACGTAGTCGTGAAATCGATTTCAGGTTTATCTATTGAAGAGATGGTTGATCGTGTAATCGATAAGTTATTATCGGATCGTCCAGATGTTTTGGAGATGAGCATTGCGTGAAGTTGTCCATGTACCATTGGGTGAAAGAGCTTATGATGTAATTATTGGTCCAGGCCTTTTGGCTGATTCTGGAACTTTAATTACGCCTTTTTTACAGCGTGCGCGCGTAGCAATTATTACTGAAACCCATGTCGCATCTTTGCATTTGGAAAGGTTTCGATCTGGTCTTGTGAAAGCTGGAGTTGAATGCTCTGTTCTTGAATTACCTCCTGGGGAAAGTACTAAAAGCTGGTTATATTTAACTAAAGTCACTGAATGGCTTCTGTACGAAAAAATTGAACGACACGATGTAGTAGTTGCACTTGGTGGCGGGGTAGTAGGAGATCTTGTGGGGTTCGCAGCGGCAATTTTGCGCCGTGGTGTACGACTAATTCAAATTCCAACCTCGCTGTTGGCACAAGTAGATAGCTCTGTTGGCGGAAAAACTGGAATAAACACATGTCACGGTAAAAATTTGGTGGGAGCATTCCATCAACCTTGTTTGGTATTAGCAGATTCCAGTGTTTTACAAACGTTATCATCGCGCGATTTTCTTGCTGGTTATGGCGAAGTTATGAAATATGGCTTACTGGGAGATGCGGATTTTTGGAATTGGTTAGAAGTTAATGCTTCAGCGATGGTAGACGGTGACATGACGTTAAGAATTGCGGCAGTGAAAAAATCAGTTCAGATGAAAGCTGATATAATAACACATGATGAAACAGAGCAGGGTGACCGAGCTTTACTCAATCTGGGTCACACATTCTGTCATGCTCTTGAAGCCGCTACTGGCTATTCTGATAGGCTTTTGCATGGAGAAGGGGTGGCGATCGGTTGTGGTTTGGCGTTCGCAATTTCGGCGCGTATGGGATTAATTAGTCAAGAAGAGCCAAGTCGCATCCATGAGCATTTACAATCGATGGGTATGAAAATAAATTTAACTGATATTTCAGGGGCTTTGCCATCAGCTGAAGATCTATTGGTTCTAATGGGACAAGATAAGAAAGTTGTTTCTGGCCGACTAAACTTTGTTTTGGCAAAAGGCATTGGTAATACATTCGTAACGGATAAGGTTGAGCCAAATACCGTTATTGAGGTTCTAAAGGCCTACGGAGCCTAACCTAATGTTTTCATTTCTTTTGCTAAGCTTAATAGTCTTTACAAAGTTTTTATAACGGGAGGTAAAAGGTCTTGTCTGACAATCCATTTAATTTTTTTATCCCGTGTGAATTAATTAGATCGTTTTTAGAAACCTTGATGTGAGAAAAATGACATCGAAAGCGGTTTTTGAAGCTTCCGATGCTTATTGTGGTATTTGTCCATATAGGCAGAATTTCGATCATTACATCAAAATGGGATTTCATCATCTAAATCACGAGATGCCGCAGGGCTCGGAGTATTCGCATTTCCCCCGCCAGTATCTCCACCACGGTTATCGTAGCCTACTTGTCCATCGCCACCACCGCCCATCGAGCCGGCCCCACTCTCGCGACCGTCAAGCATAGTAAGTGTACCACCATAACCTTGCAAAACAACTTCGGTCGAGTAGCGATCTTGACCAGCTTGATCCTGCCATTTTCGAGTTTGCAACTGTCCTTCAACATATACTTTGGAACCTTTTCGCAAATATTGTTCTGCAATCCGGACAAGTCCCTCCTGAAAAATAGCAACAGAATGCCACTCTGTGCGTTCTTTCCGCTCACCAGTATTACGATCTTTCCAATTTTCGGATGTTGCAATGCTGAGATTACAAACTTTCCCACCATTTTGGAACGTGCGAACCTCAGGGTCTCTTCCAAGATTTCCGATCAAAATTACTTTATTTACAGATCCTGCCATGTTTTTCCCTTCAGGTGTTGTTAAATGACAATGATTCTATGCCATGTTCATTAAACCTCTTCCAACTTATACTTCTATTGAAAATGGTTAAAGCGTTTGGCACCCTTAAGGGTGGATCAAATAATAAAAAACTACTATAATTTTTTAAAGGCAGAAAGCCACTTTATATGGGCATTGGACACAATGAGGAAAGTGATACCTGTAGTATTGGTTTTAAGCTGTACAGTTCAGTTAGTTGCAGCAGATGTTTTAACCAATCGGAATCGAAACAAATTATTTAAATCTCAGACCAGTATTCTAGATAATCGCGCTGCCAAACAATACTCAAATTCGATTCGTTTGCAGCCTCCACAAGTGATCACGCCAACAAAATGGGGTGGTGCAGTGAAATTCCAAGGTAAATACAATGGCCCATTTCTAAAAATGGCACAGGATGCCGCTCGTCGTCACAGTGTGCCGGTGGATTTATTTCTACGTCTTGTCCAACAGGAGTCTGGTTGGAATTCAGAAGCAGTATCTCACAAAGGGGCGTATGGCTTGGCTCAACTGATGCCTCAAACAGCGGTTGCGCTTGGTGTTGACCCGACAGTACCTGCTGAAAACCTCGAGGGCGGCGCGCGTTATCTTAGGCAACAATATAGGGCTTTCGGCAGTTGGCGCCTCGCTTTAGCAGCATATAATGCTGGGCCAGATGCTGTGAAAAAACATAATGGTGTCCCTCCTTATGCAGAAACTCGCAATTATGTCCGTATAATCTGGGGAAGTTGATTTTAAATAAAACTAAATCTTAGTAGTCTTCACGGTTACAATGATGGATTATAAAAAACTTTGTTTGAATAAAAGAGGCAATGGAACCGACTGAGCAACCCCACTTGAGTGGTCCATATTGAAAGGGGAAGGCTCTTATTCGCGTGGTTAGCTCTAAACAGTCTCGATGCCGGCTAGGTTAGCATATTATTATGAGGTTCTGACGTATTTACTGAATACTGCAGTGAGACTTAATAAAATATTAAACAGTTTTACCTCAACGTCCTTTTCTAATCGGATTTAATAATCTGTAGAAAATGAAATATAATCAGCATACTAGCTAATGTCAGCTATATGTTTTCAACTTTATTGAGGGTCAGATTGTGGACATGTACATTCAAATACATCGTTCTGCATCGCTCGTTTATTAACCATACCCAGTTTTTTTAAGCTAAGATGTCTCTACCTGAACCCACTCGGCCATATTCGACCTAAACCATGTCCGTTGCCTTTTGGCGTATTTTCGTGTGGTGATGCTTGCCGCTTCCACAGCTTCGTTGCGTGTTATTTTTCCGGTAATTACACCAATCGCTTCTGCGGCACCAATGGCCTTACAGGAAGGCAGGCTGGGATCAAATCGATTCAGCATAGCTTTGGCTTCGTCCAACCCTCCATTGTCAATAATATGATTAAAACGGTTTTCGATACGATGATTTAACCAATCTTTTGTGCTGTTTAGTACGATGCCAGTATAATCGCTTTTCCGTAGTATGGGTGGACCAGTATCCTTTTGCCAAGAAGTCAAAGAACGTCCAGTACATTTTTGAACTTCCCAAGCACGCTGAACACGTGCTCGATTAGCTAAATCTATTCGGGAAATGGTCTCGTGGTCTATTTCATTAACAAGTTTTTCCAATGATAGAGTGTTTCCAATTAATCGAATTTCAGTTGGAGTAGTGGGAATATCTGCTAATCCTTTAGTCAGGGCGTTGAAGTAAAGCCCTGTTCCACCAACTATGACGGGCTTGTTGTCTTTAATAAGTAATTTTATGCTTTTTAACCAATGCCCTGTGGAATACTCAGTATCATAGGAAATATGGCCATACAAAAAATGAGGAGCACATTTTTCCTCTTCCATCGACGGCCGCGCTGTAATTATGCGCCAACAGTTGTATACTTGGCTTGCGTCAGCATTAACTATTATTCTGTCTTGCGCTTCAGCTATAGCCATAGCTAGTGCAGATTTTCCCGTAGCAGTTGGCCCAGCGATTAAGACTGGACGTTCTTTGCTCAAAGATGCGATCAGGTTTTTGATCATATGGTTCTGTCCATTGAATACTGTTTGATTTTACGACAGGTTACATTGAATTCAAAGTGCAAGGAAAATGTCATGGCTGAGATGGGCTCAAAAGTATCTTTCAAGAGGGTCATGCTTAAAATATCAGGCGAAGCCTTGATGGGTGATCAAGGTTTTGGTTTACACCCGCCTACTGTAGAACGGATAGCTCGAGAGGTACAATCTGTACATGAAATGGGCGTTGAAATTTGTATGGTTATTGGTGGGGGTAATATTTTTCGCGGGCTCCAAGGGTCTGCGCAAGGTATGGAGCGCACGACGGCTGATTACATGGGAATGCTCGCCACTGTCATGAATGCTTTGGCAATGCAGTCTGCTTTAGAAGGGCTAAACATTCATACTCGTGTAATTTCTGCCATTACTATGAACGAAGTGGCCGAACCCTACATCAGGCGTCGGGCTGTTAGGCATCTTGAAAAAATGCGGGTGTGCATTTTTGCAGCAGGGACGGGTAATCCATATTTTACAACGGATACAGCAGCTACCCTGCGCGCTAGTGAAATGTCCTGTGAGGCAATATTTAAAGGAACTAAAGTTGACGGAGTATATGATAGAGACCCAGCTAAGTATGACGATGCATCCCGTTATGAAACCGTAAGCTATGATGATGTATTGGCAAAGCGTTTAGGTGTTATGGATGCTAGTGCGATTGCATTGGCTCGTGATAATAATCTTCCAATCATCGTATTTTCTCTGGATGAACCTGGAGGGTTTCGTGGGATTCTTGCAGGCGATGGAACTTACACTAGGGTCCAAGGTTAGATTTTTGAGGGTAGCTTCTATTTCTTTCTAAATTTTAGATCTTAAGACCTCTAGAAATTCATATGCTCCTTGATCTATATGGAATAAATTAAACTCGTGTAGGTGAAAATATTTAGGAGAGTGCATGTCTGACGATTTTATGCTCGATACTGATGACCTTGGGCGCCGTATGGACGGTGCAATGACTAATTTAAAAATGGAATTTGCTTCATTGCGGACCGGTCGCGCATCTGCTTCTATGCTGGAGCCGGTAATGGTGGACGCTTACGGCGCAACAACTCCTATCAACCAAGTTGGTACTGTAAATGTTCCTGAGCCAAGAATGGTAACCATTAATGTTTGGGATAAGGGGCTTGTTGATAAAGTTGAAAAAGCAATCCGGAATAGTGGTTTGGGAATAAATCCGCAAATGAATGGAACTCTTATTATGCTTCCCATTCCTGAACTTAATGAAGAACGTCGTCGTGAATTGACTAAAGTAGCTGCCGGTTATGGGGAGAATGCTCGAGTTAGTATCCGTAATGTGCGGCGGGATGGTATGGATCAGATCAAGAAAGCTAAGGCCAATGGCATGTCTGAGGATGATCAGAAACTTTGGGAAGAAGAAGTGCAGGATATGACTGACACAGCAATCAAAGCTATTGATGCTCAATTGGAACAAAAACAGTTTGAAATCATGCAGGTCTAGCTCATTAATTCACAATTAATACGGCGAATTGTAAGAAAAATATTTTCTAGTCATTAATTGACTGGCACTAATAGAGCCGCAAGGATAATAAAATTACTAAATTTAAGAATAAAGGTCCACGCCATGTTGCCATTATTATGGATGGCAATGGACGGTGGGCGTCGCAGCGTGGGCGCCCGCGGCTATTTGGTCATCATGCTGGTGGTAAGCGCGTTCGTGAGGTTATCGAAGCCTGTCCTGATGCTGGTGTTGAATATCTTACTATTTTTGCCTTCTCCACGGAAAATTGGAAGCGCACTCAGGTTGAGGTCGCTGGCCTAATGAGCCTTTTCCGTCGGTATATATTGAAAGAGGCGCGAGAGGTCCATAATTTTGGAGCGCGAGTTCGATTTATTGGTGATAGGGTTCAACTGGATAGAAAGCTGGTTGCATTAATGGATGAATTGGAAACATTGACTGAAAATAATACTCGCGTCCATTTAACAGTTGCCCTGAATTATGGAGGGCGCGACGAGGTTGCTCGAGCGACAAAACGTCTTGCGGAAGATGTAGCAGCAGGTAAGCTGAAACCCGATGAAGTAACTGAGGAAACACTGCCAAATTATTTAGATACTTGTGTTTTACCCGATCCTGATCTTGTTATCCGAACTAGCGGTGAGGCTCGTATATCAAACTTTTTACTCTGGCAGTCAGCTTACGCTGAATATGAGTTTATTGATACTTTGTGGCCAGATTTTAAACGGGATGAATTTATCCGTCTTTGCCAAAGTTATGGAAACCGTGATCGGCGTTACGGTGGGTTAAAATAATGCTTAAACCTGAAAAATTGCCTGACCTGGCTAGCCGTTCTGCGTCAGCGTTAGCAATGATATTTTTGGGATTCTGGGGTATTTGGATTGGTGGTTTTGTATTTCAAATCTTAGTATCAATAGTCTGCGGCGTGATGATTTGGGAGCTAGTAGTGATGTTAGTACCGTCAAAAAAGTCACTTGCCCTGCAGCTGGGTAGCGTGACTGGAGCGTCATTATTACTATCATTGTATTTTCCAAACGAATTCATTTTACCATTGTTGACTGCGTCCTTTTTGGTGGGAATTTCTCAGCTCTCGAGAAACCGGATAATTTACCTATTATTTTCAATCATGATAGTAATATCTGGATTTGCTATATTATTTTTACGTAATGACTTTGGATTAATTTGGGTGGTATGGCTAGTAACTGTTGTAGTAGTGACTGATATTTCAGGTTATTTCGCAGGACGTCTAATAGGGGGGCCAAAATTTTGGCCACAAGTAAGTCCCAAGAAAACTTGGTCAGGTACAATCGCAGGCTGGTTAGGAGCAGGGTTTGTTGGAGCACTATTCATGGTAAACTTGGATTTTGGCCCAAAGATTATTGGCATTTCAGTAGCTGTATCGATGGCTAGTCAGTTGGGCGACATAGCAGAAAGTGCTTTAAAGCGGAAGATGTTGGTTAAAGACAGTTCTAATCTTATCCCCGGTCACGGTGGTGTTTTAGATCGCTTTGATGGCATGCTGGGCGCGTTAATTTTCTTATTTACTCTTTGGCTACCATATGGCGCTGCTGGAGACTTTTTTTGAAACGTCGTGTTTCTATTTTTGGATCAACTGGTTCCATTGGACAAAATACGGTTGATCTTATCAATCGAAATCCTGATGATTACGACGTCATTGCTCTTACTGGTGCTTCTAATATTCAGCAACTTGCTCGTGATGCAATACGTCTTTGCGCCGATGTAGCTATAACTGCCGATGTATCACGGTTAGATGATCTACGTACAGCCCTTGATGGTTCTGGTATTGATTCTGAGGCTGGCTCAAGCGCTATTAATGAAGCAGGACATCGGCCTACAGATTGGGTTATGTCTGCAATAGTTGGCGCAGCAGGTTTAACCCCCGGCCTCCATGCCCTGCAGCAGGGTGCGACGGTTGCATTAGCAAACAAAGAATCGCTGGTATGTGCTGGAGAGTTGATATTGCAAACAGCCAAGCAAAATGGCGCACAGTTGTTACCTGTTGATAGTGAGCATTCTGGAGTGTTTCAAGCCTTAGCTGGTGAAGATATAAGCACGGTCGACCGAATTATTATAACTGCATCTGGCGGAGCTTTTAGAGACTGGCCTTTAGAAAAACTTGCGCACGCAACTCTTGCACAAGCTTCATCTCATCCAAATTGGGATATGGGACAGCGGATAACAATAGACTCTGCATCTATGTTTAATAAGGCGATGGAAATTATTGAAACTAAAGAATATTTTGGGATTAGCGCTAATAAAATAGAAGTGCTTGTGCATCCAGAATCATTAATCCATGCTCTTGTTGGTTTTAATGATGGTGCTCTGATAGCTCACGTTGGTCCAACAGATATGCGGCATGCAATAGGGTATGCTTTGCACTGGCCTAAACGACAGCCCCTTCCAGTGGAGCGTTTAGACTTCGCTCGAATTGGGACTTTTTCCTTTCGCGCACCTGACGAGAAACGTTGGCCTGCGTTGCGCTTGGCACGTGAGGTTATGGAGCGTGGTGGATTGGCAGGCACTGTATTTAATGCAGCCAAAGAGGTTGCTTTGAACGGCTTTGTCTCTGGAGATATATCTTTTATAAATATGGCAGAAATTGTTGATAAAGTGCTTAATTCAGTAGCAGTTGATCATATTGACGCTCCAATGACCCTTGATAACATTATGTATGTAGACCAAATAAGTCGAAATGCAGCTATTAACGAAATAAAACAAAGAGCAGGATAAATTTTGGATATTTTAACCAGCATGCCTGCCTTTGGTGGCATTGTGTGGACTATTTTTTTCTTCGTCATAGCGCTCAGTGTTATTGTTGCTATCCATGAGTACGGTCATTACATCGTTGGGCGTTGGTCTGGTATTCATGCGGACGTGTTTTCGATAGGTTTTGGCCCAGTTTTATACCGTAGAAAAGACAAGCGCGGCACTTACTGGCAAATTGCAGCTCTTCCCTTTGGTGGTTTTGTTAAATTCGCTGGTGACGCTGACGCTTCCTCTGGAAAAGATGTAGACGCTATGGCTGCCGCTGCGAAAGATCCAGTAATGTTGCGACAAACAATGCATGGCGCACCTTTGTGGGCTCGGACAGTAACTGTAGCAGCAGGCCCTATTTTTAATTTTGTATTTTCAGTTATAATTTTTACTCTTTTTGGATATTCTAATGGTACTCCTCGTGATCCGCTTACCGTGGGCAATTTACCAGCACTGCCTACAGAGTTTCAAGAATTACAGGAAGGCGACTTGATAATTTCAATTAACGGTATTTTGCTTCCAAAAATTGGCAATACTTTTGATGATAATTTTATAAATAAATTGCCAAAAAAACCAGTTCTTGATTACACCGTTAACCGTAACGGTACTGAGGTAATAGCCAGAGGGCCTTATTTACGGCCTGCGTTAATTGGTGCTGTAAGCCCAAAAAGTGCCGCCTTAGCAGCTGGCCTTTTGCCGGGTGATGTGGTCGTGGCTGTGAATGACGAATCTGTTTTTTCTTTTACACAACTAGTATCTGCTGTGGAGGGTTCTGACGGCAGAAGCCTAGACCTGTTGGTATGGCGTGATGGCCTTTTGACAGAGAAAACTCTTACTCCAAGAAAAGTTGACGAGCCTCAATCGGAAGGTGGTTTTACATCACAATGGCGAATTGGTGTCGCTAGTGCTAATGCTTTTGAGGCAGCTACTGAAGCTCCCGATTTGTCAATGGCAATAACAGATGGTGTTATTCAGACTTGGTCAATAATTAGTGGTTCTATTTCAGGTCTGGGGCATATGATTACGGGTGCTATAAGCACTTGTAATTTGTCTGGTCCAGTCGGTATTGCTCAAGTATCCGGCACCATGGCTAGCCAAGGTGCCCAAAGCTTCGTTTGGTTTATTGCGGTACTTTCTACCGCCGTAGGGCTAATGAATCTTTTTCCGATCCCCGCACTAGACGGAGGACATCTAGTTTTTTACGCCTATGAAGGTGTTACAGGTAGGCCGCCTAGTGATCGTGCGCTGCGCGTATTGATGGGTTTTGGCTTCGTTTTTATTATTTCTTTGATGGTTTTTGCGTTGGGCAATGATCTTTTTTGCCCTTAGGCATAAAAATATTACTGTTACATTGCCTCGAAATCGGTCACATAAATTGTAATTGTAATTTTAATTGTAATTGCCAAATTGGCACCCTCAGTTATTTGATATTTTCTATGTTTGTTTATGTAATTAATTTCTGTTTTTTATCTACTTACGTATATTTTTTGTGCAGATAACCAAAATAAAAAAGGCTGTTTTTCCAACGGAATTGCTGTTTGTGGTTTTGACAACCTACTACAATCCAGTTACTTAATTACTTTGTAAGTTGCTTTGCATCTTTGCAATATCATTATGGGATTAGGGATTAAAGGCGTGGGTCGTAAAAAAGATTTTAAACACCATAACGCAATATGGGCAGTTTTTATTTTTATAATAATTTCAGTGACTAGTGGCGCATATGTGTCGCCCGCAATAGCCCAAGATTACACCTTTAGTAGAATAGTAGTGCAGGGCAATACACGCGTCGGTGATGCAGCTGTAGTGACGAGGGCGGGAATTGGGCAAGGTGAGACTGTAACTGCTGGACAAGTTAATGACGCTTTGCAAAATCTCCAGAATAGTGGTTTGTTCGAAACTGTATCGGTTGTGCCACAAGGATCGACACTTTTGATAAGTGTGGTTGAACGTGCAACTCTTAATAGAGTGGTCTTTGAAGGCAACAAACGATTGAAAGATGATGAACTGCGTGAAGTCGTTGAAAGTAAGGAGAGACGTGCCTTTAGCGCTTCACAAGCGGAGAGTGACGCCAGCGCTATAGCGGAGGCTTACTCAGTACAAGGTAGAATTGCCGCTCGAGTAACACCGCGGATTATTCGTCGTTCTGACAACCGGGTGGATCTTATATTTGAGATTTTTGAAGGTGATGTTGTCGAAATAGAAAGACTTAGCTTTCTTGGTAACCGTGTATTTTCAGACAGGCGTTTACGTCGCGTGTTACAAACAAAACAAGCTGGCATTTTCAGGGCTCTTATTAAAAGTGATACGCTGATAGCGGAACGCGTTGATTTTGATAAGCAGCTATTGCAAGATTTTTATTTTTCACGTGGTTATGTTGATTTTAGAATTGTTAGTACCAATGCTCAGTTGACAAAAGAACGAGACGGTTTTTTTCTCGTTTTTAAAGTTCAAGAAGGTCAACAGTTCAATTTTGGGAATATTTCCGTGGTGTCTGACATACCAGGGCTTGATCTTGGTGTTTACCGCAAGTCCATTAAAATTAAACCGGGTGTGGTATACTCTCCTACGTTAGTTGAAAACGAAATCTCCCGATTAGAAAAACAAGGACAGTCTGATGGGGTGGATTTCTTGCGTGTTGAACCTCGCATAACTAGAAATGACAGAGATTTATCTCTGAACGTCCAGTTTGTACTTAGTCGTGGCCCCCGAGTTTTCGTTGAAAGAATAGATATTGAGGGTAATACGACCACATTGGATCGTGTGATCCGGCAACAATTTAAAATTGCAGAAGGCGATCCGTTCAATCCACGTGAGATCCGAGATGCGGCGGAACGTATTCGAGCATTAAATTTTTTTGAAAATACTGACGTTAATGCTCGAGAAGGTTCGAGCCCAGATCAGGTGATTGTTGATGTGGATGTTGAAGAAGCCCCGACGGGATCGCTCAATTTTGGCGGATCATACGGGGTAAATGATGGATTTGGGTTAGCTATTGGATTTACAGAACGTAATTTCCTTGGTCGGGGGCAAACCGTTAGTCTTTCATTGTCAACAGCGCAGGATGCAGCGCAATATGGCGTCAGTTTTCTTGAGCCAGCGTTTCTAGGCAGAGATGTGGCGTTTGGATTTACACTACAATATAATGAGTCGGACAGTAGTTTTTCTAATTTTGATGGAGAATCTCTTCTTTTCAGCCCGTCTTTATCTTTTCCCGTAAGTGAAAAAGGACGGGTAAAATTAGTTTATTCACTGCGACGAAACGAGATGCAGGGGCGTTCGCCACCCGATAACGGCGCTGTTGTTCAAAACGAAATAGACGCTGGCCGCGAAATTGTATCTAGCTTAGGTTATGCATATTCTTATGATACTCGCAAAACAGGTCTTGATCCCACTGCAGGTGTTTATTTTGAATTTGGTCAAGACTTTGCGGGACTTGGTGGAGATGCTGAGTTTATACGAAGTAAGACTAAAATTGTCGGTGAACGTCGAATCCTGAGTGAAGAGGTTACACTTCGTGCTACTTTTGAAGGTGGACTGCTTAACTGGAGAGGTGGGACTAACCGTTCTATTAATAGGTTCCAAGTTGGTCCGAGAATATTTAGGGGGTTTGAGCCATTTGGTATCGGACCACGTGATTTTTCCGCACCAGATGATGCCGATCCATTAGGTGGAAACATGTACTGGGTTGCAAGATTAGAAACTGAGTTTCCTATCGGATTGCCCGACGAATGGGGTATAGGTGCCGCTATATTTTATGATGCAGGTAATGTGTGGGACTTAGATGACGTAGATCTTGCAGGTGGAGATATTAAGGGGCAGTCTGGTTCAATCCGTCATGTGGTTGGAGCCTCAATTCTTTGGGACTCAGTTATTGGCCCACTACGCTTTAATTTCACCAAGGCTCTTAAAAAAGAGAGCTATGATGAAGAGCAATCCTTTGACTTTGCAATACAATCTAACTTTTAATCTAATGCGGCATTTGGCTAAATTACTCTTTTTAGTGATAACTTTGACTGTCCCGGATGGTTTGCTAGCACAAGACCTTCGCAACCCTGTACTTACTATTGATATTGACCAGTTTTTTGGGGAAAGCGCATTTGGAAAACGTATTGCACTTGAGATAGAGGAGCGCCGACGTGCGTTAGGCGATGAAAACCGAAGGCTACAGACTGAACTGGAAATAGAAGAGCGTAAATTAACCGCTCAGCGCGCTGAGCTTACACCTCAAGAGTTCCGAGAACTAGCTGATGCGTTTGATAATCGTGTGCAAACAATCCGAAGAGAACGTGAAGTACAAGGCCGAGCGATGAATGATCAACTTGAGGAAAACAGAATTCGATTTTTGAATACGGCAGCGCCCGTGCTGGAAGGTATTATGAAAGATTCAGGTGCTCAAATCATACTCGAACGTGGTGTTGTTTTTATCAGTACAAATGTGATTGATATCACTGCTATTGCCATAAAGCAGATCGATGCTGTTTTAGGAGATGGATTGAAAGACGCCGAATAAGTCCAGCGCTTGCGACACTTAAATGACCTTGTTAGTCAAGTATTAAGATAACTGTATCAGTAAAATCGGGATATACCATGACACAAGAACTTCCTTCAGCTGACATTGGGTTGATTCAACGCATAATACCTCACCGCTATCCCTTTCTGTTGGTAGACAAAGTCATAGACATTGATGGCATAAAATCTGCCACTGGGATAAAAAATGTGACCATGAATGAACCTCATTTTCAAGGTCACTTTCCCAGCAAACCGATTATGCCGGGCGTTACAATTGTAGAAGCTATGGCGCAAACAGCTGCTATTATGGTTGGAACAGCATTAAATATGATGGATAAAGAAATGTTGGTCTACTTCATGGCAATAGATAAATGCAAATTTCGGAAAATGGTCGTACCAGGTGACGTCTTGTATATGAAACTCGTAACCACTCGTGGCAAAGCAGGCGCCAAGGTATGGAAATTTTGTGGGGTTGCTGAAGTTTCTGGAGAAATGGTTTGTGAAGCTGAATTTACAGCTATGATGGATTTACCTACCGGATGACTGAAGCCAACATCCATCCCCTCGCTATTGTAGACCCTAATGCGCAGGTAGATTTTTCTGCTCAAATTGGACCTTTCTGTATAATAGGTCCAGATGTTGTCATTGGCCCTGAGGTGGTTCTTAAAAGCCATGTCGTGGTGTCCGGGCGAACAAAAATTAATTTGGGTACGGTTGTTTTTCCCTTCGCAGTGATTGGTGAGGTGCCCCAAGACCTTAAATTTGATGGTGAAGATAGTCGACTTGAGATTGGAAAACGCAATCGAATTCGCGAACATGTCACTATAAATAGTGGGACTGAAAGAGGGGGAAATGTAACTCGTATAGGAAATGACTGTATGTTTATGGCAGGATGTCACATAGCTCATGACGCATCGATTGGAAACCGTGTTGTTGTTGTTAACGGGGCTGGTGTTGCCGGGCACTGTGTACTTGAAGATGACGTTATTTTAGGTGGTTTGTCCGGAGTTCATCAATTTGTAAGAATTGGTCGTGGTGCTGTAATTGGTGCTGTGACTATGGTAACTCATGATGTTATTCCCTTTGGGCTTGTTCATGGTCCACGCGGGGGATTACACGGTCTTAACTTGGTTGGTTTGAAAAGAAATGGTGTTGATCGCGTTGATATCACCGCTCTTCAAGCAGCCTACCAAATGTTGGCACAGGGAGATGGGACTTTTTATGAAAGAGCGGCTTTGCTTGGATCTGAAACAGATAGTAAATATGTAAAAAAAATTATTGATTTTGTAATGGGAGATAGTGACCGCTCCTTTCTGTCGCCACACTGATGTTGGCATTAATTACAGGGCGTGGAGGCTTACCTGCTGCAGTGGTGAACTCCGTATCATTACGTCCGTTAATTTGTGTTTTAGATGGTCATATTCCTAAGTCTTTGACACCTGATATATCTTTTAGGATCGAAAACTTAGGGACTTTAATTACTACCTTAAGAAATGCAGAAATTACTGAACTGTGTTTTTGTGGCGCAGTTGATAGACCAAAAATTGATTTATCAGAAGTGGATGAAGCAACATCTCCGTTTTTAAGTATTCTTGCTGGAGCTGTAGCTCGAGGTGAAGATAGTTCACTTCGAGCAATAATTGGCATTTTTGAAAAATCTGGTTTCAAAGTTCGTGGTGCGCACGAATTAGCTCCTGATTTACTTCCCCCTTTGGGAGTTTTAACCATCACGCCATTACCGCAACAAGCGCATTCTGATGTTAAATTGGCTCTTACAGCAATAACCACAAATACTAAATTAGATTTAGGGCAATCCTGCATTATTCGAGATGGTTCGGTTCTGGCGGTAGAAGATACGCGCGGCACGGATGCAATGCTAGAAGATGTAAAGATAAGTGTAGAACCAACCTCTGCGGAGCCACCTGATCCATTTTTTGATATGATGGATATAGCAGGCGGTTATCTCGAGAATGCTGCGGATTGGTTATCGGGCCAAGTTGAAGAAAAAAATATTATCGGGGGTATGTTATTCAAGACACCAAAAGTAAATCAAGACTTCCGTATTGATTTACCAACAATTGGACCTGACACAGTGGAAAAAGCTATTGAAGCGAGATTAAGTGGGATTGTTATATCTCATGGTGATGTACTCGTCTTGGATAAGAATAGTGTGATTGAAAAGTTGAACGATGCGGGTATGTATCTTTGGGTCCGCTGAAGGTTTTTATTATCGCTGGGGAACCCTCTGGCGATGAATTAGGCGGTCTACTCATAAAGAGCTTGCGCAAGTTTTTACCAGACGCTTCTTTTGATGGTGTTGGCGGTGTAATGATGAGTGAGAATGGCTTGGTAAGTCGTTTTGATATGTCTGAATTAACACTAATGGGTATAGCTGAAATTCTTCCAAAATATCTTCAGTTGAAACGTCGAATTTTGGAAACTGCAAAGGCGATTATTAATACAAAACCAGATATATTAATTACTGTCGATAGCCCCGATTTCTCTCTTCGTGTTGCTAAGTTAGTGAAATCTAAATGTAATATCCGCACTGTACATTATGTTGCACCTACAGTTTGGGCCTGGCGTCCAGGTAGAGCAAAAAAAATGCTGGGTATAATTGATCATATTCTTGCACTGTATCCTTTTGAACCCGATTATATGAAGGCAGTGGGTATTGATTGTGATTTTGTCGGGCACCCAATAGCGACTAATACTCAAGCGACAGATGATGAATGCTGTTTATTTCGAAAACGTTATAGTTTGCAGGATGCTGATCCACTAGTTGTTGTTTTGCCTGGATCCCGGGAAAACGAAGTGGAGCATATGGGTCCTATTTTTGGTGCTGCGTTGGGTAAGTTAACCGAAAAACTGCCTAGAATGAAGGTTGTGCTACCAATCGCTAGGTCGGTTGTACAGCCCGTGAAAGCTTTAGTCTCTGATTGGCCACTGCAGCCTACAATGCTAGAACCAAATAAATTATCTCTCTCAATGAGGATAATAGAAAAAAAAGTAGCTTTTCGAACGGCTGATGTGGCTTTAGCTACTTCTGGCTCAGTTGCTTTGGAGCTGGCTGCAGAAAATACGCCGATGGTTACCGCGTACAATATGCATTGGTTGAGCCGTGCGATAATAAGTAGAATGGTGACTACGGACACAGGAAACATTGTCAATTTGGTATCAAATACACGTGTTGTGCCCGAGTTGCTTGGTAAAAAACTCACGTCTTTGGCTGTGATCGAAAACTTACAGAGTGTGCTAGCTAATCCAACTTTGCAGCACAATGCGATGCAAAAAACTATGACATTGCTTGGCCGTGGTGGTGAAGATGCTGGAATGCGGGCGGCTAAAGCGATTTTAAAAAGATTGCAATAAAAAACTTAATTTTACTATTAAGGTTTATATGCCGGCGTATGTATTGGATCAAACCAAAATCACTAAGACATGTCTTTTCTTTCCCGCAGAGATTTTAATAGGCGTGTCTAAATCGCTTGTGACAATCATCTGGCCTGTACTGGGAACTGGTAGATCGTTAATTTTTGCCCCACCTTCAGAAATCAGGCGCTTAGCTTCTTTTCCAGACTTTGTCAGTCCAGATTTAACAATCAATTGAACGATGCTAATTCCTTCCCCAATATCTTTTAAAGTAAGAGTTAAGGTTGGTAAATTGTCTCCAGAACCACCGTGCTCAAAAACCTCACGCGCAGTACTTGCAGCAGCAGTAGCCGCAGTTTCACCATGTAAGAGTGAAGTCACTTCAGTGGCAAGCCGCGCTTTAGCTTCGTTTATTTCTGAGCCTTTAAGAGCTCCAAGTCTTTCGCATTCATCAATTGGGAGTTCAGTATAGAGCTTTAAAAATCTACCAACATCTGCATCCGTAGTATTCCGCCAAAATTGCCAGAATTCGTATGGTGATAGCATGTCTGGATCAAGCCATATGGCTCCGGCTTGAGACTTTCCCATTTTTTTACCGTCAGATGTAGTAAGTAGTGGAGAAGTAAGACCATAGACGTCGCCTTCAATTACACGCCGAGTAAGGTCAATTCCATTTACGATATTGCCCCATTGGTCGGATCCACCTAGCTGCAGAATGCATCCGTAGCGACGATGAAGTTCCATAAAATCATATGCTTGGAGGATCATATAATTAAATTCAAGAAACGACAGGGATTGTTCACGGTCTAAACGAGACTTTACACTTTCGAAAGACAACATCCGGTTAATTGAAAAATGACGGCCTATATCACGCAGAAAATCGAGATAATTTAAATTATCTAACCATTCGGAATTGTTAATCATCATAGCCTGATGTTCGCCATAGTCGATATAGGCAGAAAACACTTTCTTTATACCGTTAATGTTGGCGTTAATTTGTTCAGGGCCGAGTAGTGGACGTTCATCTGCTCGGAATGATGGATCACCTACTTTTGTCGTGCCTCCGCCCATCAGAGTAATTGGACGATGTCCAGTCTTCTGGAACCAACGGAGCATCATGATCTGAATAAGTGAACCAACATGTAATGACTTAGCAGTTGCGTCAAAGCCAATGTAGGCAGATTGAACAGTGCTGATTAATTTTTCATCTAATGATTGCATGTCAGTACAATCTGCAAGAAATCCACGGCTCTGCATTACATGCAAAAAGTCTGCTTTTGGAAAGTATGTCATTGTGTTGTCCTTGGGAACAGATCCGAAACAGTCTATACTTGGACAAAGAACAAAGGAAAAGGCTATGGACAAGGTCAAAATGAACGGCGTGACGCTTAGAGCTTTGGGGACGATGTCAGGTACTTCATTAGATGGTGTTGATGCAGCAGTTTTAGAGACAGACGGAATTAAAATCTATGGATTTGGCCCCACTGAATATGTTCCTTATACCTCAGAGGAACAATCAGTTTTAAATGCTGCACTTGGCCACTGGGATGGTGAAATAGTAGAGCGCGCTGCTGATGTGGTTATGAAAGCACATTGTAATTTACTTGGTGTTTTTGCTGAGGTTGATTTGATCGGATTTCATGGGCAAACCGTTGCACATTCGCCGCGCCAAAATGGCACTCTACAGTTAGGTGACGGGGCAGCTTTAGCTGGTTATTTTAAAACCCCAGTTGTTTGGGACTTTAGGTCTCTAGATATCAGAATGGGCGGGCAGGGTGCGCCTTTGGCTCCGTTCTTTCATTTTGCTTGTGCTAAATGGATTAAGGCATCTCAACCAATTGCCTTTTTAAATCTTGGTGGTGTTGGTAATATTACTTGGATCGATCCAGATTTCGACAAGCCGGAAGAAGTTGGCGCTCTCTTAGCTTTTGATACTGGTCCTGCAAATGCCCCTATAAACGATCTAGTTCGAAATCGTGTTGGAGTACCTTTTGATGCAGATGGTGCTATTGCTCGAAATGGAACAGTTGATGTCGATGCAGTTCAATCTTTTCTAGAAGATCCATACTTTAAACTGCCACCTCCTAAGTCTTTGGACAGGAATGATTTTTCTGAAATAATTAACTCTGTCCGTAATCTCAGTGATGCAGATGCAACTGCAACCATTACAGCGATGTGTGCTGCGAGCGTGGCACAAGCTGTGTCCCATTGTCCCAAAATGCCATCGCAGATTCTTGTTACTGGTGGTGGTAGACACAATTCTGCGCTTATGGAAATGTTGTGTATGTCGTTAGATTGTTCCGTTGCTCCGGTGGATTCTGTAGGTTTGGATGGCGATATGCTTGAAGCTCAAGCTTTTGCATATCTTGCAGTACGAGCGGCACGTAATTTACCAACTTCTTGTCCTGCAACAACTGCGGTAAGCAAGGCAGTATCTGGTGGCGTATTGAGTTTTCCATTTAGGTCTGCTGAGTAACAATCTCAATTTAAACTTTTCAAAGTTGTTTTAAATCAACTAGTTCCTTTGCCGGAAATTTTGATTGATATCTCATGTCTATGATTTCTGGTATGTAATCTTGTAAATGTGAATTTTCTTATTAGAACCGTAATAACAACGAGAGACCTCAAAATAACTCCTTTTTTATAAATATTCATAATTTTAATCAATAAAAACAATAGTAAATTTTCCAAAAATCACCAAAAGGGCGTTAGCCTGAGGTCTCAATGAATAATTAGGTCTTCATATTTCAAAAAAGACTATTTCGCTATTTCAAATTCAGGCGAAGCAAGTGTAAACCCATCAAATTGAAACCCTGGTGAAACAGTGCAACTAACTAATGACCAGTCGCCAGTGCAATGTGCAGTTTGCCAATGCCCGTCAGGTACAATCAATTGTGGGACACCTTTAGTAAGGTCAGCTGTTAAAATGTGTTGGAAGGTGGGACCAGTTGCCGTTGGGCTGATAGACAATACAATCGGTGCTCCACAATGAAATAACCAAATTTCAGTAGCATCAACACTGTGCCAATGGCTGTGTTCGTCTTTACCCAACAAGAAATAGATGCAGGTACCTGTGGGTCGTCCTTTATTTTCTGCAACCCAAGTTTGTCGGTAATGTCCACCTTCGGGATGTGGAAGTAAATTAAGCTTATTAATGATATCTTGTCTGTTCATGCACTGACGTTAGTGTGCTTGATATTGGAGGGCAAGTTAATGAAAGTAATCATTATTGGAGGTGGGATAATAGGGGCTGCTCTTGCACAGAATCTAAAATTAACAAATGCAGATGTCACTGTGATAGACATAGGTGGTGGTGCAACAATAGCGTCTTTTGGGTGGTTAAACGCCAGTTTTTTTCTAAATCACGATCATTTCAAACTTAGGTTAGCAGGATTAGATGCTTGGCGACGTCTCGGTGTTCCGCTCACTTGGTCAGGTGCGCTATGTTGGGAAAAAAAAGGTAAAGCTTTAGAGGAACAGTTTCAGTCATTTGTAAAATTAGGTTATCATACTGAATTTATTGATGAAAAATCATTTCTTGAGTTGGAACCGCATGTTTGTAGTCCTGGCCAGGCTATCAGGTTTGGTTCAGAAGGTGTGGCTGAGCCCAGAGAAACCACGCAAGCTTTGCTGAGGGGAGTAAAGCGCCTCCGTGGCATAGAGGTGCTGGGTATCACAACTAAAGCAGGACATGTTACTGGGGTTGATACTGTTCAAGGTCAAATATTGGCTGATCGGGTAATAGTTGCGTCTGGCACTGGAAGCCCCTCTTTGTTGAAGTCTGTTGATGTTAAATTACCCATGCAACATAACTCTGGTGGAATAATGCGGACTGCTAGATTACCGGTAAGGCTTTCTCATGTCCTTGTCACTCCAGAGGGAGAAGTGAGGCAAGACAAAGATGGGTTTATTTGGACCCCAACCAAGGTACAGCATCACAAAATTACAACTGATAAAAATGAAGAAAAGCTAGAGCTGTTGGCCGATAAAGCAATAATAAGGCTCCGAAAATTATTACCCACCACAAAACTCATATGGGAAGAATTAATATCGTCCTCTCGACCTATTCCTAAAGACGGGCTCCCAGTTTTTGGTCCTGCAGGACCCGAAGGTCTATTTGTAGCTGTAACGCACTCTGGAATGACTTTAGCCGCTGTTATAGCAGAATTACTTTGTTCCCAAATATGTGATCGAAAGCTAAGTGATGATCAGGCAAATATAGCTGTTAGCTATGATATAAACCGTTTTAAAAATAAATCGTTTTAATTCGAGATTTTGGAAAGATGATTTGCACTATTAAAATAATGTTCTGCAAAAGGCGTGATAATGCTTCAGGAATTCATTCAATGTGCGACTGCAACACATTCCTCCATTTAATCAATTTAATTCAGTATTACTGTGATGACAAAAAATTAAAGCTCTTTAATACAGGTATTTTTGCCATCCTTAGTTCTAAAAAATTTCATTATGAATGATTTTTTATAAATGCTGTAATTCTGCAAATTATAATTTCTTCAAAATACTGCGACCGGCGTATAAAGCTGAAGAACCAAGCATTTCTTCTATTCGTATCAACTGGTTATATTTAGCCAGTCTGTCCGAACGAGCAAGTGAACCTGTTTTTATTTGACCACAATTAGTCGCTACAGAAAGATCAGCAATCGTAGCGTCTTCAGTTTCGCCAGAGCGATGACTCATTACGTTTGTATAGTGGGCGCGGTGAGCTATCTCCACAGCCTGCAACGTTTCTGTTAAGCTACCAATCTGGTTTACCTTAACCAGCATGGAATTAGCACATCTGCGACTTATACCTTCAATTAGCCTCACGGGATTAGTAACAAATAGATCATCACCAACTAATTGAATTTTATCTCCGAGCTCTTCTGTGAGGGCTCTCCAACCGTCCCAATCATCCTCTGACATTCCGTCTTCAATCGAAATTATGGGATAATCCTTCACTAATTTAGCAAGATATTTTACGTTCTCGTCAGAAGTGAGAATTTTGTTTTCGCCCTCTAAAACATAAGATCCGTTTTTATAATACTCTGTTGCTGCACAATCCATTGCTAGTTGTATTTCATCACCAGGTACATAGCCCGCTTTTTCAATTGATTTAATAATTAAATCAAGTGCATCACGCGTTGAGTTAATATTTGGTGCAAAACCTCCTTCATCCCCGATACCAGTAGAAAGCCCTGCATTTGACAGTTCTTTTTTTAACGTGTGGAATATCTCAGAACCCATACGCACCGCCTCACGTATATTTTCTGCAGCGACGGGCATTATCATAAATTCCTGAATGTCGATAGGATTGTCAGCGTGCTCCCCTCCATTAATGATATTCATCATCGGCACTGGAAGTGTGCGGGCGGACGTGCCTCCTACATAGCGGTAAAGCGGTTGACGCGTCCATTCTGCAGCAGCTTTGGCTGCAGCTAATGACACACCGAGAATGGCATTTGCTCCCAAGCGGCCCTTATTCTCAGTTCCATCTAACTCTATCATATTATGATCGAGTTCAACCTGCTCTGTCACATCCATACCAACAAGGCTTTCGGCAATCTCACCGTTTACGGCCGTTACGGCTCCAAGTACACCTTTTCCCATATATCGTGACTTATCTTCATCCCGCTTTTCTACTGCTTCATAAGCTCCAGTTGAGGCTCCCGACGGAACTGCGGCACGTCCCATTGTTCCATCTTCAAGGGTAATATCGACTTCAACAGTTGGGTTGCCTCTGCTGTCCAGAATTTCACGGGCGTGTATGTCGATGATTGTGCTCATTTTATGGGCCTGCTGCTTGAAAAAGATAAGCAGCGCTTACCGCGTTGTGATCCTAAATTAAAGTGATTTAGCAACTAAAATAATTTTTTGCGTTATTTGGCTCCAAATAGTGTAGATCCAAGGCGCAATGTTAATAACCGTGCATATCAAAATTAAAGATTTAGAAATCTAAGTAATGAAGGTCACTGCAATTATTTGGAGAGAATTTTTTTTAACTTATTTGCATAGCTAACGCAATTTACAACAGCCCCATAATAAAGCATAGCAATCCAAATGACTTTTCGGGATAAACACACGAGATTAAGTCAGTGAGTTAAAAGATCTAAGTAATTAGTTGATTTAAATTAATTTTTTAATGTACACAACAACAAGGTTTTTAAAAGCTTATTTTTTAAAAGGTACGCCATATAATTCTAATCGATGACCGCGCAATTCGTAGCCTAACTTCTTAGCAATCTTTTCCTGCAGAGCTTCAATCTCGGAATCAACAAATTCTATCACCTCGCCAGAATTCATATCAATAAGATGATCATGGTGCTCACGCTTTGCATCTTCATAGCGAGCACGCCCGTCGCCAAATTCGAGTTTGTCCAAAATACCAGATTCTTCAAAAAGTTTTACAGTGCGATATACAGTTGCTATCGAAATGCCAGGATCTATGGCGTTAGCTCTATTGTATAATTCTTCCACATCAGGGTGATCTTCAGATGTTTCAAGGACCTGAGCAATAATTCGTCTTGGTTGAGTCATACGAAGTCCTTTGACTTCGCACCGAGTAGTTATGGTAAATTGTTTGTTGTTCATGCAAGCACATTAACGAAAGTTCAGGTCAACGGCAATTGCGGTTGACGTCATCACTGGATAAGTCCAATGGAAGTCATGAGTGATTTTGACATGATGAATTTGCCTGATGCACTGACTAAGCGTATCGCAGAGATGGGTTTAATAGATCCAACCCCTATTCAAGCTCAGGCAATACCTTATGCACTTAATGGTCGTGATGTAATTGGACTGGCTCAAACTGGCACTGGAAAGACTGCAGCTTTCGGTATTCCTTTGATTGCCCAACTTATGTCGACTAATGAACGGGTCACACCAAAAACCGCGCGTGGTTTAATTTTGGCACCAACTCGTGAGCTTGCAGGGCAAATAGCTCAAGTACTTCGGGCTATGACGGATATGAAAGTGCAAATCGTTGTTGGAGGGGTATCAATCAATCCGCAAATTCAACGTTTATCTAAAGGTGTTGATATATTAGTGGCAACACCAGGTCGATTGCTGGATCTAGTCGACCGTCGTGCTGTGCGGCTAGACTTGACAAATTTTTTAGTTTTGGACGAGGCAGATCAAATGCTAGATTTAGGATTTGTTCACGATTTGCGTAAAATTGCCAAAATGATGGGAGATGACCGTCAGACAATGCTGTTTTCTGCGACTATGTCGAAACAAATGACAGAAATAGCGGCAAGTTATTTGCAAAACCCAAAACGGATAGAGGTTTCGCCGCCTGGAAAGGCCGCCGATAAAATTACTCAGGAAGTGCATTTCATCGCCAAAGCTGAAAAAACAACTTTCCTAATTGAATTAATTGCTAAACATCAAGAAGAACGAGCGCTTGTATTTACGCGCACGAAGCATGGTGCGGACCGTTTGACTAAAGCTTTGGATCGCGCAGGTTATAAAGTTGCAGCAATTCATGGAAACAAACGGCAGGGACAAAGAGATCGCGCTCTGGGTGCTTTCAAAGCTAGGGATATTTTAGTGTTAGTTGCAACGGATGTTGCTGCTCGTGGTTTAGATATTCCGGATGTTAAGCACGTATATAATTTTGAGCTTCCAAATGTGCCTGAGGCATATGTACATCGCATTGGCCGTACGGCACGTGCGGGTAAAGATGGCGCCGCGATCGCTTTTTGTGCGCCAGATGAAATTTCTCATCTCAAAGATATTCAAAAGATGATGAAAATTAGAATTCCGGTGGCATCTGGTCGATTATGGGATGACATACCTAATGCCAAATTGGCAAAAAGTGATGACTATAACAAAGTCAAAGGTCGTCGAGGAGGAGGAGCAGAAAAAATGCCTGCCGCAAAAAATCGTCGTCGTCGGTTCAAGTCGAAGGGTGTAAAAAGTTTAGAATAATTTGTTTGCTTGATATATAAGGCATTCGTCTCAATAACAATTTATAGATTGACTTTGAAATAAAACATCCAATGTCTATTTGCTTAAAATGCAAACTTTGGAAAGTTAGTAGATATATCATTTTAAGCTACAAAGTTATTGCTTATCTCTATTTCACCACAGATATGAAAAATGCATTTGTTATTTTAGGAAAATTAAGATTGTGATAATCTTTTTCTCGTTTTGAAATCTAAATTCTACTGAAAATAGAAGATTGTCGCTTATTAAAGGTGGATTTTTGGTGTCTTGAATTAATATCGTATCTCAAAAATTAAGTATGAATTGAGTCTATAACCTAATGGAGAGATATGAGCGATAATTATTATTTTAATTTAGCAAGTCGTAATAAAACAAAATGAACCGAAAAACTCATATAGATATGTTTGGTGTGGTAGCACTGATAGCTATAGCATTAAATTTTGGTCTTAATCAGATAGTTATTAAATTTTCGAATGGGGGATTTCAACCACTTTTTATGGCTTGTCTAAGGTCTGCTGGGGCAGGAATAGTTTTGCTTATCTGGATGCGAATAAGAAAAATACCTTTTTTTTTACCGCGTTCCAGTCTTATTTTTGGAGCATTGGCTGGAGTTTTTTTTGCACTTGAGTTCAGTCTTTTATTTACTGCTTTAGATTTGACTACCGTTTCAAGATCTTCAATTATTTTTTATTCAATGCCGGTATGGTTAGCTTTGATATTACACTTTGCTGTACCAGATGAAAAACTCTCAGTTCTCCGTTTCATTGGTTTATTGTTAGCAATGCTTGGCGTTTTTATTGCTCTTTTTGATAGGCAAGATGAGCAGGGTAATTTATTAGGAGATATCCTATCGCTTTTTGCTGCTTTGTGCTGGGCTGCTATTGCGCTGTTAGTGCGGATTACTCCGCTTAGTAAAATATCTGCTGAACAACAACTTCTATGTCAATTAGTGGTTTCTGCTCCAATTCTTTTGATTATGTCACTCGGATACGGAACCCTTCTACGTGATGTTGAGTTTATCCATGTGATTGGATTAGCTTATCAAATCTTTGCCATTGCAAGTTTTGGATTTTTATCTTGGTTCTGGCTCATGAAAAGATATCCAGTATCATTGGTGGCTTCTTTTAGTTTTCTTTCACCTGTTTTTGCAGTTTTACTAGGTTGGATCATTTTGGATGAACAAATTGAGGTTACTATTTGGTTGGCGTTGGGATTAGTAGCTGCGGGGCTTTACTTGATAAATAGACGTTAAGTTCCGCAAAAAGTTGCAGAAATAATCTCAGTATTTTTTGGTTCTCGACATAAGTAATTTAAATCTTCAGGTAAGTTAAATGGACTGCTTAGTGCCTCTTGCAAATTTTCAAATGGTTTCATGTCTCCAGCTAAGGCAGCGTTTATCATCGCTTCAATCTGATGGTTTCGTGGAATGATTTGAGGGTTTGCCAATGTCATAATTGCTTCTGCATCTGACCCTTTCCGTAATGACCATTTCTTTTTCCAAATGCCAAAGCCATCTCGGTCTTTGAATAACTTGCTAGCTTGGTCATCTTTGAGGGCGTGAAAAATATTAGTGAAATCTACACCATCGGCCTCCATAAGACGCAATAATTCTTCAATCAGATCTCGATCTTCTGGCTGTGTATCAGAAATACCAATTTTAGCACTAAACCGACGAAGCCAAGCACTTTGGATTTTATCTGGCAACGTATGTATAATTGCTGTTGCCTGCTCAAGAGCGGCCTCTTTATCGTCATATAGTTGGATGATAGCAGTTGCTAGCTGAGCCATATTCCAGATTGTTATTCGTGATTGATTACCATAGGCGTAACGGCCAGTTTTGTCTATTGATGAAAAAACCCGCATCTCATCGTACGCATCCATAAATGCGCACGGTCCATAGTCGATGGTCTCACCAGATATTGTACAGTTATCCGTATTCATCACACCATGAATGAAACCTACAGACATCCAGGAAGTGACCAATTCCACATGCGCGCTACAGACTGCTGATAAAAACTCCATGGGATCATTAGCTTGAGGGTAATGGCGAGATATTGCATAGTCAGTAAGGACCTGTAATGCCTCTGTATCACCACGATGTGCAAAAACCTGAAATGTTCCAACTCTCAAGTGACTTGAAGCCGTGCGTGTCAATATGGCTCCAGGTAACCCACCTTGCTCCCGATAAACAAGTTCTCCCGTTCCTACCGCGGCCAAAGCACGAGTGGTTGGAATCCGCAATTTGTGCATAGCCTCTGAAATTAAATATTCTCTCAGTACAGGACCAAGCCAAGCGCGACCATCACCCATCCGGGAATATTTAGTTGGTCCACTTCCTTTAAGTTGTATATCGTGGCGTTTTCCATTTTGGCCAATCACTTCACCCAACAAAATTGCGCGGCCGTCGCCGAGCTGTGGGTTAAAGCTACCAAACTGATGCCCACAATATAATTGTGCTATTGGCTCAGCCCCATCGGGAATAATATTGCCTGAAAAAACATCTACATTCTCACCTCTAATGTTGAGTGAAGAAGCAAGTGATGTGTTCCAAGCTATAGTTAGTGGTTCCGTTACGGGTGTGGGAGCTTGTCGCGAAAAAAAATGCTCTGGCAGTTTTGTGTAGGTGTTATTAAATGGAATAATTAATATAGACATTTTTTTTAAATAGGCTGTCATTGGTTTGAAAGCCAGTGATCCTTTTGTCATTAGCTCTTGGTTGTTGTGAAAACTTGACGCATGAGCAAGTATTAATGATATTTATATTTAAATCACTACAATAGAGGCTGCTTATTTAAGTGATTATAAACGACGCATGTATTTGAACATCAAATTTTACTTAAAACAAATTTAAATTATATGTTAATTATTAGAAATAATACGTGTATGAAATAGCAGTAGCCTGAAAATTTAAAGTATTTTTTTCATTATTTGAAAATTTTTGTCTAATATAAAACCCTTACTTTCGTAAATTTTGACAATTTCAGAATTTTCTTTGCTGACTTTAGCATGAAGTCCCTTAAGCCCCGCCCCTAACAAAGCTTTAGGTAACGATGTGAGCACTTCTCCAGCGATGCCGCGTCGTCGTACGTTCGGCCTGACATAGATTTCATCAATCCAACCATCCATACCGCCTAATTTTATAGACCAACTGAAAGTTATAATAATGTAACCTATTGGAGCTTTGGGTGGACCGATAAGGTATGCTGCACCCTGTGGTATGCCTTGCAGAAGTGATCGTACAGCGGCATGGCATTCCTTACTGTTAATGGTTAATTTTGCTTCGTCGTGGTAAGCATTAACCAGCGGTAAAATATGGTTGAAGTGTTCTAGTTTTGCGAGAGTTAAAGCTGCACTCATTTGCATCGCTCCATATTTAATCTGTCTTGTTGAGTTTATGAGTTATTTAATATTTCAGTTTATTTGTAATTAGATTTAATTCTGAAAATGGTGTGAAAAAGCTGTCGCATCCATGCTATTTTAATCTTAAAAAACGCAAAATAAATTTGCAGAGTTAAGAAAAATCATATGATTGCAATGAAGTAAGTAAGCTTGGCTGGTTAAATACAAATTATTTACCCTAACTATTCAACTTTTAGTATTTAGATATCTTAAATATTTTATTGGAGGGAACATGGTTTATGACTGAGATATCTTAATTTGTCTCCTTCAAGTTCTCACCTACTAAATTTAAATGCTTAAAATTTGTGTAAGAGACCTCAGCACAATTCTTTTTTAAAAATATCCATAATAATTACTTAATAAAACCAATGGTGAATTTTCCAAAAATTACCAAAAAGGGTGTTATGTTGATGTCTCTGTAAAGCTATTTCTTTTCGTATTAGGCAGATTGCTATAACCTAGCCTTATGAAAATTAAAAACCAACCCAACGCACAGAGTTATTAATCTGTATTTTGACCTACAATAAAAACGTCAAAGATTTTGCGACTATAATAGATTAAATGACTTACAGCCGTGCAAGACGTTCGGTTAAAAGCTTGAAAAAACCTTCTGAATCCAAATCCCCTATAAATAAAGCATTTTTGGGACGGTCTGTAACCCCCCACCAATCTGCGACGGTCATTCCCATTGTTAACTCTGAAGCAGTTTCAACCATAACATTTATATGGCGACCCACAAAAAGATCAGGATTTATAAGATATGCAGTTACACAAGGATCATGCAATGGCGCGCCGGCGGAACCGTATTTTTCTTTGTCAAATCGTTCAAAAAAGTCGGTCATTTGAGCTACTGCTACGCCAACCGGTGTGCCTAAAGCACGGAAGGCGTCATTTCTTGCTTTGGTAACCAGTGCCTTGTGAGTGACATCTAGAGGTAATACAGTAATATCTAGATTAGATTTAAAAACAATATCAGCAGCTTCCGGGTCTACATAAATGTTAAATTCGGCCGTTGGAGTTATATTACCTACTTCGAAATAAGCTCCTCCCATTAAGACAATCTGTTGTACTTTTTCAATGATATCGGGAGCTTTCAGGAAAGCACTAGCGATATTAGTTAATGGTCCAAGAGGGCACAAAGTCACAGTTTTGTTTGTTTCTGCGCGCAAGGTATTAATTATGAAATCAACAGCATGTTCTGCTTGAATTTGCATTTTAGGTTCGGGCAGAGATGGACCGTCAAGCCCTGTTTTCCCATGAACATGCTCTGCTGTTATCAGCCGTCGCTGTAATGGTTTATGGCAACCGGCATAAACAGGCATATCAAAAGCACCCGCTAGCTCACAAATTGTAAGAGAGTTTTTTACCGTTAAATCCAATGGTACATTACCCGCCACAACCGTTATGCCCAGAACTTCTATTTCCTCCGGGCTGGCCAGAGCTAATAATATAGCAACAGCATCGTCTTGGCCTGGATCAGTGTCTATGATGACTTTACGTTTGACCATTGTAACCTCTCAAAAGTGACAGAAATAGAAAGCTATTTTAGTTGAAATCAATCATACAGCGCTTCAACAACTTTGTGTATGAAATACTAGACAAATTGGTCGTTATTGGTTCTAAATATATTTAGATCTGCATACGATTATCGCTGAAAGAATTTCAGCTAATTTTATTCCCTTTTTTAGTAGAAGTATGCTGGGAATTACGAACTAATTATATCTTATGAAGCTTTTTATTTTTGTTTTTCTTTTTCAACCATTTTAGCATCATTCCAAAGATCATCCATTTCCTCCAGCGTACTATCTTCTGGTTTTTTACCCATCTGAGAGAGAGCATATTCGATTGAATTGAACCGTCGGACGAATTTAGCATTTGTGCGTCGAAGTGCTTCTTCAGGATCAATATTGAGGTGACGAGAAAGATTGGCAATTACAAATAAAAGATCACCCATTTCATCGATCATGTTATCCTTATTAAGGGTTTCCCGGGCTTCGATCAGTTCGGCAGACTCTTCGCTGATTTTGGCAAGCACATGATCAGTATTCGGCCAATCAAAACCCACACGTGCAGCCCTTTTTTGAAGCTTTAGTGCGCGTGTCAGAGCTGGTAAATTTGATGCTATGCCGTCTAGAACACCAATATGTTTTTTAGTTGAACGCTCTTCAGCTTTAATATTTTCCCAATCGTCAATCTGTTGTTCCACCGATTTTTCTCGACTTTCACTTCCAAAAACATGCGGATGCCTTGCAATCATTTTATTTGAAATATTAGTAATTATTGTTTGAAAAGTGAAATACCCAGCCTCTTCGCCTATTGTAGCGTGGTAGACTGACTGTAGCAATAAATCACCCAGTTCACCCTCGAGATCATTCCAATCACTGCGTTCAACGGCGTCAGCCACCTCGTACGCTTCCTCAATGGTATAAGACGCTATGGTTTTAAAAGTTTGCTTAATATCCCAAGGGCATCCTGTGTCTGGATCACGTAGGCGGCGCATAATTTCTAAAAGCCGTTCGATTCCCGCGCTTTGATCGTCTACTAGGTTTGAGGTTTGCCTTGCGTCCATTGCATTCTCATTAAATTTAGTGGTTTGTTCAGTTGACTCTTAAGACTATAAACAGTCCACATTGCATTAATATAAGGTATAGAAAAATTAAATGGAAATATCTGAATTCTTTTACATGTTCATCTCGATAAAAGTAAGCCTCGTTACATAAGGATGCAAAGAATATTATGATTATAAATCATTTAGATAATTTAAATAACCGCGATGGAACTCGTATTGACTTTACCTATGTCGCCAATATTTTATTAAATTTAATTATTCAGAGAAATACGATTAAAAGTTGCTATTTCGCCAACTCTAAAAATAATATCAGAGGCTTTTTCCATTCATTTAATCTGCAACTTTCCAGCCCCAATCTAAATAACATCTTTCTGGTAGATAGCTAATGGGTCTTGAAGACGCCAAGACGGAGATTGATCACGCATTTACGCGTCAAAATCTTAAAGGTCCATCATTTGAACTTACTTTTGCTGGTGCAACATCCTTTTTAAGGCGGCGTTACACTAAAGATTTGAAAAACGTTGATATAGCTGTAACGGGCATTCCCTTTGATCAAGCGGTAACAAATCGGCCAGGCACCAGATTAGGGCCCCGTGCAATTCGTGAAGCATCCACCTTACAAGCTCCTGATCCACCTTACGGGTGGCCCTTTGATGTAATAAGTGAGCGTGTTATTGTGGATTATGGAGACGTTGCATTCGATTATGCAAATATTACCGAATTTCCAGATATCGTAACTAACCACATAAGAGAGATTTTGGCAGCAGGGGCCGCCAGTGTCGTTTTAGGTGGCGATCACTATATTTCTTATCCAATTCTAAAAGCCTATGCGGAAATTTTTGGACCACTGTCAATAATTCAAGTGGATGCGCATACTGACACTTGGCCTGACGATGATATGGCTCGAGTAGATCATGGTACAATGTTTTATAAAGCTGTGAAGTCTGGAATCGTAAATCCTGCAACATCGATTCAAATTGGAATAAGGACCACAAACATTGACACATTAGGTGTGAATATAATTGATGCTGCAGAATTTCATCGGATTGGACCTAAAGCAGTTGCCGACAGGGTCAGACAAGTAGTGGGTGATAGGCCGTGCTATTTGACCTTTGATATAGACGGGCTTGATCCGGCGTATGCGCCAGGTACGGGCACACCCGTTTGGGGTGGTTTAACATCTGCTCAGGCGGCGGCTTTATTGCGGGGCTTAGCTGGAATTAATATACGAGGAGGCGACATAGTTGAGGTATCACCGCCGTTTGACACATCTGGTGCTACTGCGATTGCTGGGGCTCATATAGCAACTGAAATTTGCTGTTTATTAGGATGGAGAATGCGGGAAGGTGATTAAAAATCACCCAATTAGTGGAAATGATCTAGCTGGATTTTGGGTCTAAACACTTATATGCGATTGCCTTTCTCCAATGATTTAAATGAATTGGACGTTGCAGTTGTGGGTATTCCAATGGACATAGGCACCTTTTGGCGGTCTGGTACTAGGTTTGGTCCCAAACAGGTGCGAAGTGAGTCAGCTATGATCCGGCCTTACAATCTTTAAACCGGAGCTGCTCCATTCGATGGTTTAAATGTCGGTGATATAGGGGATATTCCGATAAATACATTTTCTCTTTCTGATAGTTTGCGCATTATCAACGAGAGTTACGATGTTATTTTAAAGTCGGATGTGATTCCGTTGGCTATTGGTGGCGATCATTCAATTACTTTGCCGATGTTGCGCAGTATAGCGAAAACACATGGGCCTGTGGCATTAGTACACGTAGATGCGCATGCAGATGAAAATGATGAAATGTTTGGAGAGACAGAGACACATGGCACTGTTTTTCGGAGAGCTTATGAAGAGGGACTTATCATTCCTTCAAAAACTTTCCAAATTGGCTTGCGTGGAACAGGATATACAGCGCAAGATTTCACAGAAGCTACCGACTAGGGGTTTCAACAGTTTTTAGCCTGTGTTTTTTGGGGTGTTAATCTTACCTCAATTGGTCAGGAAATTAGGCGAAAAATTGCACAATCTCCTGTTTATATAACGTTTGATATCGAAAGTTTAGATTTATCCTACGCTCCTTGCATAGGTACGCCAGAGATAGGTGGCCTGACAACACCACAAGCCATTCAACTACTAAGAGCGTTAAACTGTTTGAATATTGTTGGCTGCGATCTGGTAGAGGTTTCACCTCACCTACGACACATCTGGAAATATGGCGCTGTCTGGCGCGAATATACTATACGAAATACTATGTATTTTACCTAGAGTAGCATATCATTAAACTCACTAATTATAAATTGTGAAATAAAAAAGTTATTTCTTTTAGGTAATTGATATTATTCAATTTTAATATTTTATTGGTTTACTCAGTTCGGTTATGTTTGCAAATTAGATCAGTGAATCAGACATTTAGGTGGCAGTAGACAGTGTTTTGACTTTAAAAATGGATTTAAAAAGATTTCATCAATCCTTTTTCATTTGGTGTACCTCTTGACCAAGGCTCAGCCTTGAAGCAAACCCTCTCTATGGTCCCTGAAGAACGCCTAATTCAGATAACGCAGCGTTTCCAATATTTGGAGGCCGCAATGGCAACGGGTTGCGATAATATAGCAGAGCTTGCGAAAGAGTATTCAGACCTGCGGCCAGTAGTTGACCAGATTACTATTTATAACAGTATAGTTTCTGACTTATCCGAGACCGAGCTAATGCTAAATGACCCAGATATTGTGGAATTGGCTCAAGAAGAACTGAAACGCCTCCGGAGTGAACTACCCGAAGTAGAAGTGGCTTTGCAATTAGCATTGTTACCAAAAGATATAGCAGATGTTCGTCCAGCTGTGCTAGAGATAAGGCCTGGTACTGGTGGTGACGAAGCAGCACTTTTTGCTGGTGACTTGTTAAGGATGTATAACCGCTATGCAGAAGCGCAGGGTTGGAAAGTGGATATTGTTGAAGAACATTCTACAGAACTAGGCGGAATCAAGGAAGTAGTGGCACACGTTAAAGGAGAGAATGTGTTCGCCCGCCTTAAATACGAGTCAGGCGTACACCGTGTGCAGCGTGTTCCAACTACTGAAAGTGGAGGACGAATTCATACGTCGGCCGCTACTGTTGCAGTCCTGCCCGAGGCAGAGGCTGTCGATATTGAAATAAATGTAAGTGACATACGCATTGATACTATGCGCGCCTCAGGGGCAGGCGGTCAACATGTAAACACGACAGATTCGGCAGTTCGCATTACCCATATTCCCACAGGTATTACTGTAACTAGTGCCGAAAAGTCCCAACATCGCAATCGAGAGATAGCAATGCAGGTCTTACGAGCACGGTTATATGATCGCGAAAGAACTCGAGTTGATAATGAAAGGTCTGCTGATCGTGCCTTGCAGGTGGGCACAGGCGATAGGTCGGAAAGAATCCGAACTTATAATTTTCCTCAAGGTCGTATGACTGATCATCGCATTAATCTAACATTATATAAACTTGACCAAATTATGCAGGGTGAATTAAACGAAGTTATTGATGCGTTAACCGTAGATGCGCAAGCTAAACAATTAGCAGAGATGGGTGTGTGACTGCTGGCGAGGCAATGGCAACCGCTGCCGCTCGCTTGCGAACTGCAGGAGTTCCAGACCCAGCGCGTGATGCGCGCGTTTTATTGGCTCATGCGGCACAAGTAGATGCAATCCGTATCACGCTTATTGCGCCAGAAGATATTGAGCCTGAAATTGTTGTAAGGTATGAACATCTAATCGCTTTACGTTCTGCTAGAGTGCCTGTCAGCCATTTAATTGGAGAAAGAGAATTTTATGGGCGCAAATTTAAGGTAAGTCCAGATGTCTTGGATCCCAGACCAGAAACAGAGACCTTAATCGAAGCGGCACTTTCTGAAGACTTTACAAGAGCCTTGGACCTAGGTGTTGGATCCGGATGTATACTTGTTACGCTTCTCGCCGAACGATTAAATGTGACTGGAGTTGGAACAGATTTGAGTGAAGATGCTTGCCTACAGTCCAGCGTAAATGTTGTTTTGAATAATGTGGCTGATAGAGTGGAAATTATTAATACTTGTTGGTTTGATGGCTTAGAAGGCCGCTTTGACTTGATAGTCTCGAATCCACCGTATTTGACCGCCTTTGAAATGGAGGAAGTCGCACCGGAACTGCGTGATCACGAACCTCGCATGGCCTTAACAGACGAAGGGGATGGTCTATCAGCTTATCGAGTTATAGCTGCTAAGGCAGGTGATTATTTAACTACCACCGGCCGTGTTATTTGTGAGATAGGTTACGAACAGGGTGAAGACGTTTTTAATATTTTTCGCGATCAGGGCTGGGGTAGTCTAATGATATTACCTGACCTTGACGAGAGAGACCGTGTCATTATTGCGCGAAATCCGGCATAGATGTGTAAAAACAACAAAAAAAACTAAAAAAATGGTATTTGCTCTTGTTTTAGGAGTTAAGCCATGTTTATTCCTGTTGAAAGGCTTCGTATTCAACATACACATACATGTCTTCATCAATAGACCGCCATAAATATTAGTTGCGTAAAAATATAGCGCAGGGTGGTTAACTAAATATTCCTAGAAAGCTGAAAATAATTCATGAAATCCTCGAGATCACGGTCAAGATCTAAGAACAACCGCAATCGTACCAACAACGGCAGTGGTGGTAATGTAATTAATAGGGTATTTGACAGTTCTGGACCTGAAGGTAAAGTTCGTGGTACGCCTGCACAGATAATTGATAAATACAATCAATTGGCTCGTGATGCTCAAGTATCAGGCGATCGTGTCGCTACGGAAAACTTTCAGCAGCACGCTGAACACTATTTACGTATGCTCAGTGAAGCACAACGTGAATTAGATGTTCGTCGTGAGGAGCAGGAACGTCAGCAACGAGAGCGACAAGCGGACCAAGAACGTCATAATCGGGATCGTCAGGCCGAACGGGATCGCGATCGTGCTACTCGAAATGAACAAGAATCGGATTCTCAGCCTGAACCAAGACAATCTGATATTTCTAAACCTGACAATGTCGAGATTGAACCAGAATCTAGTCTAGTTGATACGCCAGAAAGTGCGTCTAAACCAAAACCTCGCAGAAGAATAAAAAAAGTTGTGACGGATGTTTCACAATCCGAGGGAACTGAGGTGGAGAATAATATAGCCGAGGGCATATCTGCGGATAATGTGCAGTCTAGTTCAGAGCCTAAGCCAAATGCCGCAGAGTGAATAACGGATTACTCTGATTCAATATTCCGAGCCAATGCGCAAAATGATTCAAGCGATACTTTTTCGGCACGGTCAGTTGGCTTTATTCCAGCGATTTTCAACCTATCTTCGATATCTGGAGAAATCATTTTAAGTGCTGAACGCAACATTTTACGCCTTTGATTAAAGGCAGTGGAGACCAAACTATTTAAAACTTGCATATTAGCCTTAAAACGGGGTTCTGGTAGAGCTTCAAAGTGCACTACAGCACTAGAAACTTTTGGTGGAGGAGTAAAAGCGTCTGGTTGAAGCGACATCACTATCTTTGGATCAGAGCGCCATTGCGCCATTATGGAGAGACGACCATAGGCTTTAGATCCTGGGGTTGCGACGATCCTTTCAGCAACTTCACGTTGAAACATTAAGGTTAAGGATTTCCAGAAGGGTGGCCAATCTTCTGGTGTCAACCAACGAACTAATAATTCAGTTCCCACATTATATGGTAAATTTGCGACAACGCGGATAGGAGCATTTAAATATACAAGTGGGTTGAAGTCTAAGGCATCTCCCCTGACAACCTCCAAACGTCCTGGATATTTATTTGAGATTTCTTCCAGAGCAGGCAGGCATCTAGCATCTTTTTCGATAGCTAATACTTTTCGTGCACCTTCTGACAATAAACCTCTAGTTAACCCTCCAGGTCCAGGACCTATTTCTAAAATATCAACATTTTTAAGTTCACCAGCTTGACGAGCAATCTTTGAAGTCAAATTCAAATCTAGTAAAAAATTTTGACCCAATGATTTACGTGCTCGCAAATTATGTGTCTCAATTACAATCTTTAATGGTGGTAAATTGTCAATGGTTGTCATCTTAACTATCCTTCAATTTAACTTTGGAAACATTAAGATTGTGCCAGTTTAGCTGCTAGTTTTATCGCTTCTATTATGCTGCTGGGGTTGGCAATATTACGACCGGCTATATCAAAAGCGGTCCCGTGATCAGGCGATGTTCTTATAATAGGGAGGCCAAGAGTTAAGTTTACACCTTTATCGAAATCTAGAGTTTTTATTGGGATCAAGGCTTGATCGTGGTACATGCAGATTGCAGCATCATATTTCAAGCGTGCTGCCGGATGAAATAATGTATCTGCTGGCCAAGGACCTGTAATATTACTACCATTTCTTGATAATTCTTTTACAAGAGAATTGATCCATTTTATTTCCTCATTACCCAAAGCGCCTTCTTCTCCAGCATGTGGATTCAATCCTGCAACAACCAAACGCGGGCTTGTAATCTGAAACTTATTGCGTAGCCCATTGATTGTGATTTCAATTGTTTCACGCAACAATTTAGGAGTTAATGCATTAGGAACATCTTTAATGCTGATATGGGTGGTGACAGGAACAACACGTAAAGATTGGGATGCCAGCATCATTACCGCTGTTGGCGCTTTTGTAAGGTGCTGTAAATACTCAGTATGCCCAGGGAATGCAAATTGAGCGCCGTCAATCAAAACTTTTTTGTTGATGGGCGACGTGCATAATGCGCTTGCACTACCATTTTTTACCAGATTAACACCAATTTTAATGACATCTATGACACTTTGCGCATTTTCTGTATCAGGTTTACCTAATGTGGAAGCCTTTGGAAATGCGTGATGCAAAACTGGCAAAGCAGATATACACGAACCAACTGCCTCTGTAACTGAAGTAACCTCCACAATAGGTGTATTGGTGGGGAGATGACGTTTGTCACCTATCCATACTATTGGAATACTGTTTCGAAGAGTTCTCCAAGCCTTTACGGCAATTTCTGGTCCAATTCCTGACGGTTCACCACAAGTAATAACAACAGGTTTCTGCATCAGTTGAAAATTACGATGTCAGCGTCTGCTTGTAGTTCTTCGAGCAAGGTATTGGATAGCGCCGATAGTCGGGTATTTAGCAGTTGGGCAGCGACTGCCTCCCGGGTGGCCTTATCGTCCTCACTTTGTGATAATGCGGGTGTGCGTCCACATAACATTAGAAACACAAGCGTTGAACCATTTGATCTAGTCAAGGCGGTGGAAACTTCATTTTTATCTAATTTTGAAAGTTCTAAAGCTATATCTCTAGGTATCTTTGATTGAGACAGGTTTTCTCGCTTTAAATTTGCTTGTGGCTCGTTTTGAGCGACACCGTAGAGATCATCGCAGCGATCAATACTTGCCTTAACCTTTTGTGCTCGCCTTAATGCCTCAGATGAGCGCCCACCTCCAATTAAATATACTGCATAATCGATGGAGGAATACCGTATAGCAGGTACGGAGCGCTCACGAATATCCCGGAGTTGAAACAAAGCAATTGCGTCCGGAATGGGAAGTGGATTGGTAATTTCTCCTGGCGCAAGCGAGAGTAAAATTGGGCGCAACTGTGGAGGCAGGTCAGTTAGGGGGACCCAATCTAGACGTCCACCATCTTCTCGAGATGCAGTAGCAGAGTAACGAGTGGCATATTCAGAAAACTCCGTTGTGGAATTTGAACTCATTATTTCCTCCGCAATCTCTAAAACTTCGCTGGCTATATCTGGAGAAGTTGGGATGATTATTTCGGAGACCAGAACATCTATCCCCGTGTTGGAGCTAACTGACTGGACTGCTCGGTCAACCTGATCATCAGTAATGTCTATGGAGTTGCCATACCTTGCCCTTATATAATCACGCCACACCAATGACACAGTAACAAAGTCACGGAATGTTTGACGAGCGACACCGTCGACTTTTAATTGTTTAATGAACTCTTCCGAAGACAGTTCAGCGCGCGCTGCAAAATCTGTAAGCCCTTGCTGCAACGCTTCCTCTGATAAAAAAATATCAAACTTTTTAGTTATTTGTTGCCGCAATCTGTCCTTAATCAGTTCATCCAGCACATCTGAGTTTGAACTGGCAGGAGAGCCTAATAATTGTAGAAATAGTATTCTCTGATCTAATTCAAATTGTGTAATAATTGATCCATTAACCTGTGCCACCTTTTCGAATGGGCTCTGTGCAAAGACTGAAAAGGGCGCTAAAATCATGCATGCTAGTGCTGATGATTGGATCAGATGTTTTAAGAATTTTGCGCTCATTTTGCCCGCTTTCCACATGACCTTGTTAATGTTTGGGCACCCGTACTAGCCGATAACCCGTTTAGTGACATTGTTAACCCTAGATTAGTAGAAGGCTCAACCGTTGTTGACGTCGTATATCGTCGGTTTATTGATAACGCTATGTCCACGCATTCGTTAGAATATTTCAAACCTGCACCGGCCGTAGCTGAGCGGTCCGCTTCAAGGTCATATCGCCAGTCAATATTCAAATTCCAAAAACGATTGAGTTGGTACGATGCACCAACTGTCAGTTCATTGATAGGTGATAGACGGTCTTCGGCTGGATCTTTATCCAACCAAACATAGCTGCCTCCAAAATTAAAAGTTTTACTGTTCCAATAACCTTTAACTTCGGACTTTGTGAATTCAAAATCATTATCAAATATTGTTCGGCCAGCAAAATAGATGCTTTTGGACAACTTAAATTGACCTGATAGTAAAATATCAGAGTTGGTCGACGATAATCCGGAGGATTTCGTAAAATCAGCCTGCGAATTATTACGTAAAATTTGCGCAAGTAAAATATTTGCTGACCATCCATTGTAGGCTTTGTGTGACCATTGCGCTCCGTATGCCAGTGAGAGACCTCGCTCGCGTCTGTCTGGTGCAGGGAATCGGGATAGTGACAATAAGTTGCCTTCGTCAAAATCTACACTGATGCTTTCTTCGTTTGGTATGGCTAAGCCATCTCCACCGACCCACCCAACTTGAGCTAAAGGTTCGATAATCTGAGTGGCTTCATTAACTATTCGGGACAACGGATATCGCAGGATAACTGAAGTTGCTGGCACAATATCAGAGTATTTACCTTTATAATTATCATCTTGTTTTATATCAAATGTATCAGCAGCTGCTCTAACTATTGTTTGTATTTGCAAACCGCCTAATCGGTATGCTTTCAACCATTCTGCCTCAACTGTAAATCGAAGTACGTCTCTACCCTCTGCAACATCATTACTGTCATAATCTAAGGATTGCTGTGATCTACGGAAATGGGTGTGCCCCAATGCGGTCAACCGTAGTTCACCGCCAATAGGATTGGGGAAAAACCTTTTCTGATAAACTGCTTCTATTGCATCATTTGGCAATTCATTATTTTTGTCGCTATCACGCAAAGATTTAAAATTAAGGTAGCTTAGCTCAATGTATTCGTCTCTTTGGGCCCGACTTAACTGCAATATACTATCAAGTCGGTCGGCATTAGAAAAATCATAATCATATAGATATGTGTCGTCTGATACCCACTCTAAATTGAAATCCAAAACAAAATCTTTTTTTAGTTTGAATTGGCCCACACCCGACGTGTAGCCTCTCATGTCGCTCTCAAGCACATCATCTGAAAGAGCTCCTTGGAACTCAATAAATCCTCTATTGAATACATGGCGATAGCGAAATTCTAAAGTTTTGGTTCTTGATGACAAATAAGGCGCGATCGTTAGATCACTTTTTTTATTTAGCACTATGAAATATGGAACTTTAATGCCCAGCCCCAAACGCGATGACGTCAGTATAGACGGAATTAGAAAACCGCTTGTTCTTTCTACAGTGGGATCGGGCAATCGTAAACTTGGCAAATAAACGATGGGTATGCCTAAAACTCGGAATTGGGCTTGGTCAAAATATAGCTGCTTGTTTTCCATGTCATGGATCACGCGCTTAGCGCGAATTTGCCAAAGAGGGGGGCTTGGATCTTCTTCACAAATTCTGCAAGATGTAACCACTGCTTTATAAAGCTGCGTATAGCGCCCGTCCACACGACTCATTTGAACCGACGCTAACTGTAATTGCTCATTTAGGACTAGTCGTGCGCCTTGTAATAATCCATTTTGCATATCTCTGCTAAGCTCGGCCTGATTTGCAAGTATCAGCGTGCCTTCTTCATCCTGTATAGTGATAGGTCCTGTGACCATTAACTTTGATGTTTTTTGGTCGTAACTCACTCTTGATGCTGTAAGTCGTATTTTACCTTGAAAAGCTTCAACATTGCCGCTGGCAACGATAACGCGATCTCTTGTAACGGTTATTTCATCCGCAACAAGAACTGCAGGCAGATCGCGGTCACTAGCCGACAGAATAGAAACACTGAACAAGTAGATCAAAATCGATGCCAACGTGCTCAACCGCAAATAATCAACCATCATCGGCTCGCAACAAAAAACCTATTGCCAAAAGAATTGACGCAATTGGTGGTGTCCATACTGCAAGCAAAACTGGTATTTGCCCACTTTCTCCCAAAACCTGTGCAAAATTTTGAATGAAATACAAACTAAATCCCATCAATATCGGAAACAATATAGTAAAGCTGGTTTTTCCAAAACTGGTATGTCGAATTGTGAGCGCAGCAGCAACTAAAACCAAGCCTACTAGAAATAAAGGTTGTGCAAATTGAGATTGTAACCAAACGTAATGACTTTTGGTGGAAAATCCAGCCTGTTCTAACTGCTGTATATATTTAGACATTTTCCAGATAGAAACGTTCATGTCTGATCCAAGACTTTCGCGGATGCGATCCAAAGTAAGAGTGGATGGAACTACGTGAACATCATATGTCCTTGCGTTAGCTTCTGGGTTAAGTCCATTGGCTAGTTGCCAAACTTTTGCATCTCGTAAAACCCATTTACTTTTTATAATTGTAGCGCTTTTCGCTTCTGTTCGGGTTACTGGAAGACCTGTGGGACCATACTTGACGAATGTCACATCATGAAAAATGGAAGCCTCGTTATTAGAGTACTTTGCCCTAATTACTGTATTCTCATCCTTACTGCTCTGCCGAAGCCACAATCCTCTTCCTGACACTGAAAGCGCTAAAACATCATCTGATTTGTATAACTCGGTTAGTTGTGAATAACGTTTAAAAGTCACTAATGCGACAGGTCCGAGAATTGTTACGGCGAATAAACCAATTAAAGATGTGATAATTGCTGGCGCTATTATGGCGCGAAGGGTAGATTGTCCAGCTGCTCGCGTAACGACAAGTTCTGAAGAGCGTCCTAGCGTCATGTAAAATGCCACTGTCCCCAAAATCATAATTAGAGGTAAAAACTCGATTATCATTGTTGGGATGTAAAGTAATGTAAGCCCAAGTTTATGTGAAACTGATACAGAAAGATTTTCAAAACGTCTTGTCTGCTCTATAAAATTAACCATCATCGCTAAGCCAATGATTACTGTTCCAAGAATGAGAAGACTTACTATAAACCGTTTCGCAAAATAAATATGTAAAATCATGCTTTATTCCTACTATGGTATAGTAACAGTCTTAAATTTGTTGCTGTCCAAAGAAGGGTTAAAACCAGTAAGAGACCCAGTAAGGAGGGTAGATATAAAATGGGCCAATAATTTGCATTGAGTAGAACTGGGACGGAAATACCAGACCTCATACCGTCTAAGATCAATAGAAACAAAAAAGCAAAAATAATTTTCGGCCACGCATTTAATTTTGAATGGTTTCCAAATATTAAAACCGTGAATCCAACCAAGGCTGAAACGACACAAAATAGAGCACGGGCGAAGCGACTATGTAATTCTTCTGCTACGGCTCCAGGTGTCGTATTATTATTTTTAGCTATGTCTTTCCAATTATAAAATAAATTTGGACTAGTCATATGTTTGATAGAATAATCATCATTACTATTTTTTTTGATTAAAGCATTAATATCAAATGAAAAATCTTTGAAACGAGCAGTGGATAAACGTCTGCCAGGTTCTGACAAAATCTGTGCTATGCCATTAATCATAATTAGAGACTTATTATCATCGTTTTGTACTAAATAAGCTTCTCTCGCTGTGTAAATTATATACCTTTTTGCATCACGATGGTCAGCTATAAAAATATCTCGCAAAACGCCATCGTCTCCAATATCTCGCGTGTAAATAGTAACACCCTCCGAAGGATTTAAAAATGTTCCCTGTGTTAGGAACTGCGTCAAGACGTCGTTTGTTATATCAGTTTCACGATTGCTTATTTTTTCTGCTGCCATCGGAACAAGGAAGTGGCTCAGAACACTCATAACACCACCTGTTATTAACCCAAAAATTAATATTGGCCTTACAATTCTCCAATGCGAAGTTCCCGCAGCCATAATTATTTTTATTTCGCTTTCTTGATTTAACTTGTTTGTCAAATAAGCTGAGGCGGTAAATGCCGCAATTGGAAGAACAACAGTTATAAGTCGTGGCATTCCTAGAGCCGCAAATTCTAGAAATATGGTTGTAGGTTGACCCTCGCCAATCAAGCTCTCAAAGAGTTGAACAGCTCTGTTAATCCAGAAGACTATGATTAGGATCAGCGTAAAAAAAGAAAAAATAATGAGCAGTTGGGATAGAATGTAGCGGTCAAATTTTGACAAGTAGTACTCCACCTTGTTTATAACCGGAAAACGTCCACATTATAGATATATAAATAAACTATCACAAACTTGCTCTTGGTAAAATCATTTATGACCATTACTTCACTGGCCAGCGGAGTGAGGTCGAGTTAACTGAATTGTAAACTAATTAAAATCTTAGAGGCTTCCATGACCTATATCACTCCAATTTCCTTCGCTGCGACGGACTTAAATACATTTGCGAATACAACAGGTCGTCTGGCCGTGATTGTTTCCCCCGAGGGAAAGCTGGGGGTGTCAGCGCGCAAACTAAATCGCTTAACAAAAGGCGCTATCCATCGATTTATACAAAGTGATAATTTTAAAAATTTTAAACCCTCAAATATTATTTCGTTGGCGTGGCCGTCTGGTTTAATAGCAAGTTCTTTAGATATTGTTTGTCTCCCTCGAGACCATTCGGTAGCCCAAGCACGCAACGCAGGCGCAGCACTTGCCAAACTACGTGGTAAGGAATGCATACTACTTGCGTTAGATGGGGTTCGTCGAGCTGACGAAATTGCCTTTGGGCTAGCTATGAGAGACTACAGGTTTATTGATCATAAAACGGATGCTGTCTTGAACGATGGCGCAGTGACGGTGATGTGTACAAATCCGAAAATTGTAGAGGCTGCTTACGCTCCATTACTTGCTGTAATCGAAGGTACATTTTTGACACGTGATCTGGTCAATGAACCTGCCAACGTACTGACAACTAACAATTTTGCCAATCGTTTAGAAGAAATGTCCGCTTTAGGTTTGAAAGTGGAAGTTTTAGATGAAAAAGAACTGGAGCAGCTTGGAATGCGCACGTTACTGTGTGTTGGCCAAGGGTCTGAAAGTCCATCTAAAGTTGTAATCATGAAGTGGGATGGAGGCCAAAAAAATATTACACCTTTCGCGTTAGTTGGTAAGGGAGTTGTATTTGACACCGGTGGTATCAGCTTGAAACCTGCAGCGGGTATGGAAGATATGACTATGGATATGGGGGGGGCCGGTGTAGTTGCTGGTGCTATGCGCGCGTTGGCGTTGCGTAAGGCTAAGGCTAACGTAGTAGGTATTGTTGGTCTAGTCGAAAATATGCCATCTGGAAACGCTACCCGCCCTGGAGATGTGATTAAATCAATGAAGGGTGATACTGTCGAGGTGATCAATACTGATGCCGAAGGTCGTTTAGTTCTATGTGATTTACTGTGGTATGCTCAAGAACGCTTTAACCCTTCTGGGATTATTGATTTAGCGACGCTTACAGGAGCTATTATTATTGGTTTAGGTCACGAAAAAGCAGGTGTTTTTTCAAATAATGATAAGTTGTGTAATGCATTTCTTAAGGCGGCCGCAACGGAAGGTGAGGGGGCTTGGCGCATGCCACTTGGTCAATCCTATGATGATATGTTAAAATCCAGAATAGCTGATATGAAAAATATTGGTGGCAGGCCCGCAGGATCAGTCACTGCTGCGCAGTTTTTGCAACGTTTTGTTAAACCTGAAACTCCGTGGATCCATTTGGACATTGCTGGAGTAGCATCAGTTACATGTGAAACTGAGTTAGCGCCAAAGGGTGCAACGGGCTGGGGTGTTATGGCGTTAAATCGATTAATTTCTGATTTTTGCGAAAATTAAACTTATGGGTAATGCATATTTTTATCATTTGACGCGTCGACCCATGGAAGAAACTTTGATTATGCTGTTGTGTAAGGCACAAGACGTTGGATGGCGGGTGGCTATAAGAAGTGAGGATCATAACCTCTTGTCTCGATTGGATGAATATTTATGGAAAATAAATGATTTTTTGCCACATGGGCTTGCAGGTGGGCAAAATGATGCCAACCAACCAATTTTGTTAACGTTACATAAGATTTCTAATTATGCTAAATGTTTGATGTCCGTTGACGGTACTGTAGTGGACCCAGAGGAAGTAAAATATCTAGAACGCGTTTGTATTTTATTTGACGGTGAAGATCCTGACCAACTGAGAATGGCACGCAATCAGTGGAGGAGTCTAAAAGACGCTGCAGTACCCTCCCAATATTGGTCCGACCAATCAGGGAGCTGGGAGAAAAGGGCAGAGGCCTAACGCGATAAAATTAACTCTCCTTTATATATCTCGATTTTTCCCCACCTTTGTAAGTAATCCATACCCAGCAATGATTTATTCATTTGACCATTATTGACCACAGCTGGTACATTTACATCCTCAAAATTGCCTATAGCAACCGTTTTAAGCTTAATTGGAGCGGTACGCACTTCCCCATTAGCAGTGATGGCTCTACCTAGAAAATTTAAAGTATCTAGCTTCAAGCCAGCTGCTACCGCATCATCCCGCGTCAAAACCATATCGCTTGCACCAGTGTCGATAATAAAATCAATAGGCGTATCATTCAGATACAATGTAATATAATAATGACCGTCCATTTGTCTTGAAACAACGATTTGGTCAGTATCGTTGAAATGGATTTGCTTGGGGGATAATGTTTCTTTAATGGTCCCCCAAAGGCCAATTACTGCGATAGCTCCAAAAAAAATAAATACCCAAATGGAAGCTGTCTGTAAGGTTTTGGTCAATTTAATTTTTGTTGTTAAAAAAAAGCTACCACCAAGCACTACGATTAGTGTGCTTAAATAGATTAGATGGAAAATATCATCTGAACTCATAAATCTAAAGTAGAATAATGGAACGGGAAAGTTCACTATTTAAATGGCTATATTGTAAATTTAAAATGGCTATATCGTAAATTATTAAAGAACTTTTGATCCTCATCACAACATTTAAGTAAACCTATATCGAAGTTAGTACTAGCAGCTTTCGGCTAATTCCAATTTTTCCAGATCTTGCCACCATATAGCCTCTGCTCGTTCAAGTGCGCTCATTACTTCTGCATATTTTTTTTGCCAGACTTCCATCTCGCCGAGTTTTGCATCATCGTAAAGAGCTGGGTCAGAAAGTTTTTTCGCAAGTTTATCCCGCATTTCGTTTAGTTTAGTTACACGCGCCTCTGATCTCCGCACTTCAGAACGCAAGTTTAGTATGATCTCTCTACCTGGTCGTTTTGGTTTAAGTTTCTCTATCGTATTTTTGGTGGGCTTCCCTTCGTTAAGTAACATTTTGCGGTAAGATTCTAAATCGTCGCCGTATGGTTTTACTGTACCATTTGATACTAACCAAAGACGGTCAGCGACCAATTCTAAAAGATGCATATCGTGACTAACCAGAATTACTGCGCCTGTATAATTAGTAAGGGCAACTACTAGCGCCTCGCGAGACTCAATATCTAGGTGATTAGTTGGCTCATCAAGGATTAGAATATGTGGTGCTTCTAGTGTAGCTAGTAAAAGTGATAACCTTGCTTTTTGCCCACCGGACAGCTTGGCTACTAGCGTATCCGCTTGATCTGCATTTAAACCAAATCCAGAAAGCCGGGACCGCCACCGGGCTGGCCCTTCTTGTGGGCGCTCGCGGCGCAAATGATCCAAAGGTGTTTCATCAATAAAGAGTTCGTCCACCTGATGCTGTGCAAAATAACCAATCCGCAATTTGTTCGATTTAGTGATAGTACCTTTCAAAGCGGGCAATCGCCCACTAAGAAGCTTGGCCAGTGTTGATTTACCTTGACCATTTTTACCTAACAAAGCGATACGATCATCTTGATCAATTCTTAATGAAAGGTTTGATAAAACTGTAGTTTTTCCATAACCAGTACTTGTACCATCCAAATGTACAATTGGCGGTGACAGTTCTTCCGGATTAGGAAAATCGAAACGTCGTAATCCCGCTTCCTGAGGGGAAGATATAGGCTGCATTTTTGATAAAGCCTTGAGACGTGATTGAGCTTGTCGTGCTTTATCGGCTTTATATCGAAATCGATCTACATAAGATTGTAGATGCGCGCGGCGAGCCTCTTGTTTTTTTGACATTGCCGCGGCTAGTGCGAGTTTTTCAGCTCTCTGTTTGGCAAACTGATCATATGATCCTTGATAGAAAGTCAGATTGCGATCTTCAAGATGTAGGATTGCGCCTACCGCTCTATTTAGAAGCCCACGGTCATGACTAATTATTAAGACCGTATGAGGATATTTAGCAAGATAATTTTCCAGCCAAAGGGCTCCCTCTAGATCCAAATAGTTGGTTGGTTCATCTAATAATAATAAATCCGGTTGTGAAAACAAAACTGCTGCCAATGCCACCCGCATTCTCCACCCACCCGAAAAATCAGAGCAAGGCATAAGTTGTTCTGCATCATCAAATCCTAACCCTTTTAGAATAGTGGCAGCACGTGCTTCAGCAGACCACGCATCAATATCAGTAAGCCGCGTTTGAATTTCAGCGATACGCGTCGGGTTTTGACTGTCGTCGGCTAACAATTCTGCTCTTTCAATATCTGCGGCCAAAACCGTATCGATTAGAGATGTAGATGAGGCGGGAACCTCCTGAGCCACTCCGCCAATACGGGCGCCTTTTGGTAATGATATATCGCCACCTTCAAGCAATAATTCGCCACGGATTAATTTGAATAGTGTTGTTTTGCCCGTTCCATTGCGACCAACAAGACCAACCTTGTGCCCTTCTGGGATGATAGCACTGGCGCCCTCAAAAAGTGGTCGGCCAGCAACTGCATAATTAATATCAGAGATGTGCAACATGTGCTCCATCTGCCGCAGTTGTAACTCCGCGTCAATCTCACCTTTTCAAGCAACATGTGCCATGGTATCGACCCGCGATTTGAACAAAGGGACACTTTAAAAATGTGTTCTTAATACAGGAGTTATCTCATGCCTCTCGAGCGCACGTTTTCAATTATCAAACCAGATGCAACACGCCGCAACCTGACTGGTAAAATTAATGCTAAATTTGAAGAAGCAGGACTGCGTATAATAGCGCAAAAACGCATTCATCTTTCTAAAGCACAGGCTGGTGTTTTTTACAAAGTGCATGCAGAACGTCCGTTTTATGATGAACTTTGCCAGTTTATGGCTTCAGAACCGATCATTTGTCAGGTTTTAGAAGGTGAAGGTGCTATTTCTAAAAACAGAGAAGTCATGGGAGCCACCAACCCTGCCGATGCAGCAGTTGGTACAATACGAGCTGACTTCGCTGAGTCAGTTGGCGAAAACTCCGTACACGGATCTGATGCACCAGAAACAGCTGCCGAAGAAATTGCATATTTTTTCTCTGGACTTGAATTGGTCGGTTGAACTGCCAAAGCTGCACAAAATCATGGTGCTCCATCATTTGGGGCGCTTTGTAAGCACGGAAAATTCAGAAATTTAGTTGGTCATTTATGCCAATTTGTTACTATGGGCAGCGTGTACTATCATTAGCGACGATTTGCGGGGTTGTTTTACTACAGAGAATAAAAATATTTACGCTTGTTTGATTAGGTATCTCGTTTTTTGAAAATATGGTTTTTTCGGAGAAATGATCACAGATGGAAAATCTATTTCATTTACGGCATTTGGCCAGCCTTGTGGTTCCAGTGCTATGCCTGCTAACGGACCAATTTTATTTTTTGAAAGTTTTGGAAGTAAAGCACCAGCATAAACCTGCAAACCTGGCTCTGTACTATCAAGATGCAAAGTTAGACCGTTAATACTGGTTAAAGTAGCAACAGGTATGGGGGCATCCAACTGGCAACGAGACAAGCAAAAATTGTGATCAATTATAGGGTTGACTGCCCTTGGAATTCTAAAATCAAAAATTGTGTTTGAAACTGGTAAAATCTCACCAGTAGGTATTTTTTGTTGGTCAACTGGTAAATATTCGCAAGCATTAATCTGCAGTTTATGCAGGCTTGTATTTCCAAGTCGCCAATAGGGATGGTGAGCAACTGAAATTGGCGTTGGTTGATCAGATGTGGCTTTTATTTCTAGGTTTAAACTAGCGCCATCGACTTGATATACAACATCAAACATGCGATTCCCCGGCATGCCACAATCACCATCTTTCAAAGCACGTTGAAAGTGTATCATCTGTACTTCATGTCTTGTTACGTGCCAGCGAAGGCTCGAAAGACCTTTGGGGCCGCTATGCAAGGACGTGACCCCGTTCTCGTTGCAGGCCATCTGATGGATTTTACCTCCGAGAGAAAATTGGCCATCTCTCACTCTATTGGCTATCGGACCAACTACACTACCAGCAAAGCTTTTGCGCCAATGTAATGACTCGTCGTGTAAAATAAGATTGGGGCCATGGCAAAACCTGAGCGTCTCAAGGCTTGCACCTACAGTTGATATGTTGGCTGTTAAATAAGAAGATGAGATAGATAAAGTTTTGTTCATTGGAGAACAATGTCAGAGCCGTAGATCTCCTGCTAGTCTAAAGCTTTGATTTTGCCTAAATTAGATTAATCTGTTGCATCATTAGAGGAGTAAATTATGACGTCTGTTCAACATGTTACAACACACACAGCCGAGGCAGATTGCCGAAACGACAATATCAAAATTTATATTGATGGTAATATCGTATCGCGCGACAAAGCCGTTGTTTCGGTTTATGATAGTGGATTTCTTCTTGGAGACGGAATTTGGGAGGGACTTCGCCTTTTCGACGGGAATATTTTGTTTTTTGACGATCACTTGGATCGTCTGTTCGAGGCATCGTTGTACACTAAAATTGACATTGGTTTGGATAGACCAAGTTTAAAACAGGCCGTTTGGGATACTTTAATGGCTAATAATATGACAACAGATGTTCATATTCGCCTTATGGTTACACGAGGCCGTAAGAGTAAACCATTTCAACATCCACAATTAAGTATTTTTGGATCGACAGTTGTAATTATAGCTGAGCATTCAAAGCCTGATATGTCGGGGTCATTTCAGGGAGTCCGGTTACATACCGTGCCTCATCACCGAGGCCTACCCTTAACTCAAGACCCAAAACTTAATTCCCACTCAAAATTAAATTGTATAATTGCATTAAATCACGCAATTCAAGCTGGTGCAGATGAAGCTTTGATGCTTGATCCAAATGGCTTCGTAAACACGACTAATGCGTGCAATTTTTTTATTGTAAAGAAAGGGTCTATTTGGACGTCTACCGGTGATTATTGTATGAATGGTATAACACGCCAGAAGGTAATCGAAATATGTAAATCTGAGAGTATTCCTATATTTGAAAAGAACTACTCCTTAGTTGATGTTTACAGTGCAGATGAAGCATTTTTAACTGGGACTTTTGGTGGTCAAACTCCAGTCTCTAAAATTGATGGACATATTATAGGTGATGGTCTGGTCGGACCAATGCTTTTAAGAATTCGAAAATTGTATAAGGCTTTATTAATTGCAGGTTTAGAACATTGAATTGACAGCCGCATAATGAATTTTCAACTACAGTCAAACATAACTTGGTACTTGATTACTTTCGTTTAACGAACACAGCGTTCAGCTATGAATAATTATAGATTATGAAAGCCAAGCCAGTGAAATGATTGAAATCGCAGATGTCCAAATAATTACAGGGGCGATTTGATCTGTTCTAACTCCATGTAAAACTGCAAGAGCAAATGCCATTGCACCTGAAGGGCCAGCAGCACTTAAAACAAGCATTGTATTCCACGTTGGTGGGCGGTCACCAATCTTTAACGCTCCCCAAACCATTACTGGAAATACAATTAATTTAAGTCCTGAAACTGTGATTATTGTGGGTGAAATTCGCAAATTATGGCCAGCTAGAATAGCACCCAATGCGAATAATGTGAGAGGCGCAGCACCAACGCCAGCAAAATTAAGAGCTGTTATGCAAGGTTCTGGAATTGGAATATGCAATATGTTGGTTACGCAGCCTAACACAATAGCAATCAATACTGGGTTAGTGACAACTCGGCGTGTTGATTTAATAGCTGATCCGTGTGGTGTAACTAATAAATCAGTTGAGATGATAAAAAATGCAAAGGTGACAGTGGAATCCCACGCGACAATGCTGGCAATAGGAAGAGATGCGCTCTCCCCGTAAATCAAAAATGATATAGGCCAGACATAAAGCAAAGTATTAACAAATATAGTTGCCATTCCCAAAAGCCAGGCTTCGGTTTTTTCACGTCGTAATATCTGGCTTGTAATCCAATATGTTATAAAAAATAAAAATGCTTGGCAGGTTGCATATGACGCAATTGCGTCAAAACGAAATTCATCAAGGCTGAGTTCGTTAATAAACGGAAAGATTAATGCTGGTTGCAGTACAAGAAATGCGATCCGATTGACTGCAGTTGCCTCTTTAAAAGATATTTTGCGAAAAAATCCAAGTATAAATCCAAGAGCCAGCATGGAAAAGATAGGAAGAATATTATGTGTAAGAACCTGAAGCATTTTTCAATATTTAAAATATTTAGATCAGTTATCCTATAACATTTGTGGGTCGTTGATATTGATTTCTGATGAATAATCAGTGGAAAGGTAAATATGTAGACAATTATATCGTTCGCCAATAACTCTTAGAAGCCTTAAATCGTTTCTAGATCTTCATGAAGATCATTCCGTGTTTCCATAACAGTGTCACGTTTGCTAAAAAATACATATAAAACAATGGGTTAATGATTTGTAATATTGCAAAAATAGTAGGTTTTATTATAAAAATATTTACAAAAAACCATAGTAACTAATTTTTTAGTTGGGCATTATTGGCTCCTGTTGTTCAGTGCTAATTTTTGTTGCCACGAATGCTTCTCAAATTCAAGAATTTATACAACTCAGCGCTAAAGGGCAGGGACGAACAACAAACAAAAAAACCGCCCCTGTATTGCTACAAGGACGGCTAGGTAATCGCTCACCTTTGTTGTTGGTTATTCCAATGACGCCACAGATTCATCGGACAATCGTTGTGAATTTCCCGCAACCTTAATTGGGACGTTCAAAGCACACAGACACACAATCAAGGTTTCTCTATCAACGCCTGACAGGTGTAATTCTAACGCTTTGGACACCAATTCATTTTGCCCACCTTCAAGATAACACTGGCGAAGTTTCTTCTTTAGCATTGCCGTTTTGCCTGAACGTTGTAACGCATTGAATATATTTTATTTATTTCTGGTGATAAAGAAGAACCGGTGAATGAACTCAATCCAAACAGCGCCAACACCACAAGTGTCACAGCAAGACTTTGAGCATACACAGTCGCAAGAGCCTATAGCACCCAAGTAGTGCTTACATTGGAAAACGATTTAAGGATGTTGTTCAGCGGTGCCGTAGGGCACGTGTGTGCTTGCTGCATGGGGTGAGTTTGAGGGTAGGATGTGTTGAGTGCTGCACAACAACTGAGGGCTGTGTGTGCCTTTTTTTGCTTGAAATCAGCAGATTTTATGTGGTTGAACAAGTGACGCTGCTTTGGATGAATGGCATAGTGAGACTTAGATTAGAAGGATAAGTACATATGTTAAACAGTATTGGGTTGCTAGGTTTATTGTTGATGCTACTACTGTTGGGCTATTATTATGCCGCATTCAAATCTAGCTGGCAGGGCAAGCTATTCTTTAAGAATCCGCACAACGGCAAGTTACGTGAGGCGCCAATTGGGTTTTCTTGGACAACACATTTTTTTGGCTCTTTCCTGCACTGCTCCGCGGGCATTGGCTAGCCTCGCTTGTCATGTTGTTAATTGGATTTGTTACAGGCGGTTTAGCTTGGCTTGTGTTCCCCTTTTTATACAACAAGTTCTACGTAAAGCATCTAATCAAAGAAGGTTTTTTTGTAACAACTACTGACGCAAATATGGCTGCGATAGAAAGATATCTCGGCTATGAAGTTCCGATGCTTTCTGCTGACTAGACGTATTTGTTTGCTTGGGCATTATTGATGTGTAACAGGAAATAAGCCGTTTTTCTGGAACGTAGTTAATATTTCCATCGTCTGCCCTTGCCGCAACATCAGCTAGGTCTGCTGCGTGTTCTTGTTTGATGTCGCGTATGACCTCGCCTACGGCTTCAAGTATTGATTTATCCATTTAACTTCTCCTGTAATTCTTTTGCCACGACGTCTAGGCGTTCTTTACGCGTTTTTAATTTTGCGGCTGCTACTCTGGCTTCTTTGCCCTTCTGTTGGGCATCGACTTGCATCTGGCACTGGGTAACTAGGACGGCTGTATTGCGTAGAACGCTTCCCACAGGTGCTTTCTTTGCTGCTTCCAGATCGACAACACCCAGCGTGACATTATACAAATCTTTTGAGATTACGGCTCTTGGCACAAACCTTGACCAATCTTTGCCGTTAAGGTGTTCAAGTGATTTTGCAGAAGCAACTGAAGCAACAAAACCGTTGCTCATGCGTGTCTTTAAAGTGGATTTCTTCTTGTTGAGACTTTCTAATTCAAACAAATAGAGGTCTTGTAAATCAATCAGAATATCTGCCGTGGCGTCCAAGTCTGATGTTTCTGTTTTAGGTGAAACAGACTTACAATTTGCTACTGAATTATGAAGTTCAGCACAGGATGCTATAATGCCAGATTTGCTGTTATGAGGTTGTCCAGATAATGTTAAAATGGCGTCTGATAGATCAGTAATTGCAGACTTTATTGAACCTTCCAGAGCTTCCAAATCTTCGAAGGCTGCTGTTGCTTCCGCAATGGATAGCTTTCTGGGATTGGATTATTGCATTGAACGAATTGCGGCGCTTGCCATCTTAACGCTTAACACTCGCTTGTGGTGACCAAAATTAGCCACAAATGGGGAAATATTGATTCCCTTTTAGTTCCTTAAATGCGATTTGAGGGTGATAATCATCACGCCTAAATCAGGATTAATCACAGGCATTGTTGCTCTGTGGGCAAGGCATTATGCCTCTTCTTTTTTTCTTTGTGGAAACTGGTGGGTATCTCGCTCAGGCGGTAAGGGTGGCGGTGCAACTCTTGGAGATAAACTTCACCGCCTACTAAGCTTTTGGGGCTTAGTTTTTGTTTAGATAAGCAATTAAAGCTTTGGTTGTTAATATTGAGTTGTGAAATTTTAATATTGAAGCGTCGATAAACTTAAATGTTAAGTTTGGAATTGGATAAATGCAGTTGTGAACTAAAAAATCTACCTTAGGCACTTTTTGTTGATAAGATAATCGGTCAATTTTTAGCGTCTGCTTTTCAGTTCGAAAATGATAGGTTATCTGATATTTTTATAAGTTTTTCATTAATTTTAAATTATGGCGTGAAATGGGCAGATTTTCTTTTTTAGAGTTGTTATGATTAGAAAATCAAATTTAAAAGGTGTTTATCTATGAAAACTCTACGGAATTGTACTCTTCTGGCCTCTGCAATCCTTTTACTTGCCTCGATTAACATTGCAGCCAGCGAAACGACCATTCCGGTAACGGAAGAAAACTTCTCTCACGCTGAAACGGCGCGAAACTACCGTAACTGGGTCAAGCAGGGTGCGAACGAGATGTTTGTTATAATGCCCGGCCTGCCTCCTCGCGGTAAAGCAGCTGCGACTGTGCAAATGAACGACGACACCCTTTATGGTTCGGCCATTGTAGAAGCCGTCGATGGCAAGGTGACGTTTTCAATACCTGACACTGATAACTACCTTGCCGTGCAAGTGGTAACTGAACGCGGACATGGGCAGCAATATGTTGTAGAAGATGGTGACTATAACCTGCCGGTTGAATCGCAATACGCGTTTCTGATTTATCGCTCTGGGACTGAAAATGGGATCGACGTCGCTAAAGCAAACTTAGGTAAAGTGGATGTAACAGACTTTAACTTCGCCACGAGTTATCAGGTACAGCCTTACGATTACGACGAAGTTGAAAAGTGGGTCCAGAAATATACACAAGAAGTGAACAGCATGGATAACTTCACCTACACGTTTCCTCGCACGTCCAAAGACGTCACCGATCTCCACCAGTGGAATTTAGAAAATGCTGCAGGCTGGGGGGGAGCAAGCCCTGAAGCGTTTGTCGGGAATAAATATGCCAATAGCTCTAAAATGAAGGCCGGCACCTGCTATACTTCGACATTTAATGACCCAGAGAATGAGTTTTTCACCTCAATCACTGCTTATGATAATGATAAATACTTGATGGAAGGTGTCCGCAGCATCAATTCGCATATGTGGGACAAGAACGACGATGACACAATCACCGTATCTTTTAACTGCGGCGAAAACGCGAAAAATAATATCGATACTCAAGGCAATGACTTCACCTTCACTTCACGTCATTACGGCGTAAACCCCAAGGTGATTAACAGTTCAGAAGACCCAATTATTTCTGCAGTTAAAACGCAGTAGTTGCTACAGATTTTGACAAGGTACGCTTCAAATCACAACTCCCAGAGAAAGTTTAGGAAGAATAAACGGCCTGTCGAGAGTAGACTTCCTCAATGATGCGGCCAACTGAGCTGGAAAAGTTTGCGAAATACCTAAACTACCAGCCAAAAACTAACAACAGGCGTTGACGCTCACAACAGGCGTTGACGCTCGCAATGTACGCAACATTGTTTTGCTGCGTCCTGTAAACAGCATGATTGAATTCAAACAGATTATTGGACGTGGCACGCGTCTGTTTGAGGGTAAACACTATTTCACAATCGTAGACTTTGTTAACGCCTATCACTTGTTCCTCCACGATAAGGTGGATACGGACGCTCTTTAGTTACAGCGGATACCATTGTAGTTTTCCTTCAATAAGTTGTTTGGGGTGACATTAGTTTATTGGGATAAATTCTCTTATGTAAGGATACGGAATTAACTAAACCGCTTCCCTGACACCTTCTTGGTACTACTGTCTGAGTTAGTAATTTTAATGGCTGGTAAGATTTCTAATGCGTTCAAATCTCGTTTAATGTAAAACCGCATCAATTACTGAAACGCTTCGGCGCCTGTGTTAGCATCCTTTTCTTTAACAATCATGCAATCGTGTGTGAGTACGCCACAACGTTCTTCGTCTTTAAGTGCAACATTGTCTGGGTAAGGATTGCACTCTCATGCTTCTGCAATCCCATATCGCAAAGCTCCCTTTTGCTTACAAAAGTTAGTTCGTGAAAGTACTGCAAAATGTTGTCCCTAAATTCTGTAAATTCTTTGTCGGTAGGAAATAGGTCTAAGTTTTTTCCAGTTGCCACCGTTTGTTATTACCGCCAACAATCCACGCCGTAATGAATTGCTTGATTTTATCACGGGGAAACTCTGAAGCTCTGTTGTGCAAACGTTTCGGCATATAAGGGTCATTAAATGTTTCCCCAATGTCCCAACCACAAACGCCAGTTATTGCTTGCAGCATAGTTAATAAAGCCGCTGACAAATCTACATGATACACAGGTTCACCGTCAATTATCATTTTAAGCTGTTCAACTTGTTTCATGTTGGCCCAGGAGGAGTAGTACCTACCGCCACGGTCTAGGGTTTGATTGTTTATTCTACGGGCTGCAAACATTTCGCCGTTCTTGTATTGAAGCGGATGTTCTTCCCAATAGTCTAAAATCGCTTTCAAATCGGCTTTTATTGGGTCAAATACCACACGATCTAAAATGTAATCGGCTCGTCTGTTCCTAATTAACATCAAGTGTGGGTAGCGACTGCTGGTGGTTCGTACTTCATCGAAACGTTCCAGCCACTCAGTTTCTATTGTGTACTCAGCACAAGAACCCGATAGCTTTCTAAAGCCTTTCCTTGCCTTTGTAATCTGACGCATAACACCGTCTGCAATAAGGGCATCACGAACACGTCTAGCCATTGATCCACTAGCACAGTGTTTTTAGACCAATATTCATTACCTGCTGGATATGCGAACATTGGGTCGTTCTTGGTTCTTCTGGCCGTCACAATTATTGAAGCAAATATAGTGTTGGTTTTCTCCACAGTCTTTGGTCTGTTTGTCGTCAGATTAAACGTCTCTGTTCTTCAATCAGCGTTTCTTTCCACGGTTCTTGTACGTTATAAAGCGGAGCCATGAATTGCGTTAGTCGATCTTCCTCAACTATAAATTCATGTGGTTTCATAAACACCACTTTTTCATCGTCAGTGTCTTCACTGTAGTCCTTTGGCGCAGCAAAGACTGCGATGCCTTCAACATCGTTAGTGTATTTAGAAGTATATTTTCCATAATTATTGCCTGTGATTTCAGTCGATAAACATATCGTCTGGTTGATATTTATTGTTGGTGCTGACCTCACGAACGTTGAGATGTTTATAACCAATATCCATCATTTGCTCTTGAAGTTGATTGTCGTTGGTAGCGACAACAAAGGTTCCGTATTGACCGTCACAGATATAAGACTCGCCAACAAAGATTGAATTTTTCATTCGCATTTCCTTATTTAAATTTTAATGGATTGCTTATTGATGACACAGAAAACCAATGACTCTGATGTGCTTCAATAAGAGGGATATAGAAAGGTAGTAAGAAGGTAGTTAGTACAACACCTCTATAGGCGGCAATGCTATTACAGGACAAAAACTAGTTTTCATACAGAGGACGAAAACTCTTGAACTGTTTGTTTTTCATATAGAGGACAAAAACTATTGGTTGGTTGTAAAACCGTAAATGTCCTTTAAAGTTAGAATTGGATTGTTTGACAATCTAGTGGTTAGAGTGGGGATAGTTTCGTATCTCTATAATCTGCAATGGTGTTCTAGTTAAACTGGAGCAAGATGCCAATTGGCACTATTGCTATGGTTGGCTGTTCTAGTGAAACTGAACCAAAACGTTTATTTGCGTTTTGATCTGGTTGGTAGTTGTCTAGTGAAACACAGACAACCTCACCCCAAATTTGGGTTAGGTTATTTACACAGGCAACCTAATCCTGAATTCGCACTAGGTTAATGCCACAGGCTTCCTAGTTCTGGTGAGGATATTCATTAAACAGCTTCATTCGCATCCACTCCGAAGGCCCTAATCTCGCTGCCTTGGCCTCTTTTGCTATCGTTTTCTTCTGCATTTCGTTCATTCATAAATACACAGCCTCAGTAAGTTTTGGCTGCTCCTTGGTAAAATATACTGTCATTTAATAAATTCCTTTCAGCCATTACTTAGGCAGTGGTGTTCTTTGAATATCGGTAGAGGGTAAAAAAATAGGACGCTACGTTTTCACAAGCCCCTAAATTAAGCTGGGAATATAACTCATTCCCACTCAATAGTGAAAATTCTTTAAGTCATTGATTATCATATATAAAGAAAAGACTTTGTAACTACTTTGTAACTACTTTGTAACTTTCATACTGTAATTCTTCTCATAGTGGCTTTCTCTCTCTGCTTTCAACATACCTGCGGTTTCTTCAACAAAATTATTTCTTTCCTCTCTACTGTTGAAAACCCAAATACAAACGGTATCTCTGCTGTGATAGATAGCCTTCAATTCGTCGTCTATTTCACATAATGAATTAGGTATATCTACTTGAATACAATACATAATCTTTCATTACCCTATAATAATCATACGGTGACGTTACACACTCTCAGCTTTCCTCTTAGCCCTATGAGCAGCAACACGTTGTCTAGTTAATTCCCGTATTCTGTCACGATTTTCAGAGTCGTATTGATTTCTTTTTCTGCAAGGCTGTGAACCGTCTTCCCAATACTTCTTTTTCTTTCGTTTTTTTCCTCATGTCGATATGACGTAACTTCTTTGCGGTATTGGGCTTGGTAATCCCTGTCATAAGGCTGTCTGGTTATGGCGTGGTCAACGTAGCTATCCCAGGTGTTAGGCTGAGTGTCCCAGTCGTTGTAACTTTCTTCTAATCAAGTTGAATGATTGATTTACGTTAATAATATGGCTTCTAAGTCTTCTGGAATTTCTGTTCGTGATTTCATATCAAGACCGCTTTGAATATGATGTAAATGAGAAATCAGTAACTTTTCGGCTTTTTGTGGTTGTTTTGTCTGAATTGCTTGTAGAATGTCACCGTGTTCATGGTCTGGACAACTGGCATCTTCTGATGATCCAAAAAGACCAACGATGAGTGATGTTCTTGTTACCAATTCTCGCATCATGCGGAAAATAAACTTGTTGCCCGATGCTTGCGCTAGTTTGGTGTGAAATTCACCCGACAATCGAATGATCTCAGTTCGCTCATTTTGCTCACGCGCTGCGTCTTCTAGTTCAATGTGGTCTACCAGAACTCTGAGATCAATAACATCAGGATTCTGTGCTAGATTGCGAACAAGTGGGGGCTCAATCAACATTCGCGCAGCAAATACATCATTTGCATCTGACTTGCTTGGACAGGCTACATAAGCACCTCGATTTGACTGCAACTCTATTAATCCCTGACTAGATAATAACAGGAGAGCACGGCGAATACGCATCCTGCCTACTCCAAATGTTTTGCATAGCAAAGATTCACTTAATTTTGTATTTGGGGCCAAACGTTGTTCCATTACGGCCTTATATATCCGCTCCACAATAAAATTCTCATCAGATTCCGGCGAGGTATTTATTCTATTAACATCGTTTTGTTTTTGATTAGTTGACACATCTTCACTTTCAATTTCGATTAGTTTTACAGCTTATCAGAAACATAACGTCTAAATTTTAACAACTTAAGACTAAGAAAAAGAAATTGTCGACACTAATAATAAAAATGTTGACATAGATTGTTAACAATCGTGGAATAAACTTGCGGCACTGAATGAAATTTTAACAGCCGTCTGGTATAGCGTAAACTGCGCCAGTATTATATAAAGGGAGTTTAGAAATGCAAAGAAGACTACTTATAAAGGCGGCTCTAACGGCCGCGTCAATTACGGTTTTGGGCGCATCTGCCGCTTTTGCAGAAAACACAGTTTTGAAAATTGGGTTTGTCGGCGTTACTAGTGGTCCAGCTGCCGCATGGGGAATCTCAAACCAACGCTCTATGGAAGCCCGAGCTGCTTGGATTAATGAAACTGGTGGCTATACGATTGGTGACACAACGTATGATATCGAAATTGTATCATTTGATGATCAAAAAGACCCCAAGCGTGCAATTGCTGGCATGGAAAAAATGGCTCAGGAAGGTATCCATTATGTAGTGGGTCCAAACGTTGACGATGGGGCAGCAGCGGTCCGTCCTGTGGCCGAATCAAATGGGATTATGTATTTTCCGTATGCGTTCCCCAAGTCTCTATACCAAGCGCCAGCCTCCAATGCTGTTTTGGGAATGGTAGCCAATTATCAGTCTGGTCCTGCGATTTATAAATATTTGATGGCAGAAAAAGGTGTTAAAACAGTCGCATTTATAGCCGCAAATGAATCTGACCCTTTGAGCCAGAGAGATGGTGGTGTCGAAGCAGCTACAGCGCTTGGAATGGAAGTAGTATCATCAAATGTAACCTATCAGGTCGACACTACAGATTTCACGCCTGTTTTGACGCCCATCATGCGTACACAGCCAGACTTACTGGTTCTATCTGGTGTGTCGCCGGCAAATGCGCCACAGTTAATTCGTTCTGCACGTGAATTGGGCTTCCAAGGTGTGATTTCGACGGAAACTGCTCAAGATGCTGGAGTTCTGACTGAAGGCGCCGGTGATCTTGCAAATGGCTTTATCTCCGTTGGTGGTGCATCAACGCCTGAGCTTGCCTCTCCAATGATGAATGAATTTGTGAAACGTTACACAGATATGTTTGGCGAATATAATGATGAATCTAACACAAAAGTATATGCTCTTGAATACATACTTGAAACATTAAAAGCTGACCCATCAGCAATTGATGATGTGAATGCATTTCAAGCAAAAATGGATACTTTTGAAGCACCTAACCCTTATATGAATGGGGACGCAAAACTTCGTTATGTGGGTATGTCTTCCTTCGGACAGAAGCGCCAAGTTGCAGTTCCATTGGTGGTAAATGTCTATCAAGATGGACAGTTCGAAACACTATTTGTAGCTGAAGTTGATTAATCATCGTTTTCTATTCGTAGATCATTACAAAACAAACTTTCCTTGGGCCACACTGGCCTTAGGATTTTCCACGAAAGAATTTCTTGATGGAACAAATAATGGCTAACGGTGTTTATTTGGGGTCCCAATACGCAATGATTGCCCTTGGGTTGACCTTAATTTTTGCGCTTATGAATGTTTTGAATTTTGCCCACGGACAAATGTATGTAATTGGTGGCTTTGTAACCTATACTGTTTACGGGCAATGGGGTGTACCTTTCGTTTTAGCGCTTACCATGTCTTGTGTTACTTTGGCGATTGTTGGTGCACTAATAGAAAAACTTCTATTTGCGCCAGTAATAAAAAAATCTGCCCGAGAAGAAAGCACAATGCTATTAGCCGCAGGTATTGCATTTTTTTTAGATGCTTTGATTTTAATAATTTTTGGAGAAAAACAGCGTGGTGTTCCAAAGATTATTGATGGAGTATTTAATTACGAATTTAAACTAATAATGCCATATGATCGCATTCTGATATGTGTTTTGGCCATACTGTCTATCATCGCTTTTATTGGTCTTATGCAGTACACTAAAACTGGTCGTGCGTTACGCGCGCTTGCTCAAGACCGTACTGCAGCGCAATTAATGGGCGTGAATGTGGAGCGCCATTCAATGATTGGATTTGCGCTAGGGGCGATGCTGGCAGGTTTGGTTGGCGGTCTCCTAGTAACTATTACGGGAGTTAATCTTGGCATGGGTGGGCCAACTTCAATAAAGGCCTTCATGATGGTAATGATTGGTGGAGCCGGTGTAATTTCAGGGGCAATTTGGGGCGGCATTATTCTTGGATTTATGGAGGCTATTGGTCTAGCAGTTCTATCTCAATACGGAGATATAACGTACCTCCTTATTTTCATTGCATTGATGATTTTTCTTGCCATTCGACCGCAAGGCTTAATGGGAAAACCGTGGGGATGATTTTTGGATGAATTTTTCTCTTAATCAATATTTGAGTGTGGGTATTTTCCTTCTAATCATTTTTTTGGGCGTACCACTTATTATCATTCTAACGGGCCGGTGGGATTTTTACTTTACGCTTACTTCTGTGGCTCTTTTAGCCATTGCAAGTGCTGGTGTTTGGCTTACTTTTTATATCGGCAGAATAAACATCGGCCAGGGTGCTTTTGCACTTATTGGAGCTTATGTATCAGCTATCCTTGTTGTAAAAGTAGGATGGTCTTTCTGGGTTTCATTGCCAGCCGCTGGATTGTTTGCGGGATTAGTGGCTTTTCTCATAGGCTTGCCAATACTTCGGTTGCGTGGCGTCTATTTTGCAATGATCACTCTGGTATTAACTCAAGTGGTAACACTTACTGCTCTCGCCTTACCAATTACTAATGGTGCGAAAGGTATTTCCAATATTCCACTGCCAAGTGGAATATCTTTTTTAGGTTTTCCGATCATTCCAGATTTTGGCGCAATGGAAAATACAAAAATAGCTTTCTACTATACTGCGTGTATTCTCATGATATTAACTTATGGGACTTTATACAGATTAGTAAATTCGCGCCTTGGCCACCTCTGTAGGTCGATGCAACAGAATGAAGATCTTGCCAGTTCTATTGGTGTCAACATTGCATACATCCGTATTGTAATTTTTATGATATCAAGTTTTTTTGGTGGAATTGGCGGTGCAATGTTCGGGTCGATAGCACAGTCAGTATACCCATCCACTTTTCAGGTAGTAGATTCGGTAAACTTTATGTTGAACTGCTTTTTAGGAGGCCTCGGTTATGTCTTCGGTCCAATGTTAGGCACTTTAGTACTTTATTTTGGCTGGGATTTATTGTTCGAGTTTGGCAAATATCAAATGCTAATATATTCTTTAATACTCATAGCTGTCATCCGATTTCTTCCCAACGGTTTACTTAGTGTTCGTTTTGGCAAAAGAGGTAGCAAATGAACGCCCTCATTCAAGTAAAAAATGTTACTAAAAAGTATGGCGGCCTTATTGCTAATAATAATATAAATTTTGACGTGGCAGAAAATGAGATTTTATCTGTCATAGGTCCAAATGGGGCAGGGAAATCGACCCTTTTCAAAATGATATCTTCATTTACTCCCACTACTTCAGGTGAAGTTCTTTATCGTGGCCAGAGGATATCGAATTTAAAGCCCCATATTGTAGCAAGAAAAGGTATTGTTCGGACATTTCAGGAAACAACAATCTTTAAAAGTATGACAGTGCGTGAAAGTGTTATAGTGGCTCAACACCTACGAGCGAAGGCCTCATTAACAGGATATTTCTGGGGTTCAAAAACTGCAAAAGAGGATTTAATTGCATTTGGAAAGTATGCGGATGAATTATTGGAATTTTTGGGTATGTCAGAAATTTCCAGTGAACTCAGTAGTAATCTACCTCAAGGTAATTTGCGTGCGCTTGGAGTTGCCGTTGGACTAGCAACAGATCCGAAAGTTCTTCTGCTGGATGAACCATTTGCCGGCATGAACTATGATGAGACAATGAAAATGGTCGATCTTGTACGCTCTGTTCGGGACGAACGAAGTGTAACGGTCATGCTGGTCGAACACGATATGCCTGCTGTGATGAATATTTCAGACAGAATTGTTGTATTAAACTTTGGTGAAAAAATAGCAGAGGGGACTCCTTCCGAAATTCAGAACAATAATAAAGTTATAGAAGCCTATCTTGGCAGCGCTGATGACGAGATAGGGATTTAGATCATGACAAAGATATTAGACTTTGTAGACGTTGAACTTTATTATGAACATGTTTATGCTTTGAAGGGAGTATCATTGAGTGTAAATCAAGGTGAAACAGTAGCTTTGATTGGTGCTAATGGCGCTGGAAAATCTTCAATTTTACGGGTAATCACTGGCTTGGCAAAGCCAGTAAAAGGTTCTGTTACTTTTGAAGGTGAGAGAATAAATGGAACCGACCCAGCTGCAATCGTTAAACAAGGTATAGCTATGGTGCCTGAGGGGCGTCGTGTTTTCCCTTTCATGTCTGTTAAAGACAACCTTATGATGGGAGCCTTTACACGGACCGATAGATTGGGAATTAAGAAAACTCTGGATAGCATTATGGCTAGGTTCCCGCGATTAAAAGAACGCTACAGCCAAGCAGCTGGCACATTATCAGGTGGTGAACAACAAATGATGGTTATCGGCCGCGCGCTAATGGCTAAACCAAAGCTCTTGCTGTTAGATGAACCAAGTCTTGGAATCGCCCCTAAGTTAGTACAGGATATCGCCCGATCAATTGTTGCAATTAATCGAGACGAGGGTGTTTCCGTCCTTTTAGTGGAACAAAATTCACGAATGGCATTAAGTATTTCGCATCGTGCATATGCAATGGCAACAGGGAAGGTTGTGATCAAAGGAGACTCTAAAGAGCTTTTGCATGATGACCGGATCAAAGCAGCATATCTTGGTGGTGAGGTCTGAAAATGAAAATTCTATTAATTAATCCAAATACTACAAGTTCCATGACGGATAAAATCGCTATAGCGGCTCGTGCGGTTGCTCGGTCTGACACTGAGATTATAGCGACTAACTCTAAAAATGGCCCAGTAGCAATACAAGGTTATCTCGATGTTGCTGCCTGTGTGCCTGGGCTTTTAGATGAAGTTGCATGCTATCCGGATATTGATGCAATTGTAATTGCATGTTTTGATGATACTGGGTTGGATGCTGTCCGTACATTGGTATCAGTCCCAGTTTTAGGAATTGGTGAAGCTGCTTACCATCTTGCTAGTATGGTAGCCAATAAGTTTACAGTTATAACTACATTATCACGTTCGATGCCAGGTCTTGAAAGCAATCTTGCAAGATACGGACTTTTACAAAAATGCTCGCGTGTCCGAGCAACTGAAATTCCAGTACTTAAACTTGAAGAAGGTGATAAAAGTACACTTGATAAAATAAGATTTGAAATTCGAGAGGCTATTAAATATGACCATGCTGAAGCCATAGTTCTTGGATGCGCTGGAATGGCTGATCTTGTTTCAATGTTAAGTAAGGAGTTTGGTCTGCCTGTCATTGATGGAGTGGCTGCAGGCGTTACTTTTGCAGAGGCATTGGTAAATAACAAAATAAGCACGTCTAAAATTGGAGCATATTCGCTAGATTAATATTTTTGAGGAATTTTCTGGTTTTTCCGAGTTGAAGAACCGTAAAATTTGTCTGATCTACTACTTTAAAAAAATCTAATAAGCTTTTTTTGCTTGATATAGGTTTATTTGTGCCGACAGCTCTATTCCTTTGCTCGTCTCGCAAGACTGTAACCATTCTGCTAAAGCCGAAATAAGACGGACACGGTCAGAGTATATCGGTTTGAAATAAATAAGGGCGCTACTCGCAGGACCAATATTACACATCAATTCCGCTGTTTTCATGGCGCTTTCAGGAGCGTAAAGAAGCAGTGGGATGCTCTCAACTGTGATGTCTTGTAACCCTGCGGCCTCCAGAAGTGGAATAGTTCTTTCAGGACTTTCAAAAGCGAAGGGTCCTGGCAGGTTACGATCAACCTTCGGCATAGAACCTAGAACGTGGTTTGCTATAGACGCTGGCTGGATAAAAAATGGGTTTTGAGAGGCTGGACCCCAAGCAGCAAAAGTTAATAATGCCTCGGGTACTAACGCACGCGATAGATTAGAAAATGCCGCAGTGGTGTTTTCAAAAAACATTACGCCAAACCGCGATATCAGTGCATCAACTCTTTCATACTTGAAATCGTATAATTGAGCATCTTCTTTAAGCAATAAAAAATTACTGCTTTTTTTTAGGCGCGTCTTAGCATAGTCAAGCATGATCTGTGAGATATCAATACCTGTAACATGGCCGTTGTTTCCTACCTTTTTTAATGCCTCCAAAATACTCGCACCGGTGCCACACCCTACGTCCAGCACCCTATCTCCGTCTGACAGACAAGCTTTTTGCAACACCAAATCAAGAACTGGTCGTAATATAAAGTCCATCTCTGATTGTAGTGCAATCCACGATCTACCCGCAGAGGTGCTCCAAAACTCTTCTTGAACTGCGTTATTCATACTTAATTACTTTTTATCATAGCGCGCCATTTTATTTAATTTCGACGCCTCCTGCGCCTACCACCTCTTTCAATGTTACTGCCGGTATTAAAGTTAACATTTGGCAATGTAACAATGCTGTTCAAGATTGGAAATGAATCTGCCGAATTTGGAATTGCCGAGGCGTTAACAAAATGTTCTTGGAATCGCGGTTCTATAGCTGTTTCCACTTTGTGAATGTTGCATACAGTCTTTTCTATATCTCCCCTGGCATACCGGTTGAGCAAAGCAATGCGCGCACCAGTTCCTGCTGCATTGCCTGCTGACGTTACACTGCTTAACTCCACATCAGGGATCATACCCAGAATCATTGCGTGTTTTGGTGATATATGTGCTCCAAATGCACCAGCTAAAACGACACGGTCGACACAATCGACTCCAAATTTATCCATGAGAAGCCTAGCGCCAGAGTAAAGGGCTGCCTTGGCCATTTGGATGGCACGAATATCTGGGTTCGTTATAGAAATCAGAGGGCCACCAGATAAGGTTCCGTCGTATAACACGTAGGAATGGGTTCGACCGTCTATAATACAGCGTTTTGTGCCAGTTTGAGCTGCGCTACCTATTAAGCCAGACGGATCAAGTAATCCAGCAAGACGCATCTCAGCAATAGCCTCAATAATGCCAGATCCGCAAATACCAGTAATTCCAGTGGCTGCAGCTTGCTCGGCAAATCCATCTTCATTAGACCATTTTTCAATACCAATAATTTGAAATCGCGGCTCTTTAGTTGTCGGATCAATTTCAACCCGCTCAATAGCACCTGGCGCGGCTCTTTGACCTGAAGTAATCTGTGCTCCTTCAAAAGCAGGCCCTGTTGGAGAAGAGCATGCCAGCACTTTGTCAGTATTTCCTAAAAGAATTTCAGCATTTGTTCCAACATCCACTATCAAAACAAGATCATTGGACTTATCCGGCTCTTCGCTCAGTGCTACTGCAGCAGCATCTGCGCCCACGTGGCCCGCGATGCATGGTAAAATGTAAACACGCGCAGATGGGTGAATGTTTAGAGTAAGTTCATCAGCCTTAACGTTTATTGATTTTGATGTTGCAAGAGCAAAAGGAGCTTGGCCTAGTTCGAAGGGATCTATTCCGAGAAAAAGATGATGCATAACAGGATTGCAAACAAAAACAGCATCCATAATAAGTTCTTTATTTATTTGTGCTTCGTTTGAAATTTGAGTGAATAGCGCGTTAATTCCCTCCCGAACCGCACTGGTCATTTCTTGTGCACCTCCTGCGTTCATCATGCCATAACTAACGCGGCTCATAAGATCTTCACCAAATCGAATTTGTGGATTCATTATCCCTGATGAAGCAATAACCTTGCCTGAAATAAGATCACACAAATGTGCAGCTATTGTCGTTGATCCAAGATCAACCGCTAGTCCATAAATAGACCCGTCATAATAACCTGGCCATAGGTGCACTATACGAGGTGCATTCTCTTCATCACCTAAATGAATGGCTACCGTTACTCTCCAATTCCCTTTGCGTAGTGTGGATTGCAGAGACTGAATAATATGAAGATCAGCCTTGATATTTGTAATTTTCCAGTCACTTTCAAGAGCTATTGCTACCCTTTCTAAATCACCGGAAGGTTCGTGCATATCAGGTTCCGTGACCTCTACATAAAACAGCTTGGTTGATGGATTGAGTGTGATATCCCGCACCTCAGCCCTCTTCCTCACCACCTGCTTATGCACTTGGCTTTCAGGGGGTACGTCAATTACTACATCGCCCTGCACTGCCGCCTGACAGCCCAAACGACGTCCTTTGAGGAGGCCTCGCTTATCTTTGTAACGTTGCTCGACTTTATTCCAATCCGATAGGGCATTCTCTGTAACTAAAATACCGAACTTCGAAAATTCTCCATAACTTGGTGTGATCTGGCATTTCGAACATATTCCACGCCCACCACAGACAGAGTCAAGATCCACCCCCAATTGCCGTGCCGCAGTCAAAATCGGGGTCCCAATTGGGAAGTGCCCGCGTTTGCCAGATGGGGTGAATACTACAAGAGGGTCAGAGCTCATAATGGCCTCAAAAACTATTTATCATTAATATACGTATGAAAGCTGACCGTGAAGCCTGTCAAACAACGCTGGATTATTGTAAGAACATTTTATTATTTATCTTATATTTTATTTCTTTAAAAAACTCTCGCTCCGTCTGCGAATGGCCACCAAGAATCTAAAGTCTTAATTTTATAGAGATGATCTGGCATAAAATATAAATCCTAAAAAATTCATTAAAATCTGTGCTGCAAGAATAGCAGTGCTACCTGAATGGTCATAATCTGGCGCTACTTCAACGAGGTCAATACCAATTATATGATGGCAATCTGCGGCTTTTTTAAGTAACTCTAAAACGTCGTAGTAAAGAAATCCGCCATGACTAGGCGTTCCAGTCCCGGGCGCAATTGAAGGGCAAAACGCATCAATGTCGATAGTTACATAAAGATTTACTCCTTTTGGTATGCGTTTAATAATTGCATTTGCGCCTAACGCGCGCGCCTGGCGCACTGAGATAATATCAGAACCCATTGCACGGGCATCCTCATATCCTTCTTTGGCGGTTGAACTAACGTTTCTTATGCCAATTTGAGTGAGACCCTTGACGTTCTCTTGTTCTGCTGCGCGACGCATGGGATTACCATGGCCAAAACGAACGCCATGCCGTTCATCGACGAAGTCAAGATGAGCGTCAATTTGTAAAATATGAATATTGCCTTGGTTGGCGAATGCTCGAATACATGGAATATTAACAGAGTGATCACCACCAATCGTTACCGGTAAAGCACCTGCTTTGATGGCTGCAGTCACACCAGTTTCTATGTTTTTGTGCGAATTTTTAGTATCTGTGTGGATAATATCGGCATCTCCCATATCAATGATATTTACCGTTTCTGGTAAATAAATGGCGTCATCCTCATGATCATATGCCCCAGAGTGGCCAAAACTAAAAAGTGTAGAAGCTTCGCGCACTGCTCTTGGTCCAAACCTTGCACCTGATCTCCACTGGGTTCCTGCATCAAAAGGCGCTCCCAGTATAGCAACATCTGCATTAAATGTATTCCAATCTTCAACGTAAGGGCGCTTCCCAAAGGTTGGGATGCCTACGAAAGGAAGGTTTAAGCGGCCTGAATCGTAATTGTTTGCCATGGAACTTCCCCTTAATTTTTATAAATCACATAATCTGCCGTTTGTTCGGTTTAAGCGATGCCGGATGTATATCAAAATTAAAATTTTAGATGGGAAATTTTTTTATTATGTATTTTGGGCTGGATCATTTACTCAGGGAAAGTTCTCTATCGCGGGGCTCAATTAGCAGATTTAAGTTTTCGTTGGGGTAGGTATGTTCTTTGCCCAAAAAGATGAACTTCTTATTTCCTTTAGGTTATGGCGCCTCCACGTTTTCTGTTGGCTTAATACTGACTGATAGACGTTTTGGACACTTATGTGCCAATGCAAGAATCTCTAAATGCCCTTTTCATTTCTTTAGCCTCATGACATTAGAAATCGTCAAACGAAACATGCCAAGGAGACGCCAAATGGAGATTCGTGAGGCACTTACTTTTGACGATGTTTTATTGGTTCCTGGGGCGTCTGATGTACTGCCTGCCACTGCAGACACTCGTACTCGGGTTACGCAGCGCATCAATTTAAACATTCCGTTGCTCAGCTCTGCCATGGATACTGTAACAGAAGGACGAATGGCAATCGCTATGGCGCAAGCTGGTGGTATGGGTGTTGTTCACCGCAATCTTAATATAGCAGAACAAGCCCGTGAAGTCCGTCGGGTAAAAAGATTTGAAAGTGGAATTGTTTATAATCCAATAACGTTGCGGCCGGAGCAAACCTTAGCTGACGCTAAGATGTTGCAAGAGCGCTATAGAGTTACTGGGTTTCCGGTGGTTGATGCAGCAGGGCGTGTCTTAGGAATTGTAACTAACAGGGACATGCGTTTTGCTAACGATGATGCGACGCCTGTCTCTGTGATGATGAGTTCAAAAAACCTAGCTATTCTGACTGAACCTGCGGACAGAGATGAAGCTATTGACCAAATGAAGGCCCGTCGTATTGAAAAGCTTCTCGTAACTGATGGAGTTGGAAAGTTAACTGGTCTTTTAACTTTGAAAGATACAGAACAAGCAGTGTTAAACCCAACCGCTTGCAAAGATGAACTTGGCAGGTTGAGAGTTGCGGCCGCGTCCACAGTTGGAGATGTGGGTTTTGAACGTTCACAAGCTTTAGTTGATGCCGGCGCTGACATGATCGTGATAGACACTGCCCACGGCCACTCTGCCGGTGTCGCGGAGGCTGTGCGGCGAGTTAAAGGGTTTTCTAACGATGTTCAGGTTGTTGCGGGAAATGTTGCAACTGGTGAGGCTACCAAAGCGTTGATTGGTGCCGGTGCTGACGCAATAAAAGTGGGTATTGGGCCAGGGTCAATTTGTACTACTCGTATGGTAGCTGGTGTCGGAGTGCCTCAATTGACAGCGATCACTGACTGCACGGAAGCTGCTGGAATAATCCCTATAATCGCAGATGGAGGAATAAAATTTTCAGGGGATTTTGCAAAAGCAATTGCCGCAGGCGCCTCTTGCGCCATGGTTGGATCCATGATTGCGGGTACTGATGAAAGTCCTGGTGAAGTAATTCTTTATCAGGGCCGCAGTTTCAAGTCTTATCGTGGTATGGGAAGCATCGGCGCTATGGCAAGGGGCTCTGCTGATCGTTATTTTCAAGAAGACGCCGCAAGCGATAAGCTTGTTCCCGAAGGAATAGAGGGACAAGTTCCTTATAAAGGATCTGCGGGTAATGTGTTGCATCAGCTGGTTGGTGGTTTACGAGCTGCGATGGGGTACACTGGTTGTGCTACGATAGATGAGATGAGAAAAAATTGTCAATTCGTCAAAATTACTGGAGCCGGTTTGCAAGAAAGTCATGTTCACGACGTGCAAATCACCCGTGAGTCACCAAATTACCGTGTAATGTTATAACTATGCAAATTAACTTAGCTTACTATTTTGATTTAAAAGATGAAAACTAGTGCTCGTATAGCTGCGGCAATTGAGGTTTTAGATGCTATCAACGAGGGTATTAACGCGGAGCAAGCGTTAAGTCGTTGGGCGCGAAGTAGCCGTTATGCAGGATCTAAAGACAGAGCTGCTGTTCGTGATTATGTTTTTGATGTTCTGCGGCATTTACGGAGCGCAGGGGTTCGTGGAGGAGGAAAGACTGGTCGCGCTTTAATGATTGGACAAGTAAGAGGTCAAGGTTGTAACCCAGAAAAATTATTTGACGGCAATGGTTATGGTCCGCCTTTGCTTAGCGAAATTGAGAAATCCGTGAGTGATTCACCTAGCGTCATTGGAGATTGCTGGGACATGCCAGACTGGATAATCCCACTTTTAAAAGACAGCTTAGGTCACGATGCAGAACGGTCCGCACTTGCTTTAACCAAACGCGCACCAGTCACTTTACGCGTTAATATTGCGCGTTGCACGCTCATAAAAGCAGCCAAAATGCTAGCTAATGATGGGATCGTTACAAATATTAATAGCCGTGCTGATACAGCTTTAATTGTGACCTCTGGTGCACGCCAAATCCGTCGTTCCACTGCGTTTGAATTAGGGTTTATTGAGTTGCAAGATGCGGCAAGCCAAGCCGCTGTTGCAAGTGTAAAAGGTAAGGGGCGAGCATTAGATTTTTGCGCTGGTGGAGGTGGCAAATCCTTAGCATTAGCTGCTGGAGGATGGGATGTAACTGCTTATGATGTTGCGCCAGAACGTATGAATGATTTACCCGCCCGAGCGATAAGAGGCGGCCATAAAATTTCTGTTTGCTCATCAGATGAACTTGCAAAAGTTGGTAAGTTTGATTTAGTTTTTTGTGATGTACCTTGTTCGGGATCTGGCACCTGGCGCCGGACGCCCGAAGCTAAATGGGCTATTACACCGGAAAAACTCAATGAGGTTTTAAAGAAACAAGCTGATGTACTTGAAAAGGCTATTTCGTATGTTGCTGTTGGCGGAACACTTATTTATGCGACATGTTCACTTCTGAAAGCTGAAAACTCAACGCAAGTTAATCATTTCTTACAGAAACATCAGGATTGGCTAAAAAAAAGAGAATCTTGCTGGCCGGTCGACGAGCTTGGAGACGGATTTTTCTGTGCTCATTTGAAGATGAAGCAGTAGAAAATTTTACAAGAGACCTCAGCTAAACAAGCATATATTAGAAGTCACTATTATTGTGGGCGCAGTTTTTGCAGATTTCAGCTTGCGCCTTTTTGCAGGTTCCACTCAATGGCAGCGATTTGGAATTGGGCATGGGTTCGCGTTAGCCCCATAAACCTCGATCTAGTCATGTCCCAAAGTCGTTTCATGTGGCTGAATATCGCCTCAATACGCCCTCTTGTAACACCGATTTCCACGTTGCGGGCGTGGTCATCCGCATTAAGTTTATTATTGCGGTAACCTTTGCGCTGCACACGGTCCTTGATATCGTTCTTATCCATGCATTCGCGGATTTTTTGTTAGGAATACGCACTATCTGCAAACAACATATTTTCGCTCCCGTCCAGTAATCTGGCCAACGATTTGCTCTCGTGTTCATTACCCGGTGTTATGGCCGCGGCGAAAATAAACCCGTCCTCGTCTATGTTTGGGATGGCTGAACCCCCCACTTCGCTTGCATCTTACCTTTTGCATTAACCTTTATGTGACTGCCCGCCTCAGGATCACGCTTGCGAATACGAGTTTGAGAAGCCTCGATTAGGGTGGCATCTACAATTGCGATACGGCCCTCCTAAAGGACGACATTCCGGCTGGAAAGCTGGCTGTTTATCTCGCCTAAAACAGCCTCCAGACGCCCTAATTTGTCCAATTTGATCCGAAACTGACCGATGGTATATATTGATCGAGCTCCGACGACAGAACTTTCTGAACATCGAATTCCGCGCCAACTGCGCCTCTAACTTAACATCCGAAAGATCATACCAAAGCCCCAGAAGCAGTGCCCAAAACAACGTCAGCGCCGCATATTCAGGCCGCTCGGTCTGCCTTCTACCATTTGGTAAAAGCGGCTCTAAGGAGGGTTAGTCAAACAGCCGTTCTATCTCATCCAAAGCACCTAATGCCGAGTGTTCGAGAAGATCATGCGTGGTGAATAGGGCAGGTTGGTTCATAAAGCGTTTTCTCATGCTCTTTTAATACAGTGCAATCAACCGCGAAGGATTCCTAGAAATTTTCTGAAGTCTCTTATAACTTATTTCATGTATAATTAATTTAAATTAAATTATTAACCTATAGTGTTTGATTGTTTTGTTAACGTTAATGCAAACGTAAAATATTAGAGAAAATGAAATAAACTTATTAAAACATTGTTATAAATGTATTAAAATTAAAATCAGAAGGTCACCTTACAAATATAGAAATATAAATTAGTATAATTTATTAAAATGTTCTTGTTTTGATCTAAAAAAGAACATATTAGGAACATAGTGGCAATTCCGGCAGTTATTGCCGCTGCCTCAAGGGTATGACACAAGGGATCAAATCAATGGCAACGGCAGACCTTTTGACTATGACAAATAAGAATTCATCAGACAAACAAAAAGCACTTGATAGTGCCTTAGCTCAGATTGAACGCCAGTTTGGCAAGGGTTCAATTATGAAATTGGGAACCGAAAACGCTGTTAAAGACATAACATCAAGTTCAACAGGTTCGCTTGGGTTGGACATAGCGCTTGGTATTGGCGGCTTGCCTATGGGCCGTATTGTTGAAATTTATGGTCCGGAGTCTTCAGGTAAAACCACACTTACTTTGCACTGTGTTGCTGAACAGCAAAAATCTGGTGGCGTATGCGCATTTGTAGATGCAGAGCATGCACTAGATCCGCAATATGCAAAGAAACTTGGGGTCGATATAGATGAGCTTTTAATATCTCAACCTGATAATGGCGAACAAGCTTTAGAGATAACCGATACTCTGGTGCGTTCAGGGGCAGTTAATATGGTAGTTGTAGATTCCGTTGCTGCACTCACTCCTAAATCTGAACTTGAAGGTGATATGGGTGATGCAAGCGTCGGAGTTCAGGCTAGGCTAATGAGCCAAGCCATGCGAAAGTTGACTGGTTCAATCAGTAGATCAAATTGTATGGTGATTTTCATTAATCAAATCAGGATGAAAATTGGCGTAATGTTTGGATCGCCTGAAACGACTACTGGTGGTAACGCATTAAAATTTTATTCGTCTGTTCGTTTAGATATAAGGCGTATTGGTTCGTTAAAGGATCGAGATGAAGTCGTAGGAAATGCAACTCGGGTTAAAGTGGTCAAGAATAAGGTAGCGCCTCCATTCAAACAGGTTGAATTTGACATAATGTATGGCGAGGGTATTTCGAAAGTGGGAGAACTGTTAGACCTAGGTGTAAAAGCAGGTATAATAGAAAAGTCTGGAAGTTGGTTTAGCTACAATGATGAAAGGGTGGGGCAAGGTAGAGAAAATGCTAAATCTTTTCTGAAAGAGAACAGTGATATTGCTATTGAAATTGAAGATAAAATTCGCGCTGCACATGGATTAGATTTTGACGCACTGGATCTGAAAGTAGAAGGAAATAGTGACGTTCTAGAGGCATAATTTTATTCTTTATAAAACAAAATATCATGAAAAAATAATGACAGCTGCATAAACCATGGTAGGGTGCTAAATTTTTAATAACCTAATTTCTTTATCTGTATTAATAAACTAAGTAATAAGAATAAGTGACAGTTTTTGTTCATATTTTAAAAATTTATTTTGCTATATAAAATTTTAAAAAAGCGAGAATTTTCGTAGATTTGACCTGGAGAAAAAATGATGCCAGCACTCTGGATAGCACATGTTACAGTTACAGATGAGGAGGCTTACAAAAAATATGCTTTAGGTGCGACTAAAGCTATCACTGATCATGGCGGTTATTTTATTGCGAGAGGTGGGCATTTTGTCCAATTAGAGGGCCAAGCGCGTCCTAGGAATGTAGTTGCAAAGTTTCCGGACGTAGAAACAGCTCAATTATGTTATAATTCAATTACATACCAGGAAGCATTAAGCTATGCTCGTGGAGCATCAGAACGCGAGCTTTTGATTGTAGAAACCACTGAATAGCTATCTATAAGTATAAAAAGTGGTACTTTAGTTAGGATTAAGATTTTTTGTTATATTTTAATTATGACGCTCTAGCCATTCTTTTGCGCTCATGTGGATCAAGATAACGTTTTCTTAACCTAATTGCTTTTGGAGTGACTTCGACTAATTCGTCATCATCAATATAAGCTATAGCTTCTTCAAGTGACATAGTTATTGGCGTTGTCAAACGGACTGCTTCATCTGTTCCTGATGCGCGCACGTTTGTAAGTTTTTTACCTTTAAGTGGGTTCACCTCTAAGTCATTATTACGACTGTGCTCCCCAATAATCATTCCTGTATAAACGTCAGCCTGTGAGCCTATGAACATACGTCCTCGCTCTTCAAGATTCCAAAGAGCAAAAGCAACTGAACTTCCATTTTCCATTGAGATTAAAACACCTGCACGACGGCCAGGAATTGGACCTTTATGAGGTGCCCATTCATGGAATACGCGATTTAAAACCCCAGTGCCGCGGGTGTCTGTAAGAAACTCTCCATGATAACCAATCAAGCCACGAGACGGAACATGAGCCACGATCCGGGTCTTACCTGCACCTGCGGGCTTCATTTCTACCAGCTCTCCCTTCCGCACTCCAGTTAGCTTTTCTATTACTGCGCCTGAGTATTCATCATCAACATCAATCGTAGCTTCTTCAATTGGTTCGTGGCGCACCCCTTCGACATGCTGAAAGAGAACTTGCGGCCGACTGATACTCAACTCAAATCCTTCCCGACGCATGTTTTCAATTAAAACACCCATTTGGAGCTCTCCTCGGCCAGCTACCTCAAATGCATCTCCGCCAGGAGTATCGCTGATTTTGATGGCAACATTGCTTTCAGCTTCTTTCATTAAGCGATCTCGAATGACACGAGATTGTACTTTTTTCCCGTCTCTACCCGCTAAAGGGGAGTCATTGATTCCGAAAGTTACCGTGATGGTAGGAGGGTCGATAGGCTGCGCTGGTAAACCTTCGTGTACTGAAGGAGCTACAATACTGTCTGCAACCGTAGCTTTGGACATACCAGCAATAGAAACGATATCACCTGCTTCTGCTAAATCTATTTGTTGTTGGCTCAGGCCGCGAAAAGCAAGAATTTTTGTGCACCGAAAGTTTTCAATTAACTTACCGTCGCTGGTTAATGCTTTGATAGTTTCACCAGCTTTTAAAGTGCCGCTTTCAACTCGTCCAGTTAAGATTCTACCAATGAATGGGTCAGAACCGAGTGTTGTTGCCAACATCTTGAATGGCTTGTCACGAGCGGACAGTTGAGAAGGGGCCGGAACGTGTTCAACAATTAAATCAAAGAGAGCGGACAGATTTTCTCTTGAGCCATTCAAGCTCAAATCTGCCCAGCCATTACGTCCGGACGCGTACATTGCGGGGAAGTCCAGTTGTGCATCATCGGCACCAAGGTTTGCGAAAAGATCAAAGCATTCATCTAATGCACGATCTGGCTCGCCGTCCGGCTTGTCCACTTTATTTAGCACAACAATGGGACGCAATCCTAACGCTAGCGCTTTGGATGTTACAAATTTTGTTTGTGGCATCGGTCCTTCAGCGGCATCTACTAGCAACACAACTCCGTCAACCATAGATAAAATTCGCTCAACTTCACCTCCAAAATCTGCGTGACCTGGAGTATCGACTATGTTAATCCGTGTGCCATTCCATTCAACTGAAGTCGCCTTAGCAAGGATAGTGATTCCCCTTTCCCTTTCGAGATCATTACTGTCCATAGCTCTTTCTGTCGTCGTTTGATTTTCACGATATGTGCCAGATTGTTTAAGCAATTCATCGACCAAAGTGGTCTTTCCGTGGTCAACATGAGCAATGATAGCAATATTGCGAAGATCCATAATGTCCCTCTTAAATCAAATGGGGCGCAAATTCGCTTACCCTTTATTCGTCGCGCAGATAACCTGCTAGTGCACAGAAAGAAAGGGCTAGTGTGCGGAGATATTTGTGAATTGTCTCGCGCCAGCATTATTGGAAATTATCATACACAAATTAAGGATGGTTGTCAGAGCTGGGCACAATCCCAGAACAGTAAGGATAAAAAAATGGATACAACCATCCAAGAGCATATTAGTAACGCTATGAAATGAAATTTTAACTTACGAAAACTCTTGAAAAACAAAGAGCATTTATGTTCAGAAATATGACTAAAAGCTATTTTCTTTGTTGTAATTATTTAGTGCTAACTTGCATTGTGTTTTTAAAATAATTTAAACAACGGCAGAAAAAATGAATAAATTTAAGGTGCTGTTCTAGATAACAATCACTGAGGTTGTCATGGGGCACATGAGAAAGAGTCGTTTAAGTCAGCACGAACAAGGGCGTTTGATTGAGCATTATGTAGCCGTAACCACGGCGCGAACAACGGCGAGGCTTTGTGGGGTTCACCGCAATACCGTCGCCTACTATTTTCTCAGTCTGCGCAAAATTATTACCTACGAACTGGAGGCGGAGAGTGAGGCGATGTTTGGTGGAGAGATTGAGGTGGACGAGAGTTATTTCTGTGGCAAACGCAAAATAAAAGTGGTCGGGGTGCTGCAGGTAAGATCCCTGTATTTTCTTTATTAAAAAGGGGTAGAAAAGTTTATACCAAAATCATTACCGATGCTTCAGGTGCCACGCTGATATCCATCATAGAGCGCAAGGTGGTCCCAGATAGCATCGTTTATTCCGACTGCTGGCACGGGTATAGTGTACTGGATGATTCTTACATCACTTCCCCGCCACAATCAAATCAATGGCATTGAGAATTTCTGGAACTAGGCTAAGCGCCACTTGCGTAAATTTAACGGTGTTCCCAAGGCGCATTTTGGTTATTTTTGAAAGAATGTGAGTGGAGATTTAACAATAGTAACCCGTCAGCGCAGTTATCGAAACTAAGACAATGGGTTAGAAGCTATCTTACCTCAGCATTTAGAATAGCTCCAAAATTAATCTACAGGGCGAGCCGCATCATATTATACGGTATATATTATTTTATTTTAGATAGCTTCAATTTTCAAAATATCTCTCACATAATTACAAAACGGTCATATAAAAACGAAAAGCTAACAGATTTAAGAGATCTTTCACTTTTCGCCTAGGTTTTGGTCATATTAACGAGTTGTTTCAGTCAACCGCCGTTTTACGTATTCATTCGTGTTTTCAATCAAAGTATCTATGTGTGGCTCCTCAAAAAAGTGGCCACAGCCATTTATTTGAGTGTGTGTAATGGTTATTCCTTTTTGCTCATGCAGCTTACTAACCAGAATTTCTGTATCTGAAGGAGGTGCCACACGATCAGCTGTACCGTTTATCACTAAGCCAGACGATGGGCAGGGTGCTAAAAACGAAAAATCATACATGTTTGCTGGCGGCGCAACCGATATGAAGCCAGTAATCTCAGGTCGGCGCATTAAAAGCTGCATGCCAATCCAAGCTCCAAAAGAAAACCCTGCAACCCAACAATGTTTGGAATTGTTGTTCATTGATTGCAGGTAATCAAGGGCAGATGCGGCATCTGAAAGTTCTCCAATGCCTTGATCATATTCACCTTGACTACGGCCAACACCACGGAAATTAAATCGTAAAACAGTAAAACCCATATTATGAAAAGCATAGTGTAGTCTATGCACCACTTTATGGTTCATAGTTCCCCCAAATTGTGGGTGGGGATGCAATATAATTGCAATAGGCGCGTCGCGCTCTTTTTGTGGATGATAGCGGCCTTCGAGGCGGCCCTCAGGTCCAGGAAAAATGACCTCTGGCATGATATGTTTGTCCTCGCGAGTTTTATGTTTACTAGCACCAATTTATTGACGAAATAAATCAGATACTTTAGAGTTATTCTAAAAATAGCGCTATGAGCGCAATCTTGTTTTTCATGCAGGTTTCACCTGCTGTCGTTGTCAGGCGCTTCCAGCTGTTTGGAGATGGATGTATGGCGTCTAAGCTTCGGCGTCAATTGGGGCCTATCGTTATGAAACTTTCTACTAAAGGTCGATACGCTATGGTCGCTCTGAGCGATATTGCTCTTCAACCGCACGGTGGAGTTGTAAGCTTAGGAGATATTTCAACTCGGCAGAATATTTCTTTACCTTATCTTGAACAATTATTTGTCAAACTACGCCGTTCAAACTTAGTAATTTCAGTCCGAGGGCCAGGCGGTGGGTATCGTTTAGCCAAGTCACCGTCTGATATTCGTGTATCTGATGTATTGAGCGCAGTAGACGAAAAAGTGGATGCGATGCATAAGGGGGCAGGAGCCTCTGGAGCCATATCTGGATCAAAAGCACAGTCTTTAACCAACAGGTTATGGGAGGGCTTAAGTGCTAATGTATATGTATTCCTGCATCAAACTCGATTATCAGATGTTATTCAAAATGAGCTTGCTCCATGCCCAGCAGTTCCAAATATTTTTGCAGTCATTGATGATGGATAATGCCAAACCCTACAGTTTGATTATTACAATTTCATTTTTCATTTTTCTTTCTCATTGAGATATCATATTTTATGCCTCGTGTTTATTTAGATCATAACGCTACCACGCCCCTTCACTCTGAAGCCCGTATCGCCATGCTCAACGCTATGGATGTGGTTGGAAATCCGTCTTCGGTTCATGCTGAAGGACGTGCTTCAAAAGCAATTGTTGAAAAAGCTCGTCGGCAAGTTGCAGAAGCTCTTGGAGCTTCAAGTGCAGACATCGTTTTCACATCAAGCGCCACAGAGTCTGCGGCATTGGCCTGTGCGGGTAGAAATTTATACGGTGCATTAATTGAGCATGATGCCCTAAAGGGTTGGATCAATACCTCTCTACCTGTGTCGGTTAGTGGTTTAGTCGTGCCTCCAGACCCTTCTGTGTCAGTGTTGCAGTTGGCCAACTCGGAAACTGGAGTAGTCCAAAACTTACCCATAGGACTTGTTCTTAGTGATTTGACACAAGGATTTGGTAAAATCCCTTTTAAATTTGATAGTTTAGGGTGTGATATAGGTATCATTTCTGGCCATAAATTGGGTGGTCCGAAAGGTGTTGGTGCAGTTGTCTGTAAGCAAGGGGTGGAGCTTTCTCAGAATTTTATCGGTGGAGGTCAGGAAATGGGCCGTCGTGCTGGTACTGAAAATGTTATCGGGATCGCTGGATTTGGTGCTGCAGCAGAAGTAGCTGCCCAAAATATCAAAGACGGTGTGTGGAATGAAGTTGCTAAACTTAGAAATATTCTAGAAAAGGCCCTTGAGAGCGTTTCCAAGGCAACTACCTTCGTTGGTAAAGATAATAGGAGGTTACCCAACACATCTTGTTTTGCGACACCAGGGTGGAAAGGTGAAATGCAAGTAATGCAAATGGATATTGAAGGTTTTGCAATATCATCTGGCTCGGCTTGTTCATCTGGGAAAGTCAAATCTACCAACGTTTTAGAACAAATGGGATTGAGTTATTTGTCAGATAACGCGGTTCGTGTATCTCTCGGGCCAGAAACAACAGAGGACGACGTTATGCGTTTTGCTGAAATTTGGGCAAAAAAATTAAAAAAATATGTAGTGCAAATGGCGTAACAGACGTTTTTGTAAAAGGAAAAGTAGTTATGGACAGTATCGTAGAAAATGTAGTGGTCAAAGACGGTGTTGATCAGGAAACTGTGGATGCAGTTCGTGAGGTTGGTGGCGCTTACAAGCATGGCTGGTCCACTGATATTGAAATGGAATATGCGCCCAAGGGTCTCTCACCTGATATCGTGAAATTAATTTCAGAGAAGAACGAAGAACCTGATTGGATGCTAGACTGGCGTTTGGCAGCATATGAACGTTGGTTGCAGAAAAAAGAGCCTGAATGGGCGATGGTAGATTATCCTAAAATTGATTTTCAGGATCAATACTATTACGCGCGACCCAAATCGATGGAAACTAAGCCCAAATCTTTAGATGAAGTTGATCCAAAGCTCCTTGCTACTTATGAAAAACTAGGTATTCCCCTCAAAGAACAATTAATTCTGGCGGGTGTTGATGGAGCAGAAGAGCTAACTGGAGCTCCGCGGAAAGTGGCTGTTGATGCCGTCTTTGACTCGGTATCGGTAGGAACAACTTTCAGAGACGAGTTATTAAAAGCTGGAGTTATTTTTTGCTCTATATCGGAAGCAATAAAAGATTACCCAGATCTTGTAAAAAAATATCTTGGCTCGGTTGTTCCAGTTTCGGACAACTATTATGCAACATTAAATTCAGCCGTCTTTTCTGATGGAAGTTTTGTTTATATTCCGCCAGGCGTACGTTGTCCGATGGAATTATCAACCTATTTCCGCATAAATGCCGAAAATACCGGTCAGTTCGAACGAACCCTGATAATTGCTGATAAGGGCTCATATGTTTCATACTTGGAGGGGTGTACAGCGCCTCAGCGCGATATAGCACAGCTACATGCTGCGGTAGTTGAAATCATAATCGAAGAGGACGCTGAGGTTAAATATTCCACTGTCCAAAATTGGTACCCAGGTGACGAAAATGGTAAAGGCGGAATTTATAATTTTGTTACCAAGCGTGCGGATTGTAGAGGTGATCGTGCTAAGGTTATGTGGACACAAGTTGAAACTGGCAGTGCTGTGACTTGGAAATACCCTTCCTGTATTTTGCGTGGGAATGAAACGCAGGGCGAATTTTATTCTATAGCAATCGCTAACAATATGCAGCAAGCAGATACCGGTACGAAAATGGTTCATTTGGGTAAAAATACTAAGTCAAGAATTGTGTCAAAAGGCATAAGCGCTGGACAGGCACAAAATACGTATCGTGGACTAGTATCCATGCATCCCAGAGCCAAAGACTCCAGGAACTACACTCAGTGTGACAGCCTTCTTATTGGAGATAAATGTGGAGCGCACACAGTGCCTTACATAGAGGTAAAAAATAACTCAAGCCGTGTTGAACATGAGGCGACGACGTCAAAAGTTGATGATGATCAATTGTTCTATTGTCGTTCGCGTGGAATGGATGAAGAAGAGGCCGTGGCTTTAGTTGTCAATGGTTTTTGTAAAGATGTCTTACAAGCATTGCCTATGGAATTCGCGATGGAAGCGCAACAACTTGTGGCAATTTCCCTTGAGGGTTCGGTAGGATGATAGGTATTTATCCAAAAGAATAATTTTATTTTGGTTAAATTACTCATATGAAGCCATAAGTGCGAAGTTTTGTATTAAGTTCCACCGGTAAAGTTGGTTAATGAAATAGCTAAAGGGCAGATATTTAAAAAAAGAAATTTGTTTGCTGTAATGGCGACTGCTCTTAAAAAACCACCATACTGTGATATTACATTCAGTAATTTATTTGAATTAAGGAAATAAAGATGCTCACTATCAATAATTTGCATGTAAAATTGGAAGAAGAAGATAAACCAATTCTAAAAGGAGTTAACCTGACGGTTGAGGCTGGCAAGGTGCATGCAATTATGGGGCCGAATGGGTCTGGAAAATCTACACTTTCCTACGTGTTATCTGGCAAAGATGGATATGAAGTTACTGATGGCACTGTAAATTTGAATGGCCAAGATGTATTTGGAATGGAGCCTGAAGAACGTTCTTCGGCCGGTATGTTTCTAGCATTTCAATATCCGGTCGAAATTCCTGGTGTTGGAAATATGACCTTTCTGAGAACTGCTGTGAATGCACAACGAAAATCACGTGGTGAGGAGGAAATGTCTGCAGCCGAATTTCTTAAAATAGTTCGACTTCGCGCCAAAGAATTGAAGATAGATGCAGATATGCTCAAGAGACCCGTTAACGTAGGATTTTCTGGTGGTGAGAAAAAACGAAATGAGATTTTGCAAATGGCTATGCTAGAGCCAAAAATCTGCATATTAGATGAAACGGACTCCGGTTTAGATGTTGATGCTATGAAACTAGTTGCGGATGGGGTGAATTCATTACGCAATTCAAATCGTGGTTTTCTTGTAATAACGCACTATCAACGATTACTTGACCACATAAAACCAGACTATGTTCACATTATGGCTGATGGTCAAATTGTAAAAACTGGTGGCCCAGATTTAGCTTTAGAAGTTGAAAACAATGGCTATAAAGATCTTTTAGCTGGGGTGGCTTAATGACAGTCCTTACTAAGAATTTTAGAGATATTGAATTACGAATAGCAAAGCTTAATTTGCCACAGGGCGATTGGGCGACAGAGGCTCGGACTGATGCTCTTAAACGGTTACGTTCGGTGGGCATGCCAGAGCGTAGAGATGAATACTGGCGGTTTACCCGACCTGATGTATTCAATCAAAGCGGTACGCCACCTGCCACGGTTTCAGCCATGGAAAAAGAAATAGTATTTTCTCAAGTTGATGCATTACAAATCGTTTTTGATGACGGTATTTTTAATGCAAAAGAATCTGACACATTGGCGTTAGAGTATGTTTCGATCGATCGACTTGCCGAAAGTAGCTCTGATACTCACTGGGCAAAATCGCTATATGGTCAACTTGAAACAAATGGACAAAAACCTGTTCCCAGACCTCTTGGATCATTAAATACGGCTTTTGCTACCGATGGAATATTGGTTCTTGTCAAGGGTTCGGCACCCAAACCCATTAACATAATTTACAATCAAAAAGAAGAAACTTCTGATGTGACCCTACATCACGTGGTGAGGTTGGAGGCGGGCGCCGAACTTACTATTTTAGAGAGTGGACCAGCAGCAGCACGTTTAAATAATGTTATTGAGGTTGATGTGGCTGATGGTGCAGTTTTTCATCATATTCGCACGCAAAATAATACCAAAGATAATCACGTGGCTACTCATATTTTTGCACGGTTAGGAAATGCAAGTACGTTTAAATCTTTTACGTTGACCATTAATGGGAAATTAACTCGCAATGAATGTTTAATTGAAATTACTGGAGATGATGCAGTTGCGCACGTGGCAGGCGCATGCGTAGGAGATGGTAATTTTCATCAAGATGATACTGTTTTTATTACCCACGATGCGAAGGGTTGCGAAAGTCGTCAAGTTTTTAAAAAAGTTCTGCGTAATGGGGCCGTTGGAGTGTTTCAAGGTAAAATTCTCGTTAAAGCTGGTGCTCAAAAAACAGACGGTTACCAAATAAGCCAATCTCTACTTTTGGACGGAGATAGTCAGTTCCTAGCTAAGCCTGAGCTGGAGATATATGCCGATGATGTGATTTGTTCTCATGGCAGTACGTCGGGCGCGATTGATGAAGATGCGTTATTTTACCTTCGGTCTCGTGGTATATCTGAATATGAAGCTACAAATCTTTTGACATTGGCTTTTTTGGCCGAAGCTATGGATGAAATAGAAGACGAAGATTTGCGTGAAATGCTAACCAGGCAGTTAGAAGGTTGGTTGGAGCGGCATCGGGGCTAAAAATGGCCATAACTGAAAATATTTTAGCTACATACCGTGACCCAAGTAAAGTTTTGATAAGACTTTTGTCACTTGGACCGCGTGAAGATCGGGCTCTTGCTTACTTAATGGGAGCCTGTATTTTGGTTTTTATTGCACAATGGCCAAAGCTTGCCCGAGACGCTTTTGTGAATAATGTCGATTTAAACTTTCTTTTGGGTGCTAACCTAATGGCCCTTGTCGTAATTGCGCCTCTATTACTTTACGTTATTGCAACTTTGGCGAGGGGTGTTGGGTTCATCTTTGGAGGACAGGGCACTGCCTACGGCGCCAGATTAGCTTTGTTTTGGGCTTTATTAGCATCCACTCCGTTAATATTATTGCATGGACTTACAGCAGGCTTTGTTGGTCCTGGGGCAGAACTTAAAGTAGTTGGTGTAATTTGGTTGGGCGTTTTTTTCTGGTTTTGGATCAGTGGTAGTATTGCGCAGGAGCGTTACACATGAGTTTTTGGGTTCAAATGACAGTTGATACTTTTCGTGATCCAAAAAGAACTGCAGAAAAAATAATTCAATGGCAAATTACAAAAACAGAGCTTTATCTAGCCATGATTGCTTTTTCAGCTGTCAACGCTTTTTTGGCTGGGTTATCAAGTATTATATCTCCTCTATCTGTAGATCCTGCAGCACTTGAATCCATGCCGATACTGGCATTGATGAAAATGCCTTTGATACTGTTTGTATTGATTGTAACTGGTTTGATAATTTCCATTCATGGTTTTTTTTGGGCAGGGTCTGTAATGGGAGGCCAAGGTCAACTCAAAGATATGTTGGTCCTTTTTACTTGGTTACAAGGGTTAAGGGCAGTTGCTCAGGCAGCAGTTTTCTTATTGTCTTTGGCAATACCTACGCTAGGTAGTTTATTGGCTGTGGTTGTAGTAATTGTAGCGTTTTGGATATTGCTTCATTTTATAAGTGTAGCATTGAATTTTAATTCACTGCTTAGATCTTTCGCAGTTTTAGTAGTTGTTTCTACAGCGTTTTTTTTAAGTTTAATGATGCTCGTTACGATAACGGGTGTGGCCATGGGAGGATTGATAGATGTATGATGTTGACGCAATCCGTGCAGATTTTCCAATTCTATCGCGTGAGATAAATGGAAAGCCCTTAATTTATTTAGACAATGGAGCATCGGCGCAGAAACCAAAAGTGGTAATCGACGCTATCAATACATCATATATAAATGAATATTCAAATGTTCACAGGGGGTTACACTACTTAAGTAATCTTGCTACAGAGCGTTATGAAGAAGTACGACCCAAAGTAGCTCGCTTCCTGAATGCAAGATCAGAAAATGATATAATCTTTAATTCGGGCACTACCGAAGGCATTAATATGGTGGCTTATTCTTGGGCTGGACCACGTCTAGAAGCAGGAGATGAAATCATTCTGTCCGTGATGGAACATCATGCCAACATAGTACCATGGCATTTTCTTAGGGAACGGCAGGGCATTAAGTTAAAATGGGTGGATGTTGACAACAACGGTGCGCTAGATCCGCAGGCTGTGATCGACTCAATAAGCTCTGATACTAAGCTTATCGCTATCACTCACATGTCCAATGTTTTGGGTACAAAAGTGGACATCAAAACCATCTGCGCTCATGCGCATGATTTAGGTGTGCCCGTTTTAGTAGATGGAAGCCAATCTGCTGTCCACATGCCAGTAGATGTTCAAGATCTTGATGCAGATTTTTTTGCTATTACGGGACACAAACTTTATGGGCCATCGGGTTCCGGTGCAATTTACGTAAAACCAGAGCGGATGTCGGAAATGCGGCCATTCCTAGGGGGTGGTGATATGATCAAAGAAGTCACAAAAGATAACGTAATCTATAATGATCCACCAATGAAATTTGAGGCAGGAACACCCGGTATCGTCTCAACTATTGGATTTGGTGTCGCCTTAGATTACATGATGGAATTAGGAATGGATGCGATAGTAAACCATGAAAACGGTTTACGTGACTATGCTTCTGAGCGTCTGAATAACTTACAATGGTTGCAATTACAGGGAACCACTGCAGATAAGGGAGCAATTTTTTCGTTTACTTTAGATGGTGCTGGGCACGCTCATGATATCTCGACCATCCTAGATAAAAAAGGGGTTGCCGTAAGAGCTGGGCAACATTGTGTTGGCCCTTTAATGGAACATTTAGGTTTAAATGCAACATGTCGTGCATCTTTTGGACTGTATAACACTAAGGCTGAAGTTGATAAGTTGGTAGAAGCACTGGAACTAGCTAACGATCTTTTTGCTTGACTAGATTACACAGGACTTAAATGCCCGTTTTTAAATAAATATAAATCAATTTTCTTGTTATTTATGTAATAGTTTTTAATTGCGGGCGGTGCTTTGTCTGGATATAGTTAGGTTAAGGACCGTTAGCTCAGCTGGATAGAGCGCTGCCCTCCGAAGGCAGAGGCCAGAGGTTCGAATCCTCTACGGTCCGCCACCATCCCGTTTCACCAAATCTCAATAAGTCTCAAATAGCCATATAAAAATGGGCTTTTGTGACCTTTCTTGTGTCACGGCGTTCCGTCCGGCCAAGTATCAGACAATCCGGATGGGCCTCAGGTGATACTTACGGTGCAGGTACAGAACCTTCTCGACTATCTCGGTAGGTATTTGATTGGCCGGGTTCTTCGGGATTGGCTTGGCATTAATCAGGACAGCCTCACCATACTTTTGATAGGAATTCCGCCATCGATAAAAGCGGGACCTGCCAACTCCAAACTACCGGAGAGTCGTGCGTGCATTGCCGATCTATTTAGCATGTTTGAGCACTCTAACCTTTCGTTGTATATTGCGTTCTTCGTTCGTATTAAAACTTTTTCCACCCAAATTAGGAATTTAAAGGAAGTGTCCCGAGATCCTGTACATATCTACATAATTTACTGCTGGTTTAGGATCAGCTTGGTTTCCATTGGGAAAATAAATCCCAAGCTGGTGCTGGAATGTTAAAAAGTTTTCATGTTTGGCAGTCAGCCATTTTTTCGCTGATAGTTGAGCCAATATGACAAGTGATTTTGGCAAGTTTCTTTTTAATTACATCTTTTGTTTTTATTGACAGAGCCCGAAATTAATTTAATTGTAAGCTCAAGACGCTTAAGCTCGGCAGACCCTACGCTGGTTTATATCTTTTTCTGATTGTAGGGCTTTAACAGGGGATAGAGGCGTTATGATTTTTATTAAGGATTGGGAGTGAAGTATGACTAGTCGATTAAAAAAACACATAACTGGAGCAAGTTCAACGTTGCTCGTCCTCAGTGTCGGTCTGGGCATTGCCGGCCCAGTATATGCCTATCAGGGTGCGCCGATGCTTGATGCAGCGGTAAGTTCTGGCGCGTTACCAGCGGTTGATGATCGTCTGCCGTCTGAACCGTTAGTGCAGGATGTGACTGACGCAATCGGCACTTACGGTGGAACATTGCGCCGTGGTTTTCTTGGACCCTCGGATCACAATAATTATACACGTGTTGTTTATGACGCGCTGGTACGCCATGCACCCGATGGCGGAAAGGTTGTTCCGCACGTAGCTAAGGGATGGACGTCCAATGAAGACTTTTCCCAGTGGACAATAAATCTGCGGGCAGGCATGAAGTGGTCTGACGGTGCACCCTTAACCGCTGACGACATCATGTTCTGGTATGAATCGATCCTCGGCAACGCTGAGCTGATACCGTCAACACCTCTCTGGATGCAGAATTCGGACGGGTCGGTGGCCAAAGTAGAAAAAATGAGTAGCACTGCCGTTCGCTGGTCATTTGATCAGCCAAACACTGCATTCCTTCTGGCGCTTGCTGGGCAGGATGGGGCCGATAAATCGATCCAAAATCTTGTGTTTGCGCCAGGTCACTATCTGAAACAGTTCCACCCTGATTTCACAAGTGAGGCAGATTTGGATGCCAAGGTCAGCGCCGCTGGTTTTGACGTTTGGACACAATTGTTTTCAGTAGAAGCGCTACCGCACCTCAGTGGCAATCGCCCAAGTACTGCAGCATGGGTTCCTGCAAATGGCTCTACCGTTGCTGACGATACTTTTGTGATTGAACGCAATCCTTACTATTTTGCAGTCGATGCCAAGGGTAATCAACTGCCCTATATCGATAACGTCAAGTTCAAATTCTTTGCTGACAAGGAAACACTAAATCTTGCAGCAGTCGGCGGACAGATAGATATGCAAGGCCGTCACCTGGCGATGAGTAATTTTCCAGTTTTGATGGAAAATTCTGACAAGGGCGGTTATCGTGTGATTACCTATCCGACATTTGGTGGCTCTGATGCGGTGATCGTATTCAACCAGACCTATACAAATGATGAAGCGATTGGTGATATCCTCCGCAACAAGGACTTCCGGATTGCGCTTTCGCATTCGATCGATCGTGATGCCATTAAAGAACTGGCGTTCTTGGGTATTGGTGAAGCCCGTCAGGGTGTTCCGGCACCATTCCATCCGTTCTATCCGGGTGACGAATACGCGTTTAAATACACGCAGATGGATACAACGATTTCCAATGATCTGCTAGATGGCATTGGCCTGACGGAGCGCGACGGTGACGGATACCGCCTGTTACCAAATGGCGATCGCCTAGACATTGAAATCAGCGTTGTGCCTGCATTTGCAAGCTGGGCTGATATTGGCCAGCTTGTGGTGGAGGACTGGGCGGAGGTCGGTGTACGTGCGCACATCGAACTGCGAGAGCGGACACCGCATTTTGCGATGCGGGCGTCCAATGATCTGCAAGTGGAAATCTGGAATGAAGACACAACTGGATTTCCGTTCAGCGGGCAGCCAAACTTTGATCCTCGCAGCCAACCGAGCCTGACGCTGGCACCTTTGGTAGGCAAGTATATGCGCTCGGGGGGCAATGAAGGTATGGCGCCAACCCCGGAACTTCAGCGGATTATGGACATTATCGACGAAGCCAAACTTTCGGGACGTGACCGTCAGGTTGAACTGGCTCAGGAGTTATTCAAGATCTGGGCCGATAACGTCTGGGAAATCGGCACCGTTGGCCTGACACCGATGGTTCAGGGCGTCGTAGTGGTCAATGCCGACCTGCGTAATGTCTCAGAAGTTGCTGGCAACGATTGGCCACTGCGAACACCAGGTAACACTCGTCCTGAGCAGTTCTATTACGCCAAGTAAAAAGGCACGAAATAAGGTCTGGCACTGCTTTTGTAGATGGTGCCAGACCTAATAAAACCCACTCCAAAAATTTGACTTTTTTACACAGGAGTGGCAAAAACTCCGGGCAGAATATTCCTTGAGAGGGATCATGCGATGTTAGCATTCATCCTTAAGCGACTGATGACCCTTCCGCTGCTTATGTTTATCTTCTCGGTACTGGCTTTCATCCTGATACAGGCCCCACCGGGCGATTTTGTCACCAGCTATGTGGCGGAACTTGCCGCGTCTGGATCGTCTGTAGACCAACTCCAGATCGATGCGCTTCGTCAGCTATATGGCCTGGATCAACCCGCCTACATGCAGTATTTTAAGTGGATTTGGCGGATGTTGCATGGTGATTTGGGGATATCTCTCGACTTTCAGAAACCGATCTCGGAACTTATCGGCCAGCGTTTATTGCTGACCGTCTTGCTGGGAGTGGCGACGCTTATATTCACATTTGCGGTTGCCTTGCCAATCGGAATTTTCTCAGCCACACGACAGTATTCATTTCTTGATTATTTCTTTACCGTGTTCAATTATGTTGGTGTTGCGACCCCTACATTTATGACTGCCCTGATCCTAATGTGGCTGGCATTTTCGCAATTTGGTATCACGATTACTGGGCTGTTTTCGCCCGAGTTTGCCGACGAAAGCTGGAGCTGGGCCAGAGTTATTGATCTGAGTAAACATATCTGGCTGCCTATGGTCATATTAGGACTGGATGGTACCGCGCGTCTGGCACGAATTCTACGCGCCAATCTGCTGGATGAACTGAACAAACCCTATATGGAAATGGCCCGGGCCAAGGGCATGCCAGAATGGCGGCTTGTGCTGAAGTATCCAGTGCGGCTGGCGTTGAACCCGCTGGTTTCCAGCCTGGGCTGGTATCTTCCACTGATATTCTCGGGCAGTCTGATTGTGGCCACGGTGCTAAACCTGCCAACCATCGGCCCGCTGCTGCTGCGATCCCTGATTTCGCAAGACATGTTTCTGGCGGGAACAATTGTATTGACCTATTTCGGTCTGGCAGTCATCGGAACGCTGTTATCGGATATCCTGCTGGCTTGGCTTGATCCGCGCATCCGCATGGAGGAAGCGTGACATGAGCACCGCAACCACTGATCCCGAGGAACTGGTGGATTTCGATGATGCCGTATTGGTAGCCCCAAACTGGAAACTTGTATGGTGGCGTTTTAAAAAGCACCGACTGGCGTTTTATTCGGGTTTTATCGTGATCCTGATCGTGATCATTGCTGCATTCCCCGGTTTTTTCAGTACCCAAGATCCGTATGAAAGCGCCACGCGCGGTTCATTCATGCCGCCGCAGGGCATTCATATATGGGATAAAGGACCTGCATTTTACGCCTATGCAGCGATAGGCAAACGCAACCAGACAACCCTAAAAATGGAATGGGTAGTGGATGAGGAAACTAAAGTTCCGCTGCGCCTTTTTGGGCGCGGATACGAATGGGAAGTTTTGGGCCTTTTCAAATCCAACATCCACCTGCTAGCGTTGAGGAACCCGGATGTAGACAAACCAATCCACCTTTTGGGCACCGATCGGCTGGGGCGTGATCAGTGGTCGCGGGTTTTATATGGTACACAAGTGTCTCTTTCGATTGGCTTGCTAGCGGTGTTCCTGTCCACTGTGATAGGGATATTTTTAGGTGGCATTTCGGGGTATTTCGGTGGGCTGACGGACATGATTATTCAACGGATGATTGAATTGCTACAATCCATCCCGCCGATCCCGATCTGGCTAGCACTGTCGGCGTCATTACCGCGTACCTGGTCGGTCACGCAGGGCTATATTGCGATCACCGCCATTCTGGCACTTATCACCTGGACGGGGCTGGCACGCGAAGTGCGAGGCCGTTTTCTGGTACTGCGCGAAGAAGATTTCGTTGTTGCGGCCAAAATGTCAGGTTGCAGTCGGATGCGTATCGTTTTCCGCCATATGGTGCCGACGCTTAGTAGTCATATTATAGCAGCGGTGACACTTGCGATCCCGGTGATGATTATCAACGAAACTTTTCTTAGTTTCCTTGGGCTTGGTCTGCGTCCACCCGCCATCAGTTGGGGGGTTCTGTTGCAAGAGGCGCAAAACTTGCAATCGGTGGCGCTCGCACCCTGGCTAATGTTGCCTGGCGTCGCTGTTATTGTCACTGTCATAGCTCTTAATATTTTAGGGGACGGACTGCGTGATGCGGCCGACCCTTACCATTGAGCGCTGTCAGCTCGGATCGGAGTCCTTTGTGAACAATGAAACTATCCTGTCGGTTAAAGGTCTGAAGACCGAGTTTGTTCTGGATGAAGGCACGGCCAAGGCCGTGGACGGAGTATCATTTAAGGTTGATCGTGGTCAAGTCGTCGGCATTGTTGGCGAAAGTGGATGTGGCAAGAGCGTGACGATCAAGTCCATCATGGGGATCATTCAAAAGCCTGGCAAAATAGTAGAAGGTAGAATTTTCTTTCGCCTGAAACAAAACGAAGAGCTGGTGGATTTACGTAGCTATGACAGTCGGGGTGAGGAGATGCGTAATATTCGCGGCAATGATATTGCCCTGATCCCGCAAGAACCAATGGCCGCCCTCAGCCCGGTTCATACCATTGGCAATCAACTTGTTGAAGCGATCCGCTTGCACCGTAATATCAGCAAAAAAGAGGCTGAAAAAGTCGCAGTTGAACGGATGCGACAGGTGGGTATGCCAAGCCCAGAGGAACGCATGAGTGTCTATTCATGGCAGTTAAGTGGCGGTTTACGCCAGCGCGTGATGATTGCGATGGCGCTGATGTGTAATCCGCGTTTGCTGATTGCAGATGAGCCTACAACTGCAATTGACGTAACCACGCAGGCGCAGGTTCTCAGCCTACTGCGCGAATTGCAAAGCGCTCAGGAGCTGGCGATGATTTTCATCACCCATGACCTTGGAGTTGTGGCACAAATTGCCGATTATGTGGTGGTAATGTATTTGGGTAAAGTTGTGGAAAAGGGGCCGGTCGACGATATTTTCCACAGCCCCGGCCATCCCTATACCAAGGCTTTGCTGGCTTCGATCCCAACGATCCACACCCCCGCACGCGAAGAGTTGCCAACCATCGGTGGTTCGTTACCTCATCCGTTCAACCGACCTATGGGTTGCCCGTTTCATCCACGCTGCGCCGCTTTTATCCCCGGAACATGTGATAAAATTCCGCCGACCCTGACCAAGATAAGCTCTCAGCATTCGGTAAGTTGTTTTTTGCATTCTGAAAATTTGGTGGATACGCAATGACAGATAATTCGCGTTCCAATGAGCAGTTATTGCTATTGGAGGTCAAAGGGCTGACTAAGTTTTTCCCTATCCGCAGTAAAGGATTGCGTCGTAAAGTAATTGGCCAGGCTCGGGCCGTTGATGATGTCAGTTTTAACATATTTGAAGGCGAAACCTTAGGGTTAGTCGGTGAAAGTGGATGTGGTAAGACTACGACTGCTCGCTGCATTGTGCGTGCGCTGGACCCGACAAGTGGCGAAATTTTATTCAGCCATTCTGATCGAGAAACTGTGGATATTGCTGCCCTGAGTGACCGAGAAATGTTTCCGCTCCGCCGTGATGTTCAGATGATCTTTCAGGATCCGTATGCCTCGCTCAACCCGCGTATGAACATTCTGGATATCATCGGTGAATCGCTGCTGGTTATCGGTGGTATGAAAGACCGAACCAAACGCAGCAAGCGGGTTGCTGAATTATTGAAACTGGTCGGGTTACGTCCTGAATATATGCAAAGGTTTCCCCATGCGTTCAGCGGTGGTCAACGCCAGCGTATCGTCATAGCGCGTGCGCTGGCGCTTAAACCGCGCCTTGTTGTTGCTGACGAACCGGTGTCGGCGCTTGACGTATCAGTTCAGGCGCAGGTTCTAAACCTGATGTTGAAACTTCAGCAAGAATTAAACCTGACATATCTGTTTGTCGCCCATGATCTAAGCGTTGTGAAACATTTCTGCGACCGGGTAGCGGTGATGTATTTGGGTAAAATCGTTGAACTGGCATTAACAACATCTCTGTTCGAAGGACCTATGCACCCGTACACCAAGGCCCTTATGGGTGCTGTGCCTGAGGCTGACCCACGGCGTAAGGCTGCAATGGTTCCGCTGATTGGGGAAGTCCCAAGCCCTGTAAGCCCGCCCTCTGGGTGTCATTTTCACCCACGTTGTCCTCACGTCACAGAATTGTGCAAAACAACCATGCCAGCGCTGGAGGAAATTAGGCTAGGGCAATTTGTGCGCTGTCACCGCGCGGCAGAACTGGCCGCTGGCTAAAACGTTATTTGGCTTTTTTAGTCGGTCCTGTAAAATGAAAACAGCTCTGTAGCTGACTAATGGCGAAGTGCAGCAATGACGCCGCGCAATTCAGCCAACCCGCACATGCGTCCGGTTAGGTGATAGCCTGGAAAGGCCTGCCGTTTAAAGTCGTCTAGCAGTTCGTGCCCGTGATCTGGACGGAATGGTATATCCGCGTCCATTCGGCCAACCATAAGGCGGCGTGCTTCCTCGTTCAGCAGAACCTTGACTAACTCCACCATATCCGTGTCACCATTGAGGTGCGCCACCTCCTGAAAAGAGCCGTCTGGTTCCCGCTTGACATTACGCAAATGTGCAAAATGGATACGATCAGCGAACTGGCGCGCAATTGCAGGCAAGTCGTTTTCGGGATTAGCTCCCAATGAACCGCTACACAAGGTCAGACCGTTGGCTAAACAATCCTGTTGAGCCAGAATCCAGGCAATATCTTCTTCGTTGCTTACAACTCTGGGCAGACCTAGAATATCGCGTGGAGGATCGTCAGGATGTACACACATGCGCATACCCAATTCGTCTGCTGTAGGAATGACTTCCGCAAGAAAGCGGGCGAAATTGGCGCGCAGATCCGCCCGACTGATACCTTGGTATTTGCCCAGAGCCTTTTGTAACCCGTCGATTGAGTAACGCGTATAGGCACCAGGCAACCCTGCCATAATGCTGGCCAGTAATTTGCTGCGATCTTCTTGGGTCGAACTGGAAAACCATTTTTCCCCTGCAGCGCAAACGTCAGGCGTATAATCGTTTTCGGCGTTCTTGCGCCCCAATATATGGATTTCAAAAGCGGCCATATGAGGGGCAGAAAACTGGAGCGCCGTGCCACCACCCGGCACAGGCACGTCAAGCTGGGTTCTGGTCCAATCCAATAGCGGCATGAAGTTGTAACACACCGCCATTACACCGCATTCAGCTAGATTGCGTAGTGATTGGCGGTAGTTGCCGAACACCCTGCCCAGATCACCTGATCCGCGTTTAATATTCTCGTGAACCGGCAGGCTCTCGGTTACAATCCAGTTAAGGCCAAGGTCGGGACGCTTCCCTATCAAGGCTTGACGAGCGCGAATGTCATTGACAGTCCAAACCTCACCATAAGGGATTTCGTGCAGCGCTGTCACGATGCCGCTGGCACGGGTCTGGGCCACTTCAGGCAATGTGATCGTATCCAGCGGACCATACCAGCGCCAGCTTTCTATCATTGATATAATTCCTTAGCACAGGCCTGCGCGCCGTGCTCGATCAAGCGTGAAAACGCCTTGAGCAACGCGTTTTGAAACAATGGATTTGTCGCCAGAGACTCTGGGAATACCTCGCGGAGTGACAGTATGGCATCCACCTTTGCCGCCGCGTCCACCCCAGAATCACTTAGGGATTTCAACAGTTCCGCCAGCGGGTCCTGAACATCTATTGCTTGCCCGGATTCATCCACTGCCCCGACGTAGCGCATCCATGCCGCCACCGCCAAAACCAGTCCCGGACTTGCGCGCTTAGCGGCCAAATTTTCCTCAATTATTCCCAGAATTCGCTGTGGAAGCTTCTGAGATCCATCCATCGCAATTTGCCAGGTCAGATGCCGGATAGCCGGATTGGAATAGCGTTCAAACAATGCCTGCGCATAGTCTTGCAAGTTTACCCCCTCGGGCGGCTTAAGGCCAGGGATGATTTCCGCTGACCAAAGACGCTGGCAGTACCGGCCAAAGTCGGGGTTGGAAACCGTGTCAAATATGCTCTCATACCCGGCGAGATATCCCATATAAGCCAGTGAAGAATGGGTGCCGTTGAGACATCGTAGTTTCATATGCTCAAATGCCATAACATCGTCCACCATCTGTGCGCCTGCAGCCGCAAAATCGGGGCGCTCTTCATTCACAAAATCATCTTCGATCACCCATTGGCGAAACGGTTCGTGAATAACTGGTGAGCAGTCCAGATAGCCGGACTTGTTGGCTAGTGTTACGATGTCTTCAGGGCTGGTGGCTGGCACGATCCGATCAACCATCGTTGAGGGAAACGCGCCATTTTGCGAAATCCAGTCTGCCAGTTCAGGATTTATCATACCGGCCAATTCCAACACAACACTGCGCACTAAACGGCCATTCTGAGGCAGGTTATCGCAGCATAATACTGTGAATGGAGGCACGCCTGCAGCGCGGCGCATTTGCAGTGCACGTACCAGAAAACCAACCGCAGACTTTGGCAGACTGTGATCGACATCGTGTATGATATCAGCATGTGTGCGATTAAGTGCACCACTGGAAGGTTCGTGGCAGTAACCCTTTTCCGTAATTGTCAAGGACACAATTTTGATGGCGGGGCTAGCCATTGCTTTCAAAACCTCTGTGGGGTTTTCTTGGGCAACAAGAACGTCGTTTAGGACGTTGATAACCTGCGAAACCTCGCCGGTTGGCGCCAGTTCCACAGCTGTATAGGCGAACCCTTGTGGTTTAAGTAAATCCCGCTGATCTGGTCGCATAAGGCTAACGCCAATGATGCCCCAGCCTCCACCAGAATGGGCCATTGCCTCAGCAATATAAATAGCACCGTGTGCGCGATAAAAAGCACCAAGCCCAAGGTGAATAATTCCCGCAGTTGGCTTGCAATCAATGGGTGCCGATAGGCGGGGGAGATCAGACACCATGGAGTGCTACTTTCGTTGTTTGTGTCACAGTTGGTATGCTTTTTTGGCCAGCCCATAGGCCAGATCCTGCGCGACTTCATGTGCTTCATTGAGCGTCAGACGACCGGTTGAAATCAGCGTTGCCAGATAGGCACAATCCACCCGTCGCGAAACATCGTGGCGTGCGGGTATCGAGCAAAATGCTCGTGTATCATCATTAAATCCAACGGTGTTGTAGAACCCTGCGGTTTCGGTTGTGGTTTCTCTGAATCGGCGCATTCCCTCAGCGCTATCATAAAACCACCAGGCTGGGCCAAGACGCAGGGCAGGGTACACGCCCGCCATCGGTACCAGTTCACGCGAGAATGAAGTTTCATCAAGCGTGAACACAATAATTGTCAGATCAGGGTTGGTGCCGAAGGCATCCAGCATAGGCTTAAGAGCATGAACATAATCGATTCGGGTAGGGATATCAAAGCCTGTATCACGGCCATGAATATCTAGGATTGATTTGCAGTGGTTGCGAAATGAACCCGGATGGATTTGCAGAACCAGCCCATCGTCGATGCTCATCCTTGCCATTTCGGTCAACATTTGCCCGCGAAATGCGTCCGCCTCATCTGGTGTCGCACCGCCGGTGCGCAAATTGTTAAACAAAGCAGCGGCCTCGGATTGTGGCATATCCTCGGTACGTGCGCTCGGGTGACCGTGATCGGTGCTGGTGGCGCCGTAAGATTTGAAAAATTCGCGCCGCACCCGATGCGCCTCAAGATAACCTTCCCAGTTGCTGGTATCGCAGTTTGTCAAAGCGCCCAGTTTTTCAACATTGGTTACAAAGCCTTCAAATTCTGGGTCCACTACATTGTCAGGGCGGTAGGCTGTGACAACTTTGCCCGACCATCCAGATGTCTGGATCATTTTGTGCCAGTGCAGATCATCCAACGGGTTTTCTGTTGTCGATAATGCCTCAATGTTGAACCTCTCAAACAGGGCTCTAGGTCGGAAATCAGGCCGCGTCAGGCAATTGGCGATGTGATCATAGGTCTTGTCGGCAGTGTTTGGACCAAAATGTTCTGTTATGCCAAAAACCGTTTCAAAGGCATGGTCGATCCACATCCGGCTGGGGGTAGCACGCAGCAAATGAAAATTTTCGGCAAACACTCGCCAGATTTTTCGACCATCGGTTTCTGTCGGGCCACCATCGCGACGTGGCACGCCCAGATCGGTCAGTTTGATACCTTGCGAAAACATCATTCGAAAAACGTAGTGGTCCGGTGTAACGAACAATTGTGCAGGGTCTTGAAATGCCTCGTTTTCAGCAAACCAGCGCGGGTCAGTGTGACCATGTGGGCAAATCAGCGGCAGGTCTTCTATCTGTGCGAATAATTCCTGCGCAATCTTCCGGGTTGCAGGTTCGACTGGGAAAAGGCGGTTTGCCTCAAGCAGACTCATATCATTGTATCCCTATTTTTGCAGCAGATGCACAATTTGTGTCAGTCGCCTCGGATCGTCCAGGGACCGATCGATGTTTCGCTAACCCTTAAAGCGCCGTCTTCACTACGCCAATTCACCAAGTTGGCAAGGTTTCCTACCGCAAGGTCGTTGGCGAAATTACCTACCACCTGTGCCGGGTTATCTCGTGCCAGCAGCAAGATGGCATCCATTGAAAATCCATACCAGTCCATAAGATTTCGCACCATCTGGTCCATTGTCACCGAAGAACCAGCCAGATACGGTGATCCGGGAATACGCACGGTGCCATCTGCGTGGCGCTCTATTCTTGTCTCACCGATGGTGTAAAACCCCGGCGGTAAATGCGCCCCAGCGGCTGAAACTGCGTCCGTTACTATTATCGAGCGGGCAAGGGTCTTGGCACGAAAATAGGTTTGCAGGCTTTGCGGGTGAATATGGATACCATCAACGATAAAGCTGGCGGTCAGGGCGTCCTCACCAAGTTGGCTGAATAATGGGTTTTCATTCTTGTTCAGGGCATGGGGTAACCCGTTGCCTAAATGCGTCGAAAGGGTTGCTCCAGCTGCAATGGCGGCCTTTATTTCAGTTCTGGATGCTGCCGTGTGGCCGATGGCGCAGGTAATACCCTGTTTGGTCAGAAACGGAATGAGATCTAGCACTCCATCTTGCTCGGGTGCGACGGTCAGGATCAAAATCGGGCGTGATGATACGGCCTGTAAATCAGTAATAAGTTGTCTGGAACCTGGTCGCATCGCGCTTGCTGGATGAGCGCCTGCGCAACCCTCTGTGGGCGATAAAAATGGTCCTTCGATATGATACCCTGGAACCATCAGCGGCCCAAGATTGCTGTCCGAGACGGCCTTATCCAGCGCCTTGAGACTGCTAAGAAATTGAGTTTCGGTTGCGGTTATTAGTGTTGGTAGAACACAAGTAACTCCACTGGCTGCCAAATGCACGAGCGCGTGATCCATCTGCACGGCCGTTAGTTTAGGATTGCTAAAATCGACACCAGCAAAACCGTTAACCTGTATGTCGATTAAACCTTGTGTAACAAATTCATTCTGTTGCTCTGTTTGCGCAAAAGTGTCGCTGTCAATTCTGGTGATCATACCGGAATTATCAAAACTACAATTTACCAATGGCACAGCACTGCCCATGAAAACTCTGCAGCCAGCAGCCTGCCTTGGAGCTATCGATAATCCGGGAATTTCAGATAAGGAGCTCAACCCGCTGTCTTGCGCAACAGTCTAGCGGCCGCTGTATCCAGAAAGAAAAATGTGTTAGCATGTGTTTGAAGAACTGAGGCTGGGCACAGGTTGGTAATCTCGCCCTCAAGGGCTGCTTTAACTGCTTGGGCCTTGCGCTCATCCGGAACGGTGCAAATGATTGTAGCACTTTTGGTGATTTGTTTGATACTCATTGAAATTGCCTGCCTTGGCACATCTTCTAAAGTAGGGAACCATCCCTCATTCGATTGTTGTGTCCGACATTTCTTGTCCAGTTCCACTCGGATAAAAGGGGCGTCAGTTTCAAAGTCCGCAGGCGGATCATTAAACGCCAGATGACCATTTTCGCCTATACCCACAAAAGCCACGTCAATATCATACTGACTCGCTTTGCCTGAAATTCGTTCTATTTCCACATCAATATCGTCTGCATAGCCATTTATTGCAACGAAATACTTAACCGCCGGAACTCGGACGAGAAACCGTTCTTTAAGGTAGCGAATGAAGCTGGCTGAGTGGGTTGCTTCAATCCCTATATATTCGTCCAGATGAAAAACGGTGACACAGGACCAGTCAATTCCCGGCATTTCAACCAGTGCGTCCAGCACTTCGAACTGGCTGGCACCCGTCGCCAGAATGACTGACGCCTCACCGCGCGCTTTAATGGCTGCGTCAATGGCATCAGCACCCTTCTGGGCGGCGCGCCTGCCTGCCTCTTGCTCTGATGGATAAATGTTTATTTGCATTACCCGCCCTACAATTAAACATGGTCAATATTCTTCATTTAAAACACCTTTGTAATTAAAAGCAAGTGTTGACAATAAATTTTAATGCTAGCAATTTTTGCTAAAACCATTCCTATTTGCTTCCCGCAGCATTATGCGCGAATGAAAAAAGGTGATGCCAAATGCAAAAAACAAAACCCCATCTGATAATTCCGATGTTTAGCTCTTATTTGGAGCAGTTTTCGACGAATGATCCGTGGCCCGTATCTGGCCGCCAGGGTAGGATTTTTATGGAGATTTGCAAACCTAAGAAAGTCACCAGAAAACAGCTTGCAGAAGATTTTAACCTACGCCCGGGAACGGTGTCGGCCCTTGCTTTACAGTTGATCAATCGCGGTCTGGTAGAAGAATCCCGTCCTTCGCCGCCTTATCAAAAGGGACGCCCGGAAATATTACTCCGCCCAGTGGTTTCACACCTTGGGGTCATCGTGTTCTACGTTGTTTCTCAATCGTTTCATGCTTCCCTGGTGGATTTTGGCGGCAACATATTGTGCTCCAGGATTGAAGAGATAACAGATACCCAATTTGAGAAAGTTGGGGGTGAACAATTCAACGAATTATTTCTGCGCATGATTGATGACATTCGCACAGAAGCTCCGGGGGACACCAAAATAGTAGGCGTTTCATTTTCGTTGCCGGGGGTCGTCGACGAAATGAATGAATGCTGGGTTTACTCGTTGTCTAGGTGGAAAAAAGCTTGGAATATGAATTTTTCGGAAATCTCTAAAACAACAGGTCTGAGCGTGATTTTGAATAAAAATCTAAATTGCGAACTGCGCGCGCGCATTGCCCGCCTGAAGGAAACATCGGAAAAAAGCATTTTGCTGATACATTGGGGTCATGGAATTGGTGCTTCCTGCTCGCTTAACGGGAATATTCTGACCAGTGATGTTGGCGGGTTCGGCGAAGTTGGGCATTCATACGTTTATTGTGATCAGCAGGTGCGTTGTCGTTGTGGGTTGAACAACTGCCTAGAAACACAAGCGGCACTTTGGGCGCTTTGGCCAGAATTACAGTTGCAATATCCAAATGCGCCATACGATGAATGGGGTTTTGAAAAATTCTTGAATAAGACACCAAACTTTGACGTAAATATTTTGAACACTGCTATCCAGAAAATGGCTGTGACAATCCGAAATCTCTCAATGGTATTGGCCCCACAACATGTCACTCTTACCGGGCCGTTCACCCAAAACCATCAAGTTTTCGAAAGACTTTGTCACGAATTTAAAGCTTTGTTACCACCAGATTCAAATCAAGCAGCCCACAATCAAGTAACTTTATCGGCCTCGCGCGCAGGTATTATGGACGAAATAATTGGCGCCGCATATCCATTATTTGCCCAGTCTTTGCAGAAACTTCAGTGATCTGCCATGTTAATTCTAACCGGCCAGTATAGGCAATAAGGGCACATGCAAAAGAAACTTGCTTGCAGCGGATATGTTGGCTTTTTAGTGGATTGAAACAACCAACTTGAGGGTTAGATTTTGCGCAGTTTTGTGCTCGTCCTAGCTGGTTAATCTCCAATTGGCGACTGCCGATTTTGAATTTCTTTCAGCCTGCCTTGTTGCAACCGCGCTGGTTAAGAAAGTCTGATTTTTGTTTCTACGATTGAGACATCAGCGGGGTAAGATCGATTGATTTGTTTCTGCCATATTCAGTCAGGTTCCGTGTTTTGGCGTGTAGTGCCATTCGGACCGTTTTGTAAGATGGAGCACCTCCTGTGGGACGAATAGCAGATAAAGTGAAGCTGGTATATGAGTGTTGAGATTGTGCTGAACAAGCATAATTTTTTTGGCCGTAAAGTATTGAACATCAGTCAGAGTGCGCAGTAAATGGGCATAGTCGACGCTGGTTTCTTAGTGGCAAGACCTGACTATGCATTAGCATCTATAATGGAGCATTTAATTGGGCAGTTCAGGGACAGACTTAAAGCCCACGGCCACCATGCATAGGCGACTGGTATTCCAGCACACCTTAACTTTTGTAACAGGCCTGGCAGGCACCGCATTCGTTTAATTTTTCCGCTTGCCGCCGTCATGAAAATTTATATTGTGATCTAAGGGTCGGTCACTATAGGCCATCACTTCCGAGTCTGGCAGAGTTTCAAAAAGTGTGTGACCGTTGCCAGGGCTTACCATGAATGGCGGATTGTCCGCTCTATTGTAACAGCTGAGCAATACATTACGGGTCTGGTCAGAGTTATTTTTGCCAGATGCGTGAAGAAGATTGCAATGAAAAAACAAAGCATCTCCAGGATCCATCTCTACCTCGACTAAATCAAAGTGTTTAATCGCATGCTCAACTCTTACCATATCAGCACCCATCTGATCCTTGTTAATACCATGTTCGATGCGTCCCAGATGATGTGACCCCTTCAATACTTGAAGGCAGCCATTTATTTTTTTTGATGGATCTAGCGCGAGGAAAACGCTCGCCATATGCGGAAAGAAGTATCCGTTTCGATACCAATAGCCGTAGTCTTGATGCCAATCCCAAGCACCGCCTATCTTTGGACGTTTCAGCGTAAGTTTAGAATGGAAAAACGCTATTTTCCCGCCTAAAACCCGCTCTAAGCTGTTGACGATCCGCGCTGACCGCGCGACAGCGCTGAACATATCATTTCCCAACTCAGTCCAAAGCACTAATTCTGTGGTTGCGCCATTGGCATCGCTCCGCCCATAAATTGCCTTTTGAATTATGGGGTCGTTGTTCACAACTAAGTTCAGGGCATCCACCTCACCGCTTGAAAACAACGCTTTTTTTAATACATAGCCATTTTTGAAAAACGTAGCTACTTCACTGTCGTTTAGTGTCATAAAAAAACCCTTTCTTGCCCCTTAATGTGATTTTCCAGTTTTCTTGTCCTGATTTCAAGCGATCATCGTTACTCTGGCAACCTAAAAATAATCGTACAACTAAAAAAATTGTAAATTCAGTTTTTGTGTTAATAATTTCTGGGACTGTTGATCGAGCTGCTTAAGGCTCAAGTTCAAAGTGACGGCATTGAACCAAGTGCTCCTATAAACTCGATTAAACGCTTTTTGGGGCGTTTCTTAATTATTTAGCTCAGCACTCCCACGAGCAGTGGTTGCGCTTGCTTAGGTTGTTCTGTGTCGCCTCAATGCCCTGTGCATTATGAGGGTATTACAAGATATATCAATAATCATCAAAACCGTCCTGGCTCGGACATCCCATTCGCAAAATTTCTGAACTGTCTGTCGTCATTTGCGGTGAGTAAAGCAGCGCCAAATAGCAGATAAAAGATAACCTTACTGGTTATGAGGAGGCGTGCCCTTTGATAGAGTTCTTAGTCAAAGTTGTCTTTCTAGGTGCAAGTCACCATAAAGTAAGAATGCATTGCGCGCGCAAGCTACTAAATCGTAGCATAAGGTTTGCGGGTTGCCCGTTTAATGTCTTTAAATAGATTCTAGCCATGGCTCTTACTTGTCTGCCTCATATTCCACTCCTCCGAGATAACAATGAGCCAGAAACACTCTCTTGTCGAATTATCCTATTTGGATTCATAGTGCTGAGGACAGACAATAGATTACTAATGATATTAATTAAATCTTTGATAGTTAACTTGATGGGGCTGTGATCAAGTTGGGAGGGTTATCTGTAAGTCAGAAATACCAATACCCGCATCTATCTATAAAGAATCATATAAAAGAGAGGGTTGTTTCAAATACCACCCTTTGCCATAATTCCATTTAATAGATTTAAATACTGGTTAAAAACTTTGTTAAAAAGCAATGCCGTGTACCATTCTGTGTACTGAGCTTTGTACCAAAACATTTAATTTAAACTGTAATTAATAATTTAAAGTTATAAACTAGGATTTTTGGCTCCGGCGGTAGGGATCGAACCTACGACCAATTGATTAACAGTCAACTGCTCTACCGCTGAGCTACGCCGGAACGGTTGCTAGCGTATAGCAAGGCCAAATTACTCCGTCCAGAGGAGTTTCACTACATTTTTAGAAAAGTTTGACTTGGTTATTGGCGTTTATAAATTGTATCACTACACAAAGGTCCTATCACTTCGACTTTAGATTTCCCCATTAAGTCAATTAGATGTGCAAGAACATTACGTTGGGCAAAAGGTAGCATTAGCGATGGGATGTCATCATATACCGCTTGTGTAATTTTACTTAAAGTTGAAGGTTTTTGATCAAGCACTTTCAGGATAGCAGATTCGCGATTTTTCCGGTGATTTATCAACCAGTTTACCCGATTCTTTGGTGCTTTGATTATTGGGCCATGACCCGGATAAAACTGAGCCCAATCACGTTGAAGCAAACGCTCACATGACGCCATGAAATCTGTAAGGTCTCCTCCGGGTGGCGAAATAAGAGAACTGGCCCAACCCATCACATGATCACCAGTGAAACAAAGTTTTTCCGTAGCAAAACATACATGATTTCCAAGGTGCCCTGGGGTGTGAATAACTTCTAATTTCAAATCAGTTACCTGTACTATATCTCCATCGGTCAAAACTTGATCCGGTATAAATTCATTATCAATACCTTCTTCTCCACCCACCAAACCAGCAATCACTAAGTTATCCATTGCTGCGCTGCGACCGGCAGTAGCACCTCCAAACGCCAAAATAGGGGCATTGGTATGTTCTGATAGTTTTATTGCTAATGAACTATGATCTAAGTGAGTATGGGTTACTAGAATTTTTGTGATCGTTTGATCTTTCCTGCAAGCACTCAAAATAGCGTTTAAATGGTCTAAATTGTCTGGGCCTGGGTCAATAACAACAAGTTCTCTAGTTCCGACTAAATAGGTGTTAGTTCCACGAAAAGTCATTAGTGATGGATTTGGTGCCACAATTCGTTGAATCCCGTGGCCTACAACACTAGGCATACCAACTGTGGGATTGAAATCTTTTAAATCTTTCAACTTCTGGACCTTTCGCATTTTTACTAGCACCGTTAGGATTTAGCGTATGTCCTTCGTTTGGCTCAAACAATATTTTCCGCGTGGTATTTATGGGCGTGCAGCCTTAAGCTTGCTCCTACCAGTTGTAGTTGTGCAAATTGTTGTATCCGTTATTTTTGTGCAGAGGCATTTTGAAGAAGTGACACAGCAGATGTCTGATACAGTCATTCGGGAACTGCAAATGGTTCTTGCTGTAGACGAGTTTGAACGTGCAAATTTCACTGGCCCTCTAGAAATTAACTTTACAGTTGTCGACTCATCTACATTATCGGAACCAAATACTCGCCTGTGGTATGATTTTTCGGGCTTAATAGTGGTCGATTATCTCAAGAAACATTTACCTCAGATTAAAGTTTTTGACCTATATAACAATGATATTGTTCGACTAATTATAGACGATCCCCAAGGGCCGATTGAAATTGTTTTTGACAGACAAAGAATCTCAGCAACGAACCCACACCAGCTTTTAGTTAACATGGTTTTTTTTAGCATATTGGTGACAAGTTTTGCTTATATCTACTTAAGAAACCAGCTGCGTCCAATTAAACGATTGGCACGTGCTGCGACTGCATTTGGTCGGGGGCGTCACATGCGCTTCACGCCAGCTGGGGCAGCTGAAATGCGTGCAGCAGGAACTGCATTCGTAGATATGCGCGCTCGGATTGAACGTCACATTGAAACGCGAACACTTATGCTTTCGGGAGTAAGTCATGATTTGCGTACGCCTCTGACAAGAATGCGATTAGCATTAACTATGCTTGATGATGCTGATCGAATACCGCTTGAGCAAGATGTGATAGAGATGCAGCAGATGATAGATGCTTTTCTAAGTTTTGCGGCAGGCGAAAGCGAAGGAGAACCAGAGAAAATAGATGCTACAGAGCTTGTCCGATTATTGGTTAAAGATGCTCAGCGAGCAAACCTACCTGTCTCTTTCTACATGTCGGAGGGGACAGGAACCACTCTGCTACGCCCAATCGCTATGCGCCGAGCCTTGGATAACCTAATAAACAATGCAGTCCGTTACGGCAATCGAGCTGAAGTTTCTATTACAATTACTAATAAGTTTGTGCGGTTTCGCGTTGAGGACGATGGCCCTGGCATTCCAGAAGCGCAGCGTTCTGATGCACAGCAAGCTTTTGTAAGACTGGACCCAGCTCGTAATCAGGATAAAGGATCTGGTGTTGGCCTTGGACTTGCTATCACGGCAGACATTGCAAGGGCTCACGGTGGCACATTAAGGTTGAGTGATAGTAAGCGCTTAGGTGGTTTGAAAGCCGATATGATAATCGGGAGGTAGTGCTAATTAAATGTAAAACAATTAATCCCATTGTTTGTAAATAAAATTTAGTCATCGCTAATAAACTCTCTACTAACTGGGGTGTAATACTTATGTTGGAAACTAATAAATGCAGATTTAGAGAGCATTCCATTTCAAGCATAGATAAAGCCGTTCAAAAGGCGGGAGGGTTTTGGTAGGCCCGGCAGGACTTGAACCCGCAACCAAAGCGTTATGAGCGCTCTGCTCTAACCAGTTGAGCTACAGGCCCGCCATAGACGCTTGCTATTCTTGTATAACGCAATCGTCAAGACGCGTTGCGCACATCCTGCCAATAGTCTAGCAAATGTTTAACTAAATGCGGGGGCAATTATGACAGCTGGCAAAAATGGTATGACATACGCGCAAGCAGGCGTAAATATCGACGCCGGCAACAAACTGATAGATGAAATTAAACCAGCAGCTAAAGCAACAATGCGCTCTGGCGTAGCTTCTGGTTTAGGTGGTTTTGGGGCACTCTTTGATTTAAAAGCAGCTGGATTTGTAGATCCTATATTGGTCGCAGCAACAGATGGAGTGGGTACCAAATTACGCATAGCGATTGATACAGGCAATGTTGGCAGCGTTGGAATAGATCTGGTAGCGATGTGTGTAAACGATTTGGTATGCCAAGGTGCAGAACCGTTATTTTTTCTTGATTACTTTGCAACTGGAAAGCTCGATTTGCATCAAGCAAAACAAATTATTGATGGGATTTCAATAGGATGCTCCGAATCTGGATGCGCATTGATTGGAGGTGAAACTGCAGAAATGCCTGGTATGTATCCAACAGGTGACTTTGACTTAGCTGGATTTTCTGTTGGTGCAATGGAACGAGGTAATTCCATGCCTGCAAATATAACAGAAGGAGATATCTTATTAGGATTGGCATCTGATGGCCTACATTCAAACGGGTATTCACTAGTTCGACGTATAGTAGAAACTTTGGGTCTGAATTGGGAGGATGATTGTCCCTGGGGTAACGGTACTTTGGGTAAATCGTTATTAACTCCGACACGAATATACGTGAAGGCTGCATTGGCAGCTATAAGGGCAGGGGGCGTGCATGGTTTTGCTCATATCACTGGTGGAGGAATAACAGAAAATCTACCACGTGTCTTACCAAAAGGTTTGGGAGCATTAATCGATCTAAACGCCTGGGATTTACCACCTTTATTTCAATGGTTGATGACTAAAGGCAACATGGACAAACATGAAGTTCTTAAAACTTTCAATTCGGGCATTGGGATGGTTGCGGTTGTAAGTAAGGATAATGTTACAAATGTGACCAAATCCTTGATTGATAAGGGCCAACAAGTGTTTGTGATTGGAACTGTTTCACAAGGCAGTGGCGTGCATTATACAGGATCACTGTGAGTGACAAAACGAGTTGGAATTTTTGTTTCTGGTGGTGGATCAAATTTGCGTGCGCTTGTCGATGACATGGTTGGCGACCACACAGCGCGTCCAGTCGTAGTAGTTTCAAATAACGCACAGTCTGGTGGAATCTCTTGGGCAAACAACAAGGGTATTCCTACTGTCGTGGTTGACCATCGCCCATTTGGTGATGATCGGTTGAGCTTTGAAAATGCAGTTTCCGCAGCAATTTACCCGTATTTTCCAGACATTTTATGTCTTGCAGGTTTTATGCGAGTATTCACAGCTAATTTTATTTCATCTTGGCCGGACAAAATATTAAATATTCACCCATCACTCTTACCACGCTACAAAGGACTTAATACTCATGAACGTGTTTTAAAAGCGGGCGATAAAGAACATGGTTGTTCTGTGCATCTGGTCACTTCGTTATTGGACGATGGCCCAATACTAGGACAAGCCCACGTTCCTGTTATTCAAGGTGATACAGCGAGCGAATTGAGCAACCGAGTACTTGCAAAAGAACATATACTTTATCCAGCTGTGCTGAGAAGATTTACTGCTGGCGATACTCGTTTTGTGAGGCTCTAGTCAGTTACACATTAATAGTTTAGCAATATTCAACTAAATGCAGTTAAATTTAAAGTGATAAGAAGCCTTACATGAAAACTATTACGACAACTGATGCCTTGGCAGCTTATTGTAAAGCGGCAAAATCGCATACATATATCACTGTAGATACAGAGTTTTTACGAGAACGAACTTATTATTCAAAACTTTGTTTGATCCAGCTAGCAATGCCTGGTTTAACAAATGACAACGCTGTTATTGTAGATCCGCTTGTCGACGGTATATCACTGGAACCGCTTTATGAACTTTTCCGTGATACTTCTGTTATAAAAGTTTTCCATGCAGCTCGTCAGGATCTTGAAATCTTTTTTGTCGATGCAAAAGTACTCCCACAACCTTTATTTGATACGCAGGTTGCAGCAATGGTTTGCGGTTTTGGTGAACAGGTTGGCTATGAAACACTAGTGCGCAAATTGACGAATGAAGGCGTCGATAAATCATCTCGTTTTACAGACTGGTCTAGACGACCTTTAACTGATGCACAAAAAAATTATGCAATTTCTGATGTGACACATCTACGACAAATTTACGAATTTCTTTCTGCAAAATTGACAGAGACTGGACGTGCACGCTGGGTAAGTGAAGAATTGCAGGTATTGTTGTCTTCGGAAACATATATCGTTAAACCAGATCAAGCGTGGAAACGGGTTAAAACGAGAACAACCTCATCCAAATTTTTAGCGTTAGTTAAAGAATTAGCTGAATTTAGAGAAGAATATGCTCAACGCAAAAACGTTCCACGCAACAGGGTGTACAAAGACGATGCTCTTGTTGAGATAGCAAGTAATAGACCCAAAACTTTTGAAGATCTTGGTCGCTCTCGTCTACTGTTACGTGAAGCTCGTAGAGGAGAAATCGCCGAAGGTATATTAGCGGCGGTAATGCGCGGTGTGGAAATGAATCCTAACGTTATGCCTAAGCCTGATCGTAGCCGAGAAAAGATGCAGGTTAATCCAGCTTTAGCTGATTTGCTTCGTGTTTTGCTCAAATCTAAGACTGAAAGCGCTGGTGTTGCTTCAAAGTTAATAGCAACGGCGGCAGATTTGGACGCTATATCGGCTGGAATCCGTGATGTACCAGCGTTAACCGGATGGCGGGCAGAAGTCTTTGGTGATGATGCTCTGCGCTTGTGTAATGGTCAGATTGCTCTCACTGCTCAGGGCGTAACCGTTCAAATTATTAACTTGAACTAAATCGTCACCGCCGCCCAACCGATTGGGCATTAGTGAGACCCTCAACTCTAATAATTTTTGCTCTTGTAATTTCTTTTTGTGTAAGCCGGAATCCAGCTGTAACTGTCCTTAAATTCTCTGGACCACCTCGCATACCTTCATACGGGATTAGCCCTTCCAAACGAAAGGATAAAACGCCACCTTCGGGCAAGATGTCATCGTTTTCTGGTGTGAGTTGAACATCGTAAAATCCTTGGAAAATTGAGATACCAGAAGCTCTTAAAATCGCACCTCCGGGGATTGGCTCTAATTTAACCGAAGTTACTTGGTCAATTGGTTTGCCTTGATAAATATCTTCCTCTGCTCCAGTTATTCGGCTCCACAAGCTGCGTTGTGGGTTCTTAGGTATCAGCGGGTTTACCTCCTGGGGTGCGGTTTGTGCGTAATCTTGTTTATTTTGCTTGCCCCAATTTACTGGGTTAACCCTGCTACTACATGCACCCAAACCTAAAACCGCAATAAAAAATGATAGAACGAAAATACGCATGATTTGAACAATTCCTATTTTGATATATGGGTAACGGATCAGGAGAGTGTTGAAAAGCTTCCTTTACAAGACTGGACGTAAGCAACATCTCGATCTAGTTGAATCGAATGGTATAATAGGTGAGCAAACAATGGCAAATAATGCATTCGAAGACATAGTTGAAGACTTTACTTTTCTAGATGACTGGGAAGATCGATATCGATATGTTATAGAACAAGGTAAATCTATGTCGCCACTCCCAAGCGCTTTAAAAGTTCCAGCCACGAAAGTTGATGGCTGTGCCAGCCAGGTTTGGCTACACTCGGTCGTAAATAACGGCAAATTTCATTTTGATGGCGAAAGTGACGCTATGATAGTACAAGGTTTGATTGCACTCTTACGACATCTTTATAATGATCTTACTCCAGCGGAAGTTTTAATGGTGGATGCTCGCTCTGAAATGATGCGATTGGGTCTCAACGATCATTTGTCAGCACAACGTTCCAATGGTTTGCGGGCAATGATTGAACGAATTAGGTTAGTTGCCACTGATCAATAGTTACAAAGTGATGTAGAGAGCCTTTCGCTACAATTGGATTCGTGATGGAAAATCAAACATAAATCACTTTTTTTCCAGTATTTTCTGTAAGTCGCCGTAACCAGTAAAGCGTCTTTCAAACTTCAAACCAAGCTGTTTTGCAGCAGCTTTTGCTTTTTTGGTTAAAGTCCCATCATCAGTTTGTGCCTGGTAAACAAGCTTTTCATAGTTACCAAAATACATGTCACGCAACTCTGGGTGTTTATCTAATCCCATAGGCTTCATCACAAAAGCATCAAACTGTCGAACAAGAAAATCAGTTAAATAAAAAGTTGTAGTTTCATCTAGTGAGGCGAACCTGCTGTTTCCTTCAAAAAAACTATAACAATGAGGACCAGGAACCATTTCTACTCCAAGCTCTGTGCAAGTTTTTTGTAGATCACCCCCCGTGCCACAATCAGCGTAAACAACAAAAATACTTTCATAGCTTGCACGATGTTTGACAACTGCTTCTCGCACTGCACCTGCTATTTTTTCTGGGTATAGATGTAGTTTTGCAGGCAGGCATGTAAGTTCTAAATGTTGCCAACCATTTATAGTCTTTAAATTAATAATTTCTTGAGCCAGCGCACCGCAAGCTATCAATAGAACTTTTCTAACATATAATTTTTTTGTCTCAAGTTCCTTAAACGATTTATCATTAGAAACTGACATCTAAAATATAACCTTCAGAGGTTTTTTATTCTTGTACGGCACTTAATAGCACGTCAGATTGTATTTTAAGTTGGTTATTTTGTTTAAACAAATCTGAAATGTCGTGAACTTTATTAAACGGTATAAAAAACGATACTATTATGCACTTAATTGATTATGTCTACGCGCCATAAAATCTTTTGCAGTTTCAACTGCTACAGCAGCATCTCGACAATAAGCATCAGCACCAATAGCCTTACCAAATTCTTCATTTAAAGGCGCTCCACCAACGAGCACTATATAATCATCGCGAATACCTTTTTCGATCATGGTATCTATAACAACCTTCATGTACGGCATGGTTGTTGTGAGAAGAGCCGACATGCCCAGAATATCAGGGCCTTCCTGTTCCATTGCTGTAAGGTAATTTTCAACGGGGTTATTAATTCCCAAATCCACAACTTCGAAACCAGCCCCTTCCATCATCATCGAAACCAAGTTTTTACCAATATCGTGGATGTCCCCCTTTACAGTCCCAATAACCATTTTTCCTACACGTGGAGCACCTGTTTCTGCCAAAAGTGGCTTAAGGATAAACATCCCGCCTTTCATTGCATTAGCAGCTAAAAGCACCTCAGGAACAAATAAAATCCCATCACGGAAATCGGCACCAACAATTGTCATGCCACCAACGAGTGCTTTGGTCAGGATATCATAGGGAGCCCACTCACGTTCAAGCAAGATGTTTACAGCCTCTTCTATTTCCTCTTTCAAACCATCATACAGATCGTCAAACATCTGTTGGACCAACTCTTCGTCATCTAGTTCCGCAAGGATAATATCGTCTTCTTCTGACATGACTAATTTCCTTAAGTTAAGGTATTTTTACCAAGGCCTTTTTGTTGCTTATGATCCAGAATGATGTAGAAAGACTTTGCAAATAGCGACACCGTCCGCACTGTGTGCGACGCCTGATATTAATTAAATAATTTAGGTTAAAATTAGATTATTAATTTTTGAATTATCCTCAAAAAAGGACGAGTGAAAAAAAATATACTGCAGAGTTTAAATTAAAAATTTTAAGACACTAATTCACTCCAACTTTTTGCGGCGTATTGGTTATTATATTTATTTGCTTCGAGATCGGCTACTGCGTTTGCGACGGGCTATAGGGGTTTTATCGTCTGTGCCATCACTCTCAGATGTAAAAGGGCCCAAGGCCAAAACAATTTCTTGTAAAGAGGGGGCTGCACCCCGAGGGCGAGTATCAAGAGCCTGTCTCATCAATTCCAAATGTTCAGGCATGGTTCCACAACAACCGCCAATTATTGTCGCACCGCTGTTGCGCGCAAGAACTGCATAGTCCGCCATGAGTTCTGGAGTGCCATCGTAATGTATGTGGCCATCATGATATTTTGGAATTCCAGCATTGCCTTTTGCTACAATAGGTATCGTGACACCTGTAGATACAAACCCTTGAACAGTGCGTAGAAGATCTGATGCTCCAGTGCCACAGTTTGCGCCAAAAGCTACTGGCTGATTCACCAATTTAGATACTAGTTTACCCATATCAGCGCTGGTTACGCCCATCATGGTGCGGCCTGCGGTGTCAAAGCTCATCGTGCCAACCCACGGCATGTCAGCAAGCAAAAAACCCTCTGCAGCAGCAGTAAATTCTTCAACGGCAGAAATTGTCTCAAGCCAGCCAATATCTGCACCACCGGCCTTGAGACCTGCCGCAGTTTCATGAAACATTTCTACTGCCAAAGAATGGCTTAATGTTCCAATAGGTTCCATAATATCCCCAGTTGGCCCAACGGAACCCGCTACTATCACAGTGCGATCTGCTGTATCGGCAACTTCTCGCCCGATCTCCGCAGCTATTTGACTTAACTCAAACGCACGGTCTTCAGCATTGTGTAACTTCAGTCTTGAAGCATTCGCGCCAAATGTATTTGTTAGAAAAATATCACTCCCAGCATCTACAGCAGACTTGTAAAGCAGTTTTATTTTTTCAGGATGTTCTTCATTCCACATCTCGGGAGCATCACCTGACATAAGCCCCATATTGAACAAATTTGTACCAGTTGCTCCATCGGCAAGCAGAGTACCTTTTTCGATCAACATTCGCGTTAAAATATCAGACATTGTAATTAATCCGGAGTTTTTACCTAATTGTCACAATGCAAATCTTGAATCTACATCATAATTTTCATCAGAGTTATGAATTATTTTAGTATTTTTGATTGAAATATTGGACTAAAGACAGCCTGAAAAAGATTTTTTTAATGTCAATTGGTACATAATATTTTGCGTCGAGTGCATTTTAAAAACTGCTTTAAGTGTGTTGGGAAGTAAGTAATGCGTAAAATTTAAATTTTTACGCATCGAAATAACGTTGAAGCGATCAAAAGCTATTCCTTAATCGATTTCGGACATTAATTGCGATTTTGCTTCAGTTAAAAATTGAGCCATCTTTGCTCGTACAGTCGCTTCGTCTGCTAGCTCACCAAGATCACCTGATACTTTTCTGTAAACATCTTCGTCACCGGCCTCTTCAAAATCGGATTTAACGACTTCTGTTGCATAAATTGAGGCTTCTTCAGATGTTTTACCTAAAAGATCAGCAGCCCACAGTCCGAGTAGCTTATTACGACGCGCCCCTACTTTGAACTGCATATCTGCATCGTGTACAAATTTGTTTTCGAATGCGTTTTTTCGATCTTCTAAATTGTTCATTAAATCATCTCCAAAATTGACTGTTAGGATATGTGAGGCAGGAGCTTCTGTGCAACCCCTACGCTTGCGGCATATCCTCTGAATCATTAAAAGACCTCAAGGCTTGACGAAACATTCGTCTCGCAACAGCGAAAGGACGCCCATGGCGCGACGCAAAAAAATATATGAAGGCAAGGCAAAAATCTTATATGAGGGACCCGAACCCGGCACCATCGTCCAATATTTCAAAGATGATACAACCGCCTTTAATGCTCAAAAAAAAGAGGTGATTGAAGGAAAAGGAGTGCTTAATAACCGATTAAGTGAGCTCTTTATGACAGGTCTTTCTCAGATAGGCGTGCCGACTCATTTTATTAAAAGTTTAAACATGCGCGAACAATTAGTTCGAAATTGCGAAATTATCCCATTAGAAATCATAGTTCGCAACTTTGCTGCAGGTACGATAAGTGCTCGGCTAGGAATTGACGAAGGTACTCAGTTGCCGCGTCCAATAGTAGAATATTGTTATAAAGACGATTCTTTAGGAGATCCATTAGTCACCGAAGAGCATATTGCGGCTTTTGGCTGGGCCAGCCAGCAGGAGATGGACGATATACTTAATCTTGCGCTACGGGTTAACGACTTTTTATCAGGTATGATGCTTGCAGTCGGAATTCGTTTGATTGATTTCAAAATAGAAATAGGTAGAGTGTATGATGGCGACTTTATGCGTTTAGTTGTTGCAGATGAAATTAGCCCAGATAGTTGTCGTTTATGGGATATTGATACGGGCCAAAAGCTTGACAAGGACGTATTTCGTCAGAATCTCGGCAATTTAACAGACGCATATACAGAAGTCGCGAGCCGCTTGGGGTTGATGCCCAAAAATACTAAACAGAATGCAACTACTAGTGAATAGATAAGTCATGCATTTTGCATGGTATAATAAAAACTTTAATGAGGTGAAAGGGCAAGACATGAAGGCAACAGTACATGTGATGCTAAAGACCGGTGTACTAGACCCACAGGGTGAGGCTGTGCATCACGCATTGAGGAATTTGGGTTTTAAAACTGTCAATAGTGTCCGTCAGGGCAAAGTCATTGAGCTGGATCTTTTGGATGAAACTGATGAAACTGATGTAAATGATATGTGTGAAAAACTTTTGGCTAATACTGTGATAGAATCTTACAAAATTGATTTTTCTTAATGCGTGCAGTGATTATTGTATTCCCTGGATCAAATTGTGACAGAGATCTGGCAGTGGCCCTTAAGGCCACTGGCATAGATGTACATTTCATTTGGCATAAAGATACTGAATTACCACCATCCGTAGACCTAGTTGGAATCCCAGGAGGGTTCTCTTTTGGTGATTACTTGCGTTGCGGCGCAATCGCTGCGAACTCACCTATTTGCCGAGCAGTAAAAACTCATGCTGATCGAGGAGGTTACGTGTTGGGGGTTTGCAATGGATTTCAAGTACTAACTGAAATGGGTGTTTTACCAGGATCATTACTGCGCAATGCTGGATTGAAATACATTTGTAAAATGACAAGCCTAGAAATTAAAACCTCAAATTCCATTTATACCAGTGACTATCGTACTGGAGATGTCGCTGATCTACCAATTGCGCATCATGACGGTAATTACTTTGCAGACCAAAAGACTTTAGACAAATTAACTGGTGATGATAGAATTGCACTTTCATATGTTGATAATCCTAATGGCTCCAAGTTAAACATTGCCGGTATTTTATCAGCTAATCGTCGCATCCTCGGGATGATGCCACATCCGGAAAGAGCGGCAGATTCTGTTCACGGTGGAACTGATGGTCAATCACTTTTCCGTGGGATGGCGAGTGCTTTAGCTAAAGTGTGACTTGAGCGATTCAAACAGTAGCTCTATAATCTAAATTATGGCGCTTAATCTGTCCGAACAATATTCGTCAGAACATTCTCGTTTCAGCGGGTGGAAAATCCGAGTGGCATTAGCTGCTTTGACAGTTTTAGCTATTATAATCATTTTTATGACGAACCGGCTATTAACTGATCGGTTTACAGAAACGACTAAAAATCGTGCGGAGTTGCGCTTAGCATTATACTCAGGAAATTTACTCAGTGAATTACGCCGAAATGCTATCGTGCCCCAATTATTGGCACGCGACCCTTCTTTGATAGGGGCTCTTAATTCTTCTGATTATCAACAATCTACCCAACGACTGATATCTTTCGTTGAGGAAATCGGTGCAGCTAACCTCATGTTACTGGACCGAGATGGTCGCGCAGTTGCAGCCACTAATCGAAATGTTTTAGGTTCAACGCATCGTTCAGAACCTTATTTTATCAATGCAATCCGAGCAGTTGGTACCCTTTTTACTGTCGCACCAAGGGAAACAAACAATGTTATTTTCACTTATTCACGCCGAGTTACTGCAGGAGCAGAAGTACTTGGTGTAGTAGTTGTTGAGGTCGATCTCCAAAAATTTGAACGAGCTTGGTCAGGAATTTCTGCTGCAGTATTGGTGACAGATAGCGCAAGTGAAATAATTTTAACTACTGAACCAAGATGGAGAGGACTTACTGAAGATGATGCACTTGCACGGCAAACACCACAGAATGCTATTGCACGCGCACTTAGAGCCACGACTGATTGGACGGCTTTTCCGCCTGATGTCTATCTTCAGGGTGAAGGTGTCATGCGTTTGGAGGTCCGCATTCCATTTCGAGGCTGGAGAATAACGTCGTTTACAACATATACATCTGTCCGTGAACGAGTTAATAGTGTAATTGCTTTAGAGATTATGGCATTTGCCATTTTGTTAGCACTGACCTTTTACGCACTAAATCGTCGTTCAGCATTACGGGTTGCATTTTTTGCGAGAGAATCGGCTGAACTTCGTTACTTAAACACACAATTACAACGAGAAATCGCGCAGCGGGAAAGGGTTCAAGAAGATTTAGCAGTAGCCGAACAAACCCTTAAACAGTCTTCTAAACTGGCCGCTTTGGGTGAGATGTCTGCAGCTGTAAGTCATGAACTGAATCAACCTCTTGCTGCCATGAAAACGTATTTGGCAGGAGCACGCGTTTTGCTTCGCCGCAATCGCTCTGAGGAAGCAATCATAAGTTTTAAACGAATTGATGATCTAATCGAACGTATGGGTGCAATTACACGTCAGCTTAAATCCTATGCGCGTAAGGGCCAGAATACATTCAGCAATGTAAATATGGGTAATGCAATAGCATCCAGCCTTTCTATGATGGAGCCCCAACTGCGTCAAAGACGTGTTTTAATAAATAAAACGTTACCGTCTGATCCTGTATTAGTATTAGGAGATCGCTTGAGGATTGAACAAGTTTTAGTTAACCTTTTAAGAAATGCAATTGACGCAACAAAATCAGTACGCAAACCACAAGTTGATATACTCTTAACAGTAAATGACATGGTAACGGTAACTGTTAAGGATAACGGGCTTGGCATAGTTGATTTAGAAGAACTTTTCGAACCTTTCTATACGACCAAGCAATTGGGCGATGGAGTTGGACTCGGATTGGCTATTTCATCAGGTATTGTTAAGGATTTGGGCGGGAGGCTCACAGCAAGAAATGCTAAGTTAGGCGGCGCAGTTTTCGAAATGCATCTCCCAAAGCTATCTGATGATTTAAAAGGTATAAGTACACTTAAAGCAGCTGAGTAATTAAGGGGAACTAGATGGCCCAAGCTATGAAAATAGCCATCATTGATGACGAACAAGACATGCGTCAATCAATCAGCCAGTGGCTTGCTCTGTCTGGATATGATACTGAATCGTTTGCAAGTGCTGAGGAAGCATTAAAAACACTTGGTCCGGAGTATCCAGGCATAGTTATTTCAGATATCAAAATGCCCGGTATAGACGGTATGGAATTCTTAAAAAAACTTATGAGTAGTGACAGTTCTTTACCCGTAATCATGATCACAGGTCATGGAGATGTGCCCATGGCAGTTGAAGCTATGCGCGTTGGAGCTTTTGATTTTCTCGAAAAACCTTTTAACCCAAATAGAATGTCGGAATTGGCAAAAAAAGCCACAATTGCGCGTCGTTTGACCATGGATAATCGAGCCCTGCGTCGTGAATTGAGTGATGGTGGTCAGTTAATGAAAAAACTGATCGGAAAATCTCAAACCATAGAACGTTTAAAAGAAGATATTCTAGATCTAGGTCAAGCGGATGGCCACGTGTTGATTGATGGTGAAACTGGAACAGGTAAAACTCTAGTCGCTCACGCATTACATGCTGTTGGCAGCAGAGCCGGAAAAAAATTTGTAGTTGTTAACTGCTCCGCTTGGGAAGAAAGTACACTCAACAAACGTCTTTTTGGGCCTATGTCGCCTGAAGATACTAATTTACCCGCCGTAGAGGAGGCAAGAGGTGGAACGTTGGTTTTAGAAGACGTAGAAGTACTCAGTGGGAGTATTCAAGCACGTTTACTGTCCATGATCAACGAACAGGGATTGCCTCCCGAAACCCGTATTTTTGGTGTAAGCAACATGCAAGAAAAGGCTCGCACCTGTAAAGATGCTTTGCGGCCAGACCTGTTTTACAGGTTATCAGCCTTAAAAATTACAGTTCCACCATTGCGCCAGCGTGGTGAAGATATTTTGATGCTTTTTACAAATCTTACTGATCAATTTGCAGATGAATACGGCTGTGTAGCACCTAAAGTATCAGCGCAGGAAGCTGCACAATTGTTGCAAGCTCCTTGGCCAGGAAACGTGCGACAGATAATTAACATAGCAGAACGGGCAGTATTACAATCGCGGAGAGGCTCAGGATCAATAGCCTCTCTTTTGATGAATGATCATGAGGAGATGCAGCCGGTTGTCACGACGGATGGCAAACCTCTTAAGGAATATGTTGAAGCATTTGAGAGAATGCTTATTGATAATACAATGCGTCGTCATAAGGGCTCAATATCCGGCGTTATGGATGAACTATGCCTGCCTCGCAGGACATTAAACGAGAAAATGGCTAAATACGGCTTACAAAGATCGAATTATCTGTAATTTCTGTTAGATCGCGGTAGTGAACTTTTGTTCAACATACCCTGAAATAGAGTATTTTAACATCAATCAATCAATCAAAGTCTACACTCTAGCTGTTCTTTGAATTTACAGACATCGATTTTGGACCAGCGACTTGAAATTTTATGAAGTGACCAAAAGATGAATAATTACACTATTCTAACGCATGTCTTTTATATATTTGCATTGATAGCTATAGTTAATTAAATAATTGTGTAAAAAAATTAATTTTAAACTGTTATTTGACCCAAACTTAAGTTTTTATAAATTTACTTTATAATTTCCCATTGTCATTGGCCCTACATTAGCTCTATCTATCTATCTGTGGGTTTAGAGCGCGTGTCGCTTTCCCAGTATAAGTTTCGCTGTCGGATATAATTTTAGGGTTATACCCGTAATAAATCAGACAGACCGATTAGGCCAAGATAGGCCAAGAGATGCTAGTGCAGGCAAAGGCCTTACGCAGCTTATTAATGGGTACGTAGTTTAAGTTATTGCACGTACTGGAGAAAAACCGCGATGATACGCATAGATATGAAAGACTATTCTGCAGGAGCCAATACTGGTGTTGCCTGCCATGCGTTTTTAATCGCCCAAAATAGACGCATACCCATGTTTTCTTGGCCTTATGGCGGAGCTAATATGCTTATGTGCAGTGAAAAATTATGGCTAAGAAAATGCTTATCGATGCCACCCACGCTGAAGAGACACGCGTTGTGGTGGTGGACGGAAATAAGGTCGAAGAATTCGATTTTGAATCTGAAAATAGACGGCAGCTTGCCGGAAATATCTACCTAGCTAAAGTAACACGAGTAGAACCTTCCCTTCAAGCTGCTTTTGTTGACTATGGTGGTAATCGTCATGGTTTTCTGGCCTTTTCAGAAATTCATGCAGACTATTATCAGATTCCAGTTGCTGATCGCGAAGCCCTTATGGCTGAAGAATACGCTTTTGCTGAAGCGCAAAAAACACAAGATGAGGATGAAGAGAAGCCTAAAACTCCTTCTCGGCGACGAGGATTGTCTGAATCTAAGGCAACATCTGTCCAAACATCTGACGCCACAACGGCAGCCGATATAAACGGAATGGAGACTATAGATTTAGAGGAAATTATTAATGATTCTGATATAGATGGCAATGTCACGACTGAAATCAGTCATGAGGTATCCAATAATATTTCAATTGACAGTGAAGATAATCAAACGGGCCAAATTGTTTCGGAAAAAATATCAGATAAGGATGACCTTGGTGGCGAAGATCAGCCTGACGAGACTATTGAGTCAGTAGTAAATGAGGACGATAGTGAAGATATCCGGCCAACTAGAAAACCACGGCTAAAGCGATATAAAATCCAAGAGGTGATCAAAGTACGTCAAGTTCTTTTGGTGCAAATTGTAAAAGAAGAACGCGGCAATAAGGGTGCTGCGCTGACAACTTACCTTTCTCTAGCAGGCCGTTACTGCGTTTTGATGCCCAATACTGCTCGCGGTGGTGGTATTAGTCGTAAGATTACTAATGCCGCAGATCGTAAAAAACTCAAGGATATAGCAAACGAAATTGATGTTCCGCAGGGTGCAGGGCTTATTGTGCGAACAGCTGGCGCTCAACGAACCAAGGCAGAAATCAAACGTGATTATGAATACTTATTTCGTCTTTGGGAGCAAATTCGTAAACTGACTCTAGCGTCGATTGCGCCAGCAAAAATTTATGAAGAAGGTGATCTTATAAAGCGGTCAATTCGTGATTTGTATAATCGCGACATCGATGAAGTTTTTGTAGAAGGTGATCGTGGGTATCGCATAGCTAAAGATTTTATGAAAATGATCATGCCTTCGCATGCAAAAAATGTTAAGCTTTATACTGAAAGTCTACCACTTTTTGCGCGCTATCAGGTTGAAACATATCTTGCTGGAATGTTTAATCCCACTGTGCAGTTGAAATCAGGTGGGTATATCGTGATTGGTATAACTGAAGCACTTGTCGCTATCGATGTGAATTCTGGACGTTCAACCAAAGAAGGTTCAATCGAGGAAACAGCTACCAAAACAAATCTGGAAGCGGCAGACGAAGTTGCACGACAATTGCGTCTGCGAGATCTTGCAGGCTTAATTGTAATTGATTTTATCGACATGGACGATCGTCGTAACAATACCGCTGTCGAGAAGCGTATTAAAGACAAACTAAAAACGGATCGGGCGCGAATTCAAATAGGTAGAATTTCCGGTTTTGGTTTGTTGGAAATGAGCCGGCAGCGTTTGCGGCCAGGTATGATAGAAGCGACGACCCAGCCATGCCAGGCTTGCCATGGTACCGGTTTGATCCGTTCAGACGACAATTTAGCCTTGTCTATTTTGCGGCAAATTGAGGAAGAAGGTACACGTCGCCGTTCCGGTGAAGTACTGTTTAAATGCCCTGTTGGAATAGCAAACTTTTTAATGAACCAAAAACGGGAACATATAGCACAGATAGAAACTCGTTATGCTCTGTCCGTTCGTATTGAGGGTGATTCCCAGCTTGTAAGTCCAGATTTTACGTTTGAAAAGTTCAAGACTGCAACGCGGGTTTTGCCTATTGCATCCAAACCCGTGGTTTCAGTCGATACGTCAATTATGGATCAAATTGATGAGTCTGACGGAGACGATGAAGTGGCATTAAAAGAAAATGATGCTGAAACGGCACTACCTGAAGATGGTGATACAAAACCAAAGCGCAGACGGCGCAGACGTCGTCGCGGTCGTGGCAAAGGGTCCTTAGTTGAAAATAGTGAAACCGAAGACGTCGAAGTCGCACAAAATTTAGAAAATGATGTTGTGTCTCCGCCTGAATCAAAAAAAGTTAAACAAGATGTTTCATCAGCAGAATCAAAAGCAAAAAAACAAGAAGATATAAAATTATTAGAAGTACCAAAAGAAAACATAATCAAAAAAACAGCAGCCCGAAATCGCAACAACAATAAAACAGTAAAAGACACTCATTCAAACATTGAAACTGGGAAAATCGATGATACCAGTGATGCGAATATAATTGAAAAAAAAGAGCGTCCAGCCTCTAAAAGTAGGTCACCTCGTGCGCGATCCAGTTCAAAAGTAAAAGTTGAAAAAGTTCAAGAAATTGCTAATGAAGCATCCATAAAGGTGTCTGAAAAGTCCAAAAAAGTAAGTTCATCGAAAAAAGTGTCCTCTAAAACCCCACCAGAAAAGGAGCTGGGAAAACCAGAGCTACATGTTGTAGAGACTGTGGTGGAAACGACATCTTCTAAATCAGAAAAAGCTAAAAAACGCGGTTGGTGGTCTCTCGGAAAGTGATCATAATATTTAAAATTATAGATTGAATATCTTTTTTTTAATTACATATGTTTGTACGGAGCCATCTAATTTAGAGGAAACTAGCTCATTACCAGATTCGGTACAAAAATGAGGAACATCGATAATTGCAGCTGGATCATCGGCCAGCATTATTAATTGTTCTCCGTTTTTAAGGGTTTGTAATCGTTTCCGTGCTTTTAACACGGGCAGAGGACAGAGAAGTCCCAAAGTATCTAGTCTATTTATTTTAGCCATGAATGATAAATTAAACTTGATGTGGTAATCTGTCCACATCCTTATGACTGATACTGAGGTAACTGTAGACTTTTGTTACGATAGGCATTTATTTTGATTAATATTGATATCATTGATGCAAGTTTAATTCCAGCTATTACTATAGCTTTAACTGCTGGGTTCTTAAGCTTTCTCAGCCCCTGTGTCCTGCCAATTGTGCCACCTTACCTTGCTTACATGTCAGGTTTAAGTATAGCTGAGATGTCAGCTGATCAAAACGGCCGCTACCGTAGCACTATCACAGCGCTTTTTTTCGTATTGGGTCTTTCCACGGTCTTCATTTTTCTTGGTTTTGCAGCGTCGACTTTCGGAACATTTTTCTTACAAAATCAGGTCTGGTTTTCTCAAATATCAGGCTTAATTATTATAATTATTGGGCTTCATTTTCTTAATGTATTTCGTATTAAATTTTTAGATCGTGAAGCTCGAATGGATGCAGGCGAAAGGGGAGGGACATCTCTGGGTGCATATATCCTTGGCTTAGCTTTTGCTTTTGGCTGGACCCCTTGTATTGGGCCCCAGCTCGGAGCTATTCTCACAATAGCCGCCTCCGAGGGCTCCGTTGTGCGTGGTACATTTTTACTCGGCATCTATGCTTTTGGGCTTGGAATTCCATTCTTACTGACAGCTATGTTTATGCATAAAACACTTAAAATCATGAACCATCTTAAACGCCATATGGTGCTTATAGAAAAATTAATGGGAGCACTTTTAGTTTTTGTCGGTACCGCAATGTTATTCGGTTTGTTTTCACAATTTTCTTTTTGGCTGCTTGAAACATTTCCTGCGTTAACGGTCCTAGGATAAATTGGTTTAAAAGACCTTTTCCACCAATATTTTTGTTAGATAAAATAAGTAGGGGCTGACCCAGATAACGCGAAAAAGGTGTTATCATGGGCAGCATGCGGAAGAGTCGTTTAAGTCAGTATAAACAGGACCGCCTGGTCGAGCATTTTGTCGCTGGAACCACGGCTCGAACTGCGGCCAGTCTATGTGGGGTAAACCGGAAAACTGCCGCACTATATTTCCTGCGTCTACGCGAAATCATTGCTTATGAACTGGAG
>Ga0206131_10000066_pt1 | contig 132673 bp, 103 predicted proteins | sample Helgoland_Spring_FD_148636 | JGI IMG/M metagenome (GOLD analysis project Ga0206131, IMG submission 148636) | Pelagic subsurface seawater microbial communities from Kabeltonne, Helgoland, North Sea - Helgoland_Spring_Bloom_20160517_1 | ecosystem: Environmental > Aquatic > Marine > Epipelagic ...
ACATTTACGCTATAACTAGACACGGACATTTCTGGATTTGGTTCTGGATTCTGATTTGAGATTTCACTTTGCATATGCTTTAATGAATACAACATGTAAGATACTAAAATATTCAATTTTTACTTTCGCGTTTTACCATACCCAACACAGCATACATTTCAAAATTTATGAAAAAATATTATTATAATTATAATAATATTTTCATATATATTATTCATCACATTTACACAACAAATATGTTAATATATCATCATCAGTAGCATTATCGTTGGGACTGGTTTCTGGTATATTTTCATCTTCATCATCCGTGTCTTCGACAAATGTGATATCTCGTTTTTTTTTTGGTCTCCCCCGTTTCTTTTTCGTTATCTCCCATTGAATATCGGGTATAGTCCAACCCAATAGCATAGCATCTTTTTCTGCTTGCTTCTTATCAATATTTAATTTCTCCAAAACATTACCATATGTAATTATTCCTACAAGTTCTTTGTTTGCAACCAACATGTCTCTTTCTCGTATATCACCATATGGTGGTTTTTCAGTAGAACTATTTTTTGCCGCCTCGGAACAACATTCACAATAATCATTGTCATCACGTTTTCTTTTACATTGCGTATATAATCCATGGTTCTTTCTCATAGCATAACAATTATCTTTAATTATTTTACCACAATAAGGTAAGACAACACAATTTTTATATATACTATTTTGACTTTGTTTTAATTTTATATTTTTTCGTTTCTTTATTTTCGGTGGTGAAAACTTTGCTATTATCGAATTTACATCCTCATTTAAAACACCCATAGCATCTAATTCTTGTAAAAATCTTAATTTCTCATCGTTTAATTGTTGTTGTATTATCATGTTCATTAATATTCGAAGTTAAATTTAGTTTATCGCAATCAATTTAATTATGGGTGGATTGGGTGCCAACTCAATCCATCCATTTAAAAAAAGTTATTTTATTATTTAAATATATTTTATTAAATCCTCGCATATCTTACGCCATCAAATCCATTTACAGCAGAAATATCATTTTCTTGATCGCGTTTATGCTCCATCAATATATCCATTGTTATTTTGTGAATCATTGAACGAATAGTTCTTTTTTTGTATGTGCATATCGATAACAATCCCAATTTTTCTATTTTTTCATCTATCGTTTCCATAATTTCATGAACAGGTTTATCATGAATCTGACGTTCTAAAATTTCACCTCTTCTATTGAATTGTATAATAGCTTCGCGATTCATTTCCTCCCAAATTTCTTCTTCCCTATCCTCTGCTTCTTGTTCTGACCATGTACCTAATCTATCGCCTAAGGGTTCATTGCGCCATTCAGCACTCAAGAATTCAATATCAATAACTTCTATTGTTGATGGTTGATAAGCTTGGACTTGAAGTCTATTTCTACCGTCTAGTGGTTTTAATAGAAACGGAGCCAATCCATCCGATTCTTCGTGTGGTTCAGTAGCTATACGCACAACCTCACAAAATATCACAGCACGATTATCTTCATAATCATCATACCTGGTAGTAATTATGTCATCATCATCTATATCCCAACCCATTCTGTTTAACATTTCTCCAGTAGTTTCCATATTAAATGCAATCTTCACTCTATCGCGCACACACAAATCACGTCGCCACATTTGTGAACCTTCCCATAGACCACTAAGGTCTCTGTCTTCACCTTCTTCCAATTCAGGCATTGAATCTGTATCATCATCGCGGCGAATTTCCACATAACAATCTTCAAATTCTTTATCAACAATTAACTCGCGACACAACGGGCAATTAAGTGAATGATCACCCGTACCTTTTAACATATTAGTTGTTATACAACTAAAATGGAAAGAATGACCACAACTCATTACCGATTTGTTTTTCTCTCCAATATCCTCCCAACATATAGCACATTTAGTTGTTTCAGACATAGTTTCTTGTTTTATTTTAGTAGTCATTTGAATAATTTATAAATATTTTAATTTATTCAAATCAATTTAATTCTTCATTTCGAACAGTTCTATTAATTTTCCTCCAATGATATATCAATGTTCCTTCATAACTATCCCTTCTATCATCCAACCCTCCTAAAGGCGTTAAACTAACCAGAGTATAACCTTGTTTTACCATACCATCACAATATTCTTCATGATTTTTTCCTGTTTTACCGCATGTACCAGCTTCACTAAAATAAACAAATCGAACCATTTCATCTAATTTTGCTTCTCCAGACATTATATTTATATAAATTATAAAAAACTAGCGAATTAAACATAAAAAAATTTTATTTTATAAATCATTAATTTCGTTAATTTATTTTATTGCTTATAAATGTTATATTAACCATACATACTTCTCATTCTAGCATAGTCTCCACCTGCCATATTCATCATATATTTTGCCGCTTCATCAGCGCCTTTATTTGCCATTACATCCAATGCTTTTTTATTGCTATCATCCATTGCTTTGCCGAATTGTGTTTGTTGATAGCCTTTTGCAAAGTTTTTTCCCTCTTCAAGTTCATCTAATTGAAAAGACTTCACAGTTTTGTAAAAAGGACTACCTTTGCCTGTTCGTGGATCACCCGCCCATTTACCTTCGTCATCTTGTAAATTGTCTTTGACCGCAACGGCTTTGACCACTGGCAATGCCTGTATTTTACCTTGAATAACACGCATCATATAACCATATCCGCTGCTGTCCCAATCATAATCTAATACTTTATTGCTTACAATTTTAACGGCTTCTTTTTCTCCACCCACCCACCAACTATCTGGCGTCCACATAAATCCAGAGCCAGGTTCGGGTCCTTTCATAAATGCACTGTATATATCATTAAACTGTGGATGAGATTCAATAAATCTCATTATTGCTTCACTATCACGTTTTGCTTTTGCTTCCATTTTGTCTTATTAATGTATTTACTTTTTAAATATATTAACTTCAATTTAATTAAGGATCTTGAACGACTGTTGCTGTTAGTGGCTCTGATGGTAGTTCCCAGAAGTCTATAGACGGATCCGAATGAGGATGGGATATCATATTCTCAAATATTTTATCCGCTATATTGTGTTGTTTATTAGCTCGACCGATTAAAAGTACATCTTGTTTTTTATCTAATGCATCAATTTGCTCTTTTATTGTTTTCGCTTGTTGTTCTTTTTCTTTTATTTTTTCGCTCAACCCAATCTCTTTTTCCAATACTGTGGTTTCTTTACCATTTTTTAATAATATTGTATTTTTTTCTGTTATAAATTGATTCGTTTGTTTTATTAATGTTTCCCTTTGGTTTTCATAATCTTCATTTTCACTTCTTTCCTTTAGCTTTTCCTGACTATCGTCTTTTTTTAAATACCATAAATTCAATATTTGTCGGATATTTATTTGTTCTCGCTCAATAGTTATGAGGGAAGAGGATGTTCCATAAAGTCCGTTATTAACTGTTAACGGCAGTGTCAAAGTCTTATAAAAATTATCTACTGTACCAATAGCTTTTGTCCATCCGTCCGGAGACCCCTTACCATACAAACCAATGAACATATTTTTAAATGATTTTTTATATTTTTCTTTAAATTCGGATTGTTCAGCAAGCGATAAATTTGGATTACTACCAAGCAGAAACAGTCCACTAGAATATGACATTCCCATTCTATATTTAAAATTCCAAAAATTCTGTCGATTATCTTCTACGTCTTCAGACTCTTCAGTTAACGTGGTAATAAAATCAAATTCTTGCTTAAGTAAAGCCCTTATTCTAAAATGTATATTTAAATCTTGAAGAGTCTCTTTATCCTTAAAAGATTTAATTTGTAGTTTATTATTTTTTTTACTTCGATAAACAACCCGATATGCATCTTCGGGTATATCTTCAAACATACTTTTTTTCAATAAAACGTTGGTTTTTTGTATCTTTTCTAAATCTTTTCCAATACCTACCATCATATCGATGGCTTGAACTGATGTTTTATCTTGTTTTAAATCTATGTAAATTTTATCCGCATATTTTATTTGTTTTGTTAATTCTAATCCATTTCTAGAAAATTCATCGATAGCCGAAGATTGACTAGATACACCTCTAGAAATTTCTGCCGTTTTGTTAATACTTTTCATCCGTTCATTAAAATATTCATCTAAGAACATCTTAATAGAACAATCCTTTGAATTCCAAATTTGTATATGTCGAAGAATAGTTCTCATTAATAAAATTATCCCCTTGTATTTATTATTTGGTCCACCAATTAAGAAAATACGAGAGTATAATTTAACTATACTATGTGGATTTAAAAATTGTTTAGGGTTCGTCGTTCGAAAAATCTCATTTTTCATTTCATCAAATTTAATTGTTTTACCATTTTTGCATGTAAATGTTTGTTCAGGGACCCAAGGCGAAGGAGCATTTAACGAACTATTAAGTATTAATTCATATGCATTTTTATTAAAAGCTAGTGTCCCAACTTCATCATCTAATTCTAAATTTATTATTAAACAACATAAAATTCCATATAAAATTCTGATTAAATATAAATTTTGGTAATTTCCCAAAAAAAATGCCGTTTCAATCGAACACGATGCTACATTACCAGTCTCGCAATATTGTGCATTAATAATATTATGATATAAATTATCTATTGCATCAATGAAAGATATTAATTGATTTTTAAAAAGTGTATTGAACTCAGTGGTTTCTTTTAAATTCGGCACCACGATTTCTGCAAATTGGTTAAAAATATTTACAAATGTCTCTGTTTTAAATGATTCATTAGGAATGCTTCCATTGTTAAACGGCGTGTAATCTTTTATACCACTCATAAAATCTTTACCTTGTCTCGAACTTAGTCTATTCTTTCTATTATCTTTAGTATACGCGGACGGGTCTGGGTTAATTAAGAACGGTGTATCCGAATATGCATATTGCATTATTTCACTAATAAAATTCTTACAATTCTGTTTATAGTCTTTATAGTCTTTATATGTTTGACTCCCAACATCCCCATGGTTGTGTGCATTATCTCGATGCACTTCAGAAAGTAAATAAAAAATAATTTGATTAGAATCATTATATATTTCTCTATAGTTATTTTGTTTAATATCAATAGCAGTAAAAGCATCATCTTGTGCGATATTTCTATTAAAATCTTGATATATAGGTTCTATATTATCTTCATACCATTCCCTAAGTTCTGAACCACTAATGACTTCATTACAAGTCGTAGATTTTGTTATACTAGGCGTTAATACATTCAAATTCATAATGTAAGAATTGTCTTCTGCAACAATATCATCATTATTATTAGCATCTAACAACTTTTTATGCAACCAATGTGGTGGCTGATTTACTGTATTTTGTGGTCGTTCAAAAAATGAAACTGCTATCCCCCTGCCTTTTTGAAATAATACCGAAGAACCTTTTCTACAACCTTTTATTGCACACATCGCATCAAATGTATAACATTGATATATAGGTTGTATACCCCTACCCTTACTATCTTGAAAAAATAATGCTTTTAATGCTTTTTGAAAATGAAGTTGCATCTCATCACTTTGCGTTTTATGATTTAATATTATACCAAAATGTGCCCAGAAATTTTCGTCGTCTGGTGTTATTTTATCACAATAGACTTTTATTTTTTCATCAATCAACTCTTCAATACTTTTCTTATCCTTTGCTGCGAGCGACGGTTGTTGTGATAATGAATTTATACCATTCTTGACAGTTCTATATAATTTATTTATAACTGTTTGAACATCCGCATGTTCTTCTTCGGTTCTTTTTTTTGAATTCCACCACGCTTTTGAAAAATGCTTTATTATTTCTTTTGCCAATGATTTTGATAACTTGTTGTGTTTCAGTAACATATAGACTACATATTGTCTATTTTCTGATAAAGTTCTTGTAACAGATGGTTTACCTTGAATAAATGGGTTATATTTTGGGGTTTCTGTCTTATCGTCGGCGATTTGAACTACAGATATTTCTTGAACTCCTGTTTTAACTTCATCATAACTATCAATTGCCGTATTTAAACTTGTTTGAATAAACGTATTAATTCCTGTTTCTTGAACTGACATTCCTCCACCGGTTGTTCTAGATTTTTTTAGACTAGCGAATGGTTCAAAATCGAAAAGTAAAAAATTATATAATAACTTAATGGATGATCTATTAAAAAGTGGCTGTAATGTATTATACCATTGTACTTGAGATAAGTTAGCAACTTGTTCTAGCATTGAACCTTTTTCAACCGTTCCCATGTTAAGTAATGTAGATAATCTTGATTTGAATGCTTCTACTTGCCGTGGATCAACACCATCAATTTGTATGTCCCTGACAAACATTTTATATTCTGGGGTAGTAATTTCAAATTCTTTCTCTGTATATTTTAAAGGTGTGTCTAAGTATTGAAATAAATTTAATTGTTCTGTTAATGAGTCTTCATTACCGTACACCTTGGAAAAAAATCTAACTTTGTCTATTTCATTGGGTTTTGTTAAAGAAGTTTCATATGTCAAAAAAATTTCATATTTATCATTTGGTTTTTTTAAAACCGATATTTTGTGTTTACCTAAATCATGCATTTTTCGGACTGTTTCTTCCTCCGATACAAATTCATCAAAAGCATCCGGATATTGAGTTTTATAATCATTGTATTTTTGTTTTAAATATTCGTCATAAGAGTCCACCCCCACTCCTCTATTAAATATTTCTGTAATTTTACCCTTAGTTATAGAAATACATTTTCCTTTCCATAGTGTATAAAGAGGGTCAACAAGTTCAACATCATTAAATGTTAGTACGTTTTCCCCACATACTCTATATGTTCTATCAAACCAGTATTTTGATAAAATAATTTTTTCCTCTAAATTTTTAAATTTATCTGGTATAAGTAAAAATTCATGAAATACAGATTCATTTGATGGACGAGATTTTAATTTCTCCACGACCGTCGTTCTTCTTCTAGAACTCGATACTCCTATCAAATTATTAGCATTATAAAGCTCTTTATTTTCCATAGTAGTAAATTCTTTTTCTGCATAATCAATAATAGCGTGAGATGTATTTATTCCTGTTCTATAAAAAGGTGATGTTTCTACTAGGGCACTCTTTTCGCCTAAGGTAGCACTTTCATTGGGTGTATTGAAATCCTTCCACTGGTCTTGAACTATAGTTGACGATTTAGTAGTAGAAAAAAAATCATTCAAAAAACCAGCTTTCATACCGTCTTGTATTGATTTACAAAAATCGCTGTGAAAAAAATTTGGGTCTTTTAATTCATTATCTAAATCGGTTAAGTCTTTTTTAAAATCCCCATCATCGCGACGAAATAATAAATATAAACAAAAATAATTGAATTTCATTTCTATTTTTCTTTTTGTATTCATTTTTTTTCCATTTATTATATTGCCGTACAAATATCGTATATCATTAAGTATTCCCGTATATATATTACGCAACGTTTCCATTTTAGAAATTCCTAACATATTCTTAGTATCATCTGCTGTTGCTAATTTTTGTTTTACTTTTAAATACGTGTTATCCTCATTTTTCCGTTTATAATAAACGCAAAAATCTGTTTTTAAAGCTTGCTCGTAAGTAAATGTTGGATCAAAATTACATACTGGACTTCTTGTTTTTTTTTCTTCCATAACATCTGTAATCGGACCTAACCTAGAGGTTGCCTCATCACAAGCATTGGGAACAGCAGATTGTTCAAATATACCATCCATTGACATTCCCAACTCTCTTTGAAATAACAGTTGTTGATATAATTCGGGAGTAGCAGACGCCATTTTATCACCAGCATCAGTAAAATTCAGATGCAAAACGGTATCATATAATTGTTTTTGTTTATACGTATGTATTGCGCTGGTTTTTACCGTTTGATATGATTGATTATAAATGAACCTTTCTCTAAATAAATGTAGTAATTCTCTTTTCTGAATAGGTGTAGCGCTTGTTTTCCAAACACAAAACAAAAAATATACCAAATAATATCTTATATATTCTTTATAATCTGTTCCATATTTTTCGAATGTATTATTATCTGGATCTTTTAAATACTGTATTAAATCTTCCACAGTTATTTCTTGGGGATAAAATGTTTTGTCTTGTTGTGTTGGTTGACGAATCAAAAAATTTTCAAATACACTGGATGGTAAAGGATCTTTATCATATAAAAAATTATTTCCAGAACCCAATACTTTTTTCCAAATTGCTATACCATCTTCTTTACCACCAACACCATAAGCTGTGATACTTGTTTTTTCATTTATTCTTGAATATTTTAAAGCTACTTCGGCTTCTAATCCTTTACTTGTATTTTTAAAATTAAAACAAAATTTATTTTTACAATAATTATCGTATATATCGTGTTTATAAATTTCTTCGAGATTTCCTCCTATTGTTTTTGAATTTCCAGATTGACATAATTCTAGGTAAAATTTAAAATATTCTTCCCATGTTGGTATCCCGAATATAGTGTTAAATCCTTTTGTCTTCAGTTCCATATTTGATTGTTGTTTATAGTGCTCATCATCGACATCTAATCCTAATTGAAACGAGTCAAAAGTGTCATTGGCATCTAAACTAAAATTAATTTTATATACACTATTTATACGTTTTATTTCAGTATTTATTACTCCCGTAGAGTTTTGATTCCATTCTTTTTTTTTTTTATTTTTCAAAGTTATCATTAATTGTCTAATTTTATCATATATTTCTATATGTAAAGGACGACAACATATTTCCCAACTTTCATCCTCTGTAAAACCATATAATGGTGAAAATGATTTTACAATAAGTTTAACACTTAAAAAAGCATCATAAGTTAAAAATCCTTCATTTACAATATCGTGAATAATATCAGCAATATTTTCTAAAATTACTACGTCGCCTGCTATACCATATTGACCTATATGAAGATCTGTATGAACATCCGTGCTATGATCAATAATTCGAATAATTGGAGAATTATCTTCTTGATTATTACCTATAGAAACTTCGTAGTTTGGGTCTTGAACAATAGATTGAATGTCGGCATTTTTTAAATCATAATCGGTCTCACTATCTGGATGTACTTCAAAAGATTCAGGATAAACTTGTATAGAAGAAACAGTAGGTATATCTACGACGTAATCTTGAGACTCTAGTTCCGTTGGACGCGAGACCGTGGGTGGACCTTTATGACGTGATCTACGATTTGAAGGAAATATCGGGGACTTTGGGGAATAATTAAAACTAGATGTTGAACCGTCCGTGATTAACATTTTGGTTAAAGCCTCTTGATACATTTGTCCATATTTCTGAATTCGCCACGCTCTATCATTGCGATTGTATTCTTCAATAGTTGGAGCCTTTATTTTATTAATTTCCAGTAATTTAATAAGGTTTTCAAAATATATTTGTTCCTCGCCGTGCATTTCGTTGTACTCAGCAGGGGTAAGTATTTCTACGTCTGTTCCATTTATGTTTATTTTTTGAACCCCACCCCTCATATTAAATATTAATTTCTTATTTTTTCTTGTTGTTCCCTTTCTTCTGTGTTTTTTTCTAGAACCTTTAAAATTATTTTTTTTTTTATTTGTTCTAGTATACCCTCTTTTCCTTTTTATCTTACTGGTATATCTTTTCATATATAATAATCAAATATTAAAAGATATTTTTAAATAAAAAAATTTTTATATTGTTATGTTATATTTACTAAAATATAGCTATATTTCTGTCGATTCTATTTCTCTTAAAATGGCGGTCCATTTTTCTTCCATAACTTTTGTCATTTTTGTTAAATCAACATCCGGATATTTTTTACTAATCGAATGCCTCATTATAAAACATAATGTTGCTTCGATTGCATTTTTAATTAAATTTGGATAATTTTTTTCTTTCAAATCTCTAGCCATAACATTCATTAAAGTATGGGATATAGTGTTTCCAATAATACCATACGATTTAATAACAGTATAGATAAAATCCTTTAAACCCATCTCTTCTCGATTGGATTCTAAAAATGTCTCAAATTCATTTATAAATATTGACAGCTCAAATTTATAACAATCTGCATTATCTCGAACGCGAACGATGCTTATAGTCATTTTATTATATTTATATTTATATTTTACATTATAAAATAATAAATGTAATTCAATTTAATTCTTTTTTTTGACAACGGTGTATTCATCATCAACATCATCAAAATCCCATTTACTCATTTCTTTTTCTATTTTTTTCCTTCGATACCATTTATATATTTTATGTGATTTATCGCCCACGTTTACAGCACTACTTACAGCGGAGATAACAGTTGCTAATCCCATTACAACTTCAATGCCAGACATATATTTATGTGATATTTTATTTTATCGCACAAACAAGTATATTTTGATATATTGATTTGTGATGAATATACCACCAATCACCAAAACTTGATAATAAAGATAACTTGTATTCTAGTGATAAATTTTTTATTCCTTTTATATTTTGTATTGTCATACAAGCATAATCTCCGTTAAATTGTTTGATTGATACCAAGTAATTCCACTTATCAAGACTATCCCATTTATTGACAATTACACCTACATTATCCGTTAAATGGCTGCGTTCGAATTCGATAAAATCGCCTATATTATAACTCATTTTTATTGATAAAAAAAATATATTTTTATATCAATTTATTATTGTAAAGATATATTAGCTCGCCTTTTTATTTTTTTATCTGTTTTTAATAAACAATTCAATTGTGGATATTTTTCATACAATTTAAATATAGCCAACTCTTTTTTTTTAGCTTCGATCATTACATCAATCCATATTCCATATTTTTCAGGTATTTCCAATAAATATTTTGGCATAACTTCAATATAATCCGAATGATGTCCTGTTCTTCCACTACCCTGCTCTGAGACATGAAATTTTGGTTTAATTCCACGCCTTCTCCAACTGGCTAAAATAGATGGTATGTAATACGAAGCATCTTCAAAATGTTCTTCTGGGTGTAATAATTTGTAGCATTCAAAATGATGCGTATCAAATACAATAGGAACATTAACTTTATTTGAAACATCGATACAATCTTTTATTGAAAATGCTCTTTCACAATTTTCCAATACCAATCTATCTCGAACTTTTTGCGGTAAACGTTTGTAATTTTCACACCATCTCGTTTTAGTAGCTTCCTTGTCTCCATACAATCCGCCACCGTGAACTACCATGACACTGTTTTTTCCCATGCCCATATGATTCAAAACATCCGCATGATATTCAAGTTCTACGATTGTTTTTTGAAATTTATCTTCGTGGGGCGACCCAACTACATTGTATTGACCCGGATGAAATGTTAATCGTTGATTGTATTTTCTAGCTGCTGCTCCAACTTCTTTTAATAAATCCAACGCAAAATCAAACGTATAATCTTCTATTTCCGGATTTGTTTTATGCATAAATAATTCAGACGATAAACGAAATACTTTTATTCCATTTTTTTCATTCCAATGAACCATTTTAACAAGGTCTTTGAGATTATCTGTAATCCTTCTTTTTAATTCTTCCATCCCACGCTCTCTTATTATTCTCATAATCATTTTTCTAGAAGGATAAACGGGGGGCTTTTCTGCTTTTAGAGTAATGTTAAGGCAACATAGCCCTAATTGGACAGGTCGATTTACACAAGTTGTATACATTTTTATACTTTTATATAAAAAAGTTTTTTGATTTCAATTTAATTGTTTAATGTAATAAAAAATTTTATAATATAAATTCAAATCAATTATTTTATCCGATTAATGGACACATTATGGGTTCTCCTTTATAATTTGTCCACACCCCATCGACCTCTTTATTTGCAATTACGACAATACCCCATATCCACATAATTGATATTGCCAATGACCACAAACAAGAACCACATTTTATACCCATTTTAGTAGCGCCTTCCTTGTCTTGTTCTTTATTTATACAATTACAACATATACCACAACAACACATTAGTACGCACCCGCCGAAGAATACAGCCATATATATTGAAAATATATCCCATCTACCGATATTTCCAAATCCAGAACCCAATCCTCCCAAAAAGATTTGCAATAGAAGCGCCGGTAGAAATTCTTTTCCAGCTTCATCACAGGATTTTTTTATAGTTGAATAAGACCAACAATCAATAGGATGACAACAATTTGTTTCCGCATCATATTTTAGACAATTTGCGGGACATACACACGAAGTTCCGTTTGTCCCCGGATTACAAGGAATTGGATTTGGTAATTTTATAGTATTACTGTTTAATCCTCTTACGTTTTGTGGAGACGCCCCAACAACGGATGCTAAAAACGACCAAAATAACACTTGAAATAATACACCAACACACATTACGATAATGGTATTTTTCATTCGATTAACTCTTTGACAACTCATTTTTATTACTAATTAAAAAAGTAATTTATTAACTTCAATTTAAACATAATAATTCAATATTATTATATGGGTTTAGCAGGTATTCTAATAGTAGGTTTTATGCTTCTATGTGTAGGAGTATGTGCTAGTATGCTGCTTTATGTTAAATTACACACTCAATAATTTTGATGAAAAGGACTATGTTTTGGACGTATGACAGGTATAGGCCAACCTTCGCTATAATCAGCATAAGCACGTTCTAACGCATCTATTTCTCGATGATGAATAATTGCCGTTTTTATACCGCGCTCGGCAATTATATATCCCAAAAGATGCAACGTTGTAATATAAGGTCTTTTGTTTTGTTCAAAGTGATATGCACCACTAAATTTCATTATTTTTTCAACTATTTCCCAAGGTAAATCTGCCATCTAATTATATTATTATATTATTATAGTAATTCTTTAATCAATTTAAATATAATCGACGAATCTCTTTAAGTTGTTTTTATAAATATATTAAACGGTTCCCAGACGATGACCCCTGCCAGGAAATCTATTGATGTCATATTCCGGCACATTATTAGACACATCCACATAATTGTTTACTACAGGTTCTGGAAGTGTTTCCTCTGGTTCAACATAATCCAATGGTGTATCAAAATCAACATTGATATTAACATTTATTATTTTTATAACCGGTGCCGGTTTTGTTTCAACTACATCAATATAAAATACTCTATTCATTTCCGCACAATTAATAGCAATCGTATGACCCTCTGTAATTACTGGATAATCACGACTCAATACACGCTCTAATACTGCCTTCGGATCATTAACATCCGCAAAATCACTCGAGTGCAACCGGAATTTCACATACATGCCATCTACCGGTGTAGCTAATTCGAATTCAACATTTGTTCCTTCCTTTATCCCCAAACTCTCCATTACATGATATGGAACATGTGCTACACCCGGTGGAGCTGAAAATTCTTGCATTCCACACACTTGAGTCATTTGATTTTCAAGATTTTTTATTTGAAAGAACAATGGTGAATTAAAAGCATTTTCATTGTTGATAGTGTGTAATACAGATGGTGGTAATAATATTTTATTGCTATGTTTTACACGTTGTGTAAGTTCTTCGGATTGCGAAGAACACGCATAACTAAAACACAAAAGGGTGGTTTTTACAGACATTTTTGTATTCAAAAAAAAACATTTTTTATTTTCAATTTAATCTTTATTCATAATTAAATTGATATAGATACTATATTATAAATATAATATTAAATGAATAACAAATCACCATTAAGATATCCTGGAGGTAAAACAAGGGCTTGTAAATTATTAAATGAAATAATATCTAGTAATTATAATATTAAAAATTTTAATACAATAATCTCTCCATTCTTCGGTGGAGGTTCATTCGAATTTTATATGCAAAATAATTATGGATTAAATATTATAGGAAATGATAAATTTTCACCTTTATCAAATTTTTGGAATATATGCAAAAATCATAATAAAAAATTATGCACCGAATTACATAAAAATATAAACAACATTACAAAAGAAACATTCAAAAATTTGAGAATAAATATAATGAATGAAACTAATTTATTAACACAAGCCGTTCAATATTTTATTATAAATAGATGCTCTTTCAGCGGCGCTACTCTCTCAGGAGGGTTTTCAGAAGAAGCATCTAAAAAAAGATTTACTACATCTTCAATAGATAGAATTAGTAAGTTAAATTTAACAAAATGTAAAATATTTAATGAAGACTTCGAATTATTTATAGAGAAAATGAATAATGAAAAATATATAATATTTTTAGACCCGCCATATTATTTAAAAAAAAACTCCAAATTATATGGAAATAATGGCGATATGCACGAATCGTTCGATCATGAAAAATTATTCAATATAATATCAAAGAGAAAAAATTGGATAATGACATATAATAATTGCGATTATATTAAAAAATTATATAAAAATTTTAAAATAATAGAAACAAGTTGGACATATGGAATGAATAAGTCAAAAGAATCCTCCGAAATAGTTATTGTAAATTAATAGGTAATATATCTTTATCATCCAATGAATACGGGCTTTCTTTTAATCCACCAAAATATGCGGATAACGTTAATGATGAAGGACAACATCCTTTTTTTCCCCTTCTCTTACATCTTATTCTCAATTCAACATATTCTGGAGAAAACTTAGGAACACCCCAATTAAATATATCATTGTCCAAATAATATAACCCCTTTTTACCAATTTGTATATACGAATTGCCTTTAATAATATAATTTTTTAGTATAAAATCCGAATCTTCAATCTTCCATCTATAATCTTTTTTATTTCCATCGCCGTTTTCTTTTTTTTTTCTTAAAAATTCTTTTTCCCATTCATCAAATTTTTCTCTAGTCGTATTTAATGGAGGCATTTTTCCATAAAATAAACCATCCGGATGTTTTTTTACATACAATTTTAATTCTTCAATAAAACGTTCCGTAATTAATGGATTGCTTTTTTTATTCGGCTTTGGTCCACTCCATTTACCAAGTGCATCTAATTTAATATCTTTTTGCCCACATTCACAACTCGCCCGCGTTTTACATTCAACACCAATATCACCTATTAATGTAATATCTTTACCACCACCTGAACCAGCAGTAGTTGTATTTTGAAGCACAGATTTATCAATCAATACATCAATTATTTTTTTTTCATATTTATTGCCTGATATACTAGCTTGTGTCATTTTGTTTTTACTCTTTAAAAAATTAATAAACAAAATTCAATTTAATCTTATTCATAAGTAAATTGATATAAATATTAATATCGATATTATGTATTAACACGGATTACACAATACAAAAGCCACTTATCAAATGGGTCGGAGGTAAACACAAATTATTACATCATTTATTAACCAAATTTCCCACAACGATAAATAATTATCATGAATTATTTCTAGGCGGCGGAAGCGTTTTATTAGGCGTATTATCCGCACAAGAAAACAAGAAAATCACAATTAAAGGTAAAATTTACGCTTACGATTCCAATGCCGTATTAATAGGGTTTTATAAAGCAATTCAATCCAACTGGAAAGAACTGTATGATACTATTATGAAAATAAAAAAAGCAGGCGAAAAAGTTGAAGATAAAGAATATTATTACTACATAAGACAACTTTATAATAGTAGAGATGATACATATATGACTAGGATTGCCGAATTTGTATATCTAAACAAAACTTGTTTCAGAGGTATTTTCAGATTAAATAAAAGCGGCGGTTTTAATGTGCCATATGGTAATTATAAAAATCCCAAAATTGCTGACCCAATAGAATTTGAAAAAGTTAGTAAATCGATACAAAATGTGGAATTTATTTGCAGTGATTTCGAAAAAGTCAATATACGCTCTAAAAAAGATTTTGTGTACTTAGACCCACCTTATGTCCCAGAAAAAAAAGATAGTTTTGTAGCTTATGATAAAGTTGGGTTTACAGAAGAAAAAAACAATGCTTTGTTTGATAAATGCGTAAAAATGAAGTGCAAATGGATGATGAGCAATTCAAATACAGAACCTGTTAGAGAAAAATTAAAAAAGTTTAATATTGTTGAAATAGAAGCTAGACGAGCAATTAATTCTAAAAATCCTGCTGCTAAAACCAAAGAAATTATTGTTTATAATTAAAATAATATAAATGAATTCGTATATGACATAATGAAAATATAAATGTTTATAATGTAAAATATAATTCTGTTTCCTTGGTCGCTGTTTGTTTCTTTGGTTCTTTTTCATTTACAAATTCTTTATCCTTTAATAATATGTGAATAGTTGGAATAGCTGCCAATTCGGAAAATATTCCTGAAAACACAGCAATATCAATTTGAAGTATAGACAATTGAATAGTTATAGCATAACTAATCGCATTTAATGTAAACATAATATTAGCCAAAACTTGTAATTCCATTCTTGTGAAATCCTCGATTATTTTTTGATTGGGATTATAAATATTAAATGTTAAAATAGGCATTCCCAGTTCATTGATAAATACTTTGCATATACGAAATATCATGGTGTAAACAAGTAAAAAGCAGTATCTAGTCCAAGTATTTATTTTAATAGATATAACGATTAAATCATCATTGGGACCGAAGCGATAATAGGTGCTATCCTTGTTGGCTAATAATACTGTGGGTATAATTACCGCTATTAATACTAATAGTTGACCTACAATACATATCTTAAGTCGCTGTTTTGGTGTTAATTTTGTCATTGTTATCTGTTATAAATAATTTAAATACATTTCAATTTAAATTATTTCCTACGCCGTTTACGTGTCTTTTTACGGCGTTTTCCACCCTTATATAATTGTATAGATGGTTTACGTTTACAACTAAACTTTCCACGTTTAAATCCTTTGCGATTTATAACCGATTTTGTGCATATTCCAATTGCTTCGCCTTTTTTTTTGGTTTTTACTTTTTCAACACAACTACAAAATTTCCTAGATATTGTTTTTAACGCATTTTTTCTGGTATGTTTTTTACTTTTATAAAATTTTGTTATTTTTTTATAATCTCTTTTTGATAGTTTCTTCATACTTATAAATCATTTAGATTTTTTTTAGAGTTTACTAAATTGGTATCCGTAAAACCTCTATTAAATAAGGGTTGTCTAGGTTCTTTTTTACGAACGGATTTTCTTTTACTTTTAAATATCGCTAAAGCATTACGAGCTGCTGCTGTTTTTTGTGCTTCAGATATCGGAACATGGGAGTTTTGTTTATCAAATGATTTTCTATTTGATGTTCCTAATCTGTGTTGAGCCTGATTAACCAATTCTATGTTCATTCTATATTCAGTTGGTTTTGACCAAGATTCAAAAGGATCCATAATATACTCAATAAATTCATTGATTCTTACCGGGTCAACCGGTTTAGAATAACAACAACTACTACACTTATGATTTTTTAATTGTTGTGCTGTCATTATTTCTTGTTGAAATATTTGATCAATTATACTGAAACTAGACTTTATCAATAAAATAGTTGAAATAATTTGCGTTTTATGTTTGTAAGCCTTTTTAAGTTCGTATGCTCTAGATGACTCATCACCATCATAATGGTCGCTTTTTACATATTTCATTTTATTTAATACATTTCTCAATTTAGTTAAATAATCCTTTTTACAATTTTGAATTTTTTTAATAATAGCAAAAACATTGATATTATAAATATTTGGATATTGATATCGAATACCGCGTGGTATAATAAACTGATTCGTTTCTTTTATTTCCTTGATTTTAGTTTCAATAGTCATTAATTTCTTTTTTACATCTGTGTTTTCTTCTTCTTGAGTATCTCCTTCCGCCCCAAACAAAAGCATTCTACCAGATGAAAATTCACACAAAGATTGTAATTTATCATACTGATGAGATGAAATTTTGTGGGCTTCAGATTGTGCGTCTAATTTCATGTAATTCACAATTGCTAAAAGAAATGATATAAAAGCGTTTAATGCTGCTAACATGGTAGCCCCATAAATCACATCTAACGCCTCATTTGCACAAACACTAGCAACAGCCGATAAAAATATAGCTGGAAGCATAAACATATTTAAGGTAGATACACACCAATTTTGTGCTTCCATATATATTAACTTTTGACCACGAACATAACTTGCTATAATATCAAAAGCATCAGAAAATGTTTCATTTTCATTTTCATATAGTGCTGCCATATCTTGTTCAACTTGTTTATAAGAAATTTTTTTATAATGAACATCCTCCCAATGTTGTTGTGGGTCATTGACCACTCTAAATTCTTCGTATATTGGGTTTATTTTTTCACCAATAACAATAGAAGGTTGGCTTTGCAACGTTTTTCTTTTTGTTAATTTAACTGGAAATGCAGCATTTAATTGAGTTCCAGATAAATCAATCTCATCAATATCCAGTTTTACATTATTTGAAACGTCTGTCATTTAATTTCAAATAATATTTAAAATTATGAATCTTTCTGCAATTCTTGTATGGCTTCTTTCATATTCGTTGTTTGTGCGAGATTTTTCTTTATAACATCACGTTGTTTTTTGCCAGATTTGGTAGATTTACTATTCCCTGTTATTTCCGATACTAATCGTTGCCAATGTTTCATTTCTTTATCATTTGTTAAATAATTAGGATGTAATTCTTCCCATTTTTTTAACTCATGTATTTGTCGAACCGTTAAATCACTTAATGTTTTATCTAATTTAACGTGTGTATCGTCTTTCTGCCATTCGTCGTCTTCTTTTACATAAAATTGCATTCTTTTTTTATCACTACAATGTATTGGTCTTTCAGTTGGTGGTAAGTCTTGTAATTGTTTTGTAAATATATTTTCAATACCTTTTATATAGCCATTTTCACCTTGAAATACTAAATCATCTACAGTAATTTTTAAATTTTGAACAAAATCTTTCAAATTCATAGCATCCTTACAGTGTTCATTGAGATATACATTTATAGAAATGTTATTGTTTTGCGTGTTATTATTTGTTGTATTTCCTATTTTTGGTATTATATCTTGTATTGATTCCTGGAATGTAGACATTATTTTTGCATTTTGTTCAATTAACATTTTTATGAGTTTTTTATCTGAAATTTCATCCTCTGAATTCTGGACATTTTTCTGGACATTTTCAGATTTTGCGGTTTTTGCAGAGAAATCTGATGAAAAATCAACACTTTTTTTTTTACTTTTTTTACAATTTTTTTTATGACGTGATAAACCAGAACGATGTTTGTAAATTTTTCCACATTTATCGCAAGTATATGCACAACACGTGTTACCCTTGTTATCATTTTTGTTATCATTTATCTGATAAATATGTTTAGGTGTCAAATTATGTTTTCTAAAATCTCTTTTATCACACGTTCTATAATCACAAAAATTACAATAAAAAACTTTCTTTTTTTTATCAGATTTTTTTGTTATCATCATGTTATCTTATATATGATAACAAAAAAATCTGCTAAAGTTGTTTTTTTACAATATTTATTGTCGAATTAGTGTTTTTTTTTAAATTGCCGTAGTGCCTTTTTTTAGGCTTACCATAAGACGCCTACATAAATTTTTGCAAATATTTCATAAATTCTCTAGATACTGTAGGTATAACCGAAAAAAAGGAACTAAATCGAGGGGTTTTTGAGTTATAGAAAGTTTCTATATACAAGAAATGGACATTTATAAATGTCCAAAATTCAATTTCTGAAATACTTTTGAGAAAAAAAACGCTCGATTTAGTTCCGTTTTTTTAGTGCCTTTTTTTAGGCTTACCGTAAATTAAAAACGTTAAAAATATTTATTATGATATATGCTGTATGTAATATAAAAGTAATAAAATTTGTTTTTTTGCGAATTTACTTTTCTCTCCACATTTTTTAAACAATACATTTTTAATTAAAATACATTTTTAATTAAAATACATTTTTAATTAAAATTCATATTTATATAAAAAATAAATATGAATATTTTATGTTAGTATTTATATTTTTCAATATCTAAAATTAATATTTGCGCCTATGTTTCTTACGCGTTCTTTTCTTTTTTGTTGTGCGTCTCTTTTTCATGCCGCTATATTTGCCACCTTTTCGTGTAAAAGGAAGTTTTGAACGCATCTTACCAACAACTCCTGTGGCAATGTTTTTATATTTGTTAACTTTATCTTGTAAATTTTTTACTACAGTTTCTAATTTGTCGAGTCGTTTTTCTAATTGTCCTCTCATAGATCTTTCTTTATTATAGTCAGCAATGAATTGTTCTTGTTCCTCAAATGACATTTTATCCCAGGGATTTAATCCAGAATAACTTCCTGCTCTCTGTTTTTTTTTCATAGATATATAATATATTATAATATTATAATATTATCTTTTGTTTAATACGTGTAATATTATCTTTTGTTTAATACGTGTAATACACTGTTTTTTTCTTCAAGTTCTTTTAATGTATTAAAATTTTTGGAACAAGTGTAACCACAAAAATATCCACCATATTTTACTGTCGTCGAAGGCATGGTAACCCATATGCCGTTTCTAAAAATACCCCTTACACATCTATTACACATTTCACACATTTTTGCGTCAGTCATACTTGAAATATCAATCATGCTAGATAATATATTGTTTATATTTAAATTATAACAAATTTAATATATCAATTTCAATTTAATTTCTATTGTATTATATATGACACCATATAGTAAGCTCCTCTTGGGAATAAAACAGGAAGAAATTTATATACCAAGAAGGTTGATTCTACTTAACATATTTTAAAATTATAAAAAAAATTTTCTTTGGGAGATGGAAAAGAAATAATTGTGATTGGTTTATATTATAAATATAATTATTATGATTATATTTATTAAATATTTATTTACTATCTGTAGCTTCGGTAGAGTTTTCTGCTACTGTTAAATTAGGATTAGGTGGACCCATTCGTTGAAAAATTTTAATACATTCCCATATTTTAGCAGATTCTGGCATTGAAAAAGCCCCGCGTCTTTGTGCTGCATTTAAAAATGTAACCATTACATTCAATGCAGTATTTTCATCATTAACTTCGACATCTAATAAATTAACTTGTTGTTGTGCTGGAGGCGCAGTTTCTGCTTCCATATTTTGTGTTGTATTTACAACTACGTTTTCTGCTGGTTTGGTTTCTGCTACTGGTTCGGACATTATAATAATAAAAAATGTAATATGTTTAAGTATTTTATTTAATTATTAATTTAAATTATGTAAATTGATTTTTAACGGTTTAATTTGTTTAATTTTTTCTATTTGAAAAAATCTGTCGTATTTTTTTTTCCCCGTGTCTGTATATCCAGCACTTTTTCTTATAGGTTTCATGTTATAGTTTTTAACCTTTAGTATTTGTCTAACTAAATTTAAAAGTGGCCATTTTTGTGTTTTAACGGCGCTAGTTTGCAAACTTGTTAATGATGATGAACTAAAAATTTGTTTAATTTCTTTTATTTCATTTCGAATAGAATTATATTTTTCTTCAGATGTAAAAATATATCTTGGTACCAATAAACCATTTATCATATCAAATTCTTCAAATACAATCCCACATTTATTTAAAAAACTTATAAGTATTTTATCATTTTCTGCCATTAATTTAAATACTATTATTATCTTTAAATAAAAGTAATTTCATTTTATAATATATGAATGATAGGGAAGTGTTAGATTATTTATTTTTTGCTATAATAATGTGTGGATTTGTGGATTTATTTTTATATATTATTACAGGCAAAAAAGCTAGGTGGTTTAAATTACACGCGTGCATTAATGCTTTAATAGTAGGATTAACATATAATAATGTATTTATGATTGTTAGAAACCCACAGTGTGGATTTGATGAAAAAACAACCAATATAGATGGTATATTTACTGTTGCTCTACACATATATCACTGTCTATTTTTCCAATTGAAAACTATAGATTATTATCATCACGGTTTATCTGTTTTCATCCCGATATTATTAGTTCCTAATATTAATTACAGATTTAATAGTTTATACTATTTTACTTTATCCGGATTACCCGGCGGTTTGGATTATTTTGCATTAACTATGGTAAAATATAACTATATTGATAAACTATTAGAAAAAAAATTTTCATCAATAATAAATGCATATGTAAGAATGCCTTTAGGGACAATAGCAGCATTTTATACATATACAGCAGCTGTAAACGAGAATAATATTATTATATTTATTAGTTTAAATGCAATGGGTTTTTTGGTTTATTATAATGTTTCATATTTTGGTAAGTTAGCAATAGAAAATCACGGTGAAAATAAACGTCAATTACTAAACTAATTCTATATTTTTATTCATTTTTTGTTTATTTACCTTTTTTGATATACAAATAATACAACAGAGTCCATTGCATGTTTTTATTAGTTCTTTTATACCATATCCTACACATACAAATAAACCAAACAAAATAAGTGATGATAAAATAATCAATAAATAAACTAGTAAAATATATGCTATAACAATAAATACTTGTTTTTCCATTATATTATTTAGAAACACGTATTTTAATATTATTTAAAATATGTTTTATCCGCGCAAAGAATATATTTTTCTATAGTATAATGGAAAATAAAAACGTTTTAAAAACAGCATTGGGTGTAGGCGTTTTAGGGACAGCAGCAGTAGCTTTAGGATATTATTATTTCAATGAAGAAAAATCACAAGAATCAGAATCAGAATCAGAATCAGAATTAGAAAACGTGTCTACAGTAGCTGATTCAACTTTATTAGATTCGATTACCGAAGATGTAATAGAAGAAATGAAAGAAAAAAAAACACAAATGAAATCATTTTGGGAACAATCGTATAAAACATTAACCGGTTCTGACAATGAAGAGTCAGCAACAAAGGCTGAATAATTTTATAATTTATACTAAAAAAATAATAATAGTATAAATTAGTATGGAAGATTTATCAGTATCTATATTTATTGACAATAAAACGAAAAAAAGCACACCGATATCGATACCAAAAAGAAAACCGGCAATATGGATTCCAGATAAAAAGGTAAATAGATGTTTTAAATGCAACGGCAATTTCAATATTTTGAAAAGAAAACATCATTGTAGATTATGCGGTAGAATATTTTGTAGTTATTGTACAAAATTTACAAATAAATTAAATGAATTTGTAAACACAACCACACCACCTCAAAATTTTAATTCATATTATTTGTCGTATATAAATCCCATGGAATATTTTGAATCAATAAGATTGTGCCATAATTGTTATAATGATCTCGGTATAATTGATAAATCAGAATTATATATAATATTATTTTCAAATGTGCAGTGCACTATTAATAAATTATTGCAAATGAGAAGTGTATGCAAAGAATGGTGTTCCAGCATTAATTATATATTAACCACATTTCGCAGTATTCAATATAAATTGCCGTCTCAGAAGTATTCTAAATTAGAAAAAACCATTTTATGGAATCACCGTTTTGAATTTTATAAACATTATTATTGGATATCTAAATGTTTAACGGCAAATAATGATAAATCTGAAAACGAAAAAAAAAAATTAATTGAATATTATATTTCATCAAAAAAATTCTATAAATGTAAACATTTATTGTGTAGGTCTGGTTGTCGAAACATATGCTTAAGTCAAAATTTATTAGAATTATGCTTTTATAGTGATATAAAAAATCCATACTTAGAACAATTTATCAAGATTGAATTAAAAGGAAAAAACAAAAATTTTTTACTGTATCTAATGCCGTGGCTAATAGAAATTATAAAAAAAAATATTGAAATTGGATGGGAAATTATAACAGAATGTATACAAGACGATGAATTGGCTTATCTGTTTTATTTTGAAACAAAATTTTATACAAATACATTGTCTACAAACAAAGAATTAAAAGAAATAATTTATAAATTTAATTTACATATTCATGAATCTTTACGAAATGATTTACGAAAAACCGATGAATTCGTAAAATTTATAAGATTATTAATTGAATCAAAACAAGTTGAACAAGAAATATTGGTTTCCGATTGGTTTAGACAAAATAAACAAGTAAAAATGCCCTGGAACCCCAAATTGATTTGCACAAATATTGATATAAAAAACATTAAAATATTAACTTCACAATCGAGACCACACGTTGTACCTTTTATATTAAAAGGTGGGTCTATAATAAATATTCTTGTAAAAAATGAAGATTTACGTAAAGATAAATTAACAATGTATGTATCCAAATGGGTAAGTATTATTTGTCACGATTTAGTAAAAATGAAAACATACAATGTTTTAACATATGATACTGATTATGGATGGATAGAAATGATTCCAAATGTGAAAACGCTTTATGAATTACATTATGTAGATAATTTGTCTTTAACAAATTATTTAATGGATAATAATCCCAATATAAAAGTATCTAACTTAAGAGAAAATTTTATAAATACATGCGCGGGGTCATGTGTATTGTGTTATATATTAGGAGTTGGGGATAGACACCAAGAAAATATATTAATAACAAAACAAGGCGAATTGATTAACGTAGATTTTAGTTATTTATTGGGCGATGACCCAAAACATGTTCAATGCGAAATGAAAATAACCAAAGATATGTTAGATATGTTAGGTGGTATAAACTCAGCAAATTTTGTTAAATTTAAAAGCAAATGTATAAATGTTTATAAAAAAATACGCAAACATTCTAGTTTATGGTTTTTATTATTGAGTTATATGGCTTTTAATGAACCCAATATCGATAAATTTTATGGCAAATACGATAGAATAAAAGAACACGTTATTGAAAGATTGGTGCCTGGCGAATTCGATGATGAAAGTTCAATGCAAATAGTAGAGATAGTAAATAAATCTTCAAATGAAGGATATATATCGAAAGTATCGGATTGGAGTCATCACGTTGCAAATAAAGCCAAAGAATGGGGAGAAATGTTTGATTTTTCAGAGTAATATTATCTAACAATAATATATTATGCCAGTAAATGGATTTTGGGATTTCTTAACACAATTTAATGTGATTGGTTTATCGGTAGCATTTATTATTGGTGAAAATATTAATACTGTAGCAAAAGCTTTTATCGATGATTTATTAATGCCGTTTATAAATCCGGTATTAAATACTATTACGGGAGACGAAGGTTTAAGATATAAATTACCCGGAGGTATCGAATTACATTTAGAAAAAATAGTTAGTAGTTTTATAAAATTTATGTGTTTGTCTGTAGTTATTTATACCCTTATAACATTAGGGATTAAACTAGAAATACCAACCGCACAAGTGAAAATAATGAATTTTGCCGAATTAACAAGAAAACAAGTCAGTGCTACAAAAAAAATATATGGATAATTTATTTATTAAAAAATAATTAAATTATCAAATTATTCATAACCGTCGTCGTCGCCACATAAACAGTGTAATAAACTCATTACAATTGCAAATGCTAAAATAATAGCAAATACGGAGAAAATGAATGCTATTAGGCCAACAAATGCAATTACAATAAACCAATGGGTTAGAAACGGTATACACCAATCCGATTTATAAGTATCTATTTTTACATTTGGTATAACACAAGCATAAATATCGAATATTGCTCGAAAACAAATTATAAGCAATGACGTTTGTAAAAATCTTATTAACCATAATTGTTCAAAGAATTTTTTTTTTAAAAATTTTAAATTCTTAATATAAACATTCTTTTTTTCTACAAAGAATTGTATTGCTGTTCGTATAAATGTACTAGAATGTAATGGATGGTTTAAATTTTTAACACACCATACACGACAACAACAGTCATTGGAATTAAGACAAACACAATAACAAGGGCAACCACATATGGCATACATTCTATATTGTTCTGCTGTTATAGAATCGTCAAAAGGCCATTTGACGCGACAAGCCGGACAGATCATTCTGGTCGTCTCTTCATTTAATTCCAATAATCGTTGTTTTTCTCTTCCAATACATTTCATACACATTGTATATTTGCAATTATTATTTACCGGACAAGATATTAATTTATTTGGAGAACATTCTGATAAACATAATTGACAGGTTGGGGGTTCAATGACTTTAGGATTACCATTCTCGATTGGTTTTATTTTAGTTAGGTTCATAGGATTTATTTCCATTTTTAATTCTAATTAAATTTATAGTGATAAATATCAATTTAATTTAATATAATAATATATATGACATCAAAAATTTATAAGAATTTTGGTGGTGGTGGTAAAAAACTAACACGAAAAAACCAAAAATATTTAATGAAATTATATAGAAAAAACCGAACAAGAAAACATCGTGGTGGTGTTGGAAAACCGGGACCAGCAGGAACAGTATGTTGGAGCTTCATTTATTGGAATGAATTGGATTCTATATGTGATTATGCGATCAGTCAACTTCAAAATAGATATGGGATAGAAGAGTATGATGAGGAAGCAACGAATTTGGAAAATTTAAGAGTACATCATACGAACAAACATGTTAATGAATTAAATATGAATTTAGTAAGACAATTAAAATTATTAACAAAAAAAAATGTAAATAATGGTTATGAATTAACTTTAAAAGATGATCAAAAAGCATTTTTAAATCAATTTTGCACAGATACACCTTGTTGTGTAATTTCTGGTGGAGGTAAAATACATGATGGACGGATTAGACTTTATAAAACAACAGAAGATTTAGATGCGGCGAACGCCAAGGGTTTGGTTCAACATTATCTAGTAAACGTAAGTAAAAGAAACCGTTATACAGGTGAAGAAATAATCGAACCAACTTGGTTGACACACGACGAATATAATACACTTCACTCCGAAATGTTATTAAAATTAAATGAAGAAGAGTCCGATGATAGATTATATGGACGTGGTACAACAATGATGAATACAATAGCTAGTGATGAAGTCAATAAAGATTGGGAATTATACGAAGCGGCGGGGGCATTAGTGTCGGATAAAACAAAACCCCCCACTATGTTTACAGGTAATTTTCATCATTTTAGACCAACAGACAGAGTGGCATTTGATGATCAAACACTACATAGTGATGGTAAAGTATCACCTACAAAACTAGAAGGGGGTGGAAAAGAATTACCAACATTTGAATCTACAAAAACAAAATTAAAACAAATATTGGAAAAAGTAAAACCTGACAATGAATATTATGATTTTTCACAAAAATTAACTGAAGAATTAAATAAAATAAAAGAAAAAAAATTTAATGAATTTGTAAATAAGATATATGAAAATTTTGATAAAATAATGTCTATACCCATTAAACAAAAAGGTGGTGCTGGTGAAGGCGAAGAATTAACAGAGGAGGAAAGAAAGCTTGCCCGTCAAGAGGTATTTGAAACTGAAACTGAAATATGTGTCATATGTTTAGATTCTTTTATTCATGATAAGGATATTGTGTATTGTGGGAAATGTAGGGGAAGGAGTATAATTGAACCTAGGATGGGAACCGTAGTTCATAGAAGATGTATAGCAGATTGGGGAAATCACTGTCCAATATGTCGGAATGAAGGTACGGAAGCAGTATGGTTCAATGAAGTGGACGATTCTAGCGTGATATTTCTTCGGAATCGTTTCCTTAATTTATCGGGTATACAAATTAATGCTATGGCTATGCAACTACCGTTTGACCAAATGACACATGAAGAACAAGCATTAATAATGGACATAAGAGACCGAAGAAGAAGAGAACAAGTGCTAGACGATAGATTGGCGTCAGTGCGTCACCGTATTGTTGAATTGTGGAGTGTTTGTTTGTTTCTTTTTACATGCCGCTCTGCTGGCGGGGTTTTGCTCGGACAGTATGATTATAATTATACAACTTTTTTGTCAATGTTTTATGGTTCCGTAATTGTGGTTGGATTATGGCCAGAAGTTCCGGGTAGTGTAAGTATGACCGATCAATTAACCGAATTTATTGTTAGAATTTTGACTTTTTTAGATGCTGCAGGTAGTTATTTGGGCGGTGGTAAAAAGACAAGAAGAAAAAGATATAAACGTAAAAAGAGAACTAAAAGAAAGATGAGAAAAAAACGCGGTGGAGTAAAAACCGGAGATATGGTAAAAAAAAAGTATAAAATGGATAAGTTAGATGAATATGGAAATCCTACCGGTAAAAAATTTTGGAAGGATTTTAAGGGATTGGTACAAAATATAGATAATGAAGGCAATACAACAATATATTGGTATGCGGATAAATCAACAGATGTATTAACTAAAATTCAAAGCAATAGTTTGAAAGTTATACAACCGAAACCTGTTGCTATAGGAGACATGCATCAGGCAGATATTCCGCCTCTTACGGGTGTATCATATACAGGTGATGAAAAATTTAACCCTTTACCAGCACACGAACTAACTCATGCAATTAAACCAACGGGATATGTTTCGGGAATACCAAAAGGAAAAGACGATGGTTTTGAAGGCACCCGCGAATGGGGTCAAAAAATGTTAGCAAAATTAAAATCATACGATTAATTTATAACCCAATACAGCGGTCCAAATGTAAGCAGTGATGTATTGCGGAATTTCTAAACCCCAACTTTCACCCTTTTTGAAAATAATACATTTTCCATAAATATACCAAAGCACGTGAAAAGACAATAGGATATACAAAAATGCACCTATTAAATATTTATTTTCCACCCAAATCGAAAAAAACAATACTACAACAATCAATACGTGAAATAAACTTAATAATGAACAATTGGGATAAACCATTAATAACGCTATTGTTGAACATACAAATAATCCCGACAGCAACACGTATAGGTCATATTGATTTAATTGTTGTGTATATAAAATATATAAAACGATTGATATTATACTTAAACATAAATATAATGCGACATTGCGTTTATCTTTTGAGACATATTCGGAGCATTCGGATAATTCAAACATATTTATATTATCTATAAAAAAAAATAATATAAATTAATCATATTTGTTCATCATTTTCGAATACTCTAACTTGAGTTTTTTCATTAAATTTTACTCGTTTTTCTCGTTTATCTTTTATAAACAACATATACCCCAATGAAATAATAGTTATTGCTAAAAAGATACATATATAATAAATGATATCATTCGCTTCCATTAATATTATAAACATTAAAGAAATTATTAACAGACGCAAAATATATATGAAAGCTATTTAAGCAAATAATGATTTACTTACATAATGGAATATAAAAATTGTAGCGTGGCATATTGGGGGGAACCTGATATAGAGCTGAAGTTTTGTGAAAATAAATATGAAACACCGTATATAGCAGAATATTATAATTCAATGACAGCTATTTCTTACATGATTGTAGGATTTATTTTAATTTTTAATAAAAGAAGAGAAGCTGGTATATGGACAATATTTTTAGGTATTGGAACTTTCGTGATGCATACCACTTTGCGTTATTATGGTAAATGGATGGATGAGGTAAGTATGTTGATGTTGGAAATGGTTGCGATAAAACGTGTTATGATACAATATGATGTATACATTGATTATTTGTCATTTTTTGTATTTATATTGTATTTTTTTATAAACAATTCACATTTTTTTATCGTGATGTTTTTTGGCTTATTGTTATTCATAGGACATAAAACATATTATAAGTTGAAGGAATCTGGTATATTATGTTATACTTTTTTAATGACAGTATCTATATTATTTTGGATAATAGATCAATTATTTTGTGATTATTCGAGCAATTATAATTTCCACGCTTTGTGGCATGTAGGAACTGCTTTAGCGATATTATTTGGAATGTTAGCAATATAATATAACTATAATATATATGTGGCAAATATTAACTGGGTTTGCAGCTGGTATATATGTAGGAACTTTTTATGATTGTAAACCAACAATATTATTGGTTGAGCAAATGGTAAAAGATAAATTTCCAAAAGAAAGATTGGAAAATGCGTTAGAAAAAGCACAAGAAAAGAAAAAAAATGACGATAAACCTCCTAGAACGTGGTTTTAATCGACTTATTTAGAACATTTTATTGTTATATAAATTTATCTAAAGTATATTTATATGTCAAGAAAAGTAAATACTGTAAATAGAGGTAGAGCAAGTCATTATGTAAATGGTGCTCAACCATTAAAAGTTGGATTTAGTCGTGATTTGTCTAGATTAAAATTTAATAAAACCTATGTTTGTAAACAACAAGAAGTAAACAGATTGAAGGGTGAATTAGCCGCGGAAAAAGCAAAAGCTGAGGATAATACTGAATTAACAAATGAAAGAAGTGAAGATTATACTGGTGATTTTACAGAAACAACTAGTGCTGCCCCAACAGCGCAAAAAGGGAGTCGGGATTCATTGGCGAAACAATTAGCAAATAAAACACAAGAATTAGCCGACAAAGCACAAGAATTGACAAATGAGCAGAATGCGGGTCTGCCTGGTTCACTAGCAAAACAATTAGCAAATAAAACACAAGAATTAGCCGACAAAGCACAAGAATTGACAAATGAGCAGAATGCGGGTCTGCCTGGTTCACTAGCAAAACAATTAGCAGATGCTAATGCTCTAATAGATACATTGATGGCAATTCCTAGAAGTGTCAATTCAGGAAATCGTTTACTAACTACAAGACAACCATATACTATACCTCTTATTGCAAATAAAAAAATCCAATTTATTTCAGGGGAACAAGCACGAGGGACGTATGATAATGATAAAATATATACTTCAATTTGGCACAATACAGGAGATGAACCACAAACCAATCAAATAATTACCATGATGAATTTAAATAATGCAACACAAAGAGCAGTTTTTTTTAATTTTGATCAAACGACTGGTCAAATAACTAATTTACGTTGTAGATTTTTGATAGATCAAACTCCTATTGCAGATCCAACTACCGATCAGTTAACTGAAAGAAAAACTGCTTTGGAAAATGGGGATGCAACTGGTAAGTATGCAAATACAATAGATGAGCCAACCAATAATGCGTGGGGATTAAAAAATGTTGAATATAAATATGTTGATTAAATAATTAAATTTAATTTTATTAAAGATATACTTATAAATATTATTTATAAATATGTCTGATAAAATACAAATAAAAAATCAGGAAGGTATACAATTTTTAGAAGAGTTAGAAAATAATAGTATAGATTTAATTTTAACTGATCCCCCATATATTATTTCAAAAGATAGTGGTATGAATGAATTTGAGAAGAAATTGAAATCTATACAAGAAAGTGGAGAGAATTTGAAGACATTAACAGATTGGGAAGAATATAAAAAAAGAAATAAATTAAAAGACGATAAAGGTCGAGATAATTATTTAAAATATGGAAATGTTAGCGGTAAGAAATTTGCTTATAAAAGCGATTTTGGTGAATGGGATAAAACGTTTACAGTAGAAAAATTAGAAGAGTTTATAAGCTTGTATTATAAAAAATTGAGACGCGGTGGAACATTAATCGTATTTTTTGATATTTGGAAAATAACAATATTAAAAAAATTAATGGAAAAATATAAATTTAAACAGATTCGATTTGTAGAATGGATTAAAACAAATCCTGTTCCATTGAATCAGCGTGTAAATTATTTATCTAATTGTCGAGAAGTTGCTTTATTGTGTGTAAAACATGGTAAACCAACATTTAATTCAAAATATGACAAAGGTATATATAATTATCCAATACCCAACGGTAAGACGAGGAATCATCCTACTCAAAAAAATCTAAAGTTGTTTGAGGAATTGATAAAAAAACATTCTAATGAGAATGATGTAGTTGTTGATACTTTTTTAGGCGGAGGAACAACGGCATTGGCGGCTAAAAATACAAATAGAAAATTTATAGGATGTGAAATTGATAAAAAATTTTATAATTTAGCAAATAATTTATTCGATTAATTTATACTTCGGCTTGATTTTCATTTAAGTTGGAAAAAGCAAATGCTGTATTTGAATCAAATGCTTGAGCGTGTTGTCTTGTTAAAACTGGCGGCGCGAGAAGTGTTGGCACATTGTTCGACATACTTTCGTCATCAGATTCGAAAACGGTAGGCGTATTGTGCATAGGACAAGACGATGTTCTTTCTAGGTAAGTAAATGGTGCTGAATCTAGACCCAATGATATTTCACGTTGACATCTCATTACAGAGCGAAATCCGGATTCAATCGCTTCTTCATTGCTATTGTGAACAGTAATACATCTATCGGAATTAAAGCCGTAATTTGTTCCAATCTGTTCAGCATCCATATTGGCTGCCATAAGTATAGCTGTTCCGTGGTTGCGCCGATATTCTTTCATAATGTCTCTACATTCAATAATCGAACTGTTGGAAACGTTGTCTTGACCATCCGTAATTGCGATAACAATTCGAACAATCAATGGGTCTAGTCGTCGTAAGGAGATAGGTAATGATTTTTTATAATCATCTGCTGCTTTTTCTAATTTTTCTACTTCTTCTAGTAGCGTATCATTAAATCGTGTGCTACCACGGGGATACAACATTTTATTTAATTGTGATATATCCAACATATCATCCTCTGTTGGGTCTACCATTTCCATTGGATAATTTACTTCGTTATCGAAGGTAGTTAAGGATATCCGTGTTCTTACACCGGAATTTTCTGCTTGTTCCTGTGTTTCCATTAACATACGATGTGTCATTTCAATATGTTTTCCTCGAAAACTATCCATAGAAGCAGAACGGTCTACGATGATTGTTTTAAAAACTGCGTGTGGTTGTGATGCGGTTGACATATTTGATATATTAGCGGGATTGATAATGGTATCAAAAAAAGGTTTATTAATTTCAATTTAATTGGCTTGTTTTGTTATAATTTATTTTCCAAACAATCCTGGAATATCATACTTGTTTTCTGATATGTCGTATGTATATTTGGCTATAATACCGGGATTTGTTTTATTGTTCATTATATCTGAAGGATTATAAACATTATTATTTTTGTCTATATAATAAATAATACCTCTTATTTCTTGCGCCCATACTTTTTTTGTCTTGTGTATATCGAGACTTTTCTTATTTGTTATTTCGCCGTGTGGTATACCTTTAATATGCGTTCCACAATATACATTATCATCTTTTCTTCTTCTTGTGCATTGGTCGCCGTTAGCCCTCAAAGCGTTGCATCTATCATTAAGAGGAACAATATTTTTAATTCGTTTGCGTTTAGCAAAATCTGATTTTTCAAATTGAATTATATTATAAGCATAAATATATTGAATTAACTCTTCTGGCGATTTTTTATCAACAATACGAGCTTTTACATTATCTTTAAACTCTTGGAAAAATAATTCTACTTTTTGATTGATTCGTTTATCCATTTGAATTAATTAATATAATTATTTTTAATATCAATTTAATTTATTATATTGATATTAATTTAAATAAAGAGCACTTGATCCTGGTAAAAATAATATTAAAACTATTACAGCATTAAACCAACATTGGTAAGATAGTAAAACAGAACTAGCTACAGTAGGATAAAAATATGGTATAACTAAAAAGAAAAAATTAATAAATAACCAAATACCAATTACATATAATTTATTCATATATATAATTGTATTATTTTATTAAATATTTTTTGTACAAAGGATCCCAATTTGTTTTTAAAGTTTTTGTATCAATTTCGTGCGTTGAAAGAACTATTTGTTGATTAAAATCTTTTACTACATATTCTGTATTAATATTGAAATAACCAGAAAGATTTTTATATTTAATATTTCCTAAAACGAGACTATTGTATTGATTTGTCCAATCAAAAAGTTTTATATTTTTTAATTTTTTGCTTGATTTTTTATCAATATTATTTAGATTATCTATAAATTTATAAAATAAATCGTTTTTTTGATATAACATTACATAATGTTTATCTAAAAATAATGCAAATCTAATTAACCCTCCTTGTTTATATTTTCCATTATCGTCTGTTATTTTTTTATTTAAAATCAACCTTTTTTTATAATTGGATGTCCAACCACCCCAAGCGATAGATTTAATATATGAACTAAAATAATAATATGGACCAAAGGTGCGATATTGACTAGCCCTTAAACCCAAAGAAGCTATATAATTAATTAATTCGATTGTATCTCCGTAGTATGCTATTATTGGTATATCTAATTTGCGTTTATTTTTTTTTAAATATATTAATGATGGATTTTTATAAAAAAGCTGATAACACTTTTTATGTATGGGGAAATTTAACACTTGGTTATGATTGCAAATTTCATCGATTAAACACCACCATAATTTATCATTTTTAAATTTATTTGAAACAGTTAATGTTGTGTTATCCTTATAAAAAAAATAGAATATATCATTTGATATTATATACCCCATTGATTCTATTTTATAATTTAACAATTTTTGTGCGAGTTTATCTGCTATATTTTTTGGATTATCTTTTTGTTTTATTTTTTTAAATGGAAAAGAAATAATGTCGGGTTTATCAAATTTATATAAAAGGTATTGTAAAAAAGGTTTGTGCTGTTCTTGATTGTTTATCCTGTATATGCATATATTTATGGATGATTCATTAGTTATATTTATATTTTTAAAATTGGTTTTTAATTTTATTGGATAATGTATTTTACCACCCCCGTGTTTATATGTATTTAATTTGGGATTAATAAATATATTATTATTCATTTATAATATATTTATATTATTGTTTTTTTATCTTTCTTTTAATTGTTTCTTTAACATTATCTTTTCTAGAATTTAAAATAAATTCTGACAATGTTTGAATAGTGTTGGGGTCATTATTAAAGTATGTCGTCAATGAGGTAAGTAAATGTTTTTTACTAAGCGGTGCTTTTGTTTTTGTCGTAGTATAAATTAATTTGCCATCATTTGTATCAAAACATGCGATTTCATTGGATTTCATGACATTGACAATTTCGTCTGTTTTACTTTTTTTTTCTTTTCGTTTAATTCTGAGTTGTTTTTGTAATGATTTTATATCATTATCTAAAGTTAACCACGATACAATATTATCTTTTAACTCTTGATTAGCCATTAATATACATTAAACAGAGTTTTTTAAGTAAATTTTAAATACTTAATTAAATAGTGATTATTGTATTTTGATAGTTATTGAAAGTAATGTTAATACTTTTTTTAAATAATGTTTTACCAACATCATTTATTTGAGAATTAATCAACAATAAAAGTTCTTTTTTTCGCAAAGTAGAATATTTTTTAATTTTGTGGGTTTTACAATATAATTTAAGTTGTTTTACAGTCATTTTTGATATGGAATTTTCGGTTGTTTTATTATCAGTTTTATTTTTTTCTTTTTCTTTTTGTTTTTCTTTTTCTTTTTGTTTCTTTTTTCGATTATCCATAATTTTTGTATGAGCAGGGCAATATTTATTTAATGACTTTTTATTACAAATGCTATTTTTTTTCTTACCACTTTTAAAAACATAACAACATTTTTTAGTAAATAAACAATATTTTAATGGCCAATTAACACCATTTATTTTCTGAAATCCATTGCGTGGTGGTAATACATTGTTTGTAATATGCCTACAATATGGACACTTAATTTGATTAGTATATAATTTTGTAATTTCTAAACCATTGTATAACAATTTTTGTTTTTTAATTTCTTCATAAATATGTTTATAATTAAATGTATGCTTGCAGTCTAATTTAATGAAATCACGTTCCAATGTTTCATTTGATATCAAACATATATTATCATTATCTTGATTTTCTTCATTTTCCATTAATTTTAGCAATGTTAAATTAAAATCATCAATATTTATATAATCATCTTTTTTATTTGAATCGGTCATTGTAATAATAATAAAATATATCTTTATATCATTATGGGTAAAGAAATATGGTCTGTCCCGTGTTGGTTATTTTTTCATGGATTTGCCGCACGAATAAATAAAGAATTTTATGATAATAATTATTTAAAAATATGGATTAGCGTATATCAAAATATATGTTTAAATTTACCGTGCCCAATGTGTCGAAAACACGCGGTGGATTATATATCAAAAAGCAAAGAACAAGAGATAAATACAAAAGAAAAGTTAATAATATATTTGTTTAATTTTCATAATTATGTAAATCTCCGCATAAATAAACCGCAGTATAAAATTGATGATTTAGAAATATATAAAAGATTAAAAATGAAAAAATGTTATTATTTATTACATAGTGCTTTTAATTTACCATATAGTTCTAGAAGCTTATTTAATGGTTGGCAAAGAAAAGTAGGCATCAATAATACAACAGATTTTTTGAGAAAAATATGGAATAATTTAGAATAAATATAATAATTTATAAATTAAGTTATTATATTTTTTTGTATGTGCATTTGAATTGTTGTTTTCCGAGTTTACATTTTTTCATGTCATCTTCTTTGCCAAAATAAACTAATGTTGGGTCAATAAAATTATATACCAACATCCAAATACCAAATCCTGCCGCACCACCTATAATCATACCTACACCAAAATCTTTCCATGTTTCACAATTACCTCTTTTTGTTGTTCTCCAGAAAAAATCCATACCCATTAAAAGTGATAATACAACAATAAATGCTATACCTTGTGGTATAGGATTGTTAGCAACACCCAATATAATATATACTAATGTGTATGCGTGAAAAACACCGTGCGTAGAAGGTGCTGCAAATTCTGGATAAAATTTATCTTCAAAAATACTACACAAGTCATTCATACGCTGTGTTTCTATACCAATACTAGGTACGTGTCTTAAATATTTTCTCAATGAAAATTTCATCATACCTGTAGCTCTTAAAGACATTGCTAAACATTGTGTGATAATCAAGCCAAACACCCATGGAAAAAATCTCCAATTTGAATTAAAAGCAGACTCTAGTAAGAAAAAAAAAGATATGAAAAATGGAGAAGCTGCTGATAACCAAGTTAATATATTAGGAAGAGTAATTTGCATTGCCATTATATATATAATTATATAAATATTATTTCGAATACTTCTGAAATATGTTTTACGGGAAAAAACTTGATATTTTTGATAGTTTTTTGATGATTTTTTTTTTTGATAAATTTTTGCAAATCTTTTTCATTTTTTTCCGGATATATAAAACTTGTTATACCAGCTCTTATTCCTCCTAAAATTTTTAGTTCTAAACCACCTATTGCAGTAATATCCCCTTGTAATGTTATCTCTCCTGTCATACCAATATGATTATTTATTTTTTTTTTATTAATTAAACTGAAAATTGCAGTTGTTATAGCTGCACCGGCGGAAGGTCCATCTTTAGGTGTAGCCCCTTCTGGGCAATGGATGTGTACACCCTGTATTTTTGTTTCTTTAAAGTTTTTAAGTAATTTTTTTTGTGCTTCTTTTCCAGAAAGACTCCAAGCTAATGTTTTTGCAACATTCATACTTTCTTTCATTACATCACCTTGCATACCCGTTAATTTTAAATCTAAGAATGTTGGTGTGGGAAAAAATGAACACTCGATAGGTATAATACCACCCATTCCTAAAGCGTTTGCCCATAACCCATTCATAACACCTATTTTGGGTTGTTCATGTATTTTTTTGTAAATTACTTCTGTTCTTTCTTTTAAATAATTAAACTTAATATTTTCTTCTGTTAAAACTACGGGTAATTCAAATGTGTTTGAATGGATTAGCTGTAAATTTATTTCACTATAGATTTCAAATAATATTTGTTTAAGTTTTCTAACCCCTGATTCATAAGTATATGTATTAATAATAAAGTTTATAATATTATCGTCTATTTGAACGGTATCTTTAATGTTTAATTTTTCAATAATTTCTGGTAATATAAATTTGTGAACAATTTCTAATTTATCTATAATAGATAAATGATTAAATTTAATTCTATGTATCCTATCGAGCAATATTTTATCTATCAATGATGCATCATTGTATGAAAAAACAAATAATACTTTACTTAAATTAATTTCTATACCACTAAAATATTTATCTTCAAATGATTCATTTTGCGTTGTGTCTACTAGATGTGTTAAAATCCCAATAATTTCTTTTCCTTGTTCTGTTTTACTTACTTTATCCAATTCATCTATGAATATGATAGGATTTAAACATTTTTTTTCAATTATGATATCAACTATTCTACCCCAAGTAGAACCCACATAGGTATAATTATGCCCAGATAAAGTACTACCATTACTAGAACCACCCAACGCAATAAATGCGAATGGTCTACCTGTGCCATTTTCGTCTTCTAAACAATGTGCTAATCCTTTTCTTGCCAAAGATGTTTTACCTATACCAGGAGGTCCTTCAAATCCAAAACAATAACCATCATGTTGACCAGTTATCCACTGCCCAATAATTCTTTGTATCTGCCTTTTTGCTTCTTTATGACCATAAACCGAGTCATCGAGAACCCTATTTATTTTTTCTATATTTGTTTTTAATTTTGTATTTGTTTGTTGTATTTGTGAAATTTTATTTTTAATATTATTAATATTAATTATTTTACATTGCTGTGAAAACATATTGAATAATTCTTGAATAAAGGCATTGTTTGTATTTTTGAAAATTTCTTTTATTTTATCAATAATATATTTTTTTTTTCTTCCCGAATGAGTAATTTTTTTAATTTTGTATTTTTTTAATAATATATTAATGGTTAAAACATGCGATATTAATGTATCTTTTTTTTGCGATGTTAAATAGGACAATATATTTATTTTGTTTGTGTCAAAATGTTTTTTTAAAACATTTTTGCTAATATCATTTGTATAATGTAGTATTTCGTGATTTGTATATTTATCTTTAATGGTATAATCATTATTTTTTATTAAATGCAATAAATCAATAAAAGTGGTGTTGTTATTTTTTATAAATTGTAATATTGGTTCGTTTTTAAAAATCCCAAATGGTATTTTTAATAAACCTTCCAAGTATGACCGGGCTTTAGAACCAGAATCTTCAGATTTTGCCTTAACTTCTTTCAATTTGGTCATGGCTTTTTCTTTAACGGAATCAGACGCTTTTAATAAACAAATTTGTTGTTCTATTGGTATTTTATTTGTATCAAAATTGGAGAGATTATTTGTATATTTAATAGTCGTTTTCATGGCTACTCTAAAATATTTTTTTATATTCCATGGTAAACTATCAAATAATAATGTTTGTTCAAATGTATCTATAGTTCCATTATTTTCACAGGACAAAAGGTCATACAATAAATATGCTAGATATTGAAATTCAGGTTCATTTTGTTTTGTAAGCAATTGTATTAATATTTTACGCTGGTTATACAATTCGTTTGCAACGAATTCTTTTACTACCTGTGAAATTGTTTTTTGTTTAATTAATTTAATTTGACTGAGACAACCAATATATTTTTGTTGTATTTCATCACAACTATAAACCAACAATTCTTTTAATGTTAAACTATCTATAAATGTTAAAAAACTATTCATGTTAAAATCAAGAACTTTTGGTATATTATTTTTAATTTTATCAATTTTTTTGTTTACAAATACTGAATCCAAACAACCGATTATTGTTTCATCTAAAATTCCAGAAACAATCAACGTTTTTTTCTGTTCTTTATTTTGAAAAGCAATTTTAATCCCATATATTTTTGTTAAAAAATTATTACTTGTTCTAGCTAAATCAAAACACTCCAAAGTAGTAGCTTTATCGACAATCATGAAATCTTCCACAATTCTATTTTTATGTAAATTTTTTTTAGAAATATTATCATTCGATTTTTTCCAATCAAGCACTTTGTAATTAATAGGATGAAATTTATCCAATATTATATTGAAAATAGGTATTAAAGTGTTATCACTACGAATGTCATTTTTTATATACGCACTACCAAAACTTATTTCCAATAAGTCGTGTATATTTTTTGTTCCAAATAATCTAAATAGATTGGAAATTTCACCCGCTATCTCTTGTATACTATTCAAAATAGAATCATTAATATTTTTTGTAGACAACATTTTATTTTTAATTAGTAATAAATCTGAAAAAATCTTTTCCGATGTTGTTAAACAAATATGTAATTCATTTGAATTAACTATATCCATCGATTTATATTTATTACTATAAATAATAGTATTTTCTATCATAGTTTTGTATTTTTCAACTTGATTAAGTGCATTTTTAATTTTAATTTCCATTTTTTTTAAATTAAATTTTTTTTTTGAAATTTTTACATTTTTTTCGGGTTTCATTTGGATAATATATATATATATTTAATTTTGATAAGAAAAATGCGGTTTTGCTAAATTAAACAATATATTATATTGATTTAAATGATTTTGTTTAAAATATATAAATGGGTATACCTAGTTATTTTTCGTATATTGTAAAAAATCATAGAAATATAATAAAAAAAATAAATAAATTATACAAAAACATTGATAATTTATATTTGGACAGCAATTCAATTATTTATGATTGTTTGCGAGATGTACAAGATAAATATAATGATGATGATGACACCTTTGAATCGATATTAATGGAATCTGTTTGCATTAAAATTGATAGTTATATAAATAAAATAAATCCAAAAAGGAAAGTTATTATTGCCTTCGATGGTGTAGCCCCTATAGCAAAATTAGAACAACAAAGGAGTAGGAGATTTAAATCTATGTTTGAATCAGAAATAAATAAAAAATGCGGAATAACAAATTCGTCTTTAAAATGGAATAAAACAGCTATAACACCAGGAACAAAATTTATGACAAATTTAAATTTATATGTAAATCAATGGTATTTGAATAAATCAAATGACACATTAGATATAATTATTTCAGGTTCAAATAAAGAAGGCGAAGGTGAGCATAAATTATTTCAATATATTAGAGACAATATGGATGCACATTCGAGCGAAACAACGATGATTTATGGATTAGATGCTGATTTAATAATGCTTTGTTTGAATCATTTACACGTTTCGAAAAATATTTATTTATATAGAGAAACACCCGAATTTATAAAATATATTGATAGTAGTTTAGACCCGAATAAAGATTATTTTTTAGATATACCATTACTATCACAATTTATAATTAAAGAAATGAATAATAATAGGAATGTAAACAACACATATTGTATGTATGATTATATTTTTCTTTGTTTTTTTTTAGGAAATGATTTTTTACCACATTTTCCAGCATTAAATATAAGAACAAATGGAATTAAATATATATTGAATGCCTATTTAAATACAGTAGGCAAGACAAATCAAAATATTACAAATGGTAAAAAAATACATTGGGGCATTTTAAAAAAAATGATAAGTTATTTATCCGATAAAGAAGAATGTTATTTAAAAGATGAATATAAAATAAGAAAAAAAATGGAAAAAAGAGACTTCAAATCCACGACACCATTAGAAAAACAACAAAGATATTTAAATATTCCTATAAAAAATAGGGAAATAGAATATCTAATTGACCCAGATAGTTATGATTGGCAAAATAGATATTATAAATATCTATTTAAGATGGATATTACAAATGATTTGAAAAAAGAAATTTGTGTAAATTATATGGAAGGCTTGGAATGGACATTAAAATATTATTCATCAGGATGTATAGATTGGAGATGGATGTATAATTATAATTATCCACCACTATTGGAAGATTTGATTAGATTTATGCCTAGTTGGGATACAGTAATGGTTGAACCAAAAGATCCAAATCCAATATGTAGCAATGTCCAATTGGCATATGTGTTGCCGGTAGAATATCATTCATTAATCAATAAAAGATTTGTTGAGAAAATTAAATCGATGGACTGTTTTAATAATTTACACTATGATTTCCAATGGTCTTTTTGTAAATATTTTTGGGAATCTCATGTGAATTTACCTGAAATAGATATTGAAAAATTAGTGGAAAAATCCAATAATTAGTAATAAATTAATTAAATAAAAATAAAAATAAATATAAATCTATTGTTATTTAATTATATAAAATGGGTGGTGAAACTGTAATATTGAAAACTAGAAATGAATTAAAGGAATATGTTAAAAGAAAAAATATTGTTATTGTGAAAGTATCCGCAACTTGGTGTGGTCCTTGTAAAAAAATAGGTCCACAAATAAATCAATTATTTGATCAAATGAACAATAATGTTTCATTGGTTTTAGTAGATGCAGATGAGGGAAGTGATATATGTAGTTATTTGAGAGTCAAAACAGTTCCGTATTTAATAAATTATATCAATGGAAGTCCTCAAGATATTTTAACTTCATCAAAAAGTGAAGATGTTTTAAATTTTTTCAATTCAACACACGTTAGAACTATAGAAGAATTTAAAAATAATTTGTCTACAAATCAATTTTCATAATATATTTGTAATATAAGCATTTAATTATATTTTTTTTCTTGTTTTATTTTTTTTAATTTTAACCCATTTATATTTTGTTTTATTTTTACCACCACGAAATACTTTACTTAAAAAATTTCTAGGTTTAGGTTTAAATGGTGCAAAGGTAATTGTTTTATCATGGTCATAAGAAGAAAACTTACCTTTAATTTTATTGTATTTTTTAACAAGGGTCTTTAATTTTTTTTCAGTAAAATAAGTATTTCTTGTTTTATCCAAATATTCTTGTGTAATACGTTCTTCGTTGTTTTTCATTTTGGTTATTTTATCAATATATAACCCAGTCTCTTCCGGGTCATTAAAAATCCGGAAAGTTGATATTGTATCTTGTTTTTCAATAGTTATGAGAAAAATCCCTGTTAATACTGTATACCAACCTTCAAATCCATATTTAAAAATATAATTGTAAATAATTTTTGCTGTATTAATATTGTCTATATTTTTCCAAATTAATGGTTTTCTTATAAAATAAATAATAAAACTTTCCAACTCTTTAACAATGTCATCATCGCTTTTGTCCAGTAAAATTTTAAAAAAAGTGGGTCTTTCTTTTATGAATATTTGAATAATAGGAGCATAAAAAGATAAATCATAATAATAAGAATTTGCATCCCCAATATTTGTTAAAGATATCCATTTATTTTTATAATAAAACAATAAAACTAGAAAAAAGGTTTCAATTTCATTATAATTAGTTAATTTTAAAAATATAGGAATTATAAACATATCTCCCTGTTGATACCCTTTTTTGTCTTTAAAATAATCGATATACCATAACGCTTTTAATATATTTTTTATTTTTTCTATGTTTTCTTGTGAACTATTGAAATTGTATTTGCTCCATCCAGTTCTAGTCATATCTCTTTCTATAATACTATATCCATTATCGAATTTCGGATCAATATCTAATCCTCTAATTATTGCATTTCTATTTTTTTTAATAAATAATTGTTTCCATTTTTTTATCAATTCACGATATTTTGAATCGATATATTCAAAATCTTTTTTATTTATGTCTACACTATCTCTAAAAAATTGACTTCTTTCACTAGATAACGCATTTAGATCTATTCGTGGTTTATCTATTTCTAATATAAATTTTTCAGGTATATTTTCAGGTAGTTTATTCATAATATAATATGTAAAGAATAAATAATATTAATATATTCTTAAATTAATGGATATGGATTTAAATTTGGATAATTATGAATTAGAAGATTTATTAAATTTATTTAAATTAGATTATGATTTTGATATAGAACAATTAAAACAAGCAAAAAAGATAGCTTTGAAAACCCACCCGGATAAATCGAATTTGCCAAATGAATACTTTATATTTTTTTCAAAAGCATATAATATAATTTATAAAATTTATAATTTTAGACATAAAAGATTAAAAAAGGTAGAAAATGTAGATTATAAAACGGAAGATATGTCAGAATCGGAACAAATATCATTATTAGAAAAATTAAAAAAATTTAAAACAGTAAAAGATTTTAATAAATGGTTCAATCATGTATTTGAAAAAGTTAAGATAAATGATAATACTGGTTATGGAGATTGGTTTAAATCTAACGATGGTGTAAATAATGATAAGATCACGAATATGAGTCAAATGAATGATGCATTTGAGAAGAAAAAAAAAGCAAGTAAAGCTTTAATAAAACACGAAGGTATAAAAGAAATGAATGATAATGCTGGATATGATTTGACAAACAATGTGAAATCGTATGGAACCAATGTATTTAGTAAACTTAAATATGAGGATTTAAAAAAAGCGCATACAGAAACTGTTGTGCCAGTTACAATGGATGATTTTTATAATAGAAAACGATTTGATAATTTAGATACTTTAAAAAAATATCGAAATGCTAATACAGATGAACCACTTTCTTTATCACAATCAAAACAATATTTAAATACATTAAAAAAACAGGAAGATGTTGTTAATACTAATAGAGCATATAATTTATTAAAAAGAGACGAAGAAATAGAAAATAGTAATAAAAAATTTTGGAGTCATTTAAAACAACTAAAAAATTAGAAAAAAATAATTATATAATATATACAATGAAATTATTAAGATATGTTTCAGTGTTTATAATTATCACAGCAATAGGTGTATTATACGATAGATATAAGAAAAAATGGGGAATTCTTAATATTGAACAACAAAACCAAGAAAACATTCAAAAATATTTATTAAATGAGAAATCAATTATAAACGGAAAGCCAATTTTATGGATTCACAATAAATATGAAGTTAATAGTAGAAACTGGGATAGTTTTATGTCTAGAAACAATAAAAATTTAAATCAACCATACAGAAGATTGTGTGTTGATACAATTATTAAACATTGTTCAAATGATTTTAATATTTGTTTGATTGATGACAATTCGTTTAGTAAATTAATGTCAGATTGGAGTATATCAATCGATGATATAGCAGAACCCATAAAGACTAGATTTAGACGCCTTGCATTGTTTAAATTATTATACAATTATGGCGGAATGTTGATTCCATCGTGTTCATTGGTGTTAAAAAGTTTAAAACCTTGTTATGATAAATTATTATCAAAAAAAGATTGTTTCGTAGGAGAATTGATAGATAAATCAAATGTATCCAACACATTAAAATTTTTTCCAAATCCATCATTTATAGGTTGTTTAAAATCTAGTAATTCAATGAGACAAATAATTTCGTTTGCGGAAAAGAATAATGATAATTCAGATGTAGATAAATTTGATGGAACATTGAATAAATATATTTTCGAAATGTGTGAAAACAACAAAATTTCATTGTTGGATGGGAAATTTATTGGAACAAAATATAACGATAAACCATTAACCATTGAAGCACTTATGTCGAGTTCATTCATTAAATTACACAACAATGTTAATTGTATTGTATTGCCAGAAAAAGATATGATGAATAGATCGAAATATCAATGGTTTTTGAGATTAAGTAGAAACCAATTGTTAGAAGCAGATACATTAATATCAAAGTATTTTATTGTTTCTTTGGGTAAATAAAATAATTTATATTATACGTGGATTTATCGTATTTTATTTTGGAAGTGAATGGTAAATAGTTGATTTTACAGAGTTGTCTAATTACTGTAATAAAATTTTTGTAATTGTTTTCTCTATTTAAATAAAATAATTTTGATTTATAATAATATTGTTCTAATGATTTAAAAAATGGAATTATTTTTTTTTCAAATTTATACTTTCTAAATGTAATATCGGTAATCTTATAACAATTGTTTTTAAATTCACAATATAAATTTAAAAAATCAATTAATAAAGTTTTAGGTATTTTTGTTTTGAATATTTGTTTCATATATTAAATAGTTATATAATAAAATAATTATTTAATTTTTGATAATTCGTTGGTTAATAAAACAAGCTCTACAGGATTTTCGTGAACGTTATGAAAAATTGTTATGAATTTACATATTATTTTTATAATTTTATATTTAAAACATTCATCGATTTTATTAGAAATTTTTATATAAGAAAAATAACAATCTAAAATATCCATTACAGAATAACCTTTATCATATATTTCAAAAATTGTTTTAACCGCATCTTTAACATTTTTTTTTTCAAACCATAAATAAGTATATTTTTCAAATTCACAAAATGAAATATTAGAACACAACGTTCGACTTTCTTTAATTGTTATTTTTTTATTTAGAATTTTTAGTTTTTCTAAGTAATTAATTATTTGCCTTAGAGAATTATTAGAAATATTTATTATAAAATCAATAGATTCGTTATCGATGTCTATTTGTTCTTTTATGACAATTTTTTTACTTATTTTATATAATGTTTGTTTATCAAATGGTTTTAATTTAATAATTATACTCCTGGATTGAATACTATCTATTACTTTTTGTGTATTTAAACACGAAGATATAAAATGAACATTATGACTATATTTATCTATGCAATTTCGAAATACTTGTTGACTTTGTTCATTTATAATATCTATATCATCCAATATAATAATTTTTTTTTTATTTAATATCAATGATTTTGTTTGACAAAATGTTTTTAATTCATTGCGATAATATTGTATTCCTTGTTCTTTTAGATTGTTGATAGATAATATATTGTCTTTAATGCTATCTTTGTTAACATTTTTATAATATTCATTGATTATCGCTGATAATAATGAAGATTTACCAGAACCGTGGTCGCCTATAACCAAAATATTTAAATTATTCATTTTAATTAATGTTTTTAATAAATCAATATATAGTTTTTCTATTATAAATTCTTTAAAAAATATTGGTTGGTATTTTTTTAAAAAAGATATTTGCATAATATATATATTCGTTAATAACTATTTAAGTTTTTCTTTATATATATTCATAATGGGTTATTATGAAACGCTAGGTATAAATAAAAATGCTTCTCCAGATGAAATAAAAAAAGCTTATAGAAAATTATCACTAAGATATCATCCAGATAAACCTACAGGCGACGAATCAAAATTTAAAGAAATAAATGAGGCGTATAGCACACTAGGTGATGTTGAAAAAAAAAGAATATATGATTCCGGTGGAAATAATTTACATAGAACATTTTCTTCACCCAATGGTGGATTTGATGATCTTTTTAATATGTTTTTCGACGTCAACGAACAAGCACGAGGAGCAAATATGTCTGGAATGCCCTTTGGTATTCCACCACAATTCTTTAATTCCAATATGAAAATATTTCATAATGGTAAACCTGTAAATATGAATAATTTTAATAAACCTGTTCCTTTATGTAAAACAATAACTATTAGTTTCAAAGATTCATTTAATGGTATATCTTATCCAATAGAATTTGAACGATGGATATCTATCGGCGGAATTAAAAAAACGGAAAAGGAAAAGATTTATATCCCTATACCACCTGGAATAGATGATGGTGAAATAATAGTAGTAAAAAAAAAAGGTAATATTATAGACAATACAAATATGGGTGATTTAAAGATATTTATTAAAATTACAAATGATACAATATTTAAAAGAAATGGGTTAGACTTGATATGTGAAAAAATAATTAGTTTAAAAGAGGCATTAACTGGATTTAATTTAGAAATGGAATATTTAAATGGTAAAATATTAAGTATGAATAATGATGGCAATACAATAATTACTCCAAATTATTTAAAAGTGATTGAAAAATTTGGTTTTACAAGAAACAATGATGTTGGCAACTTAATCATAAAATTTAACGTTGAATTTCCAAATGAATTAAGTAAAGAACAAAAAAACAAATTAAAAGACATATTATAAAAATGCTACGAATATGACTGGATATTCTTAACTTGGTCTGGAACATAATTAAAAAATAATTTTTTTTTTTAATTATGAAATTCTTTTTGTAGGTATAGCTGAATCTACAATATATATTGAATTTTCAGTAATAATAATATATTCATTATCATTTTTAAAAATTTTTGATATTGGACTTGTATATTCATCTTCACTTTTAACTAGTAATTTTTCGCCAGTATCCCTAACGCCTACTAAAATTTCTTTATCACACGATGAAGTCCAGTAGTCAAACATTATTGGTTTATCTTCTACAATAGATAATTTAGCACAATGTTGTAGAGTTGTTCCAGAAGGAAGTCTATAATTGGATTCTTCTTTAACAGAATTCTCGGTATTTACTGACATCTTTTAATAAAAAATGTATTTTAAATCTTTAAATAGTTATTTATGTAAAAATATTATTCTTTAATATAGAAATGGAAGACGTAAAAAACGAAAATATTTATGATGTAAAAAATTATGAAAAAAAAATATATTTAAAACACACTTCAAATTACATAACAAAGTATGTCGATTTAATTAATGAATTCGTCATACACGGTAGTGTAAATATAAAAATACAAGATAAAAATTTGTATCTTTTTGTTTTTAACAGAGGTTTAGATTCATTAAAACATATTTTTTTATTTTTATTGATGTATACAAAAAATCTAGATTTAACTTATCATCATTGTAATAAAGCCTATCTGTATTATATAGAATTTATAAGTCAGATAGGGGAAGATAATAATTCGTTTTTACAATTAAGTTCTAGAGATGCCGCAATGTTTATATATAAAAAAACAATATTCGATATCAACAATAATTTAAAAAAAAATTTTACTTTAACTAAATCGGAGAAATCAAGTATAGAAATAGTAAAACAAATTTCAAATCTTTATAATAATCTAATAAAATTATCATTAGAATGCTCAGATAGTTTAGAAATACATACCAATAAAAATAAAATTATTTTTATTGAAAAAGAAACAACTAAAATTATAAATAGAATATTATTAGAAAACGTATTGTATGATGTAAATATATGTAATAATTTGATAGATTTTATTTATATAATAGAATTGAAAAATATAATATATAAAAAAAAAATGGATATAATTTATTTATTTTTAAAAAAAAATATACAAAATAAAAAAACAGATATTAAAACAATCAATGCAAAATGTTGCGGTAAAGATTTTGATAAAAAAATACAATTATTGACACCATTAAAATTGATTAATTGGTTATTTAATTAACGCGGATAGTTATTGTTTTTAATCTTTTTTTTTTATTTTTTTTTATTTTTTTTTCAGGTTTTATATAAATATCGCCGTGTTCTTTTAATAATATATTTTTTAAAAATTTATAAATTATGTTTAATATTTTTATATCACAATGCCCGACAATTAAAATACTACCTGTTCTAAACACCATGAATGATATTTCTCTACAAATTCTTGTTTTTTTATCGCATTTTTTTTCACATTCACAAACACCGTTCTGAATTTCTTTTTTATCATTATAATAAAATTTACATTGTATACCGGGATATGAACACGGGTCGAATAAAACATGAAGATTATATTTATATTTTAATGTATTGTAAAAGATATTTCTATTAATAAAGAAATTGCATGTAAAATTTGAATTGATTAATACAGTATCTATAAATTTGGGGTTTATAATTATCTTTAGTGGGAGGTGCGGTTGCAATTCTTTATTTAAATATCTAAATGTATGTTCCAATAATGAATCTTCTTGAATTCCTGGGATCTCTAGCTTACCAGTATTAAATACCTTTACGTGTACTTCTTTGAATGCATTTTTATATTTTATTCTTAGTATTAAGGCAAAACAATTATAAAAAGCTCCTTTCTTTTTTTTCCTATAACTTATAAGATCTTTTTTACAATAACCGCTTTCTACTTTTCTAATATCCTTAAATTTAATTTTTCTTGCATTGGGATTATCAATTTGTTGAATAATATGATATTTCATATTTACGTCATTTAATAAAACATTTTCCAACACTTTAACTTCTTCTGGACTAGAACTATTTATTTTCATTGATTTTTTTATAATACCTTCTGTAGGAATATGGTAAGGAATTATATTTAATTTCCAAAAAACGTCTCGCAATTTGACTTGTTGATTTAAATAAGCAATTTTTGTTTGTGTTGAAATATATATGTCAGAACATTTAGGACTTTTTTTACCTTCATCATCATCAATATTTGTGTTATTCGTATTTTCATAAATACCATCTTCTTGAAACTTTAACCATTCATTGTCTAATATATTTTCATCCATTTAATTTATTATTTAAATTAATATTTAAATCAATTTATTTTCTATATTTAAAGCATAATGGAGGGAGTTAAGAAATGTCCCAGAAATTCGGATGGAACCATGGAAAAACGAGCACATATTATAAATAATATTACAAACGAATATTATTTAAAACGCAACGCAATGAACCCTAATGATAAATCACCAAATTTATTTAACAAACGATTACAGCATAGAATGATGACATATTATAATTTATTAAATGAAGCACCGGAATTTCATTTAGATAATAAATTTTTTAACTGATATGTGCTGTAATTTATAATGTATTCTGCATCTATATTGATATTATGCATAACCATTTCTATGAATTTCATCCAATCATCGCTATAAATATAAGATTTATTTTTTATCAAATATGTTAAAAAATTAATTATTAAATTTGTTTTTTTTATGTTATATTCATTAGACATTTCGTTTAAAATATTCGAAATTACATTAAATTCTTTAGTGATAATATTGTTAATCAATTCTTCCCAACATTCATTTGATATAATTTTAATATTTAATCCGTGATGATTATGATTTGATTGTAAAAAATTTATCATACTTCTTATATCAGAACCAAACATTTTTTGAATTGCTTTTATTTGATTCTCTGTAATACTAATTTTTTCATTTAATATTATATTGTTTAAAAATCTATTAATATCCGTTATTGGTAATTGACAAAATTTTAATTTTATAAATTCGTTTTGGAGAGATAAATCAATACGACTTATATAATTACATATCAAACAAAATCTTACATTTTCTGAATATTGTTGTATTAAATATTTTAATGCTTGTTGTGCATTTTTTGTCATGTAATCAATCTCATCCAATATAACAAATTTAATACCATTTTTAAACAATGATTTAGTATTGACAAATTGGTTTATTTGATTTCTAATTATATCTATCCCCCTATCATCAGACGCATTTAAATGTATAGATAATCCATTTTGCAGTATATTGTTTTTTTTATGATATTTATCAATTAAATTTATAATGGTAGTTGTTTTTCCAGTTCCAGGGGGACCGTAGAATAATAAATTTGGAAAATGATTTTTTTCAATTATATTATTCAATAATTCTTTATTTATAGGTTCCAAAACAATTTTATTAAATTCTCTTGGTCGATATTTTTCAACCCAAGGTATTTTTTCATTCATTTAGAATAATTAGAGGTTAAGTATTTAATCCGTTTTTAATATAAAATATATATATACATATGGCTACTTTAACAGCAGATATGGACAATCTTACTATAAGTTCAAAAAATATAAATATAGCGGTATTTGGATTTGGTAGATTTCAACCACCAACAAAAGGCCATTCAGATTTAATACAAAATATAATAAAAGAAACAGAGATAAAACGTGAAACCCCAAATACTATCGTTGATTCATATTTATTTTCATCACTTTCACACAATAAAATCGATCAAAAATATATTGATGATTTTGATGCAATGATGGAAAAAAATATTTTTTGTGCTACTAGTCGTAATTCAAATCCAATACCCTATTTGAATAAATATGAAATTATGCTTGATTATCAACGTTTGGGTATATGGCCAAACGACATTAAAATCGTGAATTCTATGAAACCCGAATATATAGATGGTTCAATTAATAAAAATTTTGTTGGTGTTATAAATAATGTAGCCGCTATTATATCTTTTTTATATGATCGTTATGATAAAATATATTTTGTAGTGGGGTCGGACAGATATATTAAAGGTTCTTTTGATGAATTTTTTCATAAAGGATTACTAGAAATAATTCCAACTATGAGAAACGAAAGTGTAATATCTGGAACTATGGCCAGGGTTCAAGCATTGCAATATTTTTTTAAATCAGTTAATCAAGAAGGCGAAGAACTAGATAAAATTTATAGTGATTATGGAAAAAAATATTTAGGATTTGATGATGTTGATATGAATAAAATAACTTTTCCAGAATTAACAAAAACTACACAAAAGAATGTGGTGGAATTTACGATAAATGAAATATTTAATTATACTGTTCCAGAAAAAATTGGCATCAAAATAAAGGATATGGATATAGCTTGGAATCCAAAAGAAAATTGTGGTAAATGGCATTATAAATGGTCAAGTCCAGACAGTTGGGACGCATATTGGCGTAGAGGTAGAGAATATTATCCTACAAGAGCACGAACTAAATCGGATCAATTGACACTCAAAAAAGATGAAGAGTTGGTAGATATAAAATTATCACAAAAAGATTTTACCGATACAAAATTAAAAAAGGCTGCAAAAAATATTTCATTGGGTATTATGCCAGAATACGACCCAAATGACTCCGAAAAATGGGCATATAGATACAAAAATTACTTGTTAAAAAAAAAAATAAATGCAGAAGCATATGTAAAGGAATTACGAAAAAAAAAATATGAATTGGGGAAAAAAAAAAGTATGCCGGCAGATTTTGGAATGAAAAATGTATTGATACGAACAAATGAAGATGTAGTTGTTGATTTAGCTAAGGATAAAATAGCGGTTTGGACATATGGTAGATTTCAACCACCACATATAGAACACGATAATTTGATAGATACTGTAGTAGATATAGCAGATTATTTACCAATGAAAAATGTCGATGCTTATGTATTTACATCTCAGAAATCAAACAAATACAATGACCCAAGATTTACAAGTATGTTAAAAAAATATATTAGAACAAATGAATATAAAACAATGTTAACTTCTTCTGGTAGCGATAGATATGCGGGTCAAGACAATATATTTCAAAAAAATGAATATAATAAAAATCCATTACATATTCCATATAAATTAAAATTGTTAAAAAAACTCCATGGTAAAAAATATACCAATACTATTAATAATAAGTCTTTTGTTGTAAATGTACAAAGAGAAGGTATATATACACCGTATGATGCATTAAACCATTTAATAAAATTGGGTTATAATAAACTTTTTTTTGTAATTGGTAAGGATAGAGAAAAAAACTTTGAACCAGTAATAAAATACGGTAAAGATAAAGGTATATCTGTGTATTTGGTAGCAAAAGATAGATTAGAAAGTCAAGTTTCTGGAACAAAAGTTAGAAATTATGCATTATCGAATGATTTCGATAAAGTAAAATCTAGTTTGTTACAAGATGAACTTGATACAAGATTAACAGATAAAGATATAAATACTTTAATAAAAAATATACAAGATAATACTTTTGTTAGTGAAGAAAGATTAGAAAAATTAGGACAAGATATTAATCGTAAAACTAGATTAGATAATTATAACAAAACAAGAAAAAAATCAACAACCGGTGGTGGAAGACGCAAGAAAAAGACGCGTAAAAAAAGAGGAGGTATGGAAGCGGAACCAAAAGAAGAGGAACCACACGAAGCAGATGACGAAGTGTCCCGTGCCGATTCCTTACAGAGTTGGGCGTTTTGGAAACCCGGTGATTATTTATTTAAAGAAATACCGAAGGAAGGAGGCGGGTTTTATATAGGTGTGTTAGTTATATACTTAGGCATAGACCATCATTTGTTTGGTCTTCAATCGTCGAACGGTCAGAACAAGGTTGGGGAGGGTTTTGTTGACAAGAAGGAATGGCTAAGTAAGATCCCTATTAAAGTTATGTATGTTTACCGTGATATGAAACCGGACTATAGTAAACCGACTGTTTTAATAACAGCAGCACAATTATATGAACAAGGATGGCGTATTTATAATAATGAAGAGGAAACTCGGGCTGATGGCGAACTTGTTGTAAGACCAGAAGAGGGTGGGGGAATGAAAAATCGTAAGAAAAAGACACGTAAAAGATATCGTAAAGGAAAAAGAACGACAAAAAAGTATTTTAGGTAAAATCAAATTATGAAATAATATTAAATAATTAATCTAATATTATTAGAAATGAGTGATAGGGGGTATTTAAAAGTTATTTTAGGACCGATGTTTTCTGGAAAAACAACCGAATTAATTCGAATTTATAGACGTTATTCTGCATGTAATATTCCTGTTTGTGTAATTAATCATACCTTAGATAATACTCGTTATTCTACCACCAATATGTCTTCGCATAATAAAGAAGAAATAACAAGCTACAATTTCAACAAATTATATCATTGTATCGAGGAAGATTTTGTTCATAAAGTAAAAGTAATTTTAATAAACGAAGGGCAATTTTTTGATGATTTAATAGAAGTGGTTGATATTTTAGTAAATGTATATAAAAAAGAAGTTTATGTTTGTGGTTTGGATGGAGATTTTAAAAGACAAAAATTTGGGAAAATATTAGATCTTATACCTAATTGCGACGAAGTTGTGAAGCTGAAAGCTTTGTGTAGAAATTGTTGTCAAAATGATGCTTTATTTACTTATCGTTTATCGCAAGAAAAAGAGCAGACCGTAGTTGGTGTAGATAATTATGTGTCTTTATGTAGAAGTTGTTATAATCAAGGTTTATTAAGTCCTCTAAAAAATATTTTAATTCCAACTCGAAATAAAAAAGATCCAAAATAAATTAAAACATTTATTAAAAGTATTTAAATCGAACATGTCTTTTTAAAATTATATAATAATGCCACCTAAAAAACGTGGAAGAAAACCTAAACCCAAACCAACAGAACCTGTCGAAAAACCACCACCCAAAAAACGTGGAAGAAAACCAAAAGGCGGTAAAATTATTCCAAAAAAAAAAGAAAATAAGATAATAAAAAAAACAGATGAAAAACCAAATATTATCCTTCATTTAAAATGTTCTAGCGAGTCGTTAATAAATAATAAAAATTTATTATCTGATAATTCTACTAAAGTAAAATCTTTTAATATACAAACAAATACAAAAATAACAAATTTGAATTTTAATGAAATTAAAAATAATAATTCAATACCAACACCCATTCAAAATAATATAGATACTACGAAACAATCTGATAGTAAAAATTTAAAACTAATATGGGAAAAATTATATAAATTAAAACAAAATCTAAAAATTAATAATGTATCGGATAAAAAATCTGCATGTTTTTGGTGCACATATAAATTTGATAATCCCGCTGTTTATATACCAAAATGTTATATCAATAATAATATAGAAGTTTATGGTTGTTTTTGTAGCCCACAATGCGCAGTATCTCATTTAAAAAATGAAAATATAGATAATTCGACTAGATGGGAGAGATATGCCTTACTTAATAATATTTATGGGGTAATATACGATTATAAAAAAAATATTAAACCGGCACCAAATCCATTCTATACTTTGGATAAATATTATGGGAATTTAGATATTTCGGAATATCGGAAATTATTAAACAACCAAACACTATTAATGGTTGTAAATAAACCAATGACAAAAATTACACCAGAAATTTACGAAGATAATAACGAAATACCCAATGTATTTAATAATTTATTAGATAATAATAAATCTACCAATAGTTCTTATAGATTACACAGGAAAAAATCCAATATAACTAAAAATAGTATTCTAGCAAATACGATATTTAATATAAATAATTAATTTACATTCGAATCAATCTTATCAATATTCTTCTCAATATAATTAATATTAGCAATATTTGTATTTACTTGCATTTTCAACTTATCATCTACAGTGTCAATGTTATTTTTTTTATTAATATATTGTTTAGATGAATTATCCATAAAATACCTCAATTCCTTCATTATTTTTTGATTTGTAGATATTTTTTTTTCTTTTTTTTTCTTTTCAAAATTTGGATTTAAATATTCTTTTATAACTTTTAAATAATCATTATTCCACTGATTTAATTTTTCTAAAGCTTCCTCTTCGGAGTAATTTGTTTGATTTCTAATAAGCTTAACCACATTTTTTTTTCTAATTTCCATTTATTAAATTATATAAATAATTTAATAAATGATATTAAACGGAATTTATAAATAAATTTTATATGGAAGAAGGTGATTTTAAAAGCAGTTTAGATTTGTTGTTTGACGATATCAAAGTTGTTATCGAAAATAGATTTAAAACAATTATTAAGGAAAAAAATGATTTGCAAAAAATTATTTTACAATTACCCATTGTAAAAAATATTGTTAATCAAAATAAAAATTTATTAAAACAAATAAAATTATTGGAACTAAAAATAATAGAAAATAATATTGAAAAAACAGTTGATAAAAAAATGAATTTAGAAATTTTAGAACTACCAAAAACAAATAAAACCAAAAATGTATTTATCAATGATACATATTATAACAACTCAAAAAGGAAAAATGATATTTATTCTTCGAATTGGGGAAATTATACTCAAAGTAGTTCAGAAGATGATTCAGATAACGAATATGACTCAAAACCAATAACCATAACAAACACTAATTTTTCTTATTCTTCTTTGGTAAAAGATTTAACAACAAATATTAAAAATGAAAAAGATGTTTTATTAAATTTAATAAAACCATCTACAGAAGAAATAGATAGTGATGGACCACAACAAAAACAATTGGATTTTTATACAATAAAAAAAGTAGAAATCAAGGAAAATAAATGTGATGAGAAAGAGGTGAAAACAGAAGATGTGGCAGAAGAAGAAGAAGAAGATGTTGAAGAAGAAGATGATGTGGATGAAGATGATGTGGAAGAAGATGAGGAAGAAGATGAGGAGGAAGAAGATGAGGAAGAAGATGAGGAAGAAGAAGATGAGGAAGAAGAAGATGAGGAAGAAGAAGATGAAGAAGAAGATGTGGCAGAAGAAGAAGAAGAAGATGTTGAAGAAGAAGAAGATGTTGAAGAAGAAGAAGAAGAAGAGAAAAAATCTTTCTCAGAAGCTGAAAATGAAGAAATGAAAAAATTTGGTTTATCTTGCGAAATGGAAAGTGAGGAAGATGAAGAGGTAGAAGACGAAGAAGAGGTAGAAGACGAAGAAGAGGTAGAAGAGGTAGAAGAGGTAGAAGAGGTAGAAGACGAAGAAGAAGAAGATGAAGACGAAGAAGAAGAAGATGAAGACGAAGAAGAAGATGAGGAAGAAGAAGAAGAAGAAGAAGAAGAAGAAGTAGAAGAAATAATTATTGACGGTGTAAAATACTATACAACCGATTCCAAAAATGGATTGGTTTTCGAATTTTTAAAAAACGAAGACATTGGGGAAGAATTGGGTAATTTACAAAATGGAGTATTATTTTTATCATAATAATATATATTAATGTTATTCGAAAGAATATGCCCGCCAGCTTTATTATATTTAGTATTTTCAATAACTCAAATAGCCATAGATTCCATGAAGGGATTATATAACACGGCATTAATTAAAACATGGGTAGCCATCGTTTTCACTATAATTTTGAATTATCTGTGTGAATCAGGTTTAGGAATTGTATCTTGGATAATTGTTTTTATTCCTTTTATTTTAATGACTTTGATAGTTGCTATTCTATTGTTAATGTTTGGGTTAGACCCATCAACTGGTAAAATGAAATTAGATGATGACCATAAAAAACCACAACATCATCATCACGGTAAAAAAGCACATCACCATCGCCGTCGTCGTAAAGACGATTGGCCAAATGATGAAGACCCATTGGTACCTAGAAAACGCAATGATTTATTAGACCATTCTCACGAAAAATCTGACAAATATAATGATAATTACTATAAATTTTTAGATCCCAGAAAAAAAGAAATTTTAGATAGAATAAATAGATATACAGATAAACGAATAGTTATACCCGGTGTAAATGAATCGGCAGTAGATCATAAAAATCGAAAAAAAACAGTAGAATTAGGGTCTGAATATGAATATTATTCTGAAAATGTTTCTAGTAAAAGACGAACTATTAATGGCATATATAATATATTGTCAAATATGAATGAAGATAATGAGGGTGCTTTTTTTTTGAATCAATCTGATGTTTGTTTGCAAGAAACAAATGATACCAAATGCAATAGTTGTATAAAAAAATTAATTTTGAGAACTGTCTCAAAAATGGGACCTAATAAAGGAAGTTTTTTTTATAACAGAGTTAAAGAGAAATATCCGGATTATGTATAATTATTTTAATTAAAATATATTAAAATAATTTAACCAATATATACATATGAATGATTTATTTTATTATACCAGTATAACATTATGCCTTGGTTCGTTAAGTTTTTGTGCAATAAATATTTTTAATCCTCCTTTAGCAAAAAATATTATTTATAATACAATAAAAGGTTATCATTATTGTAATTATAAATTTAAAACATATTTAAAATTGTTAGAATATGAAAATATCCCTATGGAATTAAAAAATAATATTGAAATGAAAAAACATACAAAAACATATATTGGATATAAATCCAGCGATGATACAACACATAAATGTAATGACCCAAATAATTATCATTTTCAAAATGAAAATTTTGATTTAATGATAGTTATTCATAAAAATGTGAACGATGAAGAATTTTACAGAATTTTATCTGAAAAAAATGATGTTGAAACTTGTGATTTTGATAAAGGTGAAGTTTTATTTTTACAAGTTGAAATAGAACAATTTGGTAAAAGAACATCTATTCACGAATATTTATCTAAATTTTATTTAGATAAAAATATAATTTTGGGTAAACCCTTTTTAGAATGGTATTTAAAAAAATTCTATTCTATGGACTTAATGGATGATTATAAATTACATATTATTGATTCTAATGTAAATTTATTTACTATAAATAATACACAATGTATTGAATTATCAAAAACGGAAAATGAATTTAAATATTTAATTAAATTGATATAAATACAAGTAAATAAAAATATGTATAACCATGGAACCACCACAAGTACAAGTATCAAATATAGAAACATCAAGCGAATGCGAACATAGTCTATATGATAAATGGACTTTATGGGCACATTTACCACACGATACTGATTGGTCGTTAAAAAGCTACAGAAAAATAATGAAGTTGAATAAAGTCGAAGAAGTTATTGCTTTAGTTAATTCTGTGCCTGATCTAATGATTAAAAATTGTATGTTGTTTTTAATGAGGGATGGAATAAATCCCACTTGGGAGGATCCAGCAAATAAAGATGGGGGGTGTTTTTCATTTAAAATTCCTAATAAAAATATAGCAAAGATATGGAGAGACTTAAGCAAAGTCTTGACTGGCGAAACACTTTCTAATGATACTAAATTTTTGAAAAACGCAAATGGTATAACAGTATCGCCCAAACGTGCATTTTGTATATTAAAAATATGGATGAAAACTATGGACCATACAAATCCTTCAAAAATTTGCGATATTGAAAATCTTACAATCCACGGGTGTTTATTTAAAAAACATAATATATCAAAATAAATATTTAAATTGAATTTCAAGTTAAATAATTATAAATGCCAATTACCATGTCATCGTTTATATCGATTAATACCGATTATTCAAGTAGCGATAGTGATATTTCAGAACAATATACGCCCCGAAATAAACTATTGCGTATAAATACTGGGTTATCATTGCGTTCAAATACCCCATCACCACCACCAATTGAAAGAAAACGAACTCCATTGCGGCGTATAAAAAGTATGCCTATTTGTGGAATTAGTCCAAGACCAAATAACGTTATTAAATTAATCCAGACACCCACAAAAATTATTAGAAATAATTTATTAAAACATCAAATTGAACGTGATGTGCGTGAAACTATAAATGAAATTATTTTAAATGTAGAAGAAAAAGATATTTTTATTAAAGAATTTGAAAAATCTATACACATGGGTTCTGAAACTTTCAGGTAAAATATTATTCAAATCAACTAAGTTTATTAGCAATTATATCTATCAATTGCATATTAATATTAACCAACGACTGTATATCTTCATTTGTATAATTATTAACATTTTTTAAATTACGCATTTTTTCTTTTACGTCATTTAAGTTTATTGTTTCTGTATCTTTATTTGTCATTCGCGATGCCGCATCCGCCTTTGCTTTTTCTGCTGTTTCAACTTCGGATGTAGTTGCATATAAAGGGGATATTTGTCCTAAATATCCCTTTACTGCCTCAGCACGTTCTAGTAAAATCTTTTGTCTATTATATTTTTCCTTAATACCATCATATAAAGAATCCTCCGAAAATATATAAGAAGTAATATCTACCCCATCAAATCTTTTAATAGTAAGTTTAATATCAGTATCGGGCAAACTTACAAAATAATCTATCATTAATTTATTTCGTGTAGATGTTGCTAACATTACTGGGGTTGCGCCTATATCATCCTGGGCATTGATATTTGCACCAGCAGTCTTTAATAAATTAATTATAGTTCTTGATTGCTCTGTTATTCCATATGAAGCTAATTTATGTATAGGCGTTTGTCCTTCATCATCCTTAATATCTAAGTCTATTTTTAATCGTATAAAGTTATTAATTATGTCTATCGGTGTTGTCGAGCTCTGGTCCAGTTCATCTGTTATTACAATCGTATGAAAAGGATATTCAACATTTAATAAATTTTTAATTTTAGTATAATAGTTATCTCTTTCTTTTGCTGTAGATATATCTTCTGTTAATTTCTGAATAGCAGCAGAATTTCCAAATTGTTTTTGAAGTTCATCCTGTTTTTTTATCAAATCTGTCAAACGAGCCTGTTCTATTTTCATAAGTGCATCAAAACTTTTTATACTAGCTTTAATTTGTGTAAAATCCCTACGGTCATCATCGTCAAATCCATTTTCAAATTTATTATCTATATCATTAAATTTTTCTGTTAATCCTTTTATTACAGAAAATGATTTTATTTGATTAGATTCGCCCAAAGTATCTTCTTTTGCTGCTAATGCATTTGTTAGATCATTTAATTTAGTGGTTAATCCGGTAACTTTTACTTGAGCCAATGTACCATCGTTAATGATTGGTTGTTTCTTTAGTATATTTGCTTCAATAGCATTTAATCTACTAGTCAATCCTTTTACCTTTATTTGTTCTAACGATTCGTTTGAGATATTATTTTGTTTATTTTCTAATGCGGAATAAATAATCCCAGAATTAACAAATTTGTTTGCATCTGGCGCAGCATTCGTAATAATAGTTCCAATGGCTCTGTTAGTAATTTCATTCGTTAAAGTGTTTAATTTTGCAGTTAATCCTTTTACCTTAGATTGTTCCAACGAATTTGTTCTAATTTTGGGTTCATATTCGCTTGTCAATTTTGCATAAATATCTGAAACATCTGCTTTATTTTTTGTTATTTTTTCTGTATTTTCTGATATATTTGTAGTATTTGTTCTAATACTTCTAGCGTTTGCGATAGAAGCACTGTCTGCCTTATTTGATACTCTTGTATTATTATCTATTAAATTTTTATGCGTAATTTTCCATGCATTTATATTGGCTATATCCACTGTTTTAATTTCTGATATATTCGTATTAATTCCGCTAATTTGTGTTAAAATATTTGTCCCTGGTTCATTATCACCTATTAAATCTGCTATTTCTTGAAAAGTATTTGCCCAAGATTCACTTCCTTGCATTAAACCATTCTTCCAAACTTCCAATTTGTTTATTTTACTTTGCATTTGGTTAGTTTTGGTGGTCGCATTGGTTTTATACGCATTTACAGAGTTTAATGTTGCTAAATGCGCGTTAGTAAAGGGGGTTTTTAATAATATTGCGTGTGAATCAATTAGTGCTTTATTTTTATTAATGTTTGTTATATTACTTGATATTTGATTAACATCTAAACCTTCTACTAAATTAGAATCTAATTTATTGCTTGACGTAATTTTCGGATGTTTTTGACTTACCGATAACCTTATACTTGCCAAGTCAGAATTTAAATTGGAGACTAAATTTTGCGATAATCTTTTACCGTCTAAATTTTCTAATAACGGATGTTTAGTACTTAAAGCTGTATATATTTCACCAGATTTTAATAATTTCGCACTATTATATTCAGGAATACTACCATAATTGATTGCTAATTTAGTTTCTAAATTACTTTTTTTTAATGCTTCCGAATGTGAAGCAATATTTTGTTTGTTTGTTTGGATTAGTTGTTTTTCAGATGCGGTTATTAATTTACTACTATTAGTGCGGATATTTATTATATTTACTAAATTTTTCGTTGATGTATAATCGCTTGTTTCGACCTTAGCTCTCAAAGCCGCAACTAACCCCGAGACTTTTGATTGTTCTAATGAACCAGCGGTTATTATATTTTGTTTCGCATCTATAAATCTTGTAATCGCCGCTTTATTATAATAACTTTCAAATTTGGCATCTACATTCTCGATTTTTGTATTTACCCTAGAAGCCTCGTTAGATTTATAATTATTAAATGTTTGTATATGTCCTGTCGTTTGTTCTGACCATGAATTTATATCACTTTGTAGACCATTTGTAATATTTTTAATCCATTTTGTTGTGGCAATAGATTTATCGAAACTCGCACCATTGGGATGAGAAGTAAGTGTTGTTGATGTTGGTAAAACCACTACTCCAGTGAAAATTTGTGAATCTTTAGTTGCCATCGTATTAAGTTGACTTTGTATATTATCTGTCAAACCCTTTAACCCACCGAATTCAGATAGTGTGATAGGTTCAATACCACTTGGTGTATCGATAAATGATGGATTCAACTTGTTTGAAGCATCGAGGAGGATTTGTTTCGAATCTAATTGTGTTTTCAAGTTGGCAGTTGTTGAAAGACCCTTTAATGTATAAAATTCTTGCTGAGTCACGGTTCCATCGCCAATCTTATTTACATTTAAAAATCCACCATTAAATTTACCATTTAAGGTTGCAATATCTGTTTCAACCGTTCCAATTTTTGTTTCATTTCCATCCACTTTTGTTAATTTACTATTAAAACTATCTAATAATGTTATTTTACTCACCAAACCTCTAATATGCCTTGGTTCCAGACTATTATCTACTATTGTATCTTGTTTTTGTTGCAATGCTGTATATATCGCACCAGATTTCAATAGTTTGGTTCCACCAGATTTAGGTGCTATATTTTCAACATCCGACGCCAACCAAAAGGTATTTAATTTAACTCCCAAACCTTTTATTTTCGCCATTGGTATTGTTTCATTTGAAGTGCCAGTATGATATGAATTTTGTATGTCGAAATTTATATTTTCTAAATACCCCATTTTAGTTTCATTAATAGTATGAGTTCCTATTTTTAAAGTATTTGATTTTATATCACCATTCACTTCCAAAGCAACAGTAGGAGCAGTAGTTTTTATACCAACCTTTTCGTTTGTATAAACATTTTTACCATTTGTTTGAAATGTTGTTGTTAGTAATCTACCACTATCAAATCGTAAACCACCATCACTAACCAAAGTAATATTGTTTTGTTTTTTATTTATTTGGGAAAAAATACCACCTGATTCTACAAAATTATTAGAATTCTTTTTTGGGACAACATCGATGTTTTTATCAATAATCTTATTTAAATAAATCATTATATCCTTATTTAAATTTTTTATATTATTAAATGCCGTGCTGCTTATTGAATTATCACCCAACATTAGTCCATTTGCCCTAATAATACCATTAATATCTAAAGCAACTCTTGGATCCTTTTTATTAATACCAATTCGTGTAATATTTGTATTTAAATACAAATGTGATAATTTTCCTGGAGATGTTTTCCATATATCCCTTGTCGAATTAAATTCTTTCCAAAAATCTTGAGATAATGATAATACATTATTTTCACTAACTGCTCTTGTTCTACTTAATCGACTTGGTGTAGGTGTTAATGTTTGGCTCAATTCTAAAGCCTCAGCCTCGTCCAATTTAATAGTATGTTGATTTATAAGTTTTGCGCTTGATAAGTTTAAATATTTACTTGTAGTTAATTTTTTTTGATATACGTTATTCAAATCTATTTTTGTATCATTTTCATATAAATCAGGATATCTATTTATCCAATTCGTTCCATCAAATGTTAAAACTTGTCCGGACTTCGGTGTCGTTAAATTAACATTACTAAATTCCTGTATTTTTCTACTCGTTAAATTTACAGTTGCCGCAACACTTTCATGAAAAACACTGTCTTTTAATAATTCGTTTACTACTTCTGAAACAGGCGGAGAATCATCCCCTTTATCTCCCTTATCTCCTTTATCCCCTTTTTCTCCTTTCAAGGATTCAATAAATTTACCTTGACTCAATAACGGATTCGAATCTATTAAACCTGGGGTTTCTTGTTTTTTAATAATTTTCCAACTCATATATGCCGAATATCCAGTATCCCCACGTGGACCTGTCAAGCCTTGTGCTCCAGTTTGACCCTTCAAAGATACCCAATCCACCCCATTTAACTCCGTTGCTGGTGGTGTTCGAAAACAAGCATATAAATACCCATCACCATCTTGAACAATATCACCAGTTTTATATGTTGACAGACTCTCACTTTGATATGAACCTACAAAATTTGAAGGACCAGGCAGTCCCCTATCACCTTTCCCTCCAGCGAGACCAGGCGGTCCTCTTAACCCCTTCTCGCCGTCTTCTCCTTTCTCACCTCTTTCACCTCTATCACCTTTATTTATAGTTCCATTATTTAATCTTATCAATAAATTTTCTGTTAAAGCAGACGACCCTAAAAATAATTCACCGCCTGTTCCCAGTTTTAAATGACCATTTTTATCCAAATGCATACGCAAATCTGAGACATTAGTATTGTTTTTTTTTTTAGTATACCATTTATATTCTCCACCAATAGCACCTGTTTTTCCAGCATAAAATGCAGTAATCTCATTAGCTATAACTTCGATTCTATTAGCAGTTTTATCGTTATGTAAGTATATTTTATTTGGCAACGATGAACTCAATAAATGTATATCTCCATTCACTTCTAATTTTTCTGTTGGCGAGTTAATACCAGTGCCAATACCAATATTACCATCATTTGTAATTTCCATTTTTAAATCATTTATATTATCACCACCAATATAAAATTTCATACCGCCTATATCGTTTTCTGAAGCGGCGGCTTCTGTGCTATTTAATGTACTAGTAAGACTTGTAATTAGTCCTATATCATTTATTTTTACCGCGTTAATAATTTGTGCTTTTAAACCGTTAATAACACTTTGATCTTGTTGTGAACCCTTTAGTTTTATACAAGTTTTGAATGCATTTTCTCCAGCACTTATTTCTAATTCCGAATCATCGTGTAAAGTATTAATTTTAACATTTCTGTTAGGTGTTTCTCCTGATACGTGAGGTTCTCCCAATAAACAAATATTTCCATATAACCCAAAACCTGGTGTCCATCCTTTGGGGGTGTATGGAGCGACGAATGCATTGTTATCCGTCAAATTATTATTAAAGAATTGAGATTGCAACCAACCAAATGAATACTGTCTGAAAACCTCCCTATTGGCTAGAAGAAATCTGATATGTCCATTCAGATTTTTATCAGGATCTTCCGCCTGTAAAGATCGGTCAAACCCACCTTTTAATTCTATACGTGTTGCCGACGTATTGAACTCCCCAGATTGAAGTTGCAATACCCCTTCATCAAAATAAGACCAAATTTTTGCTCTTGGTTCAGTCCTTCCGTCTGACAATGTGTAATTTGTACCAAATAATCTCAATTCATTCTTTTCATTCAACATTAATACAGGAACGCTGTTATCGCTTACGTAAGTCTGCAATCTGGCATTATCGCTTTTATATATACTTGTATTAATAGTCTCATCTATCCCATTCCAATTTCTATAAAAAGTTAACCCCTTTTTATTTAATATCATTGAATATGCGTTATTATCGCCAGTAGTTCCCAGTCCCGTCCCTCTAATAAGTTTGATTCCAGTACTACTATTAACATTGTTTTTTCCTTGAATATTTATAAAAGTATTCAAATTATTAGTATCCTTTATTTTTAACGAAGCAGCATCATATGCTCCATGCGAAATTAATGATAGTTTATAGTTTTTTTTTGAATTTATATAACTTGTATCTCCAATAACCATTCTACCGTCTGAATCTAGCGTTAATCTGGAGTTTTTATTACTTGTTGTAAGGTTATCGTCAAAACTAATATTTAATGCGGGTCGGTCATCACCGTCAAATTCACTATCATACCTTTTTTTTAACATATCAAATATAATTTCTGGTCGGTCGATATTTCCCTCAACCCATTCCATATTTTTCAAAATTAATAAATCAGCATCGGATGATACTGTTTTTAAAATTTTAATAGTTTTAGCATCCAAAGCACATTTAGACATATCCACATTTTCATTTGAAAAACACACAATATCATTATCATCGTTAAAGCTTCGATTTCTTTCTTTTCGTATTATAAATTTTTGATCATCTTGATTTCCTATCCCTAATACTAAATTTTTATTTTTTTCACTGAAAATTCTTGCAGAGTATTGTTCATTATCTGAAATTTTTGAAAATTGTATATATTCTTTTTTTGAAGTTGTATATTCTGTTGTTGTGCCAAATTGCCCATTAGACCCTTCCAATCTAATTGTTCCATTTACATGTAATTTTGCTCGTGGATCGTCTAATCCAATACCAACGCCCGCAATTGTAGTAGCATCCGGTTGACCAGAATATGCTGGTCCAGGAGGATTTAATACTATAGGATAAATAGTGTCATCACTAGATGATTTTATATAACTAGTTCCATTATATAATGTTCCCATAAATAAACCAAAACTATTATTGACATTTCTTGTTCCACCATCGTTTCCAAATAAATTTCCTGCCGTGCTTTTTGATTCATTGTACCAAGATTTTCCAGCATAAAAACTAGTTGTATTATTTATATTGATTGTATAATTTGGTATTGTATTATCACTACGTGTTAAAAAATTATTTGTATTTAAAATACATTTCGGAAATTCTATACTATCTTGTCTTGTTGACTTAGTACCTCCAAACCCGGTTTTTACAGCATCTCTATGATGATGTCCAATACCAACTCGATTTTTAGAAAAACTGGCAATATCTATTTTTTCACCATTTGCACTTTTTGAATTTTCATTTCTTATTACAAATTTTTGGTCGTCGTCTTCTCCTAATGCTAAAACTAACGACCCGTGTTGCGATGGACTAGCGGCACTTTTTTCATTATTTTTAATAAAAGGTTCTCCATAAATTCTTGCACCATCTGTATCGCTGTCGCTGGCAAGTTTTGAAAATTGTAAATATTCTCTTCTTTCGTGAACTTTTGCTTTGGTTTTATCTCCTATACCACCGAAAATACCTAATTCGGGTTCAATTCGAATCGTTCCATTAACGTGTAATTTTTCTTGCGGACTAATTGTCCCAATACCAACTTTATTTGCATAATTAATAGAAGAACCTGATTCACTCCATTGAGAACCACCAGAACTTATAATACCAGTTAATTGGGAACCATCGCCGTAAAATGTAGTTGCTTTTATATCACCATTTACTTCTAGTTTTTTTGTCGGAATATCTGTCCCAATACCTACATATCCATCTTTATCTATAGTCATTTTTGGGTATTCCATACCTCCATTTTGATTTTTAGAAACCCAAAATTTTAAATTTGAATTATTATAACCACCACCAACTTCGCTTGTAATGGCACTCATTGTATATCCACTATTAAGAGTATTAGTTCCATTTCCAGTGCTTTTCCAAACGATGCCAAATTTTGCAGCAGCAGTATTAGTTGTATTGCTTAATAATATATTTTCATAAATGGTGGATGTTGCATTTCCTGTTATTGGTGCATTAACAGTTCCATATAAATTAGCCAAAACATTAGAAGCATTTACATTTCCACTAACATGTACACCACCGACTACTTGTAATCGAGCCGTCGGATCGTCTGTTCCACTACCACCAATTCGAATATTATTATTAAAATATCTAGAACTAGAATTATTTGATTTTTGAAATGGAAATGGTATGTTAGTCAATTGAGAACCATCACCGATAATTGGATTACTAGAATCAACGGTTAATTTATGTGCTACCAAACCATCAGGCCAACTAAAACTAGCGATATCATTTACAGTATCAGCCGCTTGATTATTTATTTCACTTCTTACAATAAATTTAACACCACGATCATCCGCTAACCCCAAAACTAGTTTACCTTGATTTGGTGTTCCTTCACCATAAATTCTTGCACCGTCCGATAAACCATCTATTTGTTGAAATTGTATGTATTCTTTTTTTTCAGCTGTTAAAGCTTTATCACCAGCATTTGAAAATTTTCCCATAGAACCATTAATTCGAATCGTACCGTTTACATGTAATTTTTCTTGCGGCGTAATTGTGCCAATACCTACTTTACCATCACTCTTGATTATCATTCTGTCGCTAGCATTTGCGGTTCCATTTACAGAACCAGTTTGAAACTTTATTCCGCCTGACCCATCAACACTATTTTTTAAAGTTAAATAATTATTATCCCCTAAAATAGTAGACCAATTATTTCCACCATCCTGACGAAATTCTATCGATGGTAAATCACTTTCAGTATTATTATCTGTATCTGCTTCAATAATTAATTTACACGCACCGGTAGCACCCGATGATATATGTAATTTACCATTAGGGGAATCCGTCCCTATACCAACATTACCATTATGATCTATTAGCATTCTTTCGGTAAGAATCCTATCCTGTCTGTCATCCATATTGGCATCTCCTGGTTGAGCAGTCCAAAATTTTAAATTATTCGCATTATAATTTAAACCCGGTTGACTAGTAATTGCTGCCATTTTATAAGTGGGTACTTCTGATTCACCCGGCGGTTTATATTTTGTCGGAATGGTGCCAGCAGTATTGTCATGGGTCCAAACCATACCAAAACTTGATTTGGGGTGATTAGTATTATTAACAAAATTTAAAGAATAATTATTAGGCGGCGTTGAACTAGCAATCAAACTATCTGTAAAAGATTCACTTTTATTTATTCTTATTACACTACCGTTGGTACTAGCAGATGCACTAGTATCTCCACAATTTATACTACCTTTTACGTCCAATGTATATTCTGGTAATTTATTATTAATACCCACTCTTCTAGTGTTAGTACCGGTATGCTTAAGTGTTAATATACTTTCATTGAAATATCCTGAACCATCATCTCGATTTTGATAACCAAATATCATTCTCCTATCGTTGGTAAATTCTGATGCAATAAAAAATTTGTTGTTTGCATTTTTTTTTTTAAAAAAAAACAAATTTGATGTAATTTTTGTAGTGTCCGTATTTGTAGGCGTTTCTAACCAAAAACGATTGGTTTGAATCATACCCATATTACTATTATTGTTTCTGGCATCCAACATACCACCTACATATAAATGTCTTCCAATTTTAACATCATCATTTACGTGCAATTGTTTATCGGGCGTAATTGTGCCAATACCTACTTTACCATCACTCTTGATTATCATTCTGTCGCTAGCATTTGCGGTTCCATTTACAGAACCAGTTTGAAACTTTATTCCGCCTGACCCATCAACACTATTTTTTAAAGTTAAATAATTATTATCCCCTAAAATAGTAGACCAATTATTTCCACCATCCTGATGAAATTCTATCGATGGTAAATCACTTTCAGTATTATTATCTGTATCTGCTTCAATAATTAATTTACACGCACCGGTAGCACCCGATGATATATGTAATTTACCATCAGGGGAATCCGTCCCTATACCAACATTACCATTAGCATCTATTATCATTCTTTCGGCAGGATCTGACTGGTTTTTTGTTGTCCAAAATCTTAAATCTGAATTATTATAGTTTGCACCAACTTGACTTGTTATTGCCGCCATTTTATAATTATTATTCGTGTTTTTCCAGACAATTCCAAAATTAGAACTGGCTTCTATGGTTGTATTGCTTAATAAAATATTTTCATATATAGTAGATACACTTGCCCCTGATTGTATTGCATTAATAGTTCCATCCACTTCTAATTTTTTACTAGGGGTTGTTGTCCCAATACCGACATATCCACTAGTCCCTGATGAACCGTCTCCCCAGGTATTTCCACGCATTATTTTATTATTTACATTTACACTACTTTCTTGTAAAGAAAGATTTTCATTTATTTTTAATGTATTCATTAAATTATTTATATTATTAAATTTTAATGCCAACTTTTTCTTTTCATCGATATTATCATTGTTTTTAGTATTTCTATCTGTCATATATAAATACTAAATATATATTTTAAATAAATAAAATAATAAATAAAATTCATATTTAGACATAATTTTATATTTTACTTGTATATATTAAATGGATGATAATACCAAAGATAACACCACCGATAGTAAAAATGTAAATAATAATGAAAATATAAGAAAACGGTCTGAAACGACGGAAGGAAGTCCAATCGCTGGAATTCAAATTGGTGTGAATAATAATAATAAATGGGATATTGCATATGACGAAAACACAGAAATTGGAGATGGTTTAAGATTCAGACAAAAATACAATGGTAAATGGGATACGAATGTATGGAGCACTTTACAATTGAATGAAAATCAAACAATTACTGTAGGAATGCCGTCAAAACCCACAATAAAACAAAATGAAACATTAAAAATATGGGGAAGTGTTAAAGCTGTTGGGATAATTAAATGTGAAAATATAAAAACTACTTCTGATAGTTGGGTTGATAAAAGTGAGATACAATATGTTGAGTTTAAAAATATTAAATTTATGGAGAACAATGTTGAATTTAAGAAAGGATTTAAAATGGCTACAAATACTACAAATACATTTTTAATAGGCGATGGAACCAAATTCTCTCCACAAACATTAACAGGTGATGTCGTATTTGATGCAAATAATGTTGGACAAGTAAAAATTGTACCTTTAACAAACACACATTTTAAATCAACTACAACAGTTGATGAAAAATTAGATGTAAATAAAACAAAATTAATTGGTGGGGATGGAATTACCTTAACCGAAAATACTTTGGCAATAAATTACGAAACGGTCGAACGGAAATTGGAACAAAAAATAGAAAATAAACACATAATGGTTTGGAATAATGGAACAGGCGCTACTGATAATCGTATTGATATAAGCAAAACAACTTTGGATATAGATACAAATACTTTGAGTTGGCAATTGGATGAAAATTCTAAGAAAACAAAAATAAAAGTGCGAGATGATGTTTATGTTAAAAAACAAGATGATTTGGAACAAATTTTGAGTTGTGATTTAACTATTAACGGAAATTTAACTATTAACGGAAATACAACGTATGTGAAATCAACTACAATGCAATTTTATGATAAACAACTAGAATTGGGTAAAAGTATTAATAACGATGAAACTAATTCCTCTGCGCACGAAGGTGGTATTAAATTACTTTCAAGAGCGCCAGACGATACAGACACCAGTAAAACAATTTTATGGGAAAATAAGAATAATGGAGAGTGGACGTCAAGTGAACATTGGAATATCTCGAAAAACAAAGAATACAGGATTGGTGATAAAACGGTAATGAAATTAAACGATAAAAATCAAGTGGTTATACAAGATTTAATTATAAAATCAGAAAATAATAAGGCGATTATTACAAATGGTAAATGGCGAGGGGATAAAATTGATATTAAAGATTATACTACATTAAAATTGGGTAATAATTTAAGTTGGAATAAAAATAAACCCAATACAATTGATTGTGTTTTAGACAATCCAAACGACTTAGATAATAATATTATAGAAAATAAACATATCAGAAGTATTGATGCCACAAAACCTGATTATCTTGGTATTGACATTCGTAAAACTACATTAAACCCTGGAAATCATCTTGAATGGAGCGAATCTACTGGCACATTGGATGTAAATATTACAGCAGGATTTGGTTTGAATTGGAGTGGAACAACATTGAATGCCAGTGTAAATTCGGGTGATATTAAAAATCATGATATACATACTGATGCCAAAATAGATGTAGCAAAAACAAAATTAAAAATAAATTCAGCATCAAAAAAATTATCATTAACCGGTGATATATTAGATTTGAATATTCTATTTGACTCATTCGGTTCACTTTCGTGGGATACTACAACAAAGAATAAATTAATTTATACACAACAAGACAACTCTATTAGTAATAAGCATGTTGAAGTTTGGAACAAAAAAACGGATTCTCGAGATAATAGAATTGATATGAATAAAATTAAATTTGATGTTGGTGTAGGTGCATTAAATTTTGATAAAAATACAGGTATTCTTACAGTTTTAGATATGAATATACAAGAAAATCAAATTACCAATTTTTATATAAAAGATCACAGAACTATGTCGAAAGACGATAAGATTGATATACGAACTACAAATTTAAATGTAGACAATAACACTATAGAATGGACAGAAACAACTAATAAACATACGTTAAAAGTTCGAGATATTTATCTGAAAAAAGACGGTTCGAATGAAATATCAGATGATTTATATGTTATAAAAGATGGAGATATTGGTATTAATATCGGTAATACTAAAAATCGCAAATGGCGTATTTATAAAAAAAATGATGTTAATGATGATTTGGTTTTTAATTATAAAAATCATTCCTCGCAATCCGATTTGACTCCTCTTGTTATTCGAAAAAATGGTAATGTATCTATAGGAAAAACAACGACGCAAATAAATACATTAAGAGGCAACAACAAATTAACTGTGGGTGGTAATACAAAAGTTGATGATAATTTAATAGTTGGTAAAAAGATAACTTCAAACAATATGGAAAATACCAATAAAATTAAAACAAAAAATATTGAAATCACAGCTACAACAAAAGAGAATAAATCCGTTTTTAAAGGTTTCGTTGATTTTGATATTAGTCGTGTATATTTTAAAAAGGGTTTTGAAGTTGGAGATACACGATATAATAAAGAAGGGGTAAATGATAATTATATTTTAATGCGGGAAAATGGTGTATTTGTCCCCAAACCAATTACCGGTGATGTTGTATTTGATACCACAACAAAAGGTAAATTAAATTTAGATTCTGTTATAACAAATAGTCATTTTAAACCCAATATGGATGATACCGATAAAATCGATATAGCAAAAACAAAATTAACTGTAAAAAATAAAGGTTCGGATGAAAAAATAACATTAACTGACAATACATTGGATTTAAACATTAGTTTTGTTCCAACGGGACCGTTGTCTTGGGATTCTACAACAACAAATAAATTAATTTATACACAAAAAAACAATTCGATTAGCAATAAGCATATTTCTAATACGGCAAAAATTTCTCATAGAAAATTACAGTTATCGGTTAAACAAGTAAATAAAACAACAGAAGAGGGTACAATTGTTGGAGGTAAAATAGATGGCGATTTGAAATTAAGCGATGATGGTGTTTTAAGTGTCGTAGATATGCGAGTTGCTAAGGGTGAAGTATCTGATGAACATATTGCTACAAATGCACAAATTAAACATACAAAATTAAAGTTATCGGTTAAAGGTGGCGATTTGAAATTAAGTGATGCTGGTGTTTTAAGTGTTGTAGATATGCGAGTAAAAACAAATGAAATTACGGATAAACACATAAAAAAAGCTGAAAATATCAAAGATAGAATAGATATAGAAAAAACAAATATGACATTAAAACCTGATGGTGGATTACAATGGACAGCTGCTGTATCAGACGGAAGTAAGCAATTAGAAGTTATATTTCCTGCCGAAAAGGTATTTAAACAACAAGGGGTTATAGGAAATGTTAATATTACATCGCGTGAAAAGTTAATCACTGAAGAAAAAACAAATATAGAAAATGGAAGAATAGATATTTCAAAAACAAATTTAGAATTTAATAATGATTTCGAATGGGTAAATAATGATATTGGCACGAAAAAAAGTATGATACAAATAAAGGATGGTACTTTTTTACGATTAAAAAAATGGAATACAGGAGGAGCATCAACCGTAACTTCTACACTTCCGGGTAATTACATTATACAAGGTAATTTAACTGTCGAAGGAACAACGGAATCACGAATAAACATGGTAATACAAGATAAAGATATCGAATTAGGTGTGGCTGGCGATAGCGCTAGCGATAATACAGCCAATGGTGGTGGTGTTATATTACACGGTGGTCAGAATAACAATAAAACATTAACTTGGATAGGCGGAACTGGCAAATCATCTTATAAAAATTGGACTTCCAGTGAACATTTTGATTTAATTAACGGTAAACGATATAAAATCGACAATAAAGATGTTTTGTGGCTAGATTCCAACCAGTCCCAGCCGAAGGAAGATGGTGATGATAATGCAGTGTTCATTCAAATGGGAACAATTACAAAAGGGGTATGGAAGGGTTCGAAAATAAGCGCAGATAAATTAGGTATAACTGCTGGTTCTAATGTTTCTATTGATAGTGGAACTATTAGTTTAGCGTTAAATGATGCAACCATTACAAATGCATTATTTTCATCAAATGCAGCTGATAAACTAAATATAACTAAAACAACATTAGAAACAAATGATGATCATTTTACAGTTCAAGAATATGATAATAAATCCGGATTTGAAACGAGGAAAAAATTTCATAAATTATCTTTAAAAAATAAACTTTTAAATTCCTTTTTCAAAAAAAAGGAAGAATTACGATTAACCGAGAATGTCTTGGTGTCGCCTTATACATATATTGACGTCTCTATAAAAGCTGGGAATAAAACGCAAGAGGCGGGGGCAGCTGTGCCTGCCCTGGACTGGCAGTTAGCAAAACCCAAAAATTTCGAAATACAAAATGCAGATATTTATTTAAAATCTATTGACGCTGGGAGTGGATTGTTTAAGGGTTTTAAAATTTCACACGATAAAACATTTGGAAATTATTACGATATTATACCTTACAGCACTGATACATCGGATACTACAAAAAATGATAGAAAATTAAGATTTAATCATACAGGACAAATAGAACTAAAAAGTATTAAACAATTAACTGTTGATACTACTGCTACAATAACAGGAAATTTATCAGCAAATGCAAATGTTGATATTGTCGGAGATTTAACTATTAATAAGAATGGATTTAAAATGGGTTCAAATACAGATGGTCATATTATTGTTGCGAATGGGACTAAATTTAAGCATGTTGCGATGAGTGGAGATATTTCGATAACGAATGATGGAAATATAACAATAAAAAATGTTCTGACAAACAAACATTTTACTCCAAAAACAGTTGGTGAAAAATTGGATGTAGACAAAACAAAACTAACTGGTTTGGATGGAATTACCTTAACCAAAAATGTTTTGTCAATAGATTACCAGTATGTTGATGATCAAATGGAAGATGGAATAGAAAATAGACACATAAAGGTTTGGAATAAAAAGAAAGATGCTACTGACAATCGTATTGATATAAGCAAAACTACCTTAGCATTAGATGATACGACAATCGAATGGGCTGACGCTGCTAATAAAACATTGCGAATAAAACTGAGTGGTTTGGAGGGTGATTTGGAAAACAAACACATAAAAGTTTGGAATAATATGAAGGGTGCTACTGATAATCGTATTGATATAAGCAAAACAACATTGGATATAGATACAAATACTTTGAGTTGGCAATTGGATGAAAATTCTAAAAAAACAAAAATAAAAGTTCGAGATGATAAATTTGTCGAATATACACCTGGTGGAAATGTCGAAATATCCGGCGATTTAACAGTAAAAGGTTCACAATTTATAACAAATACTGAAACAGTAAAAATACAAGACACTAATATTGAATTAGGTGTATCTAGTAATCCAGGAGTGAAAACAACAGATGTAAAAGCCGTTGGTGGTGGTATAACTTTAAAAGGCACTCAAGATAAAACGATTAATTGGGAACGAATTGACTCTGGAACATGGACATCTAGTGAAAACTGGAAGTTAAAAAAAGGAAAACGATATAAAATTGATACAGATGATGTTTTGTATATAAATGAGGAAACGGTGGTAGATGCAAAGTCAGGTTCACAGGAAAGTTCACCTGAAATAAATACCAAAATAGGTGTATTGGGAGATATCATAAAAGAATCTAGTTTGACAAAAGTGGGAACAATTACAGAAGGTGTATGGAATGCAACAAATATAGATATTAAAAAAACTACACTACTATTAAGCGATGAGTTAGAATGGGATAATGAGAATCCAAATAAATTAGTAATAAAAAAAGGGCTCTTTCAAAAAAAAAATGAATCGGGTTCTTTTACATCCATATCTTCAACTGGGGGAATAGAAACAACAAATAAATTAAAAGGCGCATCTTTAGAATTAACAACAAGCGATATTACATTAAATTCTAATACAAAAAATACATTTTTAATAGGCGATGGAACCAAATTCTCTCCACAAACGTTAACGGGTGATCTCGAATTTGATGAAAATAACGTTGGACAAGTAAAAATTGTACCTTTAACAAATACACATTTTAAGTCGAAACTGTCATCGAGTGAAAAATTAGATGTAAACAAAACAAAATTAATTGGTGGGGATGGAATTACCTTAACCGAAAATACTTTGGCAATAAATTACGAAACGGTGAAACAGGAATTGGAACAAGAAATAGAAAATAAACACATAAAAGTTTGGAATAATATAAAAGGTGCTACTGATAATCGTATTGATATAAGCAAAACAACATTGGATATAGATACAAATACTTTGAGTTGGCAATTGGATGAAAATTCTAAAAAAACAAAAATAAAAGTTCGAGACGATGTGTATGTTAAAAAATCGGGGAACAATTCAATAAATGGAAAACTAGGAATCAAAAATACAGTATTCAAAACATTATTGCATATTGGTGATGAAAATGAAGATTATCCACAAATTTATTTACAAGGTAAAAAAGCTGACAGTAAACCATCCATAAAATTTGCAAGGGGTGGAGGTGTGGGGATTGAAGCAGAATTTACAGATAATAATTTTGGATTAGAATTGGATAATGATGGTTTAAGTGTAAAAAAATATAATGATATGGAAAATACTTCAATTGGTTCTAAATTTTTTACCGTAAAAAATGATGGAAATGTTGATATTCCAGAAACATTATATGTAAAAACAATTAATGTAACTGGTAAAAATAATACATTTTCAAAACATGTTCAATTTCAAGATGTTTCTATGAATGATGTATCAATGAATCTTTTAACAGTTGCATCAACGGCTGTAATTGACGGTGTTGTTCAATTAAAAAGTAATGTAGATGTTGCTGGAGATTTAAATATAGCGAAGAATGGTTTTAAAATGGGTGAAAATACCGCCGGACATATTATAGTAGCCAACGATTCAAATACTTTTCAACACACGGCAATGACTGGTGATATTACAATTTCTTCTTCTGGTTTAACTAGTATAGGCAATGATAAAATAAATAATACTCATATTGCAGAATGGAATACCCAAACAGGTGCTACCGATAATCGTATTGATATAAGCAAAACAACCTTAACATTAGATGATACGACAATCGAATGGGCTGACGCTGCTAATAAAACATTGCGAATAAAACTGAGTGGTTTGGAAGGAAATTTGGAAAACAAGCACATAAAAGTTTGGAATAATATGAAAGATGCTACTGATAATAGAATTAGTATCAAGAAAACAAATCTGGATTTGGGGGATGATTTAGAATGGGATGTGGCAAATACAAATAAAATAAAAATAAAAGATAATTTTATAAGAAAAAATCCAACAGCTATAAAATTAAAAAATATTAATGCTAATAATATATTAATTTCTGATGGTAAAGTTGGTTTTCAATCATTGCCACTTACGGGTGCTATATCTGTTATGTCGGGAGGTTCGCAAGCATTTACAAGTATTAATGATAATATTATAGATAACGACAATATAAAAACACTCGCTTTATTAAAATCCTCTGGAACATTAATTGATATATCAAAAACAACATTAGAATTGGGCGAACATTTTGAATGGTCGCAAAGAAAAATAACACCAGGAACAACAGAACAATCTGTTTGGGATAAGATAAACTTAAAAAAAGAGTTATTTGCAGGTCCTGGTTTAACTTGGATTACTGATTCAAGGGATCCTAATAAAGGAAAATTAAGTGCTAGTCTTGAATCTGTAATAAAAAATTCTGATATAATGGGTAAAGTATCCGGTTATGATGGTATTGATATTAATAAAATCAAATTTTCTGTAGATACCGATTATATAAATTTAAATGGTGAGGGTAAATTATCTTTGAAAGATAAATTTATAAAAAATAAAACACCTCAAACTAAAGTTGACAATTTAACTTTACAAAGAGAGAGTGGTGATTCAATATATTTAAATATTTTTTCAAAGCATAATAAAAATGTAAAACAATCAGGTATAAAATTGGGTGAAGACGAAAAAAACAATTGGAATATATATCAAACTGCTGTCAGCAAAAATCTAGAAATACAAAAAGTAATAATAGACGCACAAGGTAAAGGGTCTTCTAGTAAAAAAGTATTAATATTAGATTCTGCTACTGGTAATATTGGTATAAATAAAGATATTCCTGTTAATAAGTTGCACGTAGGTGGTTCTATTAAAGTAGACAATAATTTAATTGTAGAACAAACAATAACATCAAGAGATATAACCAATACGAACAATATAATTACAAAAAAATTTGTTGTTAAGGGAACTACCTCGGCGGATAAATCAACCTTTAAAGGATTTGTCGATTTCGATATCAGTCGTGTTAATTTTAAAAAAGGTTTTGAAGTAGGTGGAACAACATTTAATAAGACAGGAACAGTTCGTGATGGATATATTTTAATAAGAAACAATGGTGTTTTTGTTGATAAAGCGATGGGTGGAGATATTGCAATTGACAAAAATGCAAATACTACTATTAAATCTAATGCGATTAGTAATAAACATATTGCATCTTGGAATGGTCTATCAAATGCTGAGGACAATCGAATTGACATTGATAAATTAAAATTTACAGTAGGGATGGGATTAGAAATAGATGACAAAAATATATTAATATCTACTTTATCTAAAAATAAAATAAAAGATACTGATATAAAAAGCGATGCCGCCATTGATATTACAAAAATTAATTTTTCAGTAGATGATAGATTTTTTAAACTAGAAAAAGTAGGTATGCAAAATATATTAAAAACTAAAATAGATGTTGATGAAAGACAGGGTATTCGATGGAAAAGGGACGAAGACAATAAATTAAATATACTAGAAACATATGTAGTTGACGGTTCTATTACGAACGATAGTGTAAGCAGTGTAGCGAATAATAAAATCAATATCAATAAAACAACTTTATCTGTCGATGATTCTACAATAAAATGGACTAATAGTGATAAGGATACAATTAAAGTAAAAGATGGTATTTTTTTAAAATCCATTGGAGATATCGATATTGATGGTAATTTAACTGTAAAAAACGATTATTTAAAAATGGCTACAAATATAAAAAACAAGGTTTTGTTAGGAGATGGCACCAAATTCTCTCCACAAACATTTATAGGAGATGTTGTTTTGGATGAAACAAATATTGGACAATTAAATATTCAACCTGTATTAACAAATAGTCATTTTAAATCAACTCCATCGTCTAATGAAAAATTAGATGTAAACAAAACAAAATTAGCAGGTAGCACAACTATTACATTAACAGGCAATACATTAAGTTTGAACTTGGGTGGATTAGAAGGAAATTTGACTAATACACATTTTAAGTCGAGTCCGTCATCGAGTGAAAAATTAGATGTAAACAAAACAAAATTAGCTTTTAGTGATGATTTTGAATGGTTGGAAAGTGGTACGAATAAATTTGGAATTAAAGATTATTTCGTAAAAACAACGTCTGAATCAACAACTATAAGTGGGACAATGGATATGAGCGGTCTTACATTAAAAGATGATGTTAACCATTCTGTTTTAAATATATATAATGATTTACCAGACAAAGAATCTAAAATAAATATTGGTACAACAGACAAATATTGGTCTATATTTAATAAATCTAGTGATTCTAATTCATTGAATATTAAATACGGCGAGTCTACACCGTTATTAACATTAAATCCAACATCTTCGCATAAATTACAAGTAAATGGTTCAACAAAAATTACTGAAGATGTTTTGTTGGATAAAAAATTGACAGCTAATAAACTGATTGTAAATACAAAAACTGAATTAAAAAAAGAAACTATTTTATCAGACTCCACTGTTATAAATGATACTTTAAATTTAAGTCAAGCAAATATTATTGTAAGTTTAGATGATGGACATATTGCTAATTGGAATACAAAAACCGATGCTACTGATAATAGAATTAACATAAATAAAACTACATTAGCTGTTGATGGTTCAACTATTGTATGGAAAGATTCGAAAAAAAATACATTAAAAGTAGCTGATAATATTTATTTAAAACAAAATAATAATGTTGTTTTTGATACTATAAATGCCAGTCCGATAAAAGTTGAAATGAAAAATAGTTATATGCAATTTACATCGAAAACTCGCGATAAATCTTGGAAACTCGACCATTTACAAAAATATTCTAGTGGCGATATTGGTAAAAATTTTTTGAAAATCACACCGTATGGTGGTGAAGGAACTTTAACTACTACTCATACAAAACGAGAATTTAAGATTGACTGGGATAGTGGAGAATTATCTTTTCCAAAACAAAAAACATTAAATGTTAGTACAAATGGGATTATAACGGGTAATTTACAAGTAAAAGGAATTTTAAGTTCAAATAATATTATAATAGATAAGGATTTGAATTTAACAACTGGTGTATTAAATATAGTTTCTAATACAAAAGCTCTAATTAAATTAAGTAAAGGCGACAAAAGAAAAGAGTGGCATATAGGACACGATAATGACAATTTGATTTTTGGAAGAGAAGAAGATGGACAAACTACCGTTGCTAATTTTAGTTCAAGTGGAAATGTATCGATAGGTTTGCTAAAAACAGATTCTGTTGATCATAAATTAGTTGTTAATGGAGATATAAAAATTCATACTATACAAGGTCAGGAGGTCAAAAACGGTTTAATAATGGATGCAAATATAAAAAATACGATTTTAATAGGCGACGATACTAGATTTACTCCAAAAACTATCATTGGCGATGTCGTATTTGATGCAACTAATATTGGGCAATTAAATATACAAAACAAGACAATAGCAAACAAACATATTAAAGATGCGGCTGAAATTCAAATATCAAAAACAACTTTAGAATTAGGTAATCATTTGGTATGGAACAAGACTAATGGTAAAAATCATGCTTCTGACGCAATTATTGATGTGGATATAAAATTAAAAACAGGTGGCGGTTTAAGTTGGACCAAAGAAACTGTAGAAGGCACTGAATATGATGTTTTAGGTTCTAGTGTTATTCAAGGTGAAATTACAAATTCATATTTAAAATCTGCTCAAACCATGGCTAGTAATGAAAAAATAGATATTAGTAAGACAACATTAACTGGAAGTTCAACGATTGTGTTAACAAACAATGTGTTGAGTGTAAATTTTTCAGGACTAGAAAATAGATTATCCAATATACATTTGAATCCAAGTAATCAAGCGGAAAAGATTGATGTAAATAAAACAAAATTAGCCTTTAGTAATGATTTTGAATGGTTAGATAGTGGAACAGATAAATTTGGTATAAAAGCAAATAAATTTGTTAGAAGAAATGAAGCCGGTGATGTAGAAATTTTAGGCAATTTAACAGTAAAAGGAACACAATTTATTACACATCAAACAGAAATTAAATTAAAAGATAAAAACATTGATTTAGGGTGGGTTGATGGTAAAAATGAAACAGATGCTTCTGCGGATGGTGGTGGTATAACTTTAAAAGGTGGTGTTAGTGATAAAACAATTATTTGGACTCTTGCTGGCAATAATTGGAATTCGAGTGAGAATTGGAATATTTCTAGGAATAAATCATATAAAATAGACAATAAACCAGTATTAACAATGACCTTAAATGCCGACAAAAGTAAAGATTTTGGTGTTTTGGGTTCTGTTATTAAGGAATCTAGTTTAACAAAAGTTGGAATTATAACAAGTGGTAAATGGGAATCTACCGACAAAATAAATGTCAATAAATATACTACTTTAAAACCAGGTAAAGATTTGGAATGGATAGGAACGGATGGTACATTAAATGTAAAACCCGTTTTTGTTAGAAATGATAAGGACATGGAGTTGAAAGGTGATTTTGATTTAAAACAAAAATCTGATTCAACAAAAGATATTGAATTATCGTTATATGCTAATTTGGGACAAAAACCAAAAATAAATTTAATTACAGACGGTGAAGATATAAAAAACAAATGGGAAATAACTAGTTTACCAAAAGATAGAAATAATACCAATTATTTACAAATCAATAGATATAATAACAATGCTGCTTTAAAAACAATAGTTATAGAAAATAAAAAAGGAAATATTGGGTTGGGTCAAGACCCAATTGATGATTATAAGCTTACGGTAAACGGTAATGTAAAAATTGAAGGTGATATTAATGTTAGTGGACAATGGATATTAGAAGATATGAGACGATTTAGGTCTGTTGAAAACGAACGTTTGATTGTAATGGATCCAAAGAAAATGGAAATAAATATAAATGGTACATGGAATCAAAAAGGTAATGTAAAAATCGAAGGTGATATTACGCAAGTAAACAGTGTTTCTGTAAAAAATACTTTAAATATTACAAGCGCAAATGGTCTTATGAGCGTAATGAAAAATGTTAAATTTATAGATGATACCGCTGATTTTGGAAGTGGTTTTACAATGGATAGTGTATTAAAATCAGATAAAACAAAAGACCAAGAACTTCTTCTTCGCAAAAATGGTGTGTATAAAAGTTTCAATATTTTTGACGATAACCAAATATATTTATCGGGTTCAAATAAATTAATAATAGGTAGTAATTACATCACAAATACACATATAAGTTCAAGTGCTGGAGATAAAATAGATATAGATAAAACAACATTACAATTAAATTCGACATATTTTGCTTGGAAATCGGTTGATACATTAACTATTAAACCAAATAAATTTGTGGAAATGGATGGAGGAAAAAATGTTGTGGTTGATGGTGATTTGACTACAAATAAATTGATAATTAAAAACAAATCATTAGCTAAAAAAATATTGATAGGGCAAGGAGAATATTTTGAACCATTAGACTTACAAGGTCATATAATACTCAGTGATAAAGACGGTTCTACGAAAATTCAACCGAATATAATTGATGATAGTATGATAAAATCTAAAGGAAAATATAGTGGTGTTGATTATAAGGGTATAAAATTAAACAAAACAACATTAACTAACTCTGATACTATTACATTCAATGAAGCACAAGATAATTTATCATTAAATTTTGCTGGAGCGGGTTTTAGAGGCAAACTGTTTAATTATCATATAAATGAAAAAGCTAGTATTGCTTTTAGTAAAATAGATTTACAAATAGGCGCCGGATTAAAATTAATAGATGGTAATAGATTAGTTAGTAGTGTATTTGGTGAGAATGGTATTGTAAATAAAGATATAAGTGTTTATGCTCAAATAGAAATGATTAAAACTAATTTTACTCCTAATCAAAAACAATTTGATTATGATTCAAAAAAAGGTGTATTAAAAATCAAAGATATATATTTAAATAATAATGGAGATGAAACGATGAATGGAAATTTGACTATAACTCAAAAATTAAACGTAAATGATATAGAAAGTGATAAACTAATCATAAAATCACTTCAAAAAGCATCATTAAAATTTGAAAACAATAGTTCAACATTCGAGTTAATCAAAGAAAACAATAAAATATCTTTTAAAACCGGTAAAAGTGTGCCAGCATTAAGTATATTTAATACTAATAATATTGGTATTAATATGGATACAAATATTAATCAAAAATTATGTATTAATGGGAATATTAGAATCCATACTCCAGATGGACAAGAACAAGAAAATGGTTTAATCATGAAAACAAATACAAGAAATTATATTTTGATAGGGGATGGAACAAAATTTTTACCAAAAGAATTAGTAGGTAATGTGAAATTCAAGGCAAATGGTGAGACATCGATACAAAATGGTGTGATCGAAGATATTATGATAAAATCAAAAGTAGATGGTGTATATAATGGTATCAATATAGCAAAAACAACTTTATCAGTTGATACAGCTCAATTTACAAACGATTTTGTAAATTCTGGTAAATTGAAAATTCAAGATATTTATTTGAAAAACACCACTGATGAAATGAACGGTAATTTATCTATAAAAAAAATGGGTGATGTAAACTTAACAATTGAATCTAAAAACGATAAAAATGTATCAATTAATATAGGAACATCTAGTGATGGTGGTTTTAGAATTTATAAACCGACTGGTGTTAATGGTGGATTACATTTTTATAATCTAGATGAAACCAGAGATGAAATGGTAATAACAAAAAATAAGGGAAATGTTGGTATTGGAACAAAAGGTATAGCAGAAGCTAACAAAAATAATACTAATAAATTAAGTGTTGGTGGTAATGTTTTAATTACTGGAAATACAGAAATAAATCAAGGTTTAATTGTAGGAACAACGTTTGTTGTTAATAGTGTATCTACTTTGAACAATAATGTAAATATATTAAATCATAAATTAACAGCATCAAATATTGTATCAAATAACAATATTACTTCAGATACAATAACAATTAGAGAGAATTCTACTTTTGAGAAAAATCTTACAATTAATGAAAAATTAACAGTGAATGAATTAAAACTTACGGATGAAAAATTAATTTTTCCAGAAAGTTCAATGACAAATGGTAAAATTTTAATTGCTGATACTACGGGATTTAAAGGTAAAGCGGTAAGTGGGGTTATTAATATCAATAAAAATGGAATAACAACATTTGTAAATTCACAAATAATTCAAACTCTTCATATTACAGATAATAATATTACAAATGCTAAAATTGCCGCTGGAATTGATATTAGAAAAACAAATTTATCTATAGACGATACAACTGTAGAATGGACCGAAGATACTAATCGAAATATCTTACGAGTTAAAGATGGTGTTTTTGTAAAAACGAGTGGTAATACAACACGCACAGGAAATTTATTGATAAACAAAACAGTTGATCAAGATACACGATTAACTTTATATTCAAGTGCCAATAATAATAGTGAATTAAATTTAGGTCAAGACATAGACACAAGATGGAGTATATATGAGAATAATAATAATTTATATTTTAAAAATTATAAAGAATTTACGGCTACAGAAATACCATTAATGATAAATGGTAGTACAAAAAATATAGGAATAGGACTTATGGCATCTGGAGATCCTTCAGTTGAACTTGATGTTAACGGCACTATACATGCAAAAACATTACGAGTAGATAATAATAAATTTAAAATAAAAGATTCTACAAACGCACAAATGATGATCGTTGATGGGTCAACTGAAACATTAAAGATGAGAGATATCGTTGGACATATAAATATAAATAATCAAGGTAATACTAGTATTCAATCAAATGTTATAACGAATGATATGATAAAAAGCAAAGGTGTTGATGAAGGAGGTGTTAAATATATGGGCATTGATATACAAAAAACAACATTAAATCCTGATAGTACAAATTTTACGTATAAATCTGATGGTAGTTTAATATTCAAGGAAAACAATTTTTTAAAAACTACAGGACAGGTTGTTATTAATGGTGCTTTAACTGTTGGTGGTAGTAATAATAAGAATGATTATAAAATAATTATGAATGCAAAAAACAAAAAACCATCAATAATGATTTCTAATACTGAAGGTGTATATACAGCCCAAAATATAACAGGTGCAATTACTATCAATGAAACAGGTGTATCAACGATAACATCCGATGCTATATATGACGGAGATATAAATAATTCTGCTCACATCGATATTACAAAAACAAATTTAAAAATGGGAAATAATATAGTATGGGTAGATGTTGATAAAAATGGAAACGCATGGAAATCTGGGAAAAAATGGAAACAATTAAATGTTGAGATAACCACAGCAATAATTGATAACGATGATATAAGAGATGATGCAAACATCTCAATGTCTAAAACCAACTTTATACCAAATGAAAATCAATTTACATACAATGGTATTGCGGGCACTTTGGATATTGATGATATTTATGTGAAAAATAACAGCGCACTCGGAAGTCAAAATATTCAAACCATTCAAAAATTGAAAATAGCAGGGGATTATTTGGAAATGAATACTAATACAAAAAATGCATTATTAATATCAGATGGGACGAAATATAAACCCAAAACAATAATTGGTGATGTTGTTTTTGATACTACATTTGGTGAAACTAAAATTAATAATAGTGTAATTGTTAATGATATGATAAAACCAAAGGCGAGTGGTTATAATGGTGTTGATATATTAAAAACAACTTTATCGGTTGATACAGTTCAATTTACAAATGATTTTGCTGATAGTGGTAGATTAGAAATTCAAGATATTTATCTAAAAAATACAGAAGACGAAATGGACGGAATATTGACAATAAAAAAATTAGATGGTCCTGTATTGAAATTATATAGCGGTGATAATTATGGTTGTAAAATAGATATGTATACAACAGGTTTGAGTGCAGGTGTAAAATCGGGATATATGGGTTGGGTTAGAAATGATGCAGATATAAATAAAAAAGATACTTTTCGATTTAATAATAATTTAACAGGGCACCGATTTACTTTTAATGGACCTGTAGGTGTTAATTTTACTGGAAATGGGTACCCTACTGAATCTTTGGATATAATAGGTAATTTAAGAATAAGAGGAGTAAATAATGGGCTTGTTTTTTCAAATACGAATGGTGATTTATTAGAGTTAAATGCAGTTGGAAAATTATTAGTATCCGATGGTGCAAAATATATTCCACAAGAAATGGGAGGGCATATAATTATTGATGCTACTGCTCAAACAACTATACAACCGAACGTCATTGAAAATAGTATGATAAAATCTATAAGATCTGGATACACAGGTATTGATATAAGAAAAACAAATTTGGATATTGATAATACGACGATTCAATGGACTGATTCGAAAAAAAATAAATTAAAGGTTGCTGATATTTATTTAAAAAACAATGCTGTTTCGTTGGCTATGAATGATAATACAACTGGTAATATATTGGTTGCTGATAATGTTGGTTTCAAATCGAAATCTGTTTCTGGAGATGTTTCTATTTCAAGTAGTGGAGAGATTTTGATAAAAACGCAAGACTCCGCCGTTATTACAAATAGTCATATTAAACAAAATATGACTACCGATGAAAAAATAGATATTAATAAAACTACTTTAATATTAGGAGACCATTTAGTTTGGAATAATGACAACGGAAACAATAATGAAAACATAATTGATGTTAATATTACAGCGGGATCCGGATTAAGTTGGAATGGTTCTATTTTAAATGCTAGTGTTGATTCTGGTGAGATAAAAGATGCTGATATACATGCTGATGCTGCTATAGATATAACTAAAACAACATTGAATATAGATACTGGTCAATTTATAGAAAATGATTTTAATATGACTGGTAAATTAAAATTAAAAGATATTTATGTAAAGAAAGCTGGAGATACAATTACAGGTGCTTTAACATTAAATGGTATAACAACTTTTACTCAAAATATATTATTGTCTGAAAAATTGGGCATTGGTAATACTTCACCAACAGAAATGATTGATATTTTTAGTTCAACCAAAAAAGCAAAAATTAAAATTAATGGTATCGATGAGTCGGGTTTAATAATAAATTCTGGAAATGGTGTTGGATTTGAATTAGGAACCAGATCAAAAAACAATGACGACGTGTTTTATATATGGGATAATGCCAATGCTAAATATAGATTTGTAATAAATGATAATGGTAAATTTATTTTGTGCGATGAATCGAATATCAATGATAAAATCAGAACTGCAACTCATAAATTAACGGTAGTTGGTGATGTAAAAATAACAGATAAAATAACAGCAAATGATATAGAATTAAATAAAATTATTTTGAATAGCACTTTTGCTGCTCCTAGCACAATGTCCCACGTAAAATTTACAGGTAATAGTGCCTCTTTTGGAAATGGATTTACTATGGATGATATAAACAATGGAATAAAAACTAGAGACGCTGAAATACTTGTTCGTAATAATGGTGTTTATAAATCAAAACCGATTTCAGGTGATGTTTATATTTCAAATAATGGAGAGATTTTGATAAAATCGAATGAAACGATAATAACAAATAATCATATAAAATCAGTGGCTTCAATGAGCGCAAATGAAAAAATAGAAATTAAAAAAACAAATGTGGAATTAGCAAATGAGAGAGTTGTAAATTTAACTTGGGATAGTGATAATAAAACTATTAAAGGAAATATAAATGTTGGTTCAATAACAAATGATGATATTTCGAGTGATACAACAAAAAAAATAAAAATCAGTAAAACAACATTAAATATCGATGCGACTCAATTCATTGCGAATGATTTCACTACTAGTAGTAAATTAAAATTACAGAATATTTATGTAAAACGGATAGATGACCCTGATGAAAGTGGTGCATCAAAAATTGTGGATAATGTAAATATTTATGCAAAAACAAGTAAAGATGCAAGTTTAAAATTATATACAAAAGACAGCACTAAAAAAGCAGAAATAAAAATAGGTGAAAAAGATGATAATAGTTGGGGTATATACAATACAACGGATAGATTTGTCTTGAAAAGATATGGAGATGGGGGTGAAGGAAATAAAATTTTAACTACTGTTTCAAAATCCGGAGCTTTATCAATAGGAAATGTAGATGGTGTAGCGGACGAAAAATTACATGTAAATGGTAATATAAAATTAGAAGGAATAAGTAATAATCCAGAAATCATAATGCCCGGAATAAAAAGCAATGAACCTCATATATTATTGGCTAATTCTAAAACCAATATTGCTGGAAATATAGGTGATTCTGGTTATTTAAAATTTACACCCGTTAAATTAGGTAGTGTTGGTAGTGATATTACTGTTCAACCGACTGGATTAATAACAATAAATTCTGGTTCAATTGGTAATGATGAAATAGCAGAGTGGAATAATGAAATTAATACTGATGATAATAGAATTGACCATACTAAAATAAAACTATCATTTACTTGGGGTGGTCAACGAGCTGGAACTGTCGCAGAAGCAATAAATATAACACCAGATGGCGTAGTTAAAATACCTGATAAAACTCTTGAAGATGGAGGCGTAGAAGACAAACATATTTCAAATGACCCAACAAAACAAATACAAATCAGTAAAACAACATTAAAAATAAACACTAACCAATTTAAGCAAAATGTTTTTAATACAAATGGAACATTGGAAATAAATGATATTTATGTAAAAAATAACACAGGTGGAGGTTCAGATCCTATTAACTTAGAAGGTTCTATTTGCGTTGTTCCTGATAATAAAAGAAATTTGTTATTAAAAATTTATTCTAAATCTGACGATTTGCATAGTGGTATTCATTTGGGTAAAGATGCTATGAGTAAATGGCATATTTATAATGAAAAGGCTACAAAAAAACTGATATTTAATCATGGAACAGAAACCCCTATAGTTTTAAATGGGGAATCGGGTAGAATTTCGATTGGTGGTGATTTTCCAGCTGAAGAAAGTATACATATTCGAGATAATATCAAAATAGGAGGAAATATAGTTTTAACAGATGACAAAATGACAAATGGGAATGTTTTATTGATTCGAGACAATAAAGTTGAATCGACTCCTATAAGTGGTGTTATAAATATAAATAAATCTGGCACGACTTCTTTTAATTCAAATGTTATTGATGCATCTCATATTGTGAATGGAACAATAACTAATCAACAAATAAGTAGTTCAACACAGGACAAAATAGATATTTCGAAAGTTGATTTATTAGTAGATACAACTACAATAGAACTTGGTTCTGACCATAAATTGCGTGTAAAATCGGGTGTATTTTTAACAACGGGTAGTAATCCTGATGTAAATGATATTACTGTTGATAATTTAATAATAGATTCAAATTCATTCGTTATGCAAACAAATGACGTAGGTAATTTATTAGTGGGTGTTGGTGATAAATTTGAAAATAAACAAATACACGGTGATGTAGGTGTTAGTTTAAATGCTGATAATGGTAATATAGAAATGAATATAAATGCAGCTAAAATAACGAATGGTATGATTAAACCAAAGGGAACATATAACGGTGTTGTATATAATGGAATTGATATACAAAAAACTACATTATCTGTCGATGGTTCTACTATTATTTGGAATGGGGACGAATTAAAAGTAGCAAATAATGTTTATTTAGAAAAAAGTGGTGGTAGTATAAAATATTTGAATGTAAAAAATAATCGCGGTTCTAATAGTAAACTAGAAATATTTTCTGAAATAAATGATTCAGTATTACACTTTAAAAATAAAAATAGTGAATGGTTGTGTAATGCAAAAGTAGATAGTAATTTTAGTTTTACAGATGGTCAAGGTAGGTTAGTTTATAATATCGATAGTAATAGAAATATCAGTATAGGTGAAAAACACAATACATCTGAAAAACTATTTGTAAAAGGAAACGCCAAAGTGGATGGTTCTCTTGAAATAAATTCGTTAAAAATACCAGGAATTAGTGCAGGGCAAAGTTTGATGTCTAATATTGATGGTCAATTGGTGCCAACACAATTTATTGGTGATGTAAATATAGCTAGTGATGGCACAACAACAATCCAATCGCGAACAATAGAAAGTTCAATGATTAACCTCGATGTAATTCAAGATAAACATATAAGACCAGTTATACAAAATGATGATACATACAAAGGAATAAATATAAAAAAAACAACATTATCTGTTGATAATTCAACCATTGAATGGATTAATGATGGAAATGGTGTTGAAAATACTTTACAAGTGAAAGATATATATGTTTTAAAGTCAACAGATAAACAAGATGCTGTAATATCAAATTTAAATTTAACTGGGACTTTTGAAAGAAATACGAATGGAGAGATTATAAAAGCACAAGAATTGGGAAATAATTTGTTTTTTAATTTGTTAAGAAGAGGCAAAAAAACGAGTAGTTCGCGATTTGGATATTTGGATGCAACAAATATTTTTCAATTTCAAAACAATGAAATGCAACAATCAGGAAATATGGCATTTAAGTTTAATAATAGTGTAGAAATACCAACTTTAAAAATAACTGGTATGTTAACCACTAACGACGATATAAAAATAACCGGAAATAAAGGTATTATTTATGATACCAACGTGCAAAATAGTATTTTAATTTCTGACGGAACAAGATTTATATCAAAAGCGCCAAATAACAATTCGAATATATCTATAAATTCAACAAATGGTTTGATTTCTATAAATTCGGAAACTATTAGTAGTGATATGATAAAAGCAAAAGACGTAGAGGGCTCAGGTTATAAAGGTATAGATTTACAAAAAATAGATTTCAATATCAATACTTCAAATTTATCTCTTGATTCCGATACTAATACATTAGATATAGTAAGTGTTTTTGTAAGAAACGATGAAGCAAATATATTTGCCGAAAACACAACATTTTCTAAAAATATAACTGTAAAAAATATAAATTCTGAAAAATTAATTGTCGATGATGATGCCGAATTAGGGATTTTTAAAGGGGGGGAAAATGGATCATATTTAACATTTAAAGATGGTAATAATACAACTGGTGCTACTATAGGATTTTCTAAAACGGATGGTGATAAAAACAAATTTCAATTTTCGAATAATGAAACAGGAAACACATTTGAATTTAATGGAACAATAGAAACTGCTGGGAATATTAATGTAGCTGGTAATATTATTGGTAGTGCTACTAGTAGTTTAACATGTAATGAAATAATATTTCCAGGAACAACAAAATTTGGTATAAATAGAAATTTAAATGGTCATTTCCTAGTTTCTGACGGTAGTTCTTTTAAACCTCGTGATTTAACCAGTACTTCTGATTTAAAAATAAAAGTTATAGAAAACGGACCAGATAAAGGTAAAATAGACGTTCAGGTTATTGCCGGTAAAGTATCTGGGTTTGTGGTAGATAATAATTCCATTTTAAATCAACAAATTAATTCAAATGCTAATATAGCACTAGATAAACTTAATTTCAATCCGAATACGACACAATTTACAAAAGATAATGCAACTGGTGGTTTTGCAATAAAATCAAGTTGGTCAAATAAATTAGTAAATGATAAAGCAAATGTTATATATCAAGAATTGACAAATAATTTTGGTATAAATGTTGAAAATGATTTGGTATTTGAAAATGGTGTAGATAATCGTTTAAAAATGATAAAAACTAATTTTACACCATCTGACCAATTTACATATAATAATGATACTGGTGCGTTAAGTATTAATTCTTTGTATGCATTATTAAATGGTGGTAATACTTTTACAGGAACACAAACGTTTTCAAACAATTTAACGATTCGAGATACTGTAAATATTGAGAATGGTTTAAATTTGATTGGAAATATAAATGTTTCTGGTAAAAGTGGAGAGAATTTAGAATTTAATTTGACATCAGACAATAATTATAACAATATTATAAAGTTTATAGAAAAATCAGGAGCAGGTTGGAAAATAATAAACGAAAAAACGACAAACAAATTAAAAATAGTCGATACAACAAGTAAAAACGAAGGATTAAATATTAACTATAATAAAGACGAAGTTGAATTGGGTATAGGTGTGGCTATTCCTCAAGAAGCCTTGGATGTTAGTGGTAATATAAAATTTTCTGGGGATAAAATAATTTCTACAAAAATACTAGAAAATCAATTTTTAATGAGTAAAAAAGGTGGTTCTGAAATGAATTTTGTTGAAATGGGAGGAGATATACAGTTAATTAGTCCTGAAGATGGCACGCCTGGTGTGGCAGTATCATCTATTCGCAATAATAAGATTACCGATAGTATGATTAAAAACGACCAAATTACAAATAGTAAAATAAAGAGTGATGCAGAGATTGCTATGTCAAAAACCAATTTCTCTCCAAATATTGGAACGGATGGTGATTTTACTTGGGAAATAAAAAGAGAAGGTCAATTAGATAAACATGTTTTGGGAATAAATCAAAGCAAATTTATAAAAACAAGCGAAGAACTTAATCAAACTATACAAGGTAATTTAACTTTAAATAAATTAACACTAAATGATGATATAATATTGAAAACAAATACAAAAAATCTTATATTAATAGCCGATGGTGAAAAATTTTTACCTAGACAATTACAAGGACATATAAGTTTAAATAGTGTATATGAGTCAATCATCGAACCAAATGTCGTTGAAAACAACATGATAAAACCAAAAGGAACATATAGCGGTGTTGTTTATGATGGTATTGATATTAAAAAAACTAATTTGACAGTTGATGGGACAAGTATTCAATGGACAGATCCCACAAATAAAAATACATTGAAACTTGTGGATAATTATATAACAAAGGGTGGAAACAATACAAATATGCCACAGGGAGGGATAGGTATTTATAATGTATCCCCAGAGGGAACATTACACTTAGGTGATGTAAATAATCAAAATACAAGAATAATATTACAATCAAAAGTAAATACTAAAAATGAATTTATTATGCGACGAGGTGTGGGCAACAACACGGTAAATAATAATAGCATAGGCTTTAATTATACAAATGATGGTTTATTTTTAACTAAATATAATAGTTTAACTCCTACTGTTGATTCATTTTTAAGTGTATTAAATGATGGTAAAATAGGTATTGGTAAAAATGATCCAACTGTAAAATTAGATATTGACGGTTCTGTTAAGATAAGAAATTCATTAAATATTACAAACGATTTAACAGTAGACGACAATATTATTACTGATGATTTAACATTAAGAAATGATTTGGTGGTGAATAGATTGTCTACTTTTAAAGACAAGGCAACTTTCGAACGTGATATAGAAGTCGTGAATAATTCAATATTTAAAGCTGATTTAACGATAGAAGGAGATTTAAAAGTATTATCTACAGATAGTATTACTTTGCAAACAAATGCTTTGGGGTCTATATTAGTAGCAAATGGTACTAAATTTAATTCGGTACAAATAAATAATCATGCTAGTATGAATGAAACAGGTGCATTATCTTTAAATCCAGGCGTAATCGTAAATAATCATATAGCCTCAATATCGGATAGTTATAGTGGTATAGATATTAGTAAAACAACGTTGAAATTAGATGACAATACTATGAGTTGGCAATTGGATACAGATAGAAACCGAACTATTATCAAGGTTAAAGATGATGTATATGTAAAAAAAATAGGAGATACAATCCAAGGTCAAATTAATATTTCAAATAATTTGACTGTAAATCAAAATTTAACTGTAAACCAAATCTCTACTTTTAAAAACACAACAACTATACAAGGGATATTAAATTTGACTCAATCAAAACTTTCAATTGGGTCCAATACCGAAAAAGCTATATTAATAGGAAATGGTGTAGATGGTTATGAACCAAAAGTGTTAACAGGCGCTATTAGTATGAATAAACTCGGGTCTACTGTTTTAGGTGATGGTCAAGTAAACGATAGACATGTAGCGGTTTGGAATACAAAAACAGATGCAACCGATAATAGAATTAAAATACAAAAAACAAATTTGAATCCTATTGGGCATTTAACGTTAGCAGATAATGGCACATTAACAGTTAAAAATTATTTTGCAAGAAAAGATACGGCTAATGTGTTTTTGGAAAATGTTATATCAAATGAACTTTTGATTGGCAAAAAAGGTTTACAATCATCAAATGATAAATTAATAATGCAAACAAATACACAAGGTCATATGTTAATAGGTCAAGGTGATGGTACTTTTTTTACACCAAAACCAATAAGTGGGGTTATAAATGTTGATAGTAATGGAGCGACAACATTTGTTAATAGTCAAATAATTGAAAATATTCATATAAAAGACAAGGTGCAAGGTTCATATGATGGAATAGGTATACAAAAAACAGACTTAGTACTATCATCACAATTTAATCAAAACAATTTTACAAATAATAGTACAATAGAAATTCAAGATATTTATATTAAAAGAACAGATCAATTAAATACTTTAACGTTCGGTGGATTAAAAATAGAAGGACAAGGCAATAGTAATAGTAATTTAAGATTTTCCAATGAAACAAACGCAAATACTTGGGATATGTATCAAGAAAAGTCAAATAACAAATTAATAATAAAAAATAATTCAAAAAACGTCATGGCTATTCATAATGAAGGACAAGTATATATTGGAACGGGTGTAAATAGACGAGAAGATACAAGTTCGAGACGATTGAGATTAAAAAGCGAAACACCATTATTAAATATTGACGGAAATACATTACTAAGTGGTAATTTAAAGGTTATAGACGATATTAGTTGTAATGTGATAAATATTAGCGAAGGCATTGATACAAAATCAGAATGGGTTAATTATTTTATGATGTCAAATGGGACATATTGCAAACAATTACCTTTAGAATCCACTTCTCACGTCAAACTAGTGGGTAATCAAAAATTAGAAATTCAAAACAATTCAATAATTGATTCTTATATCAATATTGGCGCAAACATAAATATTAAAAAAACCGATTTGAAAATAACTGAGGCACAATTTAAAAAATCGATATGGGATACTGAGAATAGATTAGAAATTATTGATACAAATTATATTAAAACAAGTTTTGATGGAACACAGGCAATTACATCATCATTAAATTTGACCGGCAGTTTAGAAGTTGATACAATAACAGTTAGAAATAACTCTGATTTTTCATCAAAAAAGATTTTTTGCGAACAAATAGTTATTCAGAAAACAGGGACGGGGGTGAATCAATATGGCAGTATAAAAATTGATGATACTACAAATGGAATGATTTTAGTAGCAAATAATAAAAATGAATTTCGTCCTATAAATATGTCTGGAGATATTACATTGGATGTAGATTATAATACCGTAATAGGTGATCAAAGGATATCAACATCTATGATAAAAAATAACAATATAACAAATGATAAGATGTCTACCGGAATTGATATAAAAAAAACGACACTAAATGTTGATTCTACAACTATTGTATGGACAGAAAATACAAATAGAAATACCTTAAAAGTTCGAGACAATGTATTTGTGAAAAAATCAGGAGGTGATACTATGACTGGTAATTATACAATAACAGGCAATTTAATTGTTAACACATTATTAAGAAGCACACAAACAATAGTGTCTGATGGAAATCTTACAATAAATGGTAATTATTTAAAAATGGAAAAACCGATATATTCAAATGTCGCTGATAGAAATGGTATGTTAATGGTTCATGATGCGACAGGATTCAAACCAACTAGGATTTCTGGTGATTTGAGCATTGATGAGAATGGTGTAGCAACAATAGCTAGTGGAAGAATAGTTGATAGCGATGTTAAATCAAAAGATATTGCAAGTGGATATTTGGGTATAGATATAAGAAAAACAAATTTGGGAATAGATACCTCGACATTATCATGGACGGATTCAAATAATAATGTTTTAAAAGTTAAGGACGATGTATTTTTAAAAAAAGCAGATGGAAATGCTAATAATTTAACTGTTGCGAGTGAATTAAATGTAAATGGAGTATTTAAAATTAGAAATATTACTCAAGGTCAAATATTAATTGGACAATTAAATAATAGAATAACAGCAAAAACAATATCTGGAGATATTGCAATAGACAATAATGGTGTAGCAAATATACAAACAAATGCTATACAAACTAATATGATAAATGATGGTAATATTACGATTGCAAAAATAGCCAGTGGTTTTATTTTGCCTATGGATAAAACAAATCTACAAATAGATACCAATACATTAAGTTGGGCGAATACCAGAAAAATAAAAGTTCGAGACAATGTTTTTGTTAAAAAAACCGGTACTATGAATATAAACAATATACATTTTACCAATACATCACGCATTGGCATAGGAACTTCTAATCCAGGTTATGCTTTGGATGTTAGCGGAAATGTTGGCATAGGTTCGAATACACAGAGTGAACAGGATATTACATTTACCTGTAAATCGGGTAGTTGGGAATTTGGAACAAATAACAAAGGTAATAATGGAACAAATAACAATCATTTTTATATATATGACACACAATATCGTTTAACAGTACAAAAAACAACAGGAAATGTTGGTGTTGGTACTAAAACACCAACCCATAAACTCCATGTAGATGGAACATTAAAAATTACCGGTCAAAGTGTTTTTCATGATGATGTAGAATTTAAAGAAGAAATTACTTTCAAAAAAAATACTACATTTGAAGGTGTAAATACATTTTCTAATAGAAATATATTCCAAGATAATTTAGTATCCACTAATAAAAATTTTACTGGATTAAATATTCTGTCGTGTAATTCAATAGAAACAGCTGGAAATATAACATTAACTGGGGGGAATTTGATTTTCGGTACATCACAACAAAGGGCAACAAGAAATGGTTATATTTTAGTTCAAAAAAATAATGAATTTCAACCCACTAATATAACTGGTGATATTACAATAGATCAAGATGGAATAACAACAATAGGTAATAATAAAATAACCAATTCAAATATTAAAAATGCAACCAATATGATTACTTCAGAAAAAATAGATATTTCAAAAACTACATTAAATTTAGATTCTGATTTTAAATGGAATGCTAATCGAGATACTATAATGATAAAACCAAATAAATTTTTTAGGATTAATAACAATAATACATCATCGGGTTCATTAGATATTACAAATACAATTACAAGTAATAGTTTAATTATTAGAAATACTTTATCTTTTGGAGACAATGCATCTGGTTCTATACTCGTAGGTAATGGCACAAATTATGTAAAAAGAAATTTAAGTGGTGATGCAACAATGTCTAGTGATGGTATATTAACTATACAGCCCAATACAATAACAAATGCTATGATGTCAACTGATGTTGGAGATAAAATTACATTTGATAAAATTACATTTCAGCCAAATACAAATCAATTTGACTTTAATAATACGACCGGTATATTAACTATTGATGACATTTATATTAAAAATACAAGTGGTAGCACTAATATACAAACATTAAATAAATTAAATATCGAAAGTGGTGAATTGCAGATGGGTGATATTACAAAAAATCAAAAAGGACATATAATGATGGCGGATGGAATAAAATTTAAACCAACAGAAGTTTTGGGAGATATTCGTATAGTAGAAGTTGTTAAAGAAGGTACGACACAATTAGAATTTAATATTGTTAGTCAAACTATTACAGGTTCAGATATAGGTAATGAAGAAATAGAATTTCGTCATATTTATAATGGTGCGGATACAGCAAAAAAAATTAAAATTGCACAACAAACCGATTTTAATTTAGATACAAATTCGATTGTTTGGACAAATAGTAATAATAATACTATAAAAGTTGTAGATAATTTATATTTGAAACAAGTAGGCGGTGTATTAAGTGGTGCTTTAAGAGTAAATGACAATGTTTCTATTAATAAAGCACAGAATCCTACATTAAATATTTATGGGGGCGGGAGTCCTGTAATTCATTTGGGCACAGACGATAACACACGTTTTTCAATATACAAAGATGGAAACAATACTGTTTTTTCTAAAAAAAATCAAGCTAGTGGAACAGATACAATTGCAAGTATAATTACGCCTGATGGCAATACCGGTTTGGGTGTGGTCCCCGATGAAAAATTCATGGTAGATGGAAACATTAAATTATATAATAATACTGCGGAAGGTGCAGTTGCCACTAATGAACGACTTATAAAATATAATGTAAATACACAAAATAGTATACTTTTAAGTAATGGTATAGGATTTAAACCATATACTTTAACCGGTGATGTAAGTATTATAGGTGCTGCGGAAACAAATATAAATAACGGTGTAATTTTAAATCAACATATAAAACCGGCTCAAACCATGACAAGTGGAGAGAAAATAGATATTTCAAAAACGACTATAGAATTAAGTAATGATTTTGAATGGGGTTATAATTTAGGTAATGATAAAGTAAATACTATAAACATTCGAGAAAACTTTTTAAGAAAAGAAAATCTTTCTTCACAAACAATGGAGGGGTCATTGAATTTATATAATAAAGCAAATTCGTCTTATGATACAACATTAGAAGTATGGGATAAAAAGACTGATGGTAATGTCGTTTTAAAATTGGGAAATGATTTGAATAATCATTACGGTTTTAAAATGAATCGAGATGGAAATGTCCGTAATTTTGATTTGTTTCAAAGATTAAATAGTGTAGATAAAACAATTATGAATATCGAAGGTGCCAATGGAAATATAGGTATAGGGGGCATTAGAAAACTAAATAGAAAAGTATTTGTTAAAGGGGAATTTGAAGTGGAAGGAACGTCTTATTTGGAAAATTTAAATGTTGAAACACAAGCAACAATTGATGATTTGAGTGTAAATAATATTGAAGTAATAGATTCTTCATTAAATAATGTATCTATAAATGGTGAATTGATTACTAAAAAGTTTATTTTCAAAGGAGCTAATGGGAATGGTAAAATTTTAATTGGTCAAGGGGACCAATATTTACCAAAGACCATTTCTGGACATATTAATATAAATAAAACGGGAACAACTACAATACAATCGAATATTATTGATTCAACAATGATAAAAAATACACAAATTTCAAATAAACACATTAAAGGTGTAGATAAAGTTCGAGAACCTGAATATAATGGTATACATATAAATAAAACCAATTTATCAACAACAGCCGATTTGACATATAATAAAAATTCAGGTGTTTTGGGTTTAAATCGTAGTGGATTTTTATTAACAAATGAAGCTGAACAATCAATAACGGGCAATTTAACACAACAAGGTAATTATACGGTAAATGGTGGTGTTATAATTAGAGATTCTGTTAATATACAAAATGGAAATTTGATTATGTCGAATAGTTCGAAAGGGCAAATACTAATGCATAATGGAACAAATATTGCTCCCACAACATTAGAAGGTGATGTGAAAATTGTCCCTACTATAGAAACAACGGTAGTTAAAGGTTTCACGAAACAATTTGAAAAATTAAAAACAGAAATAAATGATAATGTTATTATTGACGCAAATATAAAATCTATTTCACAAGGATATACGGGTATTGATATTAGAAAAACAAATTTGAAAGCGGGAAAGGGTATTAGTTTGGTTCATAAGAATGACTTAGACGGAAATTCAATTACTGAAGTAAAATATGCATTGGATGATTGTATTCCCGATGCCACGTTAATTGATAAATATTTTAAAAAAAAAAATGTGGAATATGAAGATGATACAGGTGATAAAAAAATTAATCGGGGTATAAAATCGGATAAATTGGCAGTAGATTATGGTAGAGGATTGCAATTTGTAAAAGTTGGGGATGAAACAACTGAAATATATAAAGAAACTGTAGAAGTTAAATTGTATGACGATAAAGTTAAAAACAATATATCTATTGGTTATAAAGCCGGATGGAAGTTTGCTCAAGCAAAAAGAAATATAGCAATTGGTAATAATGCATTAGAATCTGGAGTTAATCAACTATGTTCGGATAATGTGGCAATTGGTTATAAAACATTACAAAAAAATACAGATGGTTCTGGAAATATTGCAATAGGTAGTCATGTATTAGAAGAATCACTGGGTTCGCATAATATCGGAATTGGATTAGATGCTTTAAAAAATAGTGAAACTTGCTTTAAAAATATAGCCATAGGAACATCAAGTTTATTGAAGAACGATGAAGGTAGTGATAATATAGCCGTAGGATTTGATAGTTTAAAAACAAACAGGTCGGGGGTTAATAATATAGCATTGGGTAGTAATTCATTATTAGAAAATATGTCGGGTAGCAATAATATAGCATTGGGTAAAAGTAGTTTAAAAAGCAATGTTACTGGAAGAAGAAATATAAGTGTTGGTTTACAAACATTAGAAAAATGTAAAAAAGATGATAATGTGGCAATAGGGAATTTGGCAATGTTAAATATAGATGGTGATAAAAATATAGCCGTCGGTAGTAATTCATTATTAAACCAAATCACTGGAAATGGAAATGTTGGCATAGGTCAAAATACATGTTCTAACATTAAAGTTGGAAATAATAATATTGCAATAGGTGAAAATTCTTTACAGAGTAGTGCTGATGCAGAGAGTAATAATAATATAGCAATAGGTAAAAATGTGATGTTAAATAATCAAACTGGTGGAAATAATATAGTTGTCGGAATTGAATCATTGGTTAATAACACTACTGGTAATAATAATGTTATATTGGCAACTGACTCAATGTCGAATAATACAACAGGTTCTCTTAATATAAGCATTGGTCCAAAAAGTTTAAAAAAAAATACGATAGGTTCGTCTAATATCGCGATGGGACAAGAATCGTTGTTAAATAATACCATAGGTAAAAATAATATTGCATTAGGATTTCAATGTATGTCAAAAGTGGAAAGAGGATTAAATAATGTGTCTTTAGGTATTCATTCCCAATTCTCAAATGTTAAAGGAGATAACAACGTTTCTATTGGAGCAAAGGCATTATATTTCAATAAAGGTAATAATAATATTGGTATTGGATATTTTGCGGGAACAGACGTTGACCACGACGACGATGCAAATACTTCTGAAAACTCTATTAGTATAGGAAATCAAGCTACAAATAATGCTACATATGCTTGTGCCATAGGTTATAGGGCAAAATGTAGCAAAGAAGCGACGCAATCATTAGCAATTGGTTATAAAGCACAAGTTAGCACACCAAATACAATTGTTCTTGGAAATAGTGAAAGTCATACGTTTATACCTGGTAAAACGGATGATGGTAAACCGAAAATTTCTATTAATGTTGATGGTGTTGCTACATTACTGGAGGATTACATAGATGCTAGAGTAACAGCAGCACTTGTTGCTAGAGGATTATAATTATAATTATAATTATAAAAATTTAATAAAAAAAAATATTATATTTTTATATAAATGAAGAAAGCATTATTAATTGGAATAGATTATCACAATGACAATCGTCTCAAATTATTCGGGTGTATAAATGATATTACTTTAATGAGCGGTATGTTAATGGACGCTCTCGATTATAGAAAACAAGATATAACAATGATTCGCGATGATTCAAATAAAAGTCATTTAAAACCAATAAAGGAAAATATTTTACGTGAATTAAATAATATAGTAAACGAAGATTTAGAAGAAATATGGATTCATTATAGTGGACACGGGACTTATAGATTAGATGATGATGGTGATGAACGAGATAATAAGGATGAAGTAATTGTTCCGATAGATTATAAATCACACGGAATAATTAGCGATGATATGATGATGGATATAATAAAAAAAAGCAAAACAAAAACTATTATAACTTTTGATTGTTGTAATAGTGCGAGTTTATTTGATTTACCTTGGCGTTTTGAATACACGAATGGTAGATTTAATAAATATGTTGAAAATAATGATAATATAGAAAATAAAAATATTATTATGTTTAGTGCATGCAGGGATAATCAATTGGCTGTAGATGGATATGACAATGAAAGAAGAATGAGTGTAGGGGGTATGACTCCAGCTTTAATTGATACTTTAAGACATAACAGATATAATGTTGCTGTTTTCAAATTATTTAAGGATATGTGCACATATCAAAAAATAAAAAATAGAGAACAAATTACAACGTTATCTAGTAGTAGTGAGTTTCCAGAAATAACTTTTACAAGACCTTTAATCATGAAAAAAAATAATACTGCATACTCTAAAGAAATATTTAATAAGGATTATTTCCGTTAATTATTTTTAATAAATTGTAATTTTTGTAGTGTTTCTCGTTCTAAAAAAGATTTAATTAATTTAAATGCTATTAATGCAAAATTAGAATTTGTATAAACAAAAATTTTTCTAGCTGTATCTTCAAATATTTTATTTATTTCTGTATAAATATATTTACACATTCGCACATTTAAATTAGCCGGACTACAATTCTCTAAATGAAAGTGAATGTCATATGTTGTTGAATCGTATCGTTTTGCGCGTTCTAAAGCTTTGAATGAAATGTATATAACAAATTCTAAGAATTCGCCTATATTTGATTTAAACAAAGAAGGACGAAAATTACATCCTATAACATTAATATTTACTAAAGAATTTTCTTCATTTAAATAACATATTTTATTATATCGTTGATTTAATTCTTCAAATCTAGAGGGAACTAAAGATGTCATGATAATATATATAAAAACAATAATTTTATATATATTAAACTTAAATGTCTGCTGTTAAACGAGTTTTTGATAATGAATATTTAATGAGACATATTTTTACTTTTTATCCAAAAAGATGTGGAAGTTGTAAAGTAGTGATGCATCGTAAATTTGTTGATTCCAAGATACATAAACATAGAGACCAAATTTGGAGATCCACAGAAAACGAATACTGTCGTGGATATTGCAATTGGTGTTGTGTTTATAATTTTAATCATCCTTATTAAATTTAACCATAAGCTCTCGGTATTTGAGGCACTTCTCTTTCGTGAGTAATTTCTGTATCATCTTCGGATGTATAATCGGATTCAGAAGTATACTCTGAATCCGATGAATAATCTGGTTTAAAATGTCCATATTTATTTATTACTCTTATCGAGCGTGGAGAAAGAAGTATATTTTCTATGTCTTGCAGTTCGTGTGTTTCATTATCATTATCACTATCACTTTCAGTATCACTAATATATATATTTTCAATTGCTGCATTTTTTCTTGCTTCTAAATATGAATTTAAACAGCGCATCGAACAATAACAACATATACAAAATGGTGTGCCTATAGAGAAAATCATTATAACGAAATCTTGTAATGACATATGTGCATGCATTAATTAATATATATACTTTATTTTTAAACTTTAATAATGTTTAGGATATTTTTTTCTATGGGTTTATATATATGCCGCGTATCAAGAAAGGTAAAGATGGAAGATACCACGTTCATGGTAAATCATACAAATATTTAGTTGGCAAAAGACAACAAGTTGCTAATGGTACAGCTTACAAAACAACATATGGTAAAGATGCTTTATTAAAAAAGGATATTCTTAAAAATAAATGGGGTCGTTATGTAAGTGCGAAAAAATCTCGATGGGGTAAAAAACGAGGTTTGAAACAACTTCGATTGGCTGGATACACAACCAAAAAAGGTAAATTTGGTGCTGTAAAAATGGGAAGTCCAAAAAGAAAAACAAGAAAAAGAAGTAGAAGTAAAGGAACACGCAAAAAACGTATATGCCGCCACAAATCAGGACCAAAAAAGGGTAAATACAAGAAATGTTAATAAAAGCATTGGAAAAGTTATAATATTTAGGTAATATATATGTCAACAGCAAAACGTGAAAGAAGAAAGCGATCAATAGAACGAAGTAGAGAACATCCTGTAGAACCCGGTAAATGTTGTGCTATGTGTATAGAGGTAGGTTGTGAAGAGTTAGAAAACTGTATGTGCAAACCTTTAAAGTTTGCTTGGCATATGGGCGAAGAAACAGGAAAATGTTGTGCAGAATGTGCAAAAGAAATTAAAGAAGGAAGGAAGAAAGGATTCACATCAGCAACAGTAGCTCCATTAGATGTAGAAACTGGTAATCCAAAAGTAGGAGGGAGACGAACACGTAAACGAAGAAAACGTCGTTCCATGTGCGCTCGTTTAACCAATAAAGCGTGTAAAACAAAACGATACAAAAAAAGATGTAAAACAACAAGAAGAAAAAAAAGAGGTTCAAAAGGTCGAAAATCACATTGTAGAACACGTAAAAATCGTTTTGCAAAAAGACCGAATCGAAAAAGAAGGAGAACTAAAAGAAAAAAGAGACGTTAATTAATATGTAGTTTAAAAATCTAACTATATATTAATATGCCCATAATCTCTCCAAAATGTCCCAAAAACTATAAATTATTAAAGTCTCAATGTAAATGCAAAAAAAAAACGGCAAAAACTAAAAAAAAGAAAAAAGAGGTTAAAAAACCTAAACAACAAACTAAAAAAGTTGACAAACATTTAGAAACAAAAAAGAAATTAGCTCAGGAAATTATAGATTTACATGTATCTCTAGGTTTAAAAACTGGTAAATTAACAACACTTACACAATTGGTAAAATTAAACGTAACTGATTTACGTAAAGACGTAAAAAAATATAAAAAAATGGTTCGAACAAAAGTTAGAAATGTGAAAAAAGCGGTAAAACAACAAGAGAAACGCGAAACAAAAAAGAAAAAAGTCATTAAAAAAAAGGAAACCAAAAAAAATATAAAAAGAAAGAAAGTTAAAAAAAGAAAAACGATTAAACAAATAAGAGAAGAATGTAAAAAAAATGGATTGGTATTCGATACACATACACGTAAATGTCGTGAAAAAAAGCAAAGAAAGTTAAAAAAAGAAAAACGATTAAACAAATAAGAGAAGAATGTAAAAAAAATGGATTGGTATTCGATACACATACACGTAAATGTCGTGAAAAAAAGCAAAGAAAAAAAACCAAACGAGTAGTAAAACTAAAATCTAAAACGACAAGAAAAATCAAAACACCAAAACCTGATATTCATGTAAAATCGACACCAAAACCCGATATTCATGTAAAATCGACACCAAAACAACAACAAAATATAATGATGTCTCGTTTAAGGTCGTATTCTCCTAGTATAAATAAACTTATTACTAGAAAAAGCGTAGATCAATTAAAATTAACCGGCTATGGTTGTAAAGAAAATGAAATAAGAATTGGTGGTGGCGAATGTTTGGTGTGGAAAAATAAAAAAACAGAGGAACTACTATTAAACAATTTGCAAAGTAAAAAACCGGTTAAAGCATCTGACGTTTTGGGTCCTAATCAAAATGATAGTAATTGTTGGTTTAACACTTTTTTCATGTTGTTTTTTATAACGGATAAAGGAAGAAAATTCATGAAGAATTTTAGAAGAGCCATGATTACGGGCAATATAACACCAAATGGGAAAAAGAAAATACCTCAAAAATTAAGATATCCATTTTGGTTGTTAAATAAAATGGTAGAAGCTTCGTTGGTCGGTAGACGAGACCCGGATAATTATGCTAGTTTGATGGACACAAATGACGTCATTAAAAAAATTTATAATAATCTAAAAAGTCCGAACAAGAAAACAGGATTTTATAGAAAACCGGGGCAAGCCGGTAATCCGGTTCTCATGTTTGAAAAAATAATGGATTTTTTCAAAAAAGGAAAAAATAAAACAGATTTTGGTTTAGAATGGGAAAATTACAGAATTATTTCGAATTACAGTTGGTTTTCAGATTTAACACAAAAAAATTCTTTTATATATAAAGATATTGTTAGTACTAAACCAAAAATGATAGTCGTTGAAATATCTGACCAAAATAAAGGAGCAAATGGATATAAAGGAAAGGGGGAAGCGAAAGTTTCTGATTTTAAAAAGAAATTGTCATATAAATTCGGTGGTTTAGAATATAAACTCGATAGTGTGGGAGTAAGAGATGTAGATAAAAATCATATTTGTGCATTATTAACAATAAATGGACAAGATTATATGTTTGATGGAGAGAATACTACACCATTATACAAGAAAAAATGGCGTCATTTATTAAATAAAAACGAAACATTTAAAATTACACCTGATATTTCAGAACGATATAATTTTACAAAATCATATCAATGTTTAATTTATTATAGACATAAATAATTAAAAATTTAATATAATAATTTTTTAATATCATTAATTATTATATGTCAAGTGCGGTTGTGGAAGATGACCCAATGCCAGAAGAATGGAGTGAATTTCTCGAAGGAATTAATTTTAACGAAAATAACGAAAAGATTTATAAAATTTTAGCAATGGTTAATGAGAAAGGAAGAGGTAAAGAATACCTGGTATGGTGGAAGGGTAAACCTTTTGAGGAATCTACGTGGATATCGATAACACATTTGAAAAAATTTTATACTGAGGAAGCACCGTTAAAAATAAATGAATTCAAAAGTAAGGAAGCATTTAAAGCAAAATTAGAATCAGCATCAAGATTAGGAGAAGAAGAAAAATGGAAATTTTTAGAAAATGCAAGCCTTGATGATACAAAGGCATATAAACCAAGTATATTTGAACAACGTGCGGATACAGATAGCGATGATGGATTGGGAAAGATGCCGGAATTAAATGATAAAGAATTTGACACGTTGATGCGAATTGAAGGAAACTGGGGAGGAAGGAAATCAAGAAAAAAGAAAAGGAAATCAAGAAAAAAGAAAAGGAAAACAAGAAAAAAGAAAAGGAAAACGAGAAAAAAGAGGAGGAAAACAAGAAAAAAGAAAAGAAAAGGTCGTTAACACGACATTTCATTTATATATACTGGCAAATCCATATCATCTGGTCTGTATGATTTGTCAACCCATTCTATTGTTAAAGGCATTGTTTCAGATAAAGGCGACCTACTTGTCCATTTTTCTTTGTGTAATAATTTTTTTAATTTTTTAATTCTATTTACAATTCCTCCAGCATTTCTAGGTGGAACATGTTTTAATGCCCATTCAAATTGCATCGATTCTATTTTAGTGGGAAATCCGTGTATTATACATATATGTTTCCATCCCGAACCTTTACTTGTTGTGTATTTTGCCCCACCTTTTATTTCACAATTGTGAGCTCTTAATCTTTTTTTTACATCATTGGATACACCAACATAAGTGTATCTGTTGTTTTTAATTATATAACAGGACCAATTGTCCATTATATAATTACCGTTATTTTGTTTAAATTTAAAGTGTATTTATAATATATCTATTATGAATACACTTAAGAAAGAAGGCATAGCAGAGGCAAAGCGTTGGGATAAAGTGGTAAAAGAAGCAACTTATAAAAAAAATCTATCTAAATATGTGGTAAGAAAACCGGATATATGGGTAAAAGAATGTGTAAGAACAGAACCCGATAGTAAATATTTTGTCAGAGGTTAATCGATAAAATATATAATTAAATCATTTAAAATTTATGCGTGTTAATTTATTAAATGTTTAAATATTTATCGTCAAATCCTTGTCATTTATCAAGTGTAGTTTTATCATTAAATATACCAATTACAATTTATTATAATAACAACATATTTTTGTTAACAGAAATACCTGTTGGTATTACTACTATTCTTTATCATAACGATTTTAGATGTGTAAAAAACATTAGAAATATTGATATTTTTGCAGCGCAATTAGCTTTTTGGCAACATATGTATTATGCTATAATATATCAAATTGCCTTTTCTAGAAATTGTTATATCATATGTCCTATAATATTTTTAGTTAGTAAATATTATCAAAAAAATAATGATCTGTTTATGAGTAATTTTTTTCATTCATTTATTCATTATTTTCTAACAATAGGAACTATATTTTTAAATGTAATGATCGATTAATTCCAAAATTCTTTTTTAATATAATTATTTACAATATATTGTTGGGGTACAATTCTATCAATATATTTTTCAAAATATTGTTTACTTGCAATAAAACTATGACTATGGTTTGTAGCAAACTGACAATAATATTGATATGCATTTCGCAATCGAATATCTGTTTGTATATCGATATCAAATTTATTATGAATGGCGTCTCTTATGCATTCACGCTTATTCCATAAACAACAATATGTTTGAGCGATTATTTTTTCATTAATGCTTACATAAGTGTAGTAGTATTTTACAATATTTACTAATTGTTTTTCCGTAAACAAATTTTTATTTTTTTGTTGATTTTCACACCAATAATTAAATAATGCAACAAATTCGCTTATTTCATATTCATCATCAATATTCTCTCCACTTTCAATATTTAGTTTCCAAAATTGTTTGAATATTTCAATATCTCCTAAAGATTCGCTATAAATATCTTGAAAGTTATTATTTGAAAAATCTATTTTGTTTTCTAATGTTTTGAAAAAATTAGATTTGTATATGATGTTAGGCAATGATAAATTTTTTAAAAACTGACACCATAAGAAATACATATCGCGTCTTGTGATATTTGAACCTTGTTTTGTTTTTAAAGATTGAATTTTAAAATCTTCGACAATTTTTTCGAAATTGGTTTTTTCCAAATAATAGATTCGGTTTACAATAGATTCAGTTCCTTGACTTTTAATATATTTATCCGAATTACCGTATCGTTTTGAATAATGACACGATATGCTTACCAAATTAAATAAATGTTTTTTAAAAATTAAATCACGAAAATCTTTATTTTTTGTAAAGCTAGTTTTCAATTTGAGAATACGGCAGTTTTTATATTCGTGTGCCCCGTTGTATCGAAAGCGAATAGTAGATTTAATACGTGTTTCTCCAAAATAATCACTTGTAAACTGTTCCAATAATTCAAAAAAAACTTTTGATTCTTCTGGACAATAATGTATTAAATGTTTATTTTTATTTAAAATATTATCTCCCAAAATGGAAAAAAAATATTTTGCTTCTTGTTTAGTTTCAAATAAGTTAGGAACTAATAAATTTAATAAGTTTTGTATAGTATTAGATTCTGGCATACTACTTGTTATTTCGTTTAATTTAATTTCATTTATTAATTTATTTTTAATTTTTTCTTTCCATTTTATTAATATTGGTATATTTGATATTTCAGATAATATTATATGCCAAATATCGTCTTCATTTATAAGTGTGAAATCGATGCCGTCATAACATATAAACATGTCTGTTTTGTTGATATAAAAATATTGTTTTTTCGAACAATTCATAAAATTAAGTATGTAATTATTGCTTTCTTTTTCAATCATTATTTTATTTAATTCTTGTTTATGGAATTGTTCAATAAGTATTGGTAGTTCGTTTATTATGAATGTTTCTAGTTTTTTTAATGTTTTAGGTTCCTCTCTATATTTTTCATATAGTGAATGAACAGAAATCAATATATTATCCATATAATTTATTATTTTTATAATGTTTAAGTAATTTAAAAATTAGATTTAAACTATAAATAAACATAAGTATTTAAAGATTTTAACGCAATTAAAAATATATGAATATGGTTACGGAAGAAAAAAATGTTCAAAATCAACAATATGTTTTGGAGATTAAAACTATTCAAATTGCACCATTTCGAACTTTAATGACAGCCTTGAAAGATATATTATTAGAAACGAATATAATATTTGATCAGACGGGTATAAAAATTATTAATATGGATAAATCGCATACTATTTTGGCTCATTTATTTTTAGATGCTACTAAGTTTGAGCATTATTATTGTAAGTATCCAAAAATTATTATTGGTGTGAATATGTTTCATTTGTTTAAATTAGTAAATTCAATTGACAACGATGATACGTTAACTATTTATATTGAAGAAAGTGAATATAGTGAAGGTATTGTGGATTATTTGGGATTAAAATTTGAAAATGGTGATATAAAGCAGTGTAAGGAGCAAAAATTAAAATTGATAGAGCCGGATGCTGAAGAATTGGATTTACCGGATGTCAAGTTTTCAAGTATATTAAATATGCCATCACAAGATTTTCAGAAAATAATCAGAGATTTGTCAAGTATTTCTGAAAGATTAGAAATAAAATCGGTAGGTTCTGAATTGATATTTAAGTGTAATGGTCCATTTGCAAAATGTGAAATCCGGCGTTCGGAGTGTGATGGTAATATGGAGTATATACAAAAGCAGGATGGCGATATGGTGATTCAGGGAGAATTTTCATTAAAAAATCTGGGTTATTTTATTAAATGTACCAATTTATGTGGAACGATTGAGATGTTATTGGAGAATGATTTACCGTTGGTGGTGAAATATTCTGTGGCGAGTTTGGGAGAAATCAAATTATGTTTGGCTCCTTTACCTTCGATTTAGTCGATTATTATTATATTTTAATTTGTCAAAATATAATAAACACAAAATCCTTTACACTATATAAATGTTGTTTATAAGTCCACCGTTTGGAAATTATATCGATTTTGAAAAAACCGTTCCAATACGCGGAAGTTTTACATTACATCCTCGACCAGGATTATTTACACAAATATTAAAAACATTACGATTTTCATTTGAAAAAAATGGTTGGATCAACAAAATAGGATTGCGAAATCGTGGGATAGATTACGCGATAAAAACATATAAAAAAGGGGAAATTATTAGTATAGCAATTATAGACGGGCATTCTGGTAGGATAAGTAATAAAATACCCGAAGATATGGACATAGAAATAAACGTTAGTTGTCCAAATGTCGAAAAGAAAAAAAATATTTATTCTGGAATACAATGTTTATTAAATACCAAGCGTAAATGGTGTATATTAAAAGTATCACCCACTATTCGGGAATGTGATATAGATATGTTTTATAAAAAGGGATTTAGACAATTTCATTGTTCGAATACAATTATGCAAAAGTGTAATGAGTGTGATTATGTATATGGTGGATTATCGGGACCATCGGTAAAGCCATATTCATTGAGGTTAATACGTTATATAAAATCCAATTATAAAGATGCTGTTGTTATAGGCGGTGGTGGTATAAGAAGTATGAATGATGTGGAGGAATATAGAGAAGCTGGTGCGGATCATTTTAGTGTATCGAGTCTGTGTTTTAATCCAGTGATGTTTTTGAAATTTTATTTGGAATTTACAGATCTTTTTTGATTAAATATTTATCTGGAAATATTAAATCGTCACTATCCTCACCACCCCATTGTTCGTATAAATCGTGTGGATGTATTAATTTTACAATACAATTATCGTCATTATATTCGATAAATCTGAAAAGCATATTGGAAAAATTTTCAAATTTATCAACGTCGGATTGACAATTTTGTTGATCTGTTTTACACCAATCGATACCTGTATCGTTTAATTGTAGTATATCGTCTACTAAAAAAAAAGTGTTTCTCCCTCCTTGTTGTATAGGTGTAAAGCCTAAAAATTTAACGGGGGGTTGGTTTTGTTGAGAAGTAGATGGTTTAGTATTTGATTTGACGGCTTCGTCAAATGCTAAACTCAGGTTTTTACTAGAATTGTGTGGTTTATTAAATATTTTTTTAATTTTTTGTATTTTAGGCGAATGTGTATAAAGAATATCAATGAATAAAGATAATATATATTTATTATCATTAATGAGTTCTTTGTCTGTAGCCGTTGTTTCTTCGTAAATTGTTGACCAAATATCTGGAAAATCAGATTTAAATTTATCGATTAACTCTTTATAATATGTAGATTCTGTTGACTTGGTATTATCGCTGGATTGTTTGGTTTTGCTTAGTTCTGTTTGCCTATCGTCATAATCAAATTCCATCTCTAAATATTTAATTAATTCATCCTCACTCATTAATGTTGATTGGTCAAACATGGCGTTCTGCATTATATTATTAATTAATATTATTTTTATAAATAAAAATAGAAATAAAATATATTATGAATCGAGAAACTAGAGTTAAAAAATTACAAATGGAAAAGTATTTAGAATGTAGGGGGGAAGTAAGAGAACTGGAGAGATTATTGCAAGAAAGTAGATTACGTTATAGAAAAGAAGCAAAAAATATTAAAAGACAAACGTGGGGAGATTATTGGAGGGAATGGAAGGAATGGTGGTACGATAAAGACCAATGGATATCAAATGAAATAAAAAAAAATGAAGAAGAAATAAGTTTTTTTCGAGATTTACAGAAATCAGTAGGTTTATATAACAAAGATAGTGAAACCGATATGTATAATAGTTATAATGCATATATAAATTCACAAAATGAGTATGATGGTTTGGATAGTGATGAAATTTAAATTAAATTGAAAACTATATTAAAGATTAATATTTGTATTAATTATACTATGGTAAAAAAAACGAATACAGGGACCCCCCAGAAGAAAAATGCAGAATTAGCAAAAAAATACAAAAAATTATCCGCTCGAGAACATGTTTTACACGCACCAGATACTTATATAGGTGCTGTAGAAACGGATGAAGTTCAGGGTTGGATAATGAATGAACAAGAAACCATGACACACAAAAAATATGATTGGATTGCCGGTTTATATAAATGTTTTGATGAAGGTATTGTAAATGCTAGAGACCATGCAATTAGACTTATGGATAAATTGTGTAAAGGCGAAAAAAATATTATTCCTGTATCGAGTATTCAAATTACAGTAGATAAAAAAACTGGCGTGATAACAATGTATAATGATGGTAATGGAATTGATATTGAAAAGCATCCTGAACATAAATTATGGATTCCTGAAATGATATTTGGTCATCTTAGAACTTCTACTAATTATGAAAAAAACGAAGATAAAATTGTAGGCGGTAAGAATGGATTTGGATTTAAACTTGTTTTGATTTATTCAAAATGGGGTGAAATCGAAACAGTAGACCATATCAGAGGACAAAAATATGTTCAACGTTTTGAAGACAATTTATCTGTAATAAAACCGCCAAATATACGTAAATCAAAAGGAAAACCATATACGAAAGTTAGTTGGTTGCCTGATTATGAGAAATTTGGCATTACTGAATTAACAGACGATATGTATCAGTTATTTAAAAAACGAACTTTTGATATTGCGGCTGTAACAGATAGAATTGTTAAAGTGAAATTTAATGATGAAATTGTCCCTGTCAAATCATTTGAGAATTATGTTGACCGTTTTATAGGTGAAAAATCAGTTGTAAAAAGATTATATGAAAAACCTCATAAAAGATGGGAATATGTTGCTTGTTTATCTCCATTAGATGAATTTACACAAGTAAGTTTTGTTAATGGTATTAATACAGGAAAAGGTGGAAAACATGTCGAGTATATTTTAAATCAAATAACAAAAAAAATGATTGCATATATTTCAAAGAAAAAGAAAATTACAGTGAAAGCTACTACAATTAAAGAGCAACTTATGTTGTTTGTAAATTGTGTTGTTGTAAATCCGGCTTTTGATAGTCAAACAAAAGATTATTTAAATACTCCGATTAGTAAATTTGGTTCACGTTGTGAAGTAAGTGATAAATTTATTGATAAATTAGCGAAAATGGGGGTTATGGATGCCGCATTAAGTTTAAATGAAGTTAAACAATTAAAAGGTGCGAAGAAATCCGATGGAACAAAGTCTCGCGCATTGAGAGGTGTTCCAAAATTGATGGATGCAAATTTTGCTGGGGGTCCAAAATCAGATAAGTGCACATTGATTTTATGTGAAGGAGATTCAGCTAAGGCAGGAATTGTTTCTGGTTTAACAAAAGAAGATAGAAATACGATTGGTGTATTCCCATTGAAGGGTAAACTTGTAAATACAAGAGATATTCATCAAAGTAAAATTAATAACAATGATGAAATTAATAATATTAAAAAAATTGTAGGATTAGTGACAAATAAAAAGTATGTCGATGAAAAAGAAGTGAAAAAAACCTTACGTTATGGTAAAATATTGATTATGACTGATCAGGATTTGGATGGTAGTCATATTAAAGGCTTATGTATTAATATGTTTCATTCGCAATGGCACGATTTAATTAAATTAAACGATTTCTTGGGATTTATGAATACACCAATTATTAAAGCAAAAAAAGGTTCTCAGGAGAAATCATTTTATGATGAAAGTGCTTATCATAAATGGAAAGAAGCTAATAATAATGCTAAGGGTTGGAAAATAAAATATTATAAAGGATTAGGAACGAGCACTAGTAAAGAATTTAAGGAATATTTTGCTAATAAAAAAATAGTAACATTTAAATATGGAAACACCTGTGATAATGCGATTGATAAAGTATTTAATAAAACAAGAGCAGATGATAGAAAAGAATGGTTAGAAGAATATGATAAAGATAAACGCTTGAATTATTCGAAAAGTCATATTGCATACGATGAATTTATTGATTGTGAAATGATTCATTTCTCAAAATACGATTGTGAACGTTCGATACCAAATATGGTAGACGGTTGGAAAACAAGCACTAGAAAAATTTTATATTCGGCTTTTAAGAAAAATCTAGTAAAAGAAATTAAAGTAGCACAATTTTCAGGTTATGTAAGTGAACATTCATGTTATCATCACGGTGAAATGAGTTTGAACAAGGCTATTATTGGTATGGCTCAAGAATTTTTAGGTAGTAATAATATAAATGCATTGATGCCAAATGGTCAATTTGGCACAAGATTGGAGGGTGGTTCTGACCATGCTTCAGAGAGATATATATTTACAGCATTGAATAAATTGACATCATTTATATTTAAAAGTGATGATAATCCCGTATTAAATTATTTAGATGATGATGGAACAAGTGTAGAACCAGACTTTTATGTGCCTATTATACCTATGGTGTTGGTAAATGGTGGTAAAGGTATTGGAACAGGATTTAGTTATGAAGGTTTATCTTATAATCCAAAACAAATCATCAAATATTTAAAAAATAAATTAAAAAACTATCAGACAAAACAGCCTCATGTTATTGAACCATATTTTGAAGGATTTAAAGGAACAATATCAGATTATAAAGCAACGGTAGATAAAGAAACAAACAAAACCTATCCAAAATATTTAATTAAAGGCAAATACAAAATTATTAGCGCAGATTCGATACAAATTACTGAATTGCCTATTGGAACGTGGACTACGCCTTATAAACAATTCTTAGAATCTTTAATGGATACAAAAAATAAAAAAAATAGTTCCATTATTAAAAATTATAGAGATTCTTGTTCAGACACTGAAGTTGATTTTACAATAAAATTTATGCCAAATGTATTAGCAGATTTATTGTCTAAACAATATGATGATGACATTAATATGTTAGAAAAAACGTTGAAATTATATACAACTAAATCTACAAGCAATATGCATTTATTTGATGAAAATCAAAGACTGAAAAAATACGATGATGTTTATCAAATAATTGAAGACTATTATCCTATTAGATACAAAAAATATATCGAAAGAAAAGAATATTTGATTAAAGAATTAAATAAAATTTTGAAAATTTTATCAAATAAAGCAAGATTTATCAAAGAACAATGTGATGATGTTATAGATTTGAGAAAAAAGAAAAAACAGGTGGTTATACAATTATTAAAAGATAGGGGTTATGATTTAATATTCGACGAAGGTGAAGAATTTAATTATCTTAGAAAAATGCCTATTGATAGTGTAATGGAAGAAAATTATTTAAAGTTGATGAAGGAAATGGAAGATAAAAAAATAGAATTAGAAACTCTTGAAAAAACTACTATTGAAGATATGTGGTATGGTGAATTAGACGAATTAGAAAAAGAATATTTGAAATATCAAAATGATAGACGAGTTAGACAATCGGGAGGTAAAAAACATAAAAAGAAAAAATCAATTAAAATGAAAAAAAAATAATTTAATATTTCAATAAATATTTAAATATTAAATTTACATGGGATTAGCAGTTAATAAATTTTTTTTTGTATTACCTTTTTTATAAATAAAATAAACATCTGGTTGATTTTTTACATATTCTTTAATATTACCTGTTAAATATACTTTTGAGTAATGGTTATAAAGTTTTTTATAATTCATTAAACAATCTTTTATACCGGATCTTACAATTAAATTAATAATAGAAAATACACATATATCTGCTGCATCAGGTATTTGACCACCATAAAAATCGTCCTGTAATAAATCATTTAATGGAATTAATTTTTCGTGCAAATCTTTTTCTTTAAATTTTTCCCACGCTTTCGCTTGTGCTTCTTCATCTCCAGAATATTTGCAGCGAGCCATCAAATTGTATATATCATTTGTTTGTTCCATGATCATTTCTGTTTTGGCACATGATATAGGTGTATTTGGTAATAATTTTGCAATCTTAGCACAATAACGTGTTATAGCAGCCGATTGGGCAATCAAATTATTGTTTTCATCATACATCACTGGCAATTGATTAAAAGGCATTTCTTTTTTTGATTCTGGCCATCTATTGGCTGTTTCTGAATCCCATTCGTAATCTATATTTGCAGCGTTTAACATTAACATTGCCGCTTGAGCGCGTGCTGCTGCTTTCCAATATACAAATTTTATTTTTACCATTATAATTAATTATTAAAAAATAATGTTTAAATATTAATTTAGAAAAATCTTTTTGTTTCCAAAACATTATTATGATACGTAGACAAGGGTCTATCTATAGGAACTACCAATGTGCTAACATCATTTTTGTATTTAATATATCCTTCGCATTCGCCCAATAACTGTGGCACACAATATCCACATACTAAATCATTTAATTCTACAATTTGTTTAGTAATATCATTTGGTATATTCACTGCGTGTGTTAAAAATATACTTCTCATTATTATTTTTAATGTATCTTCATTTTGATCACCTATTTTATATCTTCCTTTAGAACTATTATAAACTCCTGCTCGAATAGCATTTTGTATTATTCTAATATTTTCTATTGAAAAAAATGTTTTTGATAACACGTTTTCTGACCAATTTCCAGTCATAGCTTCATTATAATTACTTTTACTGCCTCCTATATTTACTCTATCATACAATTCTAAAACATTTTGTGTTAAAGGCGCTCTTATATCTAAACGTCCGTTTGTACTTGAATTTCTACATAACATACTTTTCGTTCTTTCATCAGATAAATCCATTAATATATATTATCTCTATAAAAAAAAAAATATATTCAACTTTATATATATATGAGTTTCCAAACTAGAACACTAACAATTGCTATATGGATATTGATTATTTCTCTTGCATTAATTGCTGTATTATTATGGATGGGTAAAGGAAAAAAAGAATATCCGCCTGAAATAGGCAATTGTCCCGATTATTGGCAATTAACAGAAGATGGATTGTGTGAAAATGTTAAAAATTTAGGAACAGGATGTCCTTCAAGTATCAATTTTAATGTTGATGAGTATAAGGGCGCAAAAGGAAAACTATCTAAATGTAAATTAATAAAAGGATGTGGTGCAACTTGGGATGGCATTACTAATGTAGGATTATGTAAATAAATTAATATAAAATAAAATAATATTATTTAATATTAATGTCTTTATTTGATAAAATAAATTTACTACCAGATGAATTAAAATATGAAATCAAGAAATATTTATCGTATAATATAAAAATAATTTTATCTAAACAACATTTTTTAAAATACTTTCCTTTATATTTAAAAATAATAAGATTTCCTTATATTTATTCTGGATTTTGTGTTTTTACAAAATATATTAAACAAATGCTCAAAAAAGACTCTGTATTTATATTTTCACATCTATTAGCAGAATATGGTCTCATTTGGTCTAAAAATAAAAAAATACGATATAAAAATATGTCATTTTCAAGTTATATAGATTATTTATTATATTTATGTAAAGACAAATATAAAGCAATAAATTGTAAAAATAAAATATATGAAATATTAGGAAATAAATATAAAACCAACACGGTAAAATTATATAATAACAAATGGAACAATTAAATATAAATAAATTATTAGATAGAGAAAATTTCGAAAAAATAATTATAAATTTTTTAAATAGATTTGAAAAAGAAAAGCACATACTAACAACTAAAAGAGGAGTTTATTTATATGGGACACCCGGTTCAGGAAAAACTTATTTTATAAAAAGCATCTTAAAAAAATTAAATTATGATGTAATTACTTTTGATGCAGGCGATGTTCGAAACAAAACAATTGTCGATACTATTACAAATCATAATATGTCAGATACAAATGTATTGAGTTTATTTAAAAAAGAAAAAAGAAATATAGCAATAATAATGGATGAAATAGATGGAATGAACAGTGGAGATAAAGGTGGAATAAATGCATTAATTAAATTAATTCGTCCAAAAAAAACAAAAAAACAAAAAAAAGAAGATTTGGCTATGATACCTATAATATGCATAGGTAGTAATCATATCGATAAAAAAATAAAGGAAATGATTAAAAATTGTATTGCAATAAAATTGTTAACACCTACTAAATCACAGATTAAAAATATCTGTAGTATTTTAATGGATAAACTTGATGATAATATATTAACTAATATTGTTGAATATATACAAGGAGATATAAGAAAATTAAAATCAACGTATAATATATATGAAAATCACCCAGATTTATTGAAAAATTCATTATCAAATAACATGTTTCAAAAAAAAAATTATAATGAAGATACAAAACAAATTACAAAAAAACTATTAAATTCATTATATAACATAAATGAACATTCGTTGTTGATGAATGAAACGGATAGAACAAGCGTGGGATTATTGTTTCATGAAAATATAATCGACGTATTAAAAAATAAAGATTATGATAAATCTATACCATTTTACTGTAAAATATTAGATAATATATGTTTTTCCGATTATATTGATAGGATTACTTTTCAAAAACAAATATGGATATTTAATGAAATGAGTAGTCTAATTAAAACATTCTATAATAATCATTTATACCACAACGAATATCCTAATAAAAAAAAATATAATCCGTCGGAGGTGAGATTTACAAAAGTATTGACCAAATATTCTACTGAATATAACAATAGTTTATTTATTGGAAAATTATGTCAAGAATTAAATATGGACAAAAATGATATGTTTTCATATTTTTTAGATTTAAAAAATAAGAAATCATTAGAAAAAATCACTGAATTATTTAATAATGAAAATTATAATATCAATAAATTAGATATTAATAGAATATATAGATATTTAAATTCATATTGCACAATAGAATAATCATTTTTCGTATTTTTTTATAAAATCTTGCATTGGTTTTACTAATCTTTGTGCACCATTAAATTCACCCACTTTATTACCATCTTTATCCAGCATTAAAAGTGTAGGATAACCCTTAATGTCATGTTGAGAATATTTTTTGTCCATGTTATCATCTTTTTCTATTTCTTTTAAAGTAATTTTTCCTTTATGGTTTTGTTTTAATTTTTGCCATTCTGGCATCATTTTTTTACAAAAACCACAATCTTTCCAATGGAAAAAAACAAATTCAGTAGCCGGTCCTCCCATACCTTCTAAAATATAATTAGAAACGTTAAATTGGACCCATTGCATTTGTGATATAACATTTAAAATGAAATATATTAATCCTAACGTTAATACTTTTCCCAACAGAGTTAATCTGTTAAATTTTGTCAATATGTTTTTTACAAAAGTCTTTCCATCTTTCAAAATATTCATTTATATAATAAGTAAATATTTAAATATTTGTATAAAATTCTCTTGCCCATTTTGCACGAATACAATCTTTGATTTTCATTGTTCTCATTTCGTGAACATAATTTGGATTAGCATTAATCAATAATTTTCTTTTATCAAATGTATTGTATTGATGTGCGAAAACGAAAATAGATTTTAATGGTTCTAATTGGGTAAATGGTATTGTATAATTCTTTAAAAAAGCTTTTTCTTCGGCTAATTCAGCATCATCATCATATTTTGTTTGTTCTAATAATTTACGTTTAAACGCGAATGTTCCAGCTGTAGCGTGTGTCTTTCCGTATGGACCAAATCGATAAATCTTTTCCATATCATTAAAATATAAATAAACCATACTACTACCAGCAGCTAAAACTTGCGGTTGACCTTCTAATTTTCCTACAGCATGAGAAACTCTACAAGGTGGGTAATAATCATCATCATCCATATAAACTAAAATATCACCTTTTGACAATTCATGCATATAATTTCTTTTTCTACCCAACTTCATTTTTTCTTCTACTCGATGATATTTTACACAAGGTACATCTTTAAATAAATCTTCAACAGAATCCTCGCCATCATCGACAATAATCCATTCCATCTTTTCACGCGGATAATCTTGTTCCAAAAAACATTTTATTAATTGTGGTATAAATACTCTTCTATTGTATGTTGGTGTGCATACACTAACAAAAGGTTTTCCGGATGCACTACGGACTTTTTTTCGATTTTTTTTTCCTCCCATATAATGTAATTATTTGAATAATATTTATATTGATATAAAATAAATATTATTTATTTTTTCCTACCTATAAATTTTCCAACATTTTTATTTAATTTAGATACACCACTCATCGTTTTGATACGGCTTTAGATACTCCCGCCTTTGCTGCTTTTGCAAATTCCTTACGATAAACTAAAATTCCCAAAATAGCACAAGATACTAAAATACCTATTCCCAAACTATTTGCTGTATTTTTTGAACCTCTCTCTATGCATTCATTCCAACAACTCATACCTGTAGATAATGCTATTATTAACAATATAGTAAACAATATACCTTTATAACTAAAATAATTTATAAATATAGTAGATGCCCACAATGCAGGAGCACCATCAGTAAAAAAAGCTGAACAAACCATAAACAAAAATCCACTAATGTATTGATATAAACTAGTAAACGTTATCAATAAAGATCCGGTAATCAAAGATAAGAATGGTATATTATGGAAGATAAATGAATTGGGATATGTTTCTGAAAACAACCACATGTTTGACCATGCTGGTCCCCACGCTTCAATCCACGAAAGCGTTGTATTATACATCCATATGAATTGTGAACATATCAAAATCATCCAAGCTAGCACTAAATAACCCCATTTTTTCGCAGGTGCCATAAAAGATTTAGTATCTCGAGGATACATTTGTTTGTTTAATTCGTCCAAACCCCATTTAAACCAACCATTGTGTTTGCTTTGAGTCATGGCAACTGTTCGTGAAAACCAATCAGCAACTTCATTTCCATTAATTAAATCATATGGAAATTCTAAACCGGATGTAGCTCTAGTTCCACTACCTATTTTTGATCGGCGTTCTTTCATCTTTGATGCAGCTGCTTGTTTAGCCGCTCCAGCTAATAGTGGATTTCCACCAGATTGCGATGGATAATCATTTTTCCATTGTTGAGTACTTGTAGCATAAGGTTTTCTATGTAAATTCGAAGGAAAATCCCAAGCTCCAACATTTTTTATTCTAGACAAAATAGATGACCCACCCAGCATAAATACTAATAATGATATTGTTATAATTATGAAGTAAATCCATATATCACTTATTACTTCGCCAATTCCTTTTTTTTCTTCACATGTTTCTTTATCTTTTTTCCTAGCCATATATAATATCTTAAGAGAATATAAAATTTAATTATTAGCATATGCTAAAAGAGATAAAACAAAACGTATTTAGTAAAATATTTAATATCTAGAATTATATATATATATATGTATTTCAAAATTTTCTTTACATTATTAATATTATTTGTATCCATTAACTTACTTTCAGACTTATATAATTTTTATAATACAGGCGTTTGGGAACCTTTTAGTGCAACCATGGAGGATAATACCGAAATTAGTAAAGCATTAATAATTGGAAGTGGTGATTGGATTACAAAAGAATTCAAAAAAAAGAACCCTCCACACGCAGGCCAAATAATAATTAATTTCAATAAAGACACATTCGAACAACTACAACAACAATTTCAACCAAATATGGATGAAAATAAAAAAAAGGAGATAAAAAATTTGTTAGATAAACCTGGAGGTTTGGTAAATGTATTTCGAAAGTACCCTCAAACAGGGGGTCTCGATTATTTTATCTATAAAATAGAAGATAAATTAAATTCCCATTTTAAAACCAAGGACACGGTAAGTAAATCTGAAGCAATAAATATAGGGTATGATATTTTTTTACTTCCACGCGACAAGGCAAAAGAACTAGCAGAAATGATTTATAATATGAGCCCTGATAAAGGGGGCATGGGTGGAAAATCACAGACTAAAAAGTTTTTTGAAGATTTAGTTGTACCAGCTGGTCCGGGGAAAACTATGAAATTAAATTTAGATAAACAGTCTTCACCACAATCACAACAACAACCATCAAGCTCTATGTCGTCATCAGAAAAATCCCCACAAAATAATGCTGTTGGATGGAAACAAGTCGGATTAGAAGGAGAAACGGTTAAATGTAGTGGTCTTTTAAGATATGGAGCGAATAATGAATGGGTTGCAAAACATTCTATGGGAAGTTTAGAATGTAGTAATGAAGTTTTTGGTAATCATTTGCCTGGTGTAAATAAAACTTGTGAATGTAAAATGGATAATTGGGCGGATGAAACCCGAACAGAGTCCGTAACACAAAAAATATTTACAAAAGAGTCCGATTTATGTGTCGATTCGGGTAAAGGTGGGTATGTAAATTATACAGGAAAAACTTGTGGTAAAAATAATAACCAAATTCAATGGACAAAAATACATACACCAGCAGACCAGGCTAGAGGGGAGTTTAATAAAAAGGGATGTGATTTTGAATTACAACGAGATACAGAATTAGTATCGTTTGAAAATCCATCTACGAGAAGAAATAATTTAATAAAAACAAATATTACTTTACCTTTTAATTGGAAATGTGAATTTAAATATACTCCAACAAAGATCCAATCTAAATCAACAAATATATTTAGGTTGACTGATGGTATTCCAAGAACTACAGATTCCTACAAAGACAGATTATTCTTTGTTTTTAAACAAGGTGGTAAGACGGACTTGGAAATAGGCATTGGAACAAAAAATGGCAATGTTATATGGCATACAAATGAAAATTTCCAAAAAGACAAAACATATAATATTAGAATTGAAATCAGAAATACCGAGGCTAAAACATTTATAGATAATAAATTAACCCATACCAAAACAATAACTGCGAAAAGAGATATAATTCCGGGTTGTAAATTATTTATGTCTGATAAATGGTACGATGCTGCTTTATGTGTGATAGAAGATTATAAATTAAGTAGTTTAGGTTCAGATGATATTTGGACTAAAAAATATGTAGGCAATTGTGGAGAAAGACCTACTATCAATGGTGGAGAAATATTACAAACAACTATATCCGAGTTATTGCGTTATGATATAGGCAGTAATTCACAATCCGTAGAATGGGAAAAAATAGGTAGAGAAAAAAATAAAGTCCATCATATACCACAACCAAATCCAATTACAAAATTAAATTCTGATTATTTACCTTTCATAGATGATGATAATAGAGATTGGGTTCCAGAAAACATTGATTTAATTAATCCGTCGGAAACAAGTAATATTCATTTGGGAAAATATTTTACAAAAAAAGTATCAAATTTAAAAGGATTTAAATTACCAAATATTTATGATTCGGAATATGAATTAATCGGTGGATTAGTAACACGTGCTGAAAAAGCACAAAGAAGGGGTGCAACCGAAAAAGAAATGATAGAGCATAAAAAGAAAATAGTAAAAATATTTGATGAATTAATGGGATTTGAAACAGATTCTTATACACAAATAAATAATAAAAAACAACAAAAACAATATTCTGGAGTCCCAGCATATACACAACCCGACCAATCCTCAAAACAACAAACAAACAATATGTTTGCTGATAATAGTAATTCAAATCAAAAAGCGAAAGATATGAAGGGTAGATATACAAACAAATATAGACCAAAAGACCCGCGTGAATATCCAAGACCTATGGATGCTATGTGGTCATTACTATCAAATAGATAATTTATTGATGAATTAATTAATAAATTATTTAGCATTTAATAACCCTATTCTACCACTTTTAATAATTATCATGTTGTATCTTTCTTCCCATACACGCAAATCAAATGTGTATTCTTTTAAAGTATTTATTGTTTTTCTAAAACCCAATGGATTGCCCATATTATCGCAAATTAAATCTGATAATTTTTGATTTTCAGAATTTGGACATTCTATTGTATTGAATTCAAACGACACATATTTAAATTTGTTAACATTCATACCACCAGATGGTTGATATTCATCGATATTACTATTTAAACAAAAATTATAACAATATAATCCATTTTTTGCATTACCTGATGTTCTTAAATATTTTTCAACATAATTATATATACCCGCATCCATTTGATTTTCTCTATATACTCCACCCATACTTATAGCTAAATCTTGTAATATTTCTTTTTTATTAGCTGCGAAATTGCCAATATTCCCAGTTATATAAAAATTGTTTGGATTATTTAAACCATCGATTTTATTCAATGCATTATTAAGAAGATTCAATGATATATTCTGTGGAACGATATCTTCGTATGCCCAATTACTATAATTATGCCATTCATTTCTCAAGTTAACATCACTTCTACGAAATCTATACATATAACTACTTATTAAATTCCTACTTTCTATATTAACCGTTTTACTTCCAGATTGTCCTAAAAAATCGTGTTGAATTATCTCTTTTATTAAATAGCGATGTTCTCCTTGTGCTAATAATCGTCTTTCGCTTTCATCTAAAAATATAAAAGTAGAAATTAAATGAATATCTGGATTCCAAAAATTACCAACACCGTCATCTGGAATACTATAACTTTGTGCATTAGCTATTTGTTGTTTGGGTGGCTGTAAAAATCTATACATTTGTTGGTCTATATCATTCGGATTTGCTCTTATTCTATAGCTTAATCCGGTGTTATCCATATCTTCATATTTTATATCATTGATGGTAAATAAATCGTATAATGGTTTAAAAATTATACGCACTTCAATCTCCTGATATTGTAAAGCAACTAGAGGTAATGCTAATTTACTATTGTTGCAAAAAAAAGAATTTATTGGTATATATAATTTTCTACCCCTTATGGAAGGTTCTATATCATCATTATTTAAATAAAAAGCATTGGGATAAACACCTAAATTATTATTTACATTACTAGGATTATATAATGTGGGAACATTACCTGTCATAGCGTCCCATAGTGCTTTTTTTTCAGTATTTAAATCTCTTTGTGACTGAACAGATAAATACTCTCCGGATATTTTGGATAATTCTACACCACCTGATGTTATCAACACTTCATCTATCATTGAACTACCTAAATCTTTTATCCATTGGAATTCGTACGGTATCATCTCGTATTTGGGAGCAATCTCATGATTATCCGATTTAAAATAAAAAGGACTCCATATGTTTGGTAAATCTATTACTATGTAAGTATCGTGTATTAAATCGCCATATCTTGGTATTTTAAAATTAAAAATAGATTTTTGGTTTGGATTAAGAGTCCTAGTTCCTTTATAATTAATTCGAAATCTTTGTAATCCAAAGTTAGTATGTTTATTATATGATGCTTTAAAAAATGTTTTTTTTGGATTTCCATGTAATATTATATTTTCATTGCCGTATGCTGAAATATTCATTAATCCACCTGCCATATTTAAATTATTATAATATAATTATTTTATATTATAATAATTTATTTAATTTTAGCACAAAACTTATAATATTATTATATATATAATTGTAATGCCAGAACAAATACCGCCTATTGTTTATAAATATTTATTATCATGTCTTGCATGTTTAATATTATTTTTTGCTTATACTTACAGAAATTATTATTATTTAATTGATACAAACAACTATTTTCAAGACTTATATTTTGAAAAATTAGGAACAACTAAAATAAGTGGAATTAATAATGTAGATAAACGGTTTACTCATCCATTGAGGGATTATTATATTTTATCTAGTTTTAATTCTTGTGGTGGGGGTCTTTTAACAAAAGACTATGTTGATACACGACCGCTTATAAATACCATTTCTAGGGGAGCTCGTTTGTTGGATTTTGAAATATTTCAAAAAAATAATGAAGCTGTTGTAGCAGCAGGTCTAGGAAGAGATGAAAGTGGGCAATGTAATATAAAGGGAACTTTTAATCATTTATCATTAAATGAAGTTTTATCTACGGTACGAGAACACGCTTTTAGTTCAACTGCCCCAAATCCAAACGACCCATTATTTCTACACTTCAGGTTTTGTACAAATAAACAATTGGCTTATTATCAAACTGGAAATTTGATTAAAAAATATTTTGCCGATAGATTATTAAATCCAAAATTATCTAATAATGGTCAATATTGGGATGATAAAAATAATCTTATAAGAATGAAACTATTGGATTTTAAAGGAAAAGTAATTATAATATGTAGTGATGATGAACAAAATTATAAAAAAACAGAACTCATTACTTATATAAACTTATCCAATTCTATTAAAGAATATGATTTCACTACTAATACAGATATTTTAACAAACAACAAAGAATCTCGTTCAGAAAGAGTTGAAAACAATAAAAAAAGATTTTCATTATCTATACCAGATATTAGTAATAAAATAACAAATGGACCACATAGAACACATAGGGACAGGGGTATTAATTTTGCATGCACCTATTTTGCGGCAGGAGAAGACGATGATAATTTAAGAGAGACTATTAAATTCTTTGAAAAAGAAGGTAGTGCTTTCGTTTTAAAACCTCCAAAACAACGGTTTGTTGAAGTGAAAATTAAAGAACCAAAAAGAGCGCCCAAAGCTCTTAAAATGTCTAAAAAGAAAATCGATTTACCAATGTATCAAGGCGCTATTTAATTTTTTTTTTATCACAACTTATATTAGTAATGTGTGATAAAAACATGACATTTGAAGAATGTGAATTAAGTATTTTAAGAAATGCGGTAGATCATATTGAAAATAAGCAAGGGAAAAAAAAATTATCAGACCCAGAAATCAAAAAAATTATAGAAATCGTAGAAAATTTTTTAAAATCTACAAAAAGAATGTGTTATGGGGGGACTGCTATTAATAATCTTTTGCCAAAAAATGATCAATTTTACAATAAAGATGTCGAACTACCAGATTATGACTTTTTCTCTCCAAATCCTGTTCAAGATGCCAAAAATTTAGCAAATATTTATTTTAAACAAGGATACGAAGAAGTAGAAGCAAAAGCAGGTATGCATGCAGGAACATTTAAGGTATTCGTCAATTTTATTCCTGTTGCCGATATCACTTATTTAGTGCCAGAAATATACAATAAACTATTTAAAACAGCTCCAAAGGTGGATGGTATTTATTATTGCGATGCTACCTTTTTAAGAATGGCAATGTATTTAGAACTTTCACGACCAGATGGTGATATTAGTCGTTGGGAAAAAGTATTGAAACGTTTATCTTTATTAAACAAACATTACCCTATGCGCGGTAAAAATTGTGATATGGAAACCATTCAGCGTTTGTTTCAATATGGTAGTAAACCAGAATTAAAAGGAGGAAAGAAAAAGAAAAAAAAATCCGAAGTTGACCTAGAAGATGAAGACTTGTTTTTAAAAACGACTGAAGAAAAGATTTTTCACAATTTAAGAGAAACATTGATTAACCAAGGTTGTGTATTTTTTGGTTCATATGCCAACAGAATGTATTTGAAAAATTTAAAACATTTACGGCGCAAAAAAATACCTCGAGTTCCCGATTTCGATGTGTTGTCCGAAGAACCAGACAAATGTTCTAGAATTGTAAAAGAAAGATTAGAGTCTATTGGGATAAAAAATATTTCTATAGTCAATCATGAAAAAATTGGAGAGATTATCCCCAAACATTGTGAAATTCGAGTTGCGAAAGAGACCATTGCATTTATTTATGAACCGTTAGAATGTCATAGTTATAACAATGTAAATATTGATGGAAGAAGTATTAAAATTGCTAGTTTGGATACTATGTTGAGTTTATATTTGGCATTTTTATACAGTAATCGTCAATATTATGATGAAAATCGTATCCTATGTATGAGTGAATTTTTATTTAGAGTGCAACAGAAAAATAGATTGTCTCAACACGGTATTTTAAAGCGTTTTAGTTCCGATTGTTATGGACATCAACATACAAGAGAAGCGATCCGTTCTGAAAAGACTAAGAAATTCCATGAATTAAGAAATAAACCAGAAGGAAAAGATTGGGATTGGTGGTTTTTAAAATTTAGACCTGGAGAGAAAACGACAAAAAAATCAAAAAAACGAACCAAAAAGAAAACAAATAAAAAAAATCGACGCAAAACCAAAAACCGAAAAAGAAAAAAGACGAAGAGACGTCGAAACAAAAAGAAAAAAACGCGCAAACGACGCAAAAAATTTAGCTTTTTTTAAATCACCATCATCTAAATATTTTATTTTACACCTTTGAACATTTAAAACGCAGATTTTTATCTTTGTATTATATAAATGAAATCAACTTTATTAAAAAGACAAATTATTATGTTTATCGTAATGGTTATTATTGGTATGCTATTCAATCCTATGAACATTTTAGCATATAGATTTTCAGACTTATATATATCGCAAACACTATTTTATGGTGGTTTATTAATGGCTTCAAATATGATATGGGCACACGAGATTGTTCATTATTTATCAATGGGGCATTTTAATATGTTAGTTTTTTCTGTTGGAATTATTTTATCTATTAGTGTATCAATACTATTATTAAGACAACAATTATTAGTTGATGATAAACAATGGTTAAGAAGAATGATACCGCATCATTCCACTGCATTAACAACAACAACTAAATTATTAGAAAAGAATGATAACTTTAAAGATAATCCAAACTTATACAGATTAGCAAAAGAAATCATTGATACACAAGAAAAAGAAATACAATTAATGAAATCTATGTTATAAATAATTAGTCACTTTATGAGTGCGTATATTTATATTTTGATGAATTAATGTATCAATACTAATAATAATTGTAAATAATAAAATATTTAATAGAGTTCTTTCTTTTTTATTAACAAAGAATATATACAATATGTATATCACTAATAATAATAAAATATTATGCATAATACCTTCCCATTTTGACCATTCGTAAAATTTTTTTAATATGTTTTGCATTTATAATATATATCTTATATAGAATAAAAAATAATATTAATATGATTAATAAATTAACTATATTTGGTAAATATAATTTGTATAAAATATTATCTATATATTGAATTAATTTAATATAGAAAGGAGCATCGTGTTTATAATGTTCAATATTTTGTTTATTATACTTATCTAAAATATAATTAGCAGTTATTTTACCACTTTCTATGGCACCTTCCATAGACCATATATTTATACTTGTTTTTGTATGAGCACCTGATAAAAATAAATTTACATACTCTGTTTTTTGTAAAGGACGAAATTTTTCATTATAAATATTATTAACCCATTTTTTATTTGTTTGTTCTTGAATACCATTGTTGAAATTCCATTCATACCATATTTCAATATATTCTATATCTTCTTTATTTATATAAAATCCATTATTATCATATATTAATTTTCTAAAACTTTTTGAGCGTAATATTTGATATATAATTTCTTTTTTTAATTTTGCATTATCTAAATGTTCGGCGTTTTTATTAAATATTTTACCCTTTTTCTCAAAATCTATTATTGTTCCACTCCATAACGACTTAATGTTTGGTTTTCGTTTCCAATGTTTCTCTTGTGGATACCAAGTAATATTAAATTCACTATCATTCATAACAAAAGCAATATTATCAATTGGATACTTAATTTCTTTATTTATACCTATACGAAATGATATTTGCTTACTTTTTGTATTCTCGGTTAATGATTTAAAATTATTATATAAACTTTGCATTTTACTATTTCTTAAAATATCTAATGTATTAAATGGATTAATTGATACTATATATTCTTTGGATCGTAATTGTTTAATAATTCCATTTTGTTTAATTTCTACTGAAGTTATATTATTTTTTTTATAATTTATTTTTACCAGTTCTGTATTAGTCAAAATATCAACACCTTTTTCTTTTAAGTGTCTAATCCACGGATCAATCCATACATCGTTTGTAGGACCATTCATAACATGCCAATTATCCGTTGAATGATGGGTGTAATTATTTTCATTTGAAGAATGTGTATGTGTATATTTTTTTTTATTTATTTGCGAAATAACTGGAAAATGAAATAAATGTCCCATAGATAATTCATTTTTATTCATTCCATAACCTGGTCCTGTTACAAAATTAATTATATGATTATATCCATCATTTGATAAATATTTTTTTAAAAATGGTTGTATATTATAAGAATAATAATACTCTCTTCTATTATCGGATAATAAATAATTAATACCTATATAGTATAAAATTATTCTATCTTTAATAGTTAATAATGACTTATAACCGTATTCTTTATCATATAGTAAATGAAAATCTATAGGAATGCTTAAATTATCAAACACATTTGTATCATAATAAGGTATCTCTTTCATTAATTGGAAAGTATTTTTATAAAACGGGGCATAACCTCTCCAAGAGTGTTCTGAAGGAAATAAATTTTTGTTTGTATCACTTCGTACCATTCCACCTAATTCATTATCTTTTTCAATGATTAATATCTTAAACTTTTTTTTAATTAATTCGTGGGCTAATGTTAATCCTGATAAACCACCACCAAAAATAATTATATCATACATTATATTATATATTATATATTATATATAAATAATATGCCTACTCATAAAAGTAATGATTATAAATTATCAGCAGTTAAATACTATTTATCACATTCTAAAAATCAAGTCCATACTTGTAAAATATTCGGTTGTTCTGAAAGAAGTTTAATGAGGTGGGTAGATAAATATAAATCCACTAATAACATTACACGAAAGAAAAGAGATTATACAGCATATAAAATTAGTAATAGTCATATTTCATTTATAAAGCACCAACTTGGGAAAAATAAAACGATTACTATGGATGAGTTATTAACTAAATTAAAAACAAAATATCCAGATTTAACACTATCAAGAGTTCATTTGGGAAGAATTGTTAGAGATATTAATATTACACTAAAACAAACACGATTACGACATGTTTCTAAAACAAGATATAAAAAACCAATTATAATAAAAAATCAAATCAAAGAATTTTATAGTAAAATAAAACAACATAGTTTAAATAATATTATATGCATTGATGAAACTTCATTAAACTCATTTATGATTAGAAGAAAGTGTTATGAAGAATTAGGTAAAAGATGTATTGTTAAAACAGAAAGCCAAGAAGTATTCAAAAAATATACTGGTATATTTGCTATTTCTTCAAAAGGTGTAATCGGTTATGAAGTATATAAAAAAGGAGGTATTGATAGTAATAGGATGGTTGATTTTATTAACAAATTTATTAATGGAAAGTACAAGAATAAATTAATTATTTTAGATAATGCAAGTAGTCATAGAAATCAACTTGTTAAAGATGCAATTAAAAAGGATAATAACTTATTATATGCTGTTCCATATCAACATTATACAAATGCGATTGAAGGATACTTTAATGTATTGAAATCACGATTACAGAAGAAAAAGGGATTAACATATAATGAATTAGTTAATAATGTAAAAGATGTATTGCATGAAATACCAATACATATTTATAAAAATCTAATAAAAGGAGCATATGATAGGAATGAAAAATATGTAAAAAAATCATCAACAAGGAAAAGAAAACCTAAAAAATATTTGAATTAGGTCGGCGTTTTAAATGTTCAAAGGTGTAAGAAGATTAGGGAT
>Ga0206131_10000071_pt1 | contig 130479 bp, 149 predicted proteins | sample Helgoland_Spring_FD_148636 | JGI IMG/M metagenome (GOLD analysis project Ga0206131, IMG submission 148636) | Pelagic subsurface seawater microbial communities from Kabeltonne, Helgoland, North Sea - Helgoland_Spring_Bloom_20160517_1 | ecosystem: Environmental > Aquatic > Marine > Epipelagic ...
TAAAGGTCACAAAGGAAATAATGGTGCTACTGGAGCTCAAGGAGCTCAAGGTCCTCAAGGTCCTAAAGGAAACACTGGTAACACAGGTGCTCAAGGTCCACAAGGTCCTGGAGGAGGTCAAGGTCCACAAGGTGTTAAAGGTCACAAAGGAAATAATGGTGCTACTGGAGCTCAAGGAGCTCAAGGTCCTCAAGGTCCTAAAGGAAACACTGGTAACACAGGTGCTCAAGGTCCACAAGGTCCAGGCGGTCCAGGCGGTCCACAAGGTACTAAAGGTGCTACAGGTGCTCAAGGAGCTCAAGGAGCTCAAGGTCCTAAAGGTAACACTGGTAGTACTGGTGCTCAAGGTCCACAAGGTCCTGGAGGCCCAACTGGAGCTCAAGGAGCACAAGGTCCACAAGGTGTTAAAGGTCACAAAGGAAATACTGGTGCTACTGGTCCTAAAGGTAGTACAGGTTCTACCGGCCCTGGAGGTCCTGGAGGTCCAACTGGTGCACAAGGAGCACAAGGTCCACAAGGTCCAGGCGGCCCAGGCGGTCCAACCGGCCCTGGAGGTCCAACTGGTCCAACTGGAGCTCAAGGAGCACAAGGTGCACAAGGAGCACAAGGTGCTACTGGTCCTAAAGGTAATACAGGTTCTACCGGCCCTGGAGGTCCTGGAGGTCCAACTGGTCCAACTGGTGCACAAGGAGCTACTGGTCCAACTGGTGCACAAGGAGCTACTGGTATGGTATTTGGATCTCTTCAATATCCAGTAGACGAAATACAGTATGGCGGCAACGGCGATATCGTGCAAGTCACTAACACAGGTCCAATTGCCGGAACTAGTAATCCAGGTATAAGTGCTGAAACTTCTGGACCTCTTGCAAATGCTGGTTTTAGGATAAATACTACCGGTGTTTATATGATTCACTATAGTATAACATTCAGATCATTTTACGCAAACAGGTCAGTTGTTGGTGTTTTAATGAAAGCAGGAGATGTTAACGGGGTTAACTCCGCTGTTTATGGTTCTGCAAACGTACAGTATTTAAGATACAATACCTATGGCCAATGGAGTACAGTTTCGTCAACCTTTACAGTTGACCTTTCTGCTAACCAATCAATTTGGTTAGAAACTGTATTATTAAACGGATCCGGTCCTTTCCAAGTTACGGCGGTAGGTGGAGCACCATCAACATTGACAATAACTAGAATTGCATAAAAATAAACTACTAAGATGACAACAATTAATTATTATATCGAAGATTTATCTACTGGGTTGGTAGTTATGAACGCTGGAGAGATGAAACAATATACACCCGGTTGCGATGCTAAAAAGTTTACTTCATATGAAGATGCAACCTCTCATATTGATACTCTAGCAAATGGAGAATATAGAGTTTTTTCTAGGATTGTAAAATCTTAATCAAGCTTAAATTTAGAATAGAAGGGTCCCAGCAATGGGACCCTTTTTTTGTAAACAATTAGAAGAAGATACATATAATATCTAAACAATATTTTAATGTACAAATTTGATCAACCCTACAATGACCCTCAAAACTACTATTGGTATAAAGAGGGATTCACCAAAGAGGAACTAGAAAAGATTTATAATGACCTTGAAGGGGTACCTTTTCAAGATGCTACTATTCTAGGTTCAGACGAGACTCCAAAAGAGGTTCGTAGCTCTAGAATTAAATGGATTCCAATGAATGAAGATTGGAGTTGGCTATACCAAAAACTAATGGATATGGCGACAACTGCAAACGATCAGCTTTGGAACTTTGATTTAATTTCAGCAGAAGAAAACATCCAATACACAGAATATCTTGCAGAAGATGAAGGTCATTATACATGGCACCAGGATATCGGTCCTGGAGATGCTTCTCTCCGCAAAGTTTCTCTTACAGTTCAGCTCTCAGATCCTGAAGAATACGAAGGTGGAGATTTAGAAATGTGGCAAGGTGGACAGGCAATGCAGACTGCAGAGCGAGGAGCTGGTGTAGTTTTTATCTTTCCAAGTTATATGATGCACAGGGTTACTCCAGTTACAAAGGGCAAACGTCGTAGTTTTGTACTTTGGGTAGGAGGTCAACACTATAAATAAATGAGAGTACTACTCTACACTGGTTATTTTGCAAAACCATGGAGTCCCTATAATATGGAAGGGCTTGGTGGTTCTGAAATTGCAGTCGTTCAGATAGCTGAGCGACTTGCCCGTTTTGGATGGCAAGTTGTAGTTTCAGGAAATGTTGAGGATGGAAACTGGAACGGAGTAGAATGGATTAGTACCCCAAAAATGCACCAAAAATACTTTGATAAATTTGACGTAATTATTGGTGTAAGTTATATTCATTTTGTATTTGAGTTTGAAGACTATTCTGCGAAAAAGTTATTTTGGATCCACAACACAGATTTCTATCCTTGGTATATGGGATCCGAGATAGATGACCCAGAAACTCTGCTTACAACTGGTGAAATCGATGGATTTATATGCTTAACTAATTGGCATAAAGAACAATGGTCTCAGAAGTACTCTCTAGATCCTGAAACGTTCCATGTGATTGGTAATGGAATAGACACAGAAACTTTTGTTGGTCATTCTCCAAAGGTAAAAGGCAGATTTATATGGAGTTCTGCACCAGAAAGAGGTTTATCTGAGCTTCTTGATTTCTGGCCAACTATTAAACAGAGTATGCAGCATGCAACACTACATGTATATTCTCCAGGATATCAAATTGCCAGACGAGAAGATTGGACTGGACATGAATTAGTCGATGTTGAGTTTATGGGTTCAGTTTCCCAACATGAGCTTCATAGAGCAATGGGAGATGCAGAATACTGGATGTACTTAACTTCATATGAAGAGACATATTGTATAACTGCTCTTGAAATACAAAAGGCTGGAGTTTTCCCAATTACGACTAATACCGCGGCGCTTAATGAGACTGTAAACTCTGGAATTATTTTAGATGACAATAAACAAAAGTGGAATATCGCCATACAATTATTAACTGAAATGAGTATTGGCCTAAAGGAAAAGGTTTTAGAATCTAATAATGATTGGATTAAGAGACAAACCTGGAACTCTAGGTCGTATGATTGGAAAAAGTTAATTGAAGATATATGCAACTAGATAAAATATACGTAATTGCTCTTAATCCTACACAGGAAAAGATTGATGATATCGTTAATCGCCTAAAAGATTTAGGAATTAGCGGGATTCCTTATGAAATTGTGGATGGGTTTGATGGACATAATACTCCATTACCAGAAGGCTACAATATATATGAAGGCTGGGCAATTCCAGATGGATGGAACGAATGGTGGAAAGAACCAGTAAAACCAGGAGAGGTTGGATGTGCCATTAGTCATATTAATGTATGGAACCAAACTATCGAAGAGGGACACCAAAGAGTTCTTATTTTAGAAGAGGACTTCAAGGTTGGGCGCCCATTAAATGAACTCACCGATCAAGAATTGATAGGACATCAATATCCAAATTGGGATCTTTGTTATTTGGGTAGATTTGTTTTTGAAGATGAAGAACAAGAAAAACTTACAACAAATCTCATTAAACCAGGAAATTCATATACGACACATGCATATATGATTACTAGAGAAGGGGCTCAAAAACTAGTAGATGGTAACTTACAAACTAATATTATTCCAGTCGATGAATATATTCCAGCACTTTATATGGGACATCGTAGAGAAGATATTAATGCGATATTTAGTAAATCAATGACTGCAATTTCAGTTAATAAAGACTGGATCACCCAAACATCAAATGCCAATAACTCAACGGTTGGGCATATAGATTATAATAAACAAGAAATGAACGAAACCTACTTTGAAATCTTAGATGATTCTAACTGGGAGGCTTGGCTAGACAAATATGTCGACCCAACTATTAGAAGACATCAATGGGACCTAATTGTCGATGAGCACAGAGACACAAATATCTTTGAGTTTCCGCTATTTACCCAAAAGTTCTGTGATGAGGCAGTAGCCCTTTCAGAAGCAAAAGATAATTGGACAATTGATAGACATAATGCATATCCAACTAATGATGTACTTTTACAAGACATTGAGTTAAATGACGTTTACAATCGAGTACTTCGCGAAATTGTCTATCCACTTTGTATTCACCTTTGGGAACTAGAAGGACCAGGATACGATGATATGTATAGTGAGAACTTCCTAGCTCGATATACAATGGATCGTCAATCTCACCTTTCACTTCACCATGATTTTAGTAACATTACAATGGTTGTAAAACTAAATGATGAGTTTGATTGTGGTGGTACCTGGTTCCCTAAATATAAAGTACTATCTAATCCAAAACGAGTAGGTACAGCAACACTACACCCTGGATTAGTAACACATCTTCACGGAGCACGTCCAATTACAGCTGGTAAAAGATACATCACGGTATCGTTTATGCGCAAACATGAAGGTGGTACTCTGTGATATATAGATTATGAATAGAATAAAGACATTTGACCAGTTTATAAATGAGGCTAATGGAGATACTGATCTTCATAAGGTTTATTTATGTGTTGACCCAAAGAGTGGCCAGAGATGGCTAACAAATAAAGGGTTTGCTGGTAGCAAATTCTTTGTTCAGATTAATCTTGAAAATTACAAGGACTTGGAAATAAACCCGGCCTTTCCAGTCCTAAACTATAACTCTGGAGTAACTCAAAAGTTATTAGATGAGGGTCTAATTAAGAGTGAGAATGTTTATAACCACCCAAAATACATTAAACAATCTGGCTCAAAAGAAAAGTTCCATAAGATTCTAGAAGGAGATGACAGCGTACCTGAAACTTGTTACTCTAAGGAAGATGCAATTAAGATGGGCTTTCCAATTATCGCTAAACCAAAAGAGGGCCACAGTGGAATTGGAATTCAAATCTTCAAAGATGCTGAATCTTTTGAAAAGGCAGACCACTCTAACTTTGATGTATATTCTCAGTTCATTGATAAGAAGAGCGAATACAGAATGTTCTTATTTAAAGGAGAACCATGGTTCTGGATGGAGCGTAATCCAATGAACGACAAGGCAAAAAGCGGGGACGGCGATGGTAAAGAACAAATGGAGTTTAAGTACATTAAACACCCAGTTGAGAAACTACCAGATAATCTAAAAGAAACAGCAGTTAGACTATCAGGTAAGTTTGATTTACCCTACATTTGCTTTGATTTAATGGAGGACCAAGACGGTAAGGTATATGTAATTGAGAGCAACTCACAACCTGGAGTTCCTTTCGATTCTACTGTCCAGGCTTATAAGTTAATATTTAAGGATTTTTACGGCAGAGAGGTTCAAGAAAAGGACATGCAGAAACTACAAGAGTACTCTGATTACTTGAACGATCGAACGCTAGAGTTAGATCCAGAACGATTTGAGATTAAAAAATAAAGAATATGGGACATCCTGACATGAAATGTATGTATGTTAACGTGTGGATTCACCACATGCAAGTTGACGAATTATTTGACTTTTTAAACGGCAGAATAGATGAAGCGCCACCATACTGGCTTAATCATCACGATACGCCATATTCGGTAACTGGTGGCTACATCATGATTTCACTACCATATGATTCTTACTCAAATCTTCGTTTTAACCGTGGCTGGGACGAAACAAGATAAATTATGAAACAAGAAAGAAAGAACTTCCTATTAAACCATAAAGGAAAGAAGTTCAAAGCAAACACACTATTTGGAATTGTATTGAAATTCCTATTGAAGAAAAGAAACTAATAGAATACTCTTCATATAATAAGCGTCTAACTTAGGTTAGGCGCTTTTTAAGTTTATAAGGATATGTACGAAGTTAGTGAATTAAAACAAATGGTCTTTATCGATATTGAGACCACTACAGGTAAGGCAACCTACCAGGATGTAATCGATGAAAACCCAGCACTTGATCAGTATTGGCAATTGAAACATAATCAACTGAAGTCAAGTGAACCAGAGAACTTAACAGACATTACTGAACCGTCTGAGATGTACCCACGAATGGCAGCACTTTACCCAGAATGGGGTAAGATTGTTTGTATCTCAATAGGTCAAATTAAGTTTACTGAAGATGGAGACCCGGTAGACTTTAGTGCTAAATCTTTTTATAACGACGACGAGGCAACACTACTAGAGGAATTTAACGAAACTGCTCGTAAAATTATGAGTAAGTACCCTAACATGATTTGGGTAGGTCATAATATCAAGGGCTTCGATTTGCCATATATTTTACGTAGATCACTAGTACATCAAATCAAGGTACCAAGAGCTTTTTATCTACATAAGCAAAAGCCTTGGGAAAACTGCCTTCTTGACACACAAGATGTTTGGAAGTTTGGAAGTTGGAATAGCGCAAAGCTGGGTCTAATTTCTGAAATCTTAAATATTCCAAGTCCAAAACAAGATTTAGAGGGTAGTATGGTATCTCAAGTCTATTGGGAAGGAGGCAATCTAGCAAGAATTAAAGATTACTGTGAGATGGATATTAAAGCAACTGCGAACGTAATGTTGCGAGTTTCATATCTGCCGATTCTAGAAGACTCTCCGTTCTAAAGACAAAATGTCATTTGTGAATCATTTAATATGACTTTCTGTCATTATATGGTTGTATAATATGTAAATGTGTCACCCTTGTGAAACTGGCACACTTTTTTAGCTATAGTATATGTCTAATGATAGACGTAAACTATTAAACTAAAACAATATATTATGTACAACACAAACATTTTTGATTTATTTGATGACACGTTCTTTGGTACTAAAACAAGAACTGCAATGAGTGTTAACGGTAAAACCTACGAAATGGCTCTGCCTGGATTTTCAAAAGATGACATTAATGTCGAAGTTGAGGGCAGAATTCTAACAGTATCTGCTGAGGTTGAAGAAAAAGAAGAGACTAAATGGAGATACTCATTTAACAAAAGATTTGAGTTACCTAATAGCGTAGATCCTGAAGCAGTTGAAGGTAAGATGGAAAACGGACTGCTTTCGATCACGTTTGGCAAATCGAAAGAGGCCACAAAGATTTCAATTTTGTAAAAAAGTTGAAAAAAAGTTAGCCGGCATTTTTTTATGTCGGCTTTTTTTATTATATTTGTATAGTTAAACAACAATAAATAAACTATGGACGTTGGAGATTGGATCGTTCCGATGAACGGTAAAGAAATCGTAAGAATTGTAGCAGTTGAAGACTATGCAATTGAAGAGATACAGGATGGAATTATCCCGATCTATTTTACATCTGATGGTAGAGCTTACGAACGTGAAGACTTTATTACAATGGATGAGGCTTATCAATACGAAAAATTAATAGAACAATTATGAGTGCATTTGATGATTTCCTAGAAGAAAGCAATGAGGAGTTTAACTCAAAGCTTGAAGAATGGCAAGAGCGTTTGATGATTAGCGCAATTGAGACTAACTTTGAAAAGATTAAAGAGAACGGCATTAGTGACTGGCACCTTCGCAATATGGACACTAATGAACTTAAAAATCTTGACAACACTCTTAATATTATGCTCGAACACTACGAGAATCTTGAAGAGTACGAAAAGTGTAAAGTTGTATTTGATACACTACAACAAATAAAAGAGGTTCAAGTGGTCTAAGATAAATAGTATGAGGGTGCTATCTAGCCCTCATGGCCCCCGTCGAAGAGGATCCCAAGTGGGTCCTCTTTTTTTGATATATAGAATATGAAACACGTAAAACTATTTGAGGAATTCAGAGCTGATCTGAAAGACGAAGACGAAAGAATGATAAAGATTCGTCATTTTCAAGGTTCTGTAAGAGACCTTGATGATTGGTTACGTGACAAGATCGGCGAAACAAATCCATATAAAGATACTATAATGGTAAATGGACCACACCAAGGTGAAAAAGATCAGTCATTGCCGTATCAAGATTACCAGAATGGAAAGTCTATGCTTATAAAGAACAGATATGGAAGAGAAAACAGCTAAAGAATTAGTAAAGCAACTTACCAGAATTGCTGACGCTCTAGAAAAATCGAACACATTAGAATCAGTTCGCGAAAAGAGACGTATTAAGCTTGAAAAACTAGAAGAAAAGAATCTTAAAGCAGATCTTCTAGAAAAGGTCAAAGTAGACCCAGAAAAAGTTATTCAGACATCACCTAGACTTGAAAGTGAAGAATGAGTTATTACCAAACGCTAGGGGTCGAGCAAACCGCAACTCAAGACGAAATTAAAAAAGCTTACCGTAATCTAAGTAAGCAATACCACCCTGACGTTAATGATGGGGACGACACTCAATTTAAAGAGATTGCCGCGGCCTATGATGTTTTAGGTAATGAGCAAAAGCGCCAGCAATATGATTCTCAACAGGGCGGTCATGATTTCTTTAGTCAATTTGCAAGAGGGGCTGGCCAAAACCAATCAATGTCTGATATTTTTGACCAGTTTTTTGGAGGTCAGTTTAGACAGCAAGAAGCACAAAAAGGGCCAGACTATCGAGTAGATATGCATATCTCATTTGAAGAGGCATTTAAAGGTACTCGTAAAGAATTCTCTATCAATGGTTCTAATATCTCAGTCGATTTTAAACCTGGTCTAAAAACTGGCCAGAAGTTTAGACTGCGAGGAAAGGGAGGACCTCACCCATATAATTCAAATTTGCCAAATGGAGATGTAGTGGTCCATATTCAAGTAATGGCTGATGGTAGGTTTATTTTACAAGGTAATGATATCTGGATTGAGCATTCTATTCCATGGTGGGATATAATTAGCGGGACAAAGATTAATGCCTGGTCACCAGATGGACTAATTAGTATAAATATACCAAAGGGAACTATACCGGGTAAAACTTTGAGAATAAAAGGCAAAGGATATCCGATATATAATACAGATACGAGAGGAGATTTGTTATGCAGAGTAAACCCAACTTACCCTGAATTAAACGAACAACAAATTAGTCTCGTTGAACAAATAAAAGAACATGGATAATTTATTCTTTGGCGGATTTATAGAATCAAGTAGACCTAATTGGGGATTCAGCGCAATCATCAATGGCCTAACTGACGTCGATGCGACGTATAATATCATTTATGAAGCCGTACTAAATAATCCAACCTATGTCATTCTTTCTGAAGCAGATGACGATCATAAGCTTAAAGTCATTTCAAAAATGATTAAACATTTTGAAGACAAAGAAGATTATGAAAAATGCGCAGAACTACTTAGAATTAAAAAAGCAATTCAAGAATAAATGATTATCGTAAAAGTTAATAAGAAGGGCGGAATCGAGAAAGCCCTTAAACAGTACAAGTCAAAAGTCATCAAAACAAAACAATTAAAAGACTTAAGAGACAATAGGTACTTCGAAAAGAATTCACAAGTAAAACGCAAGAAAATTGCGAAAGCAAAGTACATCCAACACAAATTTAGGGACAACGGTTAATCAGATAATATTAAAATATTTTAAGTATTATTTGATGTATCCTTAACTACTGTCGAATATATAACATAGACTAAATCATACCTGATCACAAATGATCAGATAGACTATGAAAAAGACAGAAACAACTACAATGAGCGGATTTGTATCAAAATCGGACAGAGACAGTCTGATGAGGGCTTCTTACTACCAAATCACGAGAAACTTTACCAAAACGGTAAACCGCTTCATCGTATTCAAAGATAATGACAGGTTGATCGAAATACCTCATGGTATCGGACAGCGCAGTAAATTTATTGACCTAATGGTTGAATACTTCGAGACTCAAGAAGAGTACGAGAAATGTAATAAGCTGATGAAGCTCAAAGACCTCGTTATTATGGCGGGCGATTAAATAACACAAACCACAACTACTATATATGGCTAGAGGTTCAAAAGGAACTCAAAGACAGGAAAGCTTACTAAATAGAGTACAGCTAAGACAGTCACAACAAAAATATTTACATCAAATTGAAAACAACGAAATAACATTTTGCTACGGACCAGCTGGAACATCAAAGACATTTACTGCCTGTTTTGCTGCTCTAAAAATGTTAGAAGAGAAGAAGATCAAAGAGATTATATTGTGTAAACCAATCCAAGAGGCTGGAGAAAAGCTAGGTTTTTTACCTGGTGATAAAGACGACAAGGTCGATCCATACATGAAATCATATAAGTCCAATATTGAAAAGATTATTGGCGTTGAAAAGACAAAACTCTTATTTGATAAGAACATCTTAAGGTTTGAACCACTTGCATACATGAGAGGCGATACGTTTGATAACGCTCTAATGATTCTAGATGAGGCGCAAAATGCTACCTTTAAGCAACTGATGCTATTCGTTACAAGAATGGGTAAAGACTCGAAAGTAATTGTTACTGGAGACGTTAGTCAACATGACATTGCTAAATCACGAGTTTCTCTGCCAGATTTTATTAATCTAATTGGAGGCGTAAAAGGAGTAGGTACTCATATTTTTGGAGATAGTGATATTGTACGTGCTAAGATTCTACAAGAGATTGTAAAGAAGTACGACCTTTGGAGAGATCACCACGAACCTAAAGGATAAACTTTTTCAAATTGCGTGATATAATAATAAATCACGTTTTAATGAAGAAGATATTACTGAAGTCAAGGTTAAATGAGGACATATCAATCGTAGAGGTTGGTGTAGATGAGGCTGGAAGAGGAGCATTAGCAGGTCCAGTTACAGTAGCTGCATGTATCATGCCTCCTGGATTTCAACACGAACTAATAAAGGATAGTAAACTATTAAGTGAAGGTCAGCGCGCTGAAGCTCGCCAAATGGTACTTGACAATGCAATTGCGTATCACGTAGAGCACATTCCAGTAGAACAAATAGAATCAACAAACATCCTAAAGGCTACACTGACAGGCATGGAAAAGTGCCTTCGTAAAGTATATGAGTCTACTGGGTTTGATTTTGTTCTTGTTGATGGTGATCAGTTTCACGGCTTCGAAGGAATTCATTTTGAAACGGTAGTGGGTGGTGATAATCTATACATACCAATTGCTGCTGCTTCAATCTTAGCAAAGACTGAACGCGATCGTTTAATGAAGGACTTAAGCAAGGACTACATGGAGTATGGATGGGGTAGTAATAAAGGCTACGGAACAGCACAACATCGTAAAGCAATTGAGAATTCTGGAGCGACTCCACACCACCGCAAGTCTTTTATTAGCCATATGCTAACGAAAACTGCGACATTGTTTTGAGAAGTTTAATACTTGGGAGTCTGCTGTTCATGTTAGGGCAATCTCTTATTTGGATTCAGACGAATGGTCAATTTGTGTGGCCATGGTTTAAAAAGAATCCAATCGTCATCTCAGTTATTTTTGGTTCAGTAATCAGTTATATTTTAATTTATGCTACACGATTTGTTGTTGGTCACTTTGATGGAATGTTATGGCCAAGTCGTTTTATTGGCTTTTCAACTGGGATTGTTACGTTTGCCGCTCTAACCTATATTTTCTTAGGAGAGGGCATCAATGCTAAAACAGCAGTCTCGTTAGGTCTTGCCCTATTACTAATCTTAATTCAATTATTCTGGAAATGAAAATACCACAATTCGAAAAACCACCAACAGTAGCAGTTTACCAAAAAAGAACGTCAGGTAAATACTACATGCTAGTCACTGAAAAGGACGTTGACACCGTTAACAATGCTGCAGCCCGCAAGCCGTTAATTGAGCATAAGTATTCAATAATAGAACTTGGCATTGGCCAATCCTTTATTGATACGTGGTGCAAAAAGTACAAAATCAATAATTTTGAAATAAAATAGTAAAAAAGTTGGCCTAGATTTTTCTATGTCAACTTTTTTGTTTATATTAGCTATATAATTAATCAACAACGTATATGAACAAGTTATCAGAATCGATCGGAACAATTATCGCGGCGGTATTACTAATCGCATTCGCTGCATTATTAATGGCATTGCCAACAAAATGGCTTTGGAATGCATGCTTAGTACCTGCAGTAGATGGAATTCACCAAATTGGATTCTTACAAGCGCTAGGACTCAACTTCCTATTCTCAATCTTATTTAAATCACACACTAGCACTTCTAAAAATGACAAATAAGAAGATCGTTTATATAGATATGGACGGTGTCTTAGTAGATCTAGTCGGCTGGGTAAAAGATAACTATTTGCCAGAATACATTGAAGATGCTGGAATTGGTAATATCGTCGATAATAATGCAGTAGCCTTTTACGAAGCTGCACCAATTAAAGGAGCAGTTGAAGCTTTTATCGAACTATGTAAGAACCCAGAACTAGAAGTCTTTATTCTTTCTACCGCACCATGGTCAAACAGTGAATCATGGAAAGCAAAACGGGTTTGGGTAGAAGAACATCTAGGTCCATATGCTACTAAAAAACTAATACTATCACATCGTAAAGATCTTCTTCGTGGCGATATTCTAATTGATGACCGTCCAAATAACGGCGCCGCTGAATTTGAAGGAGAACTTATTAAGTTTGGAACTAAACCGTTTGAATCATGGGAAGAGGTATTGAACCACATCAAGGCTATTTAACATTAGATCAATTTTTAGCACAGTATTCTTATGTACAGAAGGTATATAAGAGTTGTACAAATGAAAGCCAAAGAAAAACGGCAAAGAAATGGGCTGAAGATTGGTCAATCAGAATGGAGAGATGGGCTCCTTTAATCGTAAAGGACCGTCACGAGTTATATAAGTCGGTGACTTCTAATTGATATATAAAGAAACAAGACCAAAATGATGAAGTATATAATGACATTTGAAAAATACCAGACATACAGCGACTATAAACAGGGTGGTATGAGATGGGGTTCTCCAGAAGATTTAAAAGACGATGCAATTCTTACTCTTAAAAGATTACTGCCTACGTTTGATGAAAAATGGATCGATTCAGTTGAAGACATGTCAGACGATAAAAAAGGAATTAAATTTGAGATTAAAGTAGGTAAAGACATAATCCACATGTTTAAAACTGGCAATTATCGAGGCAGCTGGGAATACTATCTAAATAAGAAGAAGTCTAGCGAGTCAAAAGTACAGGATCATTTAGAAGCGGCGAATATGAGCCAAGTTGAGAAGTTTTTAAAGCATGTTGCCGGCTACGATTTTTGGGCTGATTACATCGACAACGGTGGTCAAAGAAACGATGCAGTTTCTAATAATAAATCAATCGAAGATATTTTTAACTCACTAAGCAAATCAGACAAGAAAGAGGCTGTTAAAGGAATGCAGAAAATGTTTAAACATTCTGAATTCGAGAAGGTCTTTAAAGCATAAAATCAAAACTTTTTTGGAAATAATTGAGCCGGCATTTTTTTATGTCGGCTTTTTTGTTTATATTTACTATGTAATCAATCGGGGAAGCCCACTAAACAAATAACAATGTCAAATAACAAATCATCAGGAGTATCATTTAGTTCATTATTAACTATTGTATTTATTGTACTTAAGCTAACCGACGTAATTGATTGGTCATGGGTTTGGGTATTGAGTCCAAGTTGGATTTCTCTCTTATTAGGTCTTGCACTTATTCCAGTTATTCTTATGCTCAATAAGAAAATTGAAAATGATAAGCCTATCAATAAATTCTTTGAGGCTCGTTTAAAAAAAATGGTAAAAGGTCAAAAATAATTGGCCTTTTATTTTTTTATGTCAATTATTTTTATTATATTAGTAGTATAATTAAAAAGATAAAAACATGATACAGTTTAAAGATTTAGTATTCCATAAAAAGAAATACCACACAGGTGGTATCAATAGTCGAATGGACTTTGATAATGGATTTTCAATTAGTGTAATCGCAGGTGGGTTGGCTTACAGCACACCACGTGAAGATAAGGATAGTCCTGATGACTTTGCTTCATTTGAGGTAGCAGTATTTGCTCCTGATGGTGAGTTTACGCGTGAGTTCTTCCCTGAAGACCATAATGATGATGTTTTGGGATGGCAAGATCGAGGTCAAATCAACGCTATAATGTTATTAATCCAATCTAAAGGCTAATTAAATTTTAAAAATAATTCACTCCAGATTTTTTTATGTCATGGATTTTGTTTATATTAGTACTATAATTAAAAAACAAACAATATGCCACAATTAGAATTATTCGAAAAACCAAAAAACCTAGCAGGAGAAGAAGCATGGAAAGTTGCGAAAGCAGTTTCAACTGGAGCCTATTCTTATGAAGACGCTGTAGAAATGGTTGCTAGCGTTAAACAATTAGATGATGATCTAATGTATATAGAAGGAATAGTACAGTCATACACTTATTAAAATAAATGACTCCAGATTTTTTTATGTCATGGATTTTGTTTATATTAGCTATGTAATTAAAAGATATAACTATTATGACTACAAGATTCCCATTCCTCCGCTCTCAAGATGAAAAAAACATCCAAGCTATGATCGATCAAAATCAAGAAATCTTCGATCACTTAAACGACCAACAAATTGTCGCTATCTACCTCAACAAACTTTACTCTAACGAATAAATTTTGAAAATAAATCACTCCAGATTTTTTTATGTCGTAGAAATTGTTTATATTAGTACTGTAATTAAAAGTTAACCATATGAAAGAATACATTTTATCCACTGGCCTAACAGCCTCAGATTTTGAAGTCGATGGAATCGACACAAGAGATTATCCTGACTTTTGCGATGCTTATATTTGTGACGCATCAGTCTTAGAAAATGGAGAATGGCGAGATGCCACTGACCCAGAAATTGACGAGTTAAACGAAGATTCAGATCTTGTTTACTCATGTGTTGAAGATTACCTATATTAATAAAAGAATTATGTTTGAAAATAAAATATTTTGGAGAGAAGATTTCAATGATGGCGCCGCCTCTGGTGGATTTTTCTTTCGTTCGTTTGATCTAAATAAATTCCTTAAACAAGTTGAGGAAAGTGAAGATGGTGGTGAAGTGGTTGGAATCCGCTTCGAAGATAATAATTTAGAAGTAATAGTTAAGAAATAGGCATATGAAAATGTTTAAGAAAGACGGTAGAACCGCAGTTTTAGTAAGCCCAGGATTTGGTGCAGGATTTAGTACATGGAACAGTCCAGAAATGGCAGTTGACTTTGATTTAGTCGAAGCATTCTTAAGCGGCGATATGAATCGCTTTGAGTACATTGTTGTAGAGAAGTACGGTGAAAACATGTACTTGGGCGGCATGGATAACCTTGAAGTACAATGGGTCGATGAAGGTAAGAAATTCCGTATCGAAGAATACGACGGCAATGAAAGTGTTGAAGTATTTGACAAAGAAGTCTGGTTTATAGCGTAAGTTATGAGTTACGTAGAAACAATGATTTTCTATATTTGTCAGACCTATTTGGATTTTGACCAGAATATGGAAGAGACTCTAAACTTTTTAGAAGATGAAATCAATTACCCTCGAGAATCAATTCAAGAAGTAATTGAAGAATGCATAGAAGATTATAAGTAATGAAAAAAGTAGTAATATTTGATTTAGATGGCACGTTGGCCATCATTGACAAGCGAAGAGCAAAAGCAGCTTTGCCTAATGGTAAAATGAATTGGGACGTGTTTTTTGCGCCAGAGAACATTCAATTAGACGAGCCAAATTGGCCAGTGATTGAAAGTTTTAAAGCAATGAAAGATGCGGGGTTTCGTGTTGGAATCTTTAGTGGTAGAGATAACATATCAATGGCCGAAACTATTGAATGGCTTGAAGCACATGGAATCGAGCCTGACTTTTTAAGGATGCGTAAGAATGGTAGCTTTGTACCAGACGATAAGTTGAAGAAGCTTTGGTTAGACGATATTCTTGCGAACGGCAACGAAGTGATGTGTACATTTGATGACCGCGATAAGGTAGTAAAAATGTGGCGCGACAATGGAATCACATGTTTCCAAGTTGCACCTGGAGACTTTTAGCCATGACTAGAATTAACTGTGGCGTAAATGCAGACGAGCTGCCGGATAAAATACTGTTGGCAGAGCTTCGTGAAATTAAGAGAATACCAAACGCTATTCGTAACGGGAGGTACTCTCTTAATGGTATTCCTGAGGAGTTCACACTAGGTACGGGCCATGTGAAGTTCTTTTATGATAAGTTAGAATACTTATATGAACGGTACCAAGCCCTTAGAAGTGAAGCGCTGAACCGCGGGTTTAATGTTAGTGATTTTAGCGAAGCATGGGACGGAGTACCTCAAGAACTAATGAATGGTTACATTGAAAAGATTAGAGACCGCGAGATTATTATTAGCAGAATACAGGAAAGGGGTTTTGGCCTACTTGAAAAATAATTGAAAAAACTTTGCACCAGATTTTTTTATGTCAAAACTTTTGTTTATATTAGCTATATAATAACAGATAAAGATATGGTAAAAGAACTCACATTTAATCCAAAAGACGTAAAATGCAATGGTAGCATTGGAGGTTGCGCAGTTACCCTAACTAAAGAAAACGAAGAAAAAGTTAAGTCATGTATTGGTGGTCACTTTTCACTAGTTGATAAGCTTACAGCACTTAGAAACCTAGAGCAAGCAGGAATGATTGATGGTCCTTGGACAATTGGTTCTCGAACTGAAAGCACTCAACAGCTTTTTTGTCGAATGGTTAGCGGTTTAATATCATATGGTCTTAAGATTGCTGGCAAAAAAGGAGGAACCTATAAAGCACAACGAGAATTTGCAGAAATGTGGGCTAATCAACAGGTCGAAGATATGAATACCGTCGATATGGTTACCATCTTAGAAAGTGCACTTACCGACTGTGCAACTGCTGACTATTACTACGAATTTGAAAAAGACTGGTCATGATAAATTACATACTTACATACCTATTATGTGGAGTTATCTTTAACCTCCTGTTCGACATGCTAATTAACACACTTGGAGAAGAAATGGAAGAGAATAGGTTCACAATGTTAGAACGAATTGTAGTTACTCTCACATGGCCAATTCACTTTTTTAAATTCATCATTGGATTCTTTACAACCTTAAAAAAATAATATGGTAAATTACGGATATTGCTGCATCAATCTAACCCTTGATGAACAGGGAATTAAGATTGGTCGTGGTATGATTAAACGAACATTTCAAGCAAAGGGCATCGAGTATGCTGGAGAATTGGCAGAATCCAACGTTCGCGACATGGTTGAAATCATTAAATGGAACAATCAACACGGTATTAAAATGTACCGCATGAGTTCTAACCTATTTCCATGGATGTCAGAATATGAATTCGCAGACCTTCCAAACTGGCCAAAGATTAAGAATCTATTGAAAGGTGCAGGTACCCTTGCAATGAAATATGGTCAACGTATCACATTCCACCCAGGTCAGTTCAATATCCTAACTTCAGAACGGGAAGATGTTGTCCTAAAAACACTTAAAGAATTACGACAACATGGTGAAATTATGGATGCAATGGGTCTACCAAGAACTCATGAAGCTCCAATCAATATTCATGCTGGAGGTACATATGGTGACAAACCATCAGCAATGAAAAGATTTATTACAAACTTTCATCGGCTAGACGAAACTGTTAAATCACGCCTTGTTCTTGAAAACGACGACAAACCTGCTCAATATGGAGTCGAAGACCTATATGAAATTTGGAAGTCTTGTGGTACTCCAATTACATTTGATTACCATCACCATCGTTGTTACAATGACCCAATGCCAGAAAAGGAAGCGCTTGAATTGGCAGCTCAAACCTGGCCAAAGGGCATTCGCCAACTATGTCATTATTCATCGGCTAAAAAGCTTCACGAGGATGCTTCTGTTATTATGAGAGCACATGCCGATTATGTGTATGAGCCAATTGAAGATTACGACATGGAGCTTGACATTGAAATCGAAGCAAAGGCAAAAGAATTGGCCGTACAAAAATATGTGAAACAATTCGAAGAAGTATTAATATAAAGACTAAATTTACGTAATATGGACAAATTGAAAACTATTCTAGGAAAGGTATTGACTTACCTAAATCGTCGCCAAGCAGCTGCACAATCAACTATCTTGTGGGTTCTTGCAATCCTAAACTTTGGAAGCCAAGACTTTTGGTTCTTTGCTATTCCAGCAATTATTCTTTCAGGAATTCAAGCAATTGTCGATGAACTTAGAAAAAACAACGAAATAAAATGAGTAACTTAAAACTACAGGCCTTAAAGGCACATTACGCAGCTAAACGTCTTGAAGCAATTGCAACACTTGATGTTTATTTTAATGCTTCAGTTGGAATCGGTGAACACCCACAGATTATTGAAGAAATGGATAAACTAGTGAGACAGATTGCAGATGCTGAAGGTTGTCTACAAGTAATTGAAGAGAATTTCACGGAACAGCCAGAACAGGTTTAGTACTAAGACGTTTTACTTTATTTTTAGGCCAAAGGGGATCGAGAGATCCCCTTTTCTTTTATTAATATATAGAATATGAAGCACATTCCGACATTTGAATCATTTGTAAACGAGGGAAGAGGCAGCTGGGATACGCTGTCAAACTCGATTGTGAAACAAGTATTTAAACAGTGGATGTCAGACTGGAAGTCTAAAAAGAAGGAATCAAAGTATTTCGACCAGATCGAAGACCCTTCAAGAGGCATTGAGTTTGACATTCATGCAAACATTTACTTTGGTAAGACCAAGGGATTTGAGGTATTAAATAGTACTGGAGCAGATGGTCGTGATGAAGTATACGATGAAAAAGAAGATGAATGGGAAGACCAAACTCCATTCATCATTATTGATTTTGCAATCAACCCAGACTGGTTACCAGGAGAATGGTCAGAAGTCTATATGTACCTTGCTGATGTAATGAGACATGAACTAGAACATGTTACACAGGACGGTATAAATATTGGTAACTATCGAATGGGTAAACCAAATGAGGATGACACTCATTTACGAAATCTAATTGAATTAGGACTCTTACCAAAGTATCATTACTTATTGCTACCAAAAGAGGTTGATGCGAATTTACAAGGACTAAGATTTGAGGCAAAGAAGCGCAAGGTTTCGATGGAAGAAACTGTTAATAAATATCTCGATACTCAGGAATATTTGACAGATGATACTAGAGCCGAAGTATTAGACACTTGGAGAAGAAGAGCTAAAAAAATGGGAGGAATCCCTAAATTTTAATATGAAATACATAAAACTTTTTGAGGATTTTGTTAAAGGATACGGTGAAAAAATCAGTAAAGAAGATTTTAATAAGCATGTTGTTGCCGGTAAAAAGGTTCTTTATGATGGATTTGAATATGACGTGATCAGTAATGATGGTGTTGTTGTTAAGTTAAAAGCTGTAGAATCTGGTAAAACTAAGTCTATAAACTATAATATGTTTATCAGACAAGGTGCGATTGATGTAGTTGAATCAAAACTTATTAGTGAGGGTATTAACGATCCTGGAATCTTAAAGGCTTTTTTCATGGCCGGTGGTCCAGGTTCTGGAAAATCGTTCGTAGCTAATGAACTGTTCGGCTTTCCTAAAAATGCAATGTCATCAGTCTCATACGCCACTGGCCTAAAACTAGTAAATAGCGATCCTGCCTTTGAAAAAATGATGAAGGACGCTGGATTAGAACCTGGTAAATTGGCACAATACGCTAAAGACAAAAATCTATGGGATAATATTGTAATGCCGATTAGAATAGGCGCAAAGAACCTTTCTAGAAGAATGCAGAACAACTATATTGCAGGTCGCTTAGGTCAAGTTATTGACGGTACTGGGAAAGACTACGATAAAATTAGAGGACATAGACAATTGTACAAGGATATGGGTTATGATACCTATATGGTGTTTGTCAACACTACTAAAGAAGTTGCTCTTGAAAGAAACAGGATGCGAGAGCGTAAACTAGGAGATGATATGGTTGCTTTAATGTGGAAAGAAGTACAACAAAATCTTGGTAAATTTCAAAAACTATTTGGTTCAGATAGAATGATTATTGTTGATAACTCAGAATATGGTAACGATCAACTATTAGATCAGATTGAGAAAGAAATAAATAAAAGACTTAATACACCAGTTCAAAACCCAATTGGTAAGAAATGGTTACAAGCAAACGATCCTAAAAATAGGGATAGAAACAAACCAGCATAATGACTATTATTAGCGATAAACTTGATCTTAAAAAGAGAGATATTGCACCAAGTGGACATAAACTTGCATACAATCCTCTTGGCCATTTAGTTGGCATGATAACAAAATGTAGAAAATCAAATAAATGAAGTTTATAAAGACATTTGAAAATTGGGAAAACGTTTCACCTGAACTAAAGGCACATATTGATGAGGGCCTTGATTTAACTAATTCATTCTTTAGATTAGGTAGTGAAAAGTACGCTGAGCTTTTTGAAGAGGTTAAAGAGTACTGGGATAAGGGTAACGTAATTCTGAAAGGTCCTTCAGGTTGGATGGCTAAAAACCTAGAAGTTGGTAAAGCTGCTATTTATAAACCAAGAGGTAAAGATCCAATTAAAGTAAAGTTGGATTCTCCTGAAAGAGGCGGAGATAAGAAGTTTATAGTCTATCATAACAGCGGTAGAACGGATAAAGAGGGTAACATCATCGCAACCAAGATTGAATGGGGAGACCCTAACTTAACGATTAAGAATGACGATCCTGGTAGAGCAGCAAGTTTTTGGGCACGCCATCAATGCGACCTACAAAAGAAAATGGATCCTTCTAAAACAGGATTCTGGGCATGTTATGGTCCAACACTATTTGGAAAACAATTAGGACTTAAATCAGACCAACCATGGTAACATATGAGGAAATGATTGATATGATAAATGACCAACGTAAACCTTTCACCGAAGAGCGTTACGATGGTTATATCATTAGACGTTTCGACCCAAGTTATCCAGAACATTTATATAAGTGGCATTGGGATGAGGAGAACAGAACAGTTCAGGTATTAGAGGATTCAGATTGGAGATTTCAATATGACAATGAATTACCAATTCCAATGATTACCGGGGAGGATATTAAAATACCTGCAGGTGTTATTCACCGTATTATAAAAGGAACAACTCCACTAAGTATAAAAATAATCTTAGATTAAAAGGATATATAAAACATAGAAAAAACAAAAACATTATACAATGAGCAAAAAAATTCTATCATTTGAAGAATACGTTCGCGAGGCGGACCGTTCTGAAGAAATCGAAAAGGACATCGTTGACATGGGCGAAGTTGAAGACCTAGAGGATGAGGTTGAAGAATCTCCGGAAGATGTTGAAATCGCTGAGGACGAAGACGAAGAAGAGGCTGAAGAAGAATCTGAAGAAGAGGCTGAAGAATCTGAAGAAGAGGACGAGGAATCTGAAGAAGAGGACGAGGATGGCGAAGAAGAGTCTGAAGAAGAGGCCGAAGAAATCGCGAAGGCAGTATCAGAAATGATGACTGAAATGTACGAAGCAGCATGCAACGAAGCAGTAGCATACGAAAACGATGACTACGATGAGCACACTGTTGAATCTTACATGAAAGAAAATGCTGCTCTAGCTGCTGCTCTTGCTACAAAAGCAATGGAAGAAGCATACGAGCAAGTAAAGGAAGAAGAAATGACTGTTGAAACTTACGAAGCAATGTGTGAGTCAATGAAAGAGTCATATGCTAAGAAGATGGACGAGCTAAAAGAGGCTTGGTCTAAGTAATCCATTACGTATTAAACTTTTTAAAAGTCGTTCATATAATCTATGAACGACTTTTTTGTGCACTATGCCTAGAATACCAATACATAAGATTTACATGCAAACCGCATATCAGTTCGCTAAACTGAGTTATGCAAAACGTAGAAAGGTTGGATGTGTTATTGTTAAAGACGAACAGGTAGTATCATTTGGTTATAATGGTACGCCAATTGGCTTTGATAATCAATGTGAAAAGGAACAGATTCGCTATTATGAAAATCCAGAACATGCTCAAACCCTAATTGATAAGGGATATGAATGCGAAAATGGATGTTGTAGTAAGGAGGTAACCAAACAAGAGGTACTCCATGCGGAATCAAATGCAATTACTAAACTCGCGAAATCAACGATGAGTTCAGCTGGAGCAGACCTTTACACGACAACCGCACCTTGTTTTGATTGTGCTAAGTTAATTATCCAGGCAGGAATCACTAGAGTCTACTATTCTGAGGACTATCGCGATATGAGCGGAGTTGAACTATTAGAAAAGGCAGGAATTGAAGTAGAAGAAGTGATATGCTGGAACGACCTATAAAGGAAATTATTGATGAAGCTCTCGAGGTGGGAGTATTTGGTGCTGACTTCACCTTTCGTAAAGGGCAGCGCGAGACAATAGAAACAATCATTCAAACCTATCAAGAGGACCCTGAAGCAACTGTGGTGATTGACGCACCTACCGGAACTGGTAAGTCAATTATCGCAATGTGGTGTGCTTGGATCTTTAAAGAGATGGGAAAGAGGGGCTATCTTGTCACTTCAGACCTATCCTTACAGGACCAATATGAAAGCGACCTTAAAAAGCTACGCTTAAGATGGCCATCAATTAAAGGCATCGATAATTACGATTGTCATGTTAATGGTCTTAAGTTTTCTCTTGGAGAATGTCGCATGCGAAATATGGGATATGAGCAGGCTCTTGCAAAAATGAAGTGTGCCCAAACCTGTGAGTATATTCAATTGCGTAAAAGGGCTATTGACTCTCCAGTATCTGTACTAAACTATGCCTTTTGGTTATTGCAACGTAACTATGTTGCTCCAAAGATGGAAAGTGATGAGCGAGAGGTTCCATTTAAAAAGAGGGACTATGTTTTCTTTGATGAAGCCCATAAAATAGATGAAATTGTACAGAATCATTTTTCTCCCAGGGTAGATAATTTCCTTCCCGAACTTTTAAATAACCAGGCTAAATTCTTAGTAAAGAGTGGGTTAGCTTCTCCAAATATTAGTAGTGCATATCTCAACGATTTGCTTGGAGACCTATTGCACTCTCAAGACCGTGAAGTTCTCTATGCTAAATTGATAGAATTAAAGAAAGTTCTCACAGGATTTAATGCATCGAAAAGTGCAGCTGAAAAGAGTGCACGTCAAATATTTGGAACTTCAGTTGATCGCCAACTTTCTCCAACTTGGAAAACGGCATTTAACCGATTTGACAGAATTAAGGACATTCATTGTAAGATTGAGGACTACATAGACTTGATTAATATAACTGGAATTGATACGATGGTATTTGACCAACGTGACGATGAGGCAAAGTTTATGTGTACTGAAGAGGCTACAATGATTCAAAAGTATCTTCATAAACAGTCTGGTTTTAAGATATTTATGAGTGCGACTATTGGTGGACCAAGAGAGTTTGCAAGAATTATGGGTATTACCAGTGCTAAATTTGTTAGACTTGATAATGCATTCAATTATGATAAATCTCCAGTAGTTTTTATCAATAAGCATAAGCTCTCGTATCGTGAAAAAGAAACAAGTTTGCCAAAGGTCATAAAACTATTAGACAAAATAATAGAAAAGCATAAAGGGCAACGTGGGATTATTCACACAGGGTCATATGAGTTTACAAAATACATTAAGCAGCATAGTAAGCATACTTTCCGCTTGATGGACTATGATAACTCAAAAGAGAAGAACGATCTTCTTGAGCTATTTAAGCAAAAAGAAGAGGCAGTGTTTATGGGACCTTCACTATTAGAAGGGTTGGATTTAAAAGATGACGTTAGTCGATTCCAAGTCTTCTTTAAGGTACCATATCCAAATCTTGGAGATCCGTTAATTAAAGCAAAAATGAACACAATGCCAAATTGGTATGATTGGAAAACCGGTATAACTATTATGCAAGGAGTTGGAAGAAGTGTTAGAAATGAGGATGATTGGGCAGTGACCTATATCCTGGACGCTTGCTTTCTTTCGTTGATAAATAAACCAGAGTTATTTCCACCATCCTTTGTAGAACGTATAAAAACAATAAAATAATGGGTTTTAATAAATTATATCTACCAGAAATAACCGACTTACAAAAGTCTTTAGATAAAGATGGAAAAGAGAACTTTGAAGGATTTTGGGTACGTCGATATCTAAAAGCTGACGCAGTAATAGGTTCTTCTGAATCGATGGATTTTATCAAGCAATTTATGATAAAACAAGATGAAAAGAATAGTATTGCGAGCAATTGACTTTTCAATTAGAACGCTATTTAAGATTAAAAATAAAATGACAATGAGTACACAAGTACAGACCGAAAACCAAATTTACGTTTGGACCAAAACTGAAAAGGCTGGATCGATCGTTGTGGTTGCTGAGAAACAAAAAGATTCGAAATGGCTCTATTTTGAAGACGGCTCCCGAATTAATCCATCTCTAGTTAATGAGTATTTAATGGAGGCGAAAACAATGGACGAGGCAAAAATACATGCTTCTTCTTTTGGCAATACTCTTGGAATAACTCCAACCAAAACAGGCCCAGTTGAAGACCATTCGAATACGGTGGTTACTACTACATCAGACCCTATTATTACTCAACCTAAAGAAGAGGTTAAAGAAGAGGTTAACGTAATGATGGAAATGCTCTCTAAAATGAGCAAGAAAAACAAGGCAACTATGCCGGTTGAGGTAAACATTCCATCAACTATGGTATATGAAATGTTACAGGATCAGATGGATTTAGAACAATCTGACTTAAATGAACAGATCGGGATGCTGGTAGAAAATCAGATAAATAACCTACAAGAACAATTAAGAGAACAAATTCAATCATTTATTTCTAATTACTATAACAATGAGCACAGAGAACACACAGAATCAGAATGACGCAATTCTTTTTACAAGAAAACAAAGAAGATACATGCTTAAAGAAAGAGGTATTCTAAAGCAGGTTTCTAAACTTTCATTCTTTAATCCACTTCGTTCTAATCTAAGAGCGCAAAACATGGAAAGCGGTAGAAAAATGCACTCACAGCATATGGATATTGTAGAGCAAAGAAATGGCGAACTTCTAGAGGCTAAACTTGAAAGTATGAAGAATACTTGGAGAGAGATTGGCTATAATGATGCTGAAATTAATCTACTTGAAGAGGCTTGGGCACTAACTGTATTTAAAGACAGTGAAACCTACCGAGAGGATAAGAAAAAGTCTCGTCAATTAATGAAAGAGGCTAATACTTTAAGAGCAGCTAGAGCATAATGGTAACATTAACTATAGAACCAGCCGATAACGGGGTTGTCAAAGTTATCTATGATGACTCCGTTAACGGAGCTGGAGAAGAGTTTGTTTCTCGAAAAGTATATGATTTCGAGAGAGATGAGGAGACCAAAGAATCAGTAGTGGACTTCTTATCAGACGTTGTTCTTGATCTTGGAATTGACGTCGGCAGCGACTTAGATAAATTCAAAGTTGCAATCGTAACTGAAATAGGCGATCCTGCCCAATTCAGTGAAGATGAAATAAAACAAAAAATAAAAGAGTTGAAAGCTGAAATTAAAGAGCTTGAAAATTCTATAAAATAATGACCTTAAAAGTAGCAGGTATTTGGTGTAAAACGAAGTCTGACTTTGATAAGTACATTCGCCAGGAAGAATATGACTTAGTGATCTCTCACAATGAGATCTATAGTCGCCTGCTTAAAAGTGATCCGAGCGATGCTGAACCGTCGGATGTCATTATTTCACTCTATATACAAAAACTTTTTAAAACTATTCCTAAGAAATTCGAAGGTTTAGAAGAGGTTAACATTGCTTTCTTATTTAAGAATCTTGACAGTGAGACTGTCTCAAACTTCAAGAGGTTCATTTCTAGTGAATTTGAAATGGGTGAAATGGATTTAATCATTATTAATAGATGTGATTATCCAAAGAAAGGGGTGTTAAGCCTATTTGATGCTGTAAAGTTTATTGACCATGATTAAGCACAAGCTTTTTGCAAAGGGCGAATATGTACAAGCACTGATCTCAACAACACAACAACCTAACGTTCTTATTCCGGTTAGGGGAATTATCTATGATGTCAAGTTTGATGACATTAATCCACAGTATCAAATTAGAGTCAAGAAATTCTATGACTCAATCTATTTTCTTAAGCAAAACATGTTTGGTGGCCGATTCTTTCGCGACTTTGAGGGTCATGATACCAGAATAAATGCTAAAAGAACCAACTATAAAAATACAGAGCAATTAGTAGAAGAACTATTTGACGGAGACAATTGGAAAAAGTATTTAATTGTCGTTGATTCTGTATTTTGTGTTAAGACATTTGAAGAACAACAAATCTTATTTAATAATTTACAGTCTTTTATGATTGAACAAAAGATTAAAGAGATTTATGAGATGTCAACCCGATTACCATACCAGCGAGCTTCAGGTGATTTTGCATATGAATCTAAAGGTGAATTCATCACCGCTTTAAAGAAATTCCTGGGTGATCGCACTCCACCTGATGAGGAATGGATCGATAACATGTTCTATAATCCAACTTCTAAGGAAATGGACATGGGAGAATGGAAGTAGTATGATAATAAATAGGATATATAAAGAAAAATAGATCCTATTAATGTCTGAACAAGCACAAGATAATACATCACTACCAGGAGAATCTTCAAAACTTCAATTTGTTTCTGAAGAAAACGGCATCTTTATGTATAGAGATGTAGATAGTGGGGCTGAAATAAATTCACAGGCTCTAATTGATGGTGCGAAAGGAAATCCACCAATTTCAGGAGAGGGAGCTGTTAAATTAGGAGCTACTATAAAGCAATCTATTGGTGCAGAAAACGGCGGATTTTACGGAGCCCAACCAGATATCCAATCTAGAAAATATAGTGTTGGTAAAGAGGTTTCAGGAGCAGGAAACACCAATAATAAGGTAGAAGATGCTGGGCAAACAGTTGATGCTGGACAGGCAGTAAGATCTAAATTTAACAGATGGTCATTATTTAAGACTGAAAATATTGCAGGTAAAAGCGGTGTAGGAACTGCAAGTAATAAAAAGGAAATGTCAGAGGCTCTATATGGAGGACCTGATGGTCCAATTCAAAACCCAACTGCACGTAACATTGTTAACTTTGCAAAAGGAACTAAGTCTTCTGGAAAAAGTCCATCAACTAGCTTAGGATATGATTATGATTTAGCTGACTTTATTCAATGTCAACACTATGGAATGATTAGCAATAATTATATGCTAACTCTAAGAAGGTTTCCATATCCAGTACAAGACGATATTATTAGCCCAAAAATATTTGATAAAACCGGTAAGCCGGTGGAATCACACCAGCCTGATCTTGCAAGGGCTATTACTTGGATGTCACCTGCGCTTGGAAACGATCTTAAAGAAATTTTAAAGTTTAAGGTGGGTTATAACTGGAAGGATGTTGAATCTCAATTACAAGATATTCAAACTTCTAAATCTAATAGAGGTGCACTTGGTTCAAGTATTGACGGTAGTCCATTACTTTCAGCAGTAGAGGCTGGTTTAAATGGTAGAAGTGCAGCAGAATCTCAATTAATTAGAGAAAGAGGTGCTGGATTTGACCCAACTAAAGAAACTTACCCAAACAAAGTATTTGGACCATATAATGTAATTAAAGACGTATTAGCTAGGGATCGCGGAATTAAATTTGAACAAGATTTCACACTTACGTTTCATTATGACATTAGAGGATACGGAAACACTTCACCGAAGGCAGCGTTTATGGATACGATGTCAAACATATTGGCACTAACATATAGTAATGCTCCATTCTGGGGAGGAGCTACTCGTTATCTAGGAAGCGGTAGTGTTGGTAAGCCATTTGGTGATCTTAATAAACTTAAAAGTGGAGATTACCAAGGATTTTTAACAGGTTTAAAAGATCAATTTTCCGGAGCCCTTTCTGGAGGATGGGAAGATCTTAAAAAAGGATTTGGTAACTCAAAAATTCTTGATAACGTTGTTGGTGGTGGCTTGATGAAATTATTTGGAGGTCCTCAAGGTGCAACTCTTGCTGCAGCATTTCTAACTGGTGATCCTACTGGTAACTGGCACTTAACAATTGGTAATCCAATGGCACCAATGGTAGTGATAGGTAACTTAGCACTGCAAGATGCTCAATTTGAATTTGAAGGTCCTCTTGGATATGAAGATTTTCCAAGTAAATTAAAAGTTACAATTACCTTAAAACCAGGTAGACCAAGAGATAAGGGTGATATTGAGAGCATGTTTAATGCTGGAAGAGGTAGACTGTATCTACAACCTGAAGAAGGTGGTGGTCCTAACGAAGGATTGGTTGATGCATACGGTAAGAAAATAATGACAGAAGAAATGATACGTAGAGCTTCTGATATGAATCACGGATAATAGATATGGAATTAAAAACATTATTAAATAAGATCAGCGACGGCGTTAAAATTATAATGGCTGTTCCTTCTATAATCTTTAGTGATAGAGAAAATGCTAAACTAGTTGAAGAAAATCATGCTATCACTAAGTTTGAAGAGGCAAGACCAGATCTAGTTGCACTTAAGTACTATGGAACTACGGAGGGGCTAGATATTATTTTAAAGTATAACAATATATCTGATCCTTTTTCTATTAAACAGGGTCAGATTATATCAGTACCTTCTCAAGAAATTTCACTAATTAAGTTTCAACGACCAAAAGAGGTTGAAGAAAACCCAGTAAAGCAGCAGTTTATTGATACAAAAAGATTGACGACTAAAGATCAAAAAAGGGTTAAAGCTCTACAAAAGAAATACGGTAAAGAAAACCTATTGCCGCCAAATGTTATACCAGTGGGCAAGAAAACTTATAGATTTGAAAGGGGTAAAATTGTGTTTGGGAAACAGGCACAAAGTGACCCTGTTGTGGATGAAATTTTAAAAGAGACTAGAAGTCAAGATACTCAAAACTTAAGTTAATAATAGATGGATCTATCTAGTAAAATATTAGCCTTAATTGAGCCTTCAATTGAGCCTTCAAAAATTGAAACACCTTCAAAAAATGAAGAGAGTGGAGAAGAGGATAAAATAACGAAAACTTTCGGTATTGATTCTCCTGTCATTTTTTTAAATGGTTATGTTTTTGAAAGAATTGATGTTGTCAATTTTTCAATTGAAAGCGCTGGAGTTATACCAATCTGTTCGGCTAAGATTGTAGATTCAAAAAATGTGTTTACTGTTGATGCTTTTCCTAGAGACGGAGATGTATTTACTGTTTTTATTAATTCAAAAAATCAAAGCACTTTTAAGTCAATTCATCTTGATTTTGAAATTATAAACATTACTGCTGAGCCAAAAAAAGAGGGAGATCCTAAAGTAGTTAATCTTACTGGAAGGGTTAAAGTACCTAAATTTTTTGCTGAAAATTGTCAACATTTAGAAGAGAACACTTCATTAGAGCATATTACTAAAGTAGCAAAAGAATTAGGACTAGGACTAGCTTCTAATATTGAAAGTACTGACGATTCACAAATAAGAATTCAACCATACATAAATTACGTTGATTTTATAAATAATATTGTCTCAACTTCATATATTAATGATGACTCTTTCCAGACTCATTTTATTGACCATTATTATTATCTAAATTTTGTTAATGTAAATTCTATTTTTAATTCAGAAAATCCACCGCTTGATAGTTTTGAAGAATCTTTAGCATCTTTAAATGTTTCAATTGGAGAAGAATCATTTGCGCCAGAAGACATTGACTCAAACCCAACTCGATTATTTTTAACTAATAAAGTTAACTTTAAGGCAACAAATCAATATGTAAATAAATTTGAGATAGTTAATTCATCACAAGCGGTAACAGAAGTACATGGTCATTTTAGAGATGTTCAAGTATATGATGATAATTCAGATGAAAAACTTGATGAATTTGAATTAAGTACACTAACACAAGACCCTTCAAGGTTGCTTGATATTCAAGAGCCACTTCGCGGAAACAGAGAAAGCGAAGAATATGCACAGCTTAGGAAACATAAGTATATGGGTAGACAGGATGTTGGTAGCGATGGAATTGGAAATTCACACCCTAATTATGTGTTCGCTCAATTAAATAATAACATGAATAACGACGATACTCAAAGAATGAAAATGGTTGTTACTCTTGAATCTTTTAATCCTTCACTATATAGGTTTCAAAAAGTACCTTTGCTACTTTATCATGTTACTTCAGAAAGTATAAAACCTGCGCTTGAGTTGGAAAAAGAAAAAGAAAAGCAAGGATTTACAGATTCAGCAATTGATGTTCCTAAAGGCGAAGAAAACCCAGATCAAGTATTAGATCAATTTGCTTCAGGATATTATATAGTAGAATCAATAGAGTTAATTTATAAAAAGAGACTTGGTAAATTCTTTCAACGAGTTACTCTTATAAGAAGAGATTGGCCGGCTAGACTAAACGCGGTTAAAGGGAATAAATAATTAAATTATGCAAGACTTCAAGACGACATTAGACTTTAGAAAGGGCTTTCGCTATAGCAAATTAGCGGAGGATCCTACATTCTTGACGTTTTTCTTTATGTTTGACTACTTTAGTGAAGAGTCTCCTCTATTTAATGGAGAGGCAGAGAATTACTTAAAAAATGTAGTTAAAGATGCTGAAAAAGCGGAGGCTCTTGCGAACTTTAAAAAGATTTTACAAAGAATTAATTCTGAACTTCCTTGGTTTTGGCAAAGTGTTTCTGGAATTGATACTACTCGACAATATGGTAACATGGAAGAACCATGGTGGGGAGCTGATAAACCTGCGATTGAGATAAGTTGTTTAGAGACTGTAGAACTTACGGTTTCTGGTATGATCGATCTATACAAAAAGGCAGCATATGACTTTAATAGATGGGTTGAAGTTATTCCAAAGAACTTAAGACGTTTTAGAATGTGGGTTTGGGTTTCAGAAGTTAGAGACTTTTCTACATCTTCAGCTTCAAAGGCGTTTAGCGCGCTTCAAGAGGCTGGAGGAAACAATGTTGTTAGTAATGACAATAGCGTTAAAAGTGCTAAACCATTCTTTCAAATTGAATTAAATTATTGTACATGGGATATTGACTCTACGAGTAATATATTTGCTGATCTTTCAAGAAGTCCTAGCGAAGTTGCAGCTCCAACTATTAAAATCTTTTACGAAAATGTTTCATATATTGGGGAATACGGTAACAATTCAATACCGAATGCTAATAGAACTTTGGGAGAAATGCTTGGAGATATTGCAAAAGAAAAGTTAGACCGAATTACAAGTGGAGCAATTGATAGAGTTTCTGAAAGTCTACAAGCAAGAGCACTTCTTGGAAATGTACATGGCATAAATTTAGCATCAACTATTCAAGACGCATTTAATGCTGGATCAGTTAATGGTATTGCAAACATCCTGAATGGAGTTAATACTACTAGCTCTGGAAATACCGGAGACGGTAATCTTGGAGAGGTGCACGATAAAGTTCCTCAAAAAAATGAATCACCAAGAGGAAACGTTTATGGAGAAGTAGCTCAAGATTCTGAAGATCTAACTCCAGAAAACGTGTATATTAATTCAAACGTAACAGATAACGAAGGTCCAATCAACCAAAACGTACATAAATAATGGAGACCATAAGAGAGTTATATCGTGATAACGTTAGAGACTCTCACTGGATTGGTGAGGTAGTTAATAACGAGGATCCTCTTCTAAATGGAAGATGTAGGGTAAAGGTGTTTGGTAAATTCGACCTTTTACCAGAAGAGGCTATTCCATGGGCAACTCCAATGAATCGTGATCAGGTAGGTGCACACTCAGTTCCTAGGGTTGGCGACATTGTAGCCATTCGTTTCGATAATGGTAACATATACCACCCAGAGTATTGGTTCCAGGTGGATCAGAATAGTGCCCTTAAGAGTGAGGTACTTGAGAATTCTGAAACTCCTCAAAATGTAATTTCACTCGTTTACGACGACGAAAGAAACTTAAGAATATACCACTCACCTGAAGACGGATTAGTTGTAACATCTGGAGAGTCTAATACTGAGGCTCCAATGTTAAGATTTAGTCCAGAAGGAGAGATCTTTATTAATTCAGACAATATCTTTATTGCTGAAAGTGGGACAGATGATTCTGAACCAGCAGTTCGTGGAGAAACACTATCAAAGCTTCTACAAAAAATGCTTGATTTTATTACAACACATACACACACTTCACCAACAGGACCAACAACGCCTCCACTGCCTCCTGTTTCAATACAGGGTAAAGCACTAAAGAGTCAACTTGGTCAAAATTCAGGAGAGGGTAAAATTAAACAGAAATCAACACCTTAAAATGGCAGATCAAAAAACAGGAGATGATACAGGGGTAGGTACACTTAACGATGGGAATAGTGGAGCACCGACCGGAGCACCTTCTACGCCTTCATTCGGTGGCGGTGGAGGAATACCAACTCCAACCGGAACTCCAGGCGGCTCTGGAACTCCAGGCGGCTCTGGAACACCGGCAGGTACTGGAACACCGGCAGGTACTGGAACACCAACAGGTACTGGTGGAAACCCAGGTTCTACTGCAACTGCTTCACCACCAAGTCCATTTCCCCCAGGATCTAATTTAAGCGCAGCACTTGATTCTTTTCTAAATAAAGGTGGAGATGGTTTACCTTCATATGAAGATGTCGTCGGTATTTTTATTGCAACTAAAGTTGGAATGAATGAAATTAAAAGACAAAATCCTCAAATTGCAGATGCTGACTTTAAGGTTGAAATTGATAGTTTAAAAGATTACTATATGAATGGTGCTGGAAAAGAGGCACTCGAAGGAAAATATAAAGACTTAAAAGCATCTCTTGGAAAGGCAAAAGAAATAGCAATTAAACTTCCGATTATAGCAACTCAAGCAATTGCAAGTTCAGTTCTTCCAGGTACGATAGGTATTGGAGTTCCTAACTTTGCAAAAATGGCGCTAGACCTAAAAGTAAGTACCGGTCAAATTAAAGAGGTTATTAATGACTTTTTAGTAACAGTTGCGACAGTATTAAAACTTGCAGGTCAACTTGGTATTTCTAATAGCGGTCCAATTAAGCAACTTGGCAATATTGCTCGACCGCTTTTAAAATCGGCTCAAAAAATGGACAATGCTGAAAAGAAAGCAGATGCAAAAGAGGAAGAAGCAAATAACCCACAGCCTCCGTTTAAATATGTTATTGGTGATGAAACATTTACTGAAGCAAGCATTGAAGAACTCTTACAAAAGGAAGAGTTTTCTTATATTACTGGATGGCCACTTTCCGATACAAACATCAGTTCAATGAATGCCCAATACAGTACCTTAATTAAATATGGTAATGGAGAAGTTGCAGACCAATTGTTAAAAGAATTAAATGTACTTAAAGCATATGATGCGTGGTATCGAGAAAACCACAGTAATTAACGAATATATACTTAGTCTCACTTTTTAATTTAAAAATAAATGTCAGAAAACAAAAGAAAGCGCCTAACCAAGCCAATGGCTGGTGAAGCAATCGTAGAAGAAACAGTAACTGTTGAATCTAACGAAGAAAGAGTAGAAGAAGAATCTTGGTTAAATGAAGATGGAACATTTAACTGGGATGGCTACGAATCAACGTGTATTACTAACACTCGAAAACCAAATCCACACATCAAAACTAATGGTAAAGACAGAGTATTCTGTAGAGAACCATATGCCCAAAAACATTACGATATTTATGCTGGACATGAAAGTGTTCAAAACATGCGAGTGCATGTAAATGTTGGCGACATCGTTGATGGTAGAGTATATGCAGTTTCTTCAGAATGGATGACGCTTGATGTAGATTATCGCGAGATGATTTACGTTAAGTTATCAAAAGAACCTGCACACATACTTGAGGACTACAAACCAGGTGATGAGGTATCAGTATTAATCACAAGCGACGGATACGATACTGCAAGTAACAATGCTCACATTACTGGATCTGTTTCGGGTGGTATGAAGCAAAGAGTCTTTAGAGACCTACAATCCGGAGTTGATACTGCAGATACTGCATGGGTTGGTAGAGTTAGCCACATGATTGAGAATGGTGGTTATATCGTAGCTATTCAAGGTGTTGAGTGTTTTATGCCAGGTTCATTAGCTGGAATTAATAAACTACATGACTTTGAATCTATTATTGGACAAGAAATGTATGTTGTTCCAGTGTCGTTCTCACCAGAAAGAGGTACAATCGTAGTTTCTCACCGTAAGTATTTACAAGCAATGATTCCAACCGAGATTCAGAATCTTAAAGCTGCAATCGAAGATAATCATTTAGGTGAAGTAACAGGTACTGCTAAATATGGAGTCTTTGTTGAGTTTAATACTTGTCTAACTGGTATGATTCACGTTAATGATTTAGATGAAGAAACAATGAAGAAATTCAAGGCAAGAGAAATCAAGCCCGGAGATTCAATTAGTTTCTGGATTAAAGACATCATTAGTAACACGAAGATTACACTAAGCCAAAAAGCTGAATCAATTGATAATCCATGGTCAGATGTTGACAAAAAGTTCAAAGTACCATGTAATGTTGAAGCAACTGTAAAAACTAAAAAGGACTATGGTCTATTCATTAGCGTTGAAGAAGGTTTAGTTGGTTTATTGCATGTTAGCGAACTTGAAGATGGAATTATGGATCTATATAATCCAGGTGATAAAATTACCGTACAGATTAATAGAATCGATAAGGCTGCTCAAAAGATCTTCCTTAAATTACCAGAATAATTTAACACATCTCTGAATGTGATATATACTTAATAAGTGTATAATATCATAATCAGTCGATGCAGACATTAAATAGAAATTCTGATAAATTGTCAATCTTAAACGCCTCACAGATAGGTGTTGAGTTTGAATTTTATTCTAATCACGGCATAGAAGAAACGAGAGATATGCTCAAAGTTCTTCTAGGTCGTGATATTCGTATAGAAACGAAGGCCCACTCTGACTTCCAACCAGACGATAAAACGTTTAAAATGGAACCAGATATGAGTGGTGGCAAAGGTCTAATCGAGCTGGTTACTGGCGCAGTTCCATACAGAAATGCAAGGATCATGATTATTAAGATGCTTGGATGGATTAGAGAAAATGGCTACACAACTGAAAGATCTTCAATTCACCTAAACCTTTCATTTCAGAAAGACTTCTTAGATGATAAGAATACCATTTCAAAAATGAACACCCTTAAGTTTATTCTTGAATTTAATGAAGATCAAGTTTACAAGCTTTTCCCAAATAGAAAAGATTCGATTTATGCTAAGTCGATTAAATGGGTAATGCCAAAGAATGAATCGTTTTATTTTGACGGTTCATTAATTTCTCAAATGAACTTTAACTTCCCAAATACTAAGTACTACGGAATAAACTTTGATAAGAAGATTAAAAATTACTTAGAATTTAGATATATTGGAGGAAAAGATTACGAACACAAGCAAGATAGTATTTTGTATCTTGTTGATCGATTTATTGTTCAAACGTGGAAATCATGTTCAGAACCTGAGTTCACTGAAACTAATAAAATCGAACTGAAGAAGATTCTTAATAAGAATTTACCACTTAGAGAAATACTCAGCAATTACACAAACTTAAAGAAGCACTATCCAAGTATTGATGTTATGGTAGACTTACAAGAAGTAGATGCTGTGATTAGATTACAATGGGATCGAATTAAAAACAAAATAGTTTCTTTAATCTCACTTGGTGGTATGGTAGAGGGTATCATTAATTATGATTCTGATATTGGTCGAGTACAGGTTAAAGATGGAAAGTTTCCAGTATGCTATGAAATTGATGGAGTAGATTTAATTGATTGTCATGTAAATGGAAACGTTTTTAATTCAAACATGCATAACAGTGAGGTTACAAGATCAGTACTTAAAACATGTAATCTGTATAATGGCACTGAGGTTTCAGACTCTAAGATTGAATCTTCTTATGTACATGCAAGCTGTACTGCTAAGAACTGTTATGTGTTTGGTAGGGGTGGAATTTTTAAAGGTAAAATGATAGGTGGAATCTTCAGGGAAGGATTCATCGATGATAATACAAGATTTGACGAAACAGAAGTTGTCGTCAGTAAAAAAATAAATTCGTAAAATGAGCGAAATTAGAAGTGGTACTAGTGGATTAAGCACTCCAAGAGATTTTGGAACAGACTGTGAAAATGCATTCTTAGATGAATTAGCAGACGATATCACTGGAGCATGTATGGTTCCAGTAAATCTTCCAACTAGAGAAATCATGAACATTATTAAAAGAGCTAGAAAATGGTTCTATAAGAACTATGAATATTCGGTAAGAGAAAACTTCTTCCATATTCCACATAATGTTTTTGAAACTGAATACTTTAGAAAAAATAGATCGGTTTATTTACCAGACACGTCAAGTACTGGAGCAGGTCAAGTATTCTCAGTTTTTGGACTATGGGATCTTTCTAGTGGATGGAATGGTGGTGGATCTGGACTAGACATCAGATTTACATCATTAGGAGATTTTGGAATGGAAAGAATGATGTTTAAAGGAGCATATTCTGGTTCTGGTTCAGCTGATTTTGCAGAAAACCTACAGTACTATGTAGTTAATAGATCTCTATTCGATCTTTCAAGACAAATCTTAGAAAACCCAATTACATTCTCATTCTCTCAATTAACTGGAGAACTTAAGTTTTTAGGAGACACTCCAAAGGGTGATGTAATTATTAATGTATATGAAACCATTGAAGATTGTGCACTATACAGCGATGAAATCTTCTTTAGATATTGCTCAGCAAGAATTAAACAGTCTCTAGGAGCTAAACTTGGAATCTTTAAGTTTGCACTTCCTGGAAATGTTGACTTTGATTATGACGCGATCAAATCAATGGGAGACGAAGAATTAGCAGAAATTAAAGAGGAAATCAAGGGCGACGAAGGAGTTGACTGGATGTTCCACGGCTAATTATAATAAATAGAATATGGAACTGTATATTAAGACCATTGGCGACCCCAATCATAATCCAACTGAAGTTCATTCAAAAAATGAAATTGACCAGTTGATTACGCAGATTGAAACTATCCTCTTCACTAATAAAGGAGAGGTCTTAGGGGATTCTGATTTTGGTTGCAGTTTAAATGACCTACTATATGAACTTAATGCAAATGAGTTCGTTGTAAAAAATGAAATAGACAAACAAATAGCAAGATATTGTCCACTTGCTTCTAAATATAGAGTCGACGCTGAAGTTAATTTTATTAGAGGAGAGGTAAGAGACGAAGCATTTATTGACATTACAATCGATAGCCAATATATGATATCAGTGTCAAGTTTATAAAAAATTAATTAGATAATGGCCGAACAAAAATTTCTAAATAAGACGAGGATAATTGCTTCTCAGATCTTTGATGATACTAGAACTTATATTTCTAGAATCTACAAAAGATCAGGCACTTTATTCACTAACGCTTCGCCCTTTGCTCAAATCCTGAGGGTTCTTTCAGAGATTTCTGAGCTATTATTATTCTATGTTGAAGATTCTACTGTAGAACAAAACATATACACAGCACAACAATCAGAATCAATCTATGGACTTGCTAGACTTGCTGGACATGATGCAACTAGAGGATTTGCGGCTACTGGTGAACTTGCAATTAGAATCAACCCACAGTCAGGTGCCCTAACTAATTTAGCAGGAGATGGGATCTCGATTCCAGCAAACACTGAACTTAAATTTGATGCAAACGGACTTTCTTATATGCTAAGAACATCAAGAGATGCATTTAGAATTAATAAGAATCAAAGAGAACAAATTAAAGTTGTTATTGTACAGGGTAGATCAGAAACTCAAAGTGTTACTGGTGATGGTGAATCATTTCAAAGTTACAATATTCAAACTGGAGGAACAACAGATCATAACCTAGTAAAAGTATCGGTTAACGGAGAACAATGGACTAAATTCAATTCAGTTTATGAAATGAATGCCGGAGATAAAGGGTTTATTGTTAAAACTGGTATCAGTGGAGGTTTAGATGTTTACTTTGGTACTAATAATTTTGGTACAATTCCAGTTAATGGTTCTATTATTGATATTGAGTACATTATTCATGATGGGGCAAACGGTAATATTGAAGATGCTGAAGACTTAACAATTAAATGGATTGATGAAGGTCAAGATAGTGCCGGTAACTTTTATGACCTAAACGAAATCCTGTCAGTTGAAGTTACATCATCTCCGAAAATGGGAGCTGACCCAGAATCTACTGAGTTTACAAAGGTAATTGCACCACTTGCGTCAAAGTCATTTGTATTAGCAACTCCAGATAACTATGAGTACTTCCTATCAAGATATGGTATTTTCTCATATATTGATGCATACAATACCGCTGATGATGGTTATATCGACGATGACAATGTAATCTATATTTTTGCAGTACCTGATATTAAGAGAAAACTTGCAAAGAATCAAGACTACTTCTCAATTCCACAGCAAGAAATGTTCTTTGACCAGAATGAATATGATAAAATGACACAGGTTCTACAAGATAGTGGTCAAATGATGGTTACAACTGAAGTTAAATTTGTTAAACCACAGGTTAGAAAATATGCAATGGATATTTCAGTTAGATATTTTGAAGGGTTTAGTAAAGAAAACATTGCAAATGATATTAGAGTAGCAATTTCTGAATACTTATTAAATATCACAAGAAGGGATAAATTACCGAAGAGTGATATTATTTATATCCTAGAAGGAATTGAAGGGGTTGATGCAGTAAACGTTCAATTTAGAAGCGAAACTGAAGAAACTGCTAGAAGACTAGGTTACTATGAATCAGTTACAACTACAATTGCAGCACAGGAACCAGTAACGCTTGAAGATATTGGTAATGGTAAACAAAAGTACGTATTCTTTAAGAAAATTGAAGAGGTTACTAAAGTGAATGTTGCTGAAAATGATTCAATTCCAGCCGATATTGTAGGTCTAGATCAATGGGGTGATATTATCCTAGACAAAGAAGAAATTGCAGTATTCAGAGGAGGTTGGCAAGATCGCGATGGGGATGAAATCAAAGATGAGCCAGCAATTAATGAAGAATCATGTCTTTCTATAAACTTCGATGGTACTCCAGTACCAAGAAAGATTTATACAAGAGTACAGACATCAAATAGAAAAGCACTATAATGGAATCTTTATATAAAGGACTATTAAAATATAAACTAAAGAAGCTTTATTCTAGCAGAAAAACTAGAAAGGATAATCGTTTAAACTTAGGTTATGATTACTCTGAAAGTTTGATGCAAAGAAACATGTCTTCTCATGTTCTGAGAAACCAGACAATAAGCGACTTTATTAGTTTTATTAATGATTATTTAATGAATCTAATCCGATCAATAAAGATGATGCAACAGTACAAAAACTATACTGTTAAAAAAGACGACACAAACGTTAAATAATGTTTGATAACTTAAAGATATTTAAAGGAACTGATCATGTTCTAGATACAACAGTAGACCAGAATGGTGTACTGAAAACTTCTGTGTATCTTGATGAGGTTTCTACTGGACTATATGAGTCGGCAACATTATTCTTTTTAGAAGATGTTGAATATAATAGTGTTCGCTATTTAAATAGACCACTATCAGACACTCAAACTGCAGGTGAATTTGTATTCAAATGGAAAAATGATTCTTATTCCTCAGATGATCTGATAATGTATACTGCAAAGGTTGAAAATGGGTTGACCAAAATTAACGTTGAAACTAATCAGCAAATTTCAATCCTTGATAATTCAACTGTTACCAGTACAATCAATGGAGTAAAGCAGGTTTCAAGCGTAAATAATGAGGCGGTACAAGTTAACGTTGCTCTTAATTCTGAAGATGAAGGAAGACACGAGAACACCCTTCTAGTGTATTATAACGATGGAGCAACAAGTACACACATTGCGAGTATCTTTTTCTACGGTGAGGTTGTAGGTGAAGATGAGAGGTTAAGAGTCCTATTACAAAACTTAGGAGCCAGTCTAGATGAAGGTGACTTTATCTTATTTAAGGAGCATGATATTACTGAAATGGCTCCTGACTATATTTTATTAAACCAAAAAAGAAGAGAGCTCTTATTAGAATTAGCAAACATAAAACCATTTATTGGAACTTACAAAGCTATTCTAAATGCAATTGATTTCTTTGGTTATAATAATTTGACCCTAAAAGAGTATTGGTTAAACATTAATACTGGAAGTAGTTCATTTGGTAAACTACACGCAATTCCAGTAACAGGTTCAAGTCAATATGGAGATGCGGTTAGAAAAAAGATTAGTGTTGAGGTTCCTTCAAGCAACCTAAAGAAAACCAGTAGGTTTAGTTTGGTATACCGTTTAAATGTTGTCAATGGAGAATATGATGAATGGGATTACCCAAAGGTTGAAGAAGTTTTTGAGTTTACGCCAGAAGAGGTACTAATTAAGTTATATGGTCTAAAGTCAAAGTTACAGAGAGAATACCTTCCATTAAATGCTAAAATTATTGATATTGTTGCTGAAGGTGATTACTTTACACAAAAGAACCTAAACATTTGGAATAACCAAAATGCAATTGCCTTCTTTACTGAAGGACATGACATTGATTTTGAGCTATTCCCAACACAACGAAAACTATTTATTGAGGACGTATCACTAGTCTTAAAGAAAGTGTACGATCCAAATAATATTACAAGTGGAGATTACCAAAAGTATCATGATTTATTAGCAACTGATTTTAGTGAGTATGGAAACTTAACTAACGATCAACTTGCTGATTTAAGAGAGGCAATTGAGCTATTCTATGCTGGCTATTATAATGATGAGTTAGAAACATTCAATGAGGATATTGAAATTGGATGTCCAGTAATTCTTGACGGTGAAACAACATTTACTCAAAGCTGGGAAGAGGCTCAATTTACATGGCAAGATGCAATCGATCCACAAGTTACTTGGAATAACTGGTGGAAGCGTTGGGTATATGAAGTTGAATGGATTATTACTGGTCCAAAAGGACTAAGATATGAATTTAAAGGAGACATTGATAACTATTTAAGGTTCCCTGTTTTCTTACCATATGAAGGGTCATATAATGTTGAAATGAGAACATTTGACCTATTTGGTCACAGATCATATGATGTTAAATATGGTTTAATCGAAGTTGGTTTAAAAGAGGTTGAGTTCTATGGATTCTATAAAACTCTTAGAAAAAATACTTGGAATGACAGAGAATCGGTTTCTTGGAAAGAAGTTGGTGGATATTGGGATCTTCCAGTACATAATCCAAACAAGATTGAAGAATCAAATACAAGTTGGTACTTAGCACTTGACCGAAATAATTATGTTCACGATCCAATCGAAGGACAGAGCGATGATTTTACGACAGTTTCAAGATACGTTGATATTTTCTCAGAGACTGGTTATTCTGAAACTACAGGTCCTTACTACTGGAATAGCGCTAATTATACTTGGAACAATACATCTGATTTATGGTGGGATGCAACTAGAATCGGATCAGATTTAGCAGCTTCATTTAAAATAGAACCAGTATTTACAGGAAACCCAGTAATTTCGATCGATCATAAAGATCCGATAACTGGTCAAATTATATCAGATTCATATCAAATAACTTCTGCAAACCCAGGAGCTAATACTAATATAGCGGATTGGCAAACAGTTGTTGATGAATTAAATACATCGACTAATCCAATTATTAGTAAATTTATCTACAATTTAGTCGGTAAAGACAATGATGGTGATGGAGTAGTCGACGTAGTTGCATTTATTCTTGCAGTTGGTAAAGAAACTAATAAGTACCACGACTTTGAAAGTGTATCGATGTTAGGCGGAACTATTAGTGGAGAGGTACATCAAGTAACCTATAATCCTAACTACGATGAAATTGATATCTTTAGTGACTGGAGAATGGTAAATAAATCAACACATATTACATTCTCTCCGGATTATTCAAAGATGCCAGGAATGAAATTGAAAAAATGGACGATTACCAATAATACATACCCTGATAATAGTGATATATATTATGGTGATATAGTGTTAACATATCTCTTTAGGAATCCAGGAAACTATACAATCTCACTAGAGGTTGAAGATACTAATGGAAATGTTAACTCAACACATAGAAACATATTAACAGTAAAATAAAAACAAAAGATGGCAAACATTACAGAAATTCTAGGGACTGATTCTCTTTCTTCATCAAGACTGACGATCAACTCAAACTTTACTGCCCTGAATGACGAAATCGCAGACATCACTTCATTAGTAGATCCAGTAACTTCAACAATTACTGGAATTGATAGTGTTTCTGCGGAATCAATTAACTTATCGTATCTACAAGGAGGTTCTTCGCTTCCTATCCTTTCGATCGATTCGACTGGTGCAGTATTTAGCGTTGCAACCGATTTTGCGGAAGACGTTGATGTACAAAAGAAACTTCAAAAATCTGGTGTAGTTGGTGCTGGTGGTTCTGGAAACGGAAGTACTTCAGCTGCTCCAACTTCAATTGATGCTTCTACATATTTTAGTGGAGTTGCATTAACTCTACCTGTAGGCTCAGAAGGTCAAGAAGTAACAATTATCAGTACAGCTGGTTCAGCAATCACAGTTACAGCAGGTACTGGAGTATCTCTTGGTGCTACTTCAATCTCACTTGATGGTCTAAATTCATCAGTTACCGTAAGATTCTTTAGTAGCAACAATACTTGGTACGTTATTGGTTCACACGCAGCAACAATCGCATAAATTAAAAAGATAAAAGTAAATGGCAACTCCATTAGTTAGAATACCACAGGTTCAAGGAGGTACTATGTATGCTTTTGCTTCAGCGGCAAGAGATATCACACGTGCTTTCAACAACGCCGATATTAAATTTGAATTCAGTAGATATGCACTATTGGATCTGCCTGATTTTACGACCCCTGTCAATAATTCCAACACAATTGATTATACTCAATTGAAAGATTCTGCAGGTCAAGCATACTCACCTTCTCAAAATGGAGCTGGAGTAGACTTTGCAAAAACTTTCCAAAATTACGTTCTAAACGCAGAAGAGTTAATCCTACAGGACGATGATTTTGACCCAATAATCTTTAGAACAGACGCAGAAAAACTATTCTTTAAATGGTTATCTACTACTAATTCGATTAGATTTAAAACGGCAGATTCAACTGAAAGTAATAGTGGTAATTATACTGAGCAGCCTAATTCTTCACAAGCAGGAACAGTATATGATCGAGTTGTTAAATATTTAGGTACAATTGACGCGGAAAACGATATTGCATACAAAGGTAATGCGTATCATGAGGTTTATATTAATGTTCCTTCTTCAGCAGGTACTACACCAACTGTATTATTTGAGCCATCGAACTATAATACTACGGCTAATAGATTATATGCTGGATCTTGGATTGAAGGTAGAGACGGACAAACACATCCGGACCCAAATCTAGATTTAGAACCAATTGTTGACGAATACGATCAAGCAACTGGAGCCTATTACGACATTAATACTAACGGGACTAATAGTGTTGGTATTGATTGGAATGAGCAATCTTACTACGGAGTTACTAATGATTCTGAAGTAAAAAACCTAAACGATTACGCAAAGAAGGGTACAGATTTTAGATTTAATGCAGTCCTAGTATACTATGACATGTATAGCGCTTCTGTTCCTTCAAATAGATCAACTAACCTATATGGTATTCTTATTCTAGATGATGTTAAGAGTACTGGAGGTTCAGGCTACAAGATTAATGAACAAATTAAGTATAAGCCAAACGAGGTTACTGGTTTAAATGGTAATGCTTTCTCATTAAAATTAAACTTGAAGTTTAATACTTCTCTTGATAATGTTGGCGTTGAGACTAATATCAACGACTTTACAACATTCTCAATGGATCTATTTATGGATACGACGACACTGCTAGAGAATGCAGCTGAAATCTTAATCCAAGCAAATAATAGATATGGTGGAATTACTAATCGTCTTGATGAACTAGAAAGATTAGTACTTGCAAGCGAAACATCAGAAGATATAGAGGCAAGATTAACCAGTTTAGAAACAGACTTCCAGAACACCTCAGTTCAATTACAGGATGCTGATTCTCTGTTGAAGTTAATCACAAAAGCACATGATAAACTTAACTCCCTGATTGACGGAACAATTCCAGTTGCATTACAATATAACACTGATGTTCTATTTGATGGAGCAGGTACTCAAGTTGATAAATCAGTTGAGAATAAGATTAAAGTAAACAACGTAACTAAGGGCTATGAAAACCTAAATCTATTTACATGGGATTTAGCGTCTGAACAGGTTGGAACTTCAATTACATCTGCTAATCCATTCGATATTCAAGTCGGAGGTAGTGGACTAAGCCAATATGGAATTTGGTGTAAACTTAAGCAGTTCACTAATAGAATTAGCTTTATCGATAAATTCCTTACCGGTACTGCGAATGATGATTTGAATATATACATAGACGACACAACAACGTCTTGGAAAGAAGGACAAATTGTAAAGATCACGTTTGAAACTATCAATATGGATGGTAACAATATTAAGATCTACACACATGCTAGAGATGGTTTCAGCCAATTAATCGCTGATATTGCTCCAGCAAGTCTAATTACCAATAAACCATACATCGAGGTAATTTGTATCAACCCAGCAACTTATCAATTTGAAGTAGACATTTTAAGATAATATGAACACAAACAACTCAATATCATCAGTTATCAAGCAATTGCTTGAAATTAACGTAAATTCTCTTAAGACATTTGAGAGAATAAATGAGGCGGTTACAACGGATAAGCAAACTGTGCCGCTTGAGTTGCTTACCGAAGACGGAACAACTAAAACAGTTTATGTTCCTGCTTTTGGTTATATGAGAAGAGAACTCGAAAGATTAGATGCTAATATTAGATCTCTTACTGACCTTACCGATGGTACTTCAAAATTAAAATTAGCTGACGGAACATATCAAAGAATTTATACTGGTACTCTTAAAAGTCCAGCAAATGATATTACTGCATTAAACAGACCAACTAAGTTTGAAACAAAGCAGAACTATTTCTTTGAAGATTTCCTAACACCACTATTAACAGTAAACTTTGATGTTACTAATCAAATTCAATCTGATACTGAAAGAGTATTAGTGAAGAGACTGATTATTGATACATCTTTTGATTTTGCTGCTGAATACTTTAACACTGAATTAAGAGGTAAAGATGGATTAGCATATGATACTGTAATTGCAGATCTTGCAGCTAATAACATTCCATTCTATGATGATGAGGAGGTAAGAGACCTTCCATATAAAAGCACACAATATTACGGTACGTTTGATGTAACTTCAATTGATAACGTACAAAGAACAGTTCTAGTAAATGGTACTTCAACTACACAAAATATTAAACTATATACTCTAGATCAGTTAAACTATACTGATAGCGAAAAAGGTTTTTCTAACACAGAAACTTTAAGAGCTGGAGATGAGTTAATGATTAATAGTGGTAAAAGAAGTACTAAATATAGAGTAAAAAATATCGATACTTCTACCAGACAAGTTGAATTAGAACTTGTACAAGGTTATGAAGCTATCAAGATTGGAGCAGATCAACTTAGAATTTATAAGGCAAGTGAGATTGGAACTAGCGTTGAAATTAACGTTGGATTCGATGAGAGTATTGCTGTCTTTGTAAAGGCTATCGATCCTGATTCAAATATACTTGCAGAAAACTGGTCACCTGGTGCTGCAATCTATTCAAATGATTTAACAATCACTTTAGAAAACGGAACAGTTCAATCACTTGGAGATTACTACAAAGAAGAGGTTGCTGACTTTGGTCAATTTATCAAAGCACTAAAAGAAGATGCAATTCCACCAGCAACTCTTGGTAAAACTCCAGATTCTCCTAATCTAGAACCAGGAAACTTTACCGTTATTCAAATTAATAAGCACTTAACGGATAACAATGCAGCAAATAAGATTAAGAAACTTACTGCTGATAAGATTAATACCGAAGAGAAACTTAAGCAACTTGACGATACAATTGCTAAAAAGACTGCATCTATATCTATAAATAAGTATGCATCAGCAATTGCAAGGGATCGCGATATAAACGAATTAGCATCTCTGATTAACGAGAGAGATTCAACAACTAAACTCTATAGTTCATTAGTAAATGAAATCAATGCAATTTCTAGTGGAACTGGAGTTGCTAATATTGAACCTAAGTTTAGAGTAAGAGGATTCTGGACTATTCCAGATGCTAAAATTGTAGCTGAAACTATTCCACAACAAGTTGTTCAATTCATCGTTCAATACAGATATGTTTCAACCAGTGGTAAGACTTCAGAAATTGCACAAATTCCAGTAAATGAAAATGGAACGCAAAAGACTGGAGTATTCTCAAACTGGAATGAAGTTAAAACTGGTGTTCGTCAAAGATTAAAAGATGAAACTACTGGTAAATTCTACTGGGCAGATACTGCAATTGAAGATGGACAAGAGGTTAACTTTAACCAGTTAGATATTCCAATTCAAAAAGGAGAGGTTGTTGAAGTTAGAATCAAATCAATTTCTGAAGCAGGTTATCCAGCAAATCCAGTAATGAGTGATTGGAGCGAAACTGTTAGAATTGAATTTCCAGAAGGACAGCTCGATACTGTTAACATTTCAACATTGGTTGAGAAGAATCAAACTGAATCTGCAATCGTTAGAATTAATGACCAACTAACTTCAAAAGGAGTTTATCGTCATATCAATGATGCGTTTACAGCGAATGAAAAGTATTTTGCACATAATTCTACAACAATTGCTTCTGGTTTCCTTTCACCTGAACAAACTCCAATTTCATTATTTGATAAGTTAACTGAGCTTGAAAATGAAATCACAGCTCTACAAGAAACTATTTCAGGAATTAAAGGAGAACTTACTGTTAAGCTGGTAACTGAAGAGGGTACAGTAATTAATATTAATAAGAATACTAACAATAAAGTATTTGCTGGATATTACACTGATGAAGTTGCAGATCTTAACGTTAAGAAAGGACATATTGTTACAAAAACATTTAAACTTCTTCTTGAAAATACAAATGCTACTCAACTTGAATTAATTGCTAGAATTATTGGAGACCGTGGTCTTCCAACCTATAGATCTTCAGCAGCTACTTCAAATGCAGTAACTTATGAATTTGGTATTGACCCAGATTCAGGTAGCGGAATTCCAGAAAAAGTAATTAACGATACTTTCTATACTACTGAAGGTAAATATGACGTTGTACCAGTTCAATATCAAAACGTAAGTGGCGATGATTTATTAGAGACCTTTGGTACAAACCCAGTTGAGTACAATCAATTAGCACCATATCAATCATCTCAAAGAAGAGGTCAATTTATCTACTCTAGATTTATGGACATTTCTGCTGAAAATGGACTATACTTTGATACTCCTGCAGTATCTCCTGCAACATCAACACTTGCAGATTACGAATACTTAATGTCATACGACCCAACTACACTACCTGCAATTTCAACTGCAGGATCTGATTTTATTTGGAATGGTACATTTGGAACTTATGACCAGGCTAACGATGAATATGACGTTTCTGGAGCATTTGGTACATCAACTCCAAATGTTACAAACCTTAATACAATTACTTCAAGTGGATATGATGGCGGAATTTATCTGCATAAAAACCACCCAGATCTAGAAAATATTTATGCTTCATATCAAGCAAGTGCTGCGGTAAGTACTGCAATGACTGCTGGAGAGGTTGAATTAATACTTGAAAATCAAATTAAATCTGGAGTAATTGGTACGATGGCAGTACCTGCAACTTTCCAAGCTGAAGATGCTAACGGTAAAAAGCAACTTGGATATAAGCATACTCATGGTCTAATTGGTTTAATTAATGGAACATCATATGATCGTACTCTTAAAATGTCGTTTGATGTGAATGACCAATATCTATTAGGCGGTAAATCATGTGGTTCTTACCTATTCATTTCGCCAATTAATTCTGAGTCATTACTTGTTGATGGTGATAATAAATTTGGTCGCAAATATGTTACAACTGGAGAAAGTAACGCTGTTTCAATCGATGTTGTATATCAATATAGAATGACTGATTATGCAGGTAACGATCCAGCTACTGATCTTGGTAGAATTGGTGGTATTATGAGCACTAATCTTTCAAACTTAACTTACGCTAAGAGAATCGGTATCGACGTATTTGACGCCGATGGAGAACAATTCTCATTCGATGTTGAAGTATTTGCGAAGTATAAGCCAAGTGGTACTAATAAGAACTCGATCAAAGCAGCTCAGCTATCGATTTAATGTCAGCTAAAGTTGATATATAGAGTATAAGATTATCTCTATAAAAAGACTAGATTGAATGGCATTCAGTACAAGAATATATTTTAAAGATATATTGAGTGATCCGAGCCTATTATGCTCAGGCCCTCATGACACCCCGGTTAACCTACAATCAGATGGTTCTGGTAAATTCATTGTGTTCTATAATGAACAGAATGCTTTATTAGTTGGACTAAATGATAGTGCAAGTATAATTGATTTAGGTCTTAATAACATTGAGATTTATCGCACTCAAATTCTTGCGGATCAAAATGATCCTACTGGATATGCTGAAGCAGGGTACTATGCTTCTACTGAATTTGATGGAACAAATACTGTAAGTACTACAGTTTATCCATATAATAATGGATCTTGGGGTCAACCCACATTATGTCAAGCATCTTCAGGAACTTCAGGAACTAGTGGAACTTCAGGAACTAGCGGAACTTCGGGAACTAGCGGAACTTCGGGAACTAGTTCAAACGTTAAATCATTTCAGATTTACTACACATCATCGACCGGATCAAATGGAGATTATTGTCAAGGTACTAGTATTAAAAATCTTTATTATGATGGTGCTTCAACTTTTAGTACAATTGAGCAAATTATATACGCTCACGTTACTGGAGCTATTACTTTAAAGATTTATACAGGCCCTGGGAATCCACCAAGTGCTTCACAAATAACTGATTTAAATGATATTAATCAGACAGGTCCACTAGCTATTCTGGACCTTACACCTGGTGAATATGGAGACGTTATTGATTATTTCTATATTAATATAGATGGAACACAAAATGGTTGGCAGCATGGTTCTGGTGCAAACATAGATTATACAAGTACTATACTAGTTCCAACTTCTGACCCTGGATCTACAAAACAAAGCGCTTTAGCGGCAGGTTGGATTCCATTCTATTGTCCAAATTCTGGAGCTAGTTCAATTATACTGAATTATGGATCAGATTCAACGGCATTCTGTGGAACTCCAACTAATTCAACTTATTACTATTACACTGGACCTGGAGGTCCAACGTATAACACAGTCGATGATTTAGTATCGAACGGTATTAGAATATGGAATAATGCAAATTCAGCAGTAAGTGGATTAGATCCTAACTATACGACTGATTTAGCAGCTACTGGTGTATATTCACACTTAAGTAGTTATGGATATGGGTTTGATAATAATACTGGAACTTGGTTCCAATCAAAGATAACATGTGCGCTAGTTGGAGACCCAGAACCAAGGGCAATTGATATTACAGTTGCACAATGTACTGAATATGGAGAATTTGTAGGATTCTGTCATTATCCAAAGTCTATAGTTCAAGTCTTTTATATGTCAACAGTTGACTTAACGCTTCTTGAAATCGTTCAGTCAAACATTTACCTATATACTTCAGCGGATGCGGCTGAAAATACAGATTATAATGAGTTAATAAGCTATCAAGCATTTGGAGATGCTCAAAATAGTATTCCATCTACCCAATACTTTATTTGGACAGGATCTTTTTATTTAGGTAAGAATCCAACTAATGGTACTGAGAGAAGTGACGATCCAACCGCTAATATTACTCAAGGACATCAATGTCAAACAGTTTCAAGAACTACACCATTTAGTACAGAAGTTCTAAACACTGGAGGGTATAAAAAGTTCTATGCATTCTATCAATGTGGAAGTGCAACAATTGGACAAAGTGCAAATTCTTTCCCGGTTTATGTTATTGATGCAGACGTAACTTTAAATGAAGAGAATTATATTACTGATTTTGTTGGTTTCTTAAATCAAAATAATAAAAAGACTTTTGCAGTTAATAGTTGTAAATGTGTTGAGTATATTCATACAATTTATGCTAATACTGAAAATGAGGCAAAAGTACTTCTAGAAAATTATTATGACAGAGTAGTTTCTGAGGATCCTGCAAATCTTGGTATATTTAGTGAAAGCGAAGTGTTAGTATATGACGATTGTACTGATTGTTCATCGAATACTGACCCTTTATCTTATAAATTTCCTTTTGTTGAAGAGGCTGTTCCACCAACACCTGGACCAAACTTAGATACTGAGAAAAACTATCAACTTGATAATGTTTCAAAACCATTACTTAGAACTAATCCAAAACTTAGCACAAATGTTAAGATGGTGGTTGATTCAGAGGGTAGAATATACTTAGATTCGATTAATGCAAATCAAGGCTTATCGAATACTAGCTACAAAAAGTACGAGTTAAGTTCTGATTCTAGATATGCATATGACCTATCAAGATACTATAACGAAAACAATACACCTTTAGATTCTGCGTTTGATACGAAAAGAGATTACTCTGATTTTTCAGTGCTTGATGACTATTCAAAACAGTTCGAGGAAGATTATCAATACGGTACTAAGCTGAACGCTTCTAAGCTATACTCAGAAGACTTTAGGATGATGGCGCCAATTTGGTTGGATGTTAATATGCCTAAAAAGTTCGTGATCTACAGGGTTGAGGATCCAACACCAGAATTTGACTATACTGAGGGTGCTACTGATAAGCTAACTAGAGTTACTAGAATGATTAGAAATTCTAGAATAGTTAAAGTGTTTGATTTAAGTAGTAGCTCTTCGATTGGTAAATACTTAAGAAATCACGTTCAAGATGAATTCTTCCCAGACTCTCCGCTTACGGTTACAATGGAGAAAAATCAAAAATCAAATTTCAATGGAATTGATTTGGTTAAGGGTGGATTCGTTGAGAAAGGCGAATATATTTATGATGATTTTGTCAAGCAAGACACTACCTTAATAGATGCAAACAATTTTATAACTGATGGTTTTAGAAGAAATAAAGTTGCATGTGCTAATCTAATTAATTTAGAGTTCATGTTTAATGACACAACCGCAACTGACTATTCAGTTAACAGATATTTTGGTTTATATGTTGACGACTTAGATTCAGGTATTGGTGAAATATCGAACATTAAAAATGGTCTGGTTAGATTTAAGAATATTGAATCATATTTACAAGGTAACGATCCAACATATGCTATTCCAGAATACAGCTTATTACAAAGTGCTGGAGTACTTGCATATGCTAGAATTAAAGAGAACTTCTATAATTTAGATAGTTCAAATGCATATAATGCTAATCGTTATAATGTTGCAGTTAAAGCGACTGACGAAGAAATTAATTCTAAACTTGGTATTAATAGTAAGGACGTTTCAGTTCAAATTAAACCTAACGAAACTGCAGGTGGAGACTATTTAAAAGCAACTGTAATTGATATTCCAGGAAACAATGATTTATTTAGAGTAACTGCAGTTAAGAGAGAAGCAGTACGTTTAAAAATCGTTGCAAATGTTGGTGGAGAAACTGTTAGAATTGAAGACGCTCTAGGCAATTACATTGATTTTACAATGGGTGCAACTGGAAGTATTTCTTGGGCAAACTTTGAAGCAGCATGGAATTCAGTCAATCAAACATCTCCACAGCAAACAATTGAATTCTACAATAGATATGAGTTAAGTGTAGAAGCAGATAGTACGCAAATTAACAGTATTGTTCTTAGAGAAAGGTCGGCTAATCTAGTTGACAATGGTATTTTTGTAACCACTGTAACTTCAATTATTGGAGTTAAAGAAATCTACACAAATGTTAACCAAACAATTGGTACATTTAGAGCAGATAATACTGGAAGTTTAGGAAAAAGAAAGTTTAACAAAGACTTTTTCTCGACAATTGGTGAAAAGAGTGATGTAGCGTTCGCAATCGCAGGTGCAATCAGAAACTATACGGACTTTGATGCGTATAGTGTGAATGAATATGTGTATATTATTAGTGAAGTGAACGGCTATCAACTGATGAACTGTACGTTACTCGTAGCAGATAGTAATCAAATAGATTTTATTACTGCCGAAAATAGTGACACTAATAATGAATTAAACTTAAGTTCTGATCTAACTTTAAATTACTCAAGTTATTTCTTTAACGGTGGACATTCTGCTGGAAAGTCAGTATATGTTGATTCAAATGTAGTTTCTCAAATTCAAGCCGGAGATTACTTACCTACTAAATATAGTGGTAAATATAATTTAGTATTGGATGTTGTTGAAGATACAACTGAAAGGTCTGGTAATTTTAATAAGATAATTTTACAAGACAAATCATCGCTAACTGCTGGCAATTACAATGTGTTCTCTAAGAATTTAATGGCTCTTGGATTATTCTCGGCGTATGATATTCACGACATGAACTTTGATTTCTACGATACTTCAAATTCTGAACTAAAAGAATTAAAGTACGAGACTAGAGAAAATATGGACTACGAGCCATATGAACAAGCAGTACTAGGAGTTGGTAATATTTTACCAGACAATGTAATTTCTGAAGATTTCTTACTGAACCCAATTGAGTATTTTGCTAATCTTTTACCTGTTTTAGGTGGAGAGGACTCAAAAACTCTTAAAGTTGATAGAATCTCTTCAGAATACGATAGATTAAAAGAAAACTACCTCAAAGAATACTCAACTGATTCAAGAGTCGTGCCTAACATTAATAAGTGGGTCCTAAAGGATATGTTAAATGTTAGAGAGCAACCATATTACTTAAATACTAATGAGGCATTTGGTAAAACAAACTTCTCACCAGATATTACGGTTGAGGGTAGAAATAGAGATGCATTCTCACATGAATGGTTCTATTTAGATAAATGGCCAGAATACTTAACATATAATCAATACAATGATGGTTTTAGTTATATTGATTTTGTAGAAGGATTTGATGTTACAAAAGATATTTTTAAGAATGTCGACCATGATTATTTTGATCGATTCATGGTTTCAGAAGGACATGAACTTGTGGTACCGTTTATTGACCCATTAGATCCAACTCAGAATAAAGAGACTATATTCTACACTAAAACCGAATTGACTAAAAAGTACACTCCAATTAAAGGTGGTAGTGATATTGATTTTGCAAGTACAATCTTTAAAGGTCTTAAATTTGAATTTAAGAAAAGAAAGGACGGTTCAAGTCAAAACACTGCAGAGTTTGTTAAGAATTCTGAATTTAATAACTACAGATTCTCGACACTTGTTAAGGTAAATACAAATGCTGATACTAATAACATTGAATATGAGTTTATTAAGAACGATAAGTTCGAATATGTTATATTCTTTATTCAGTTAAATATTGAAGACTCATTTATTGGCGATTATATTAATAGAAAGTACTTATATGAATTAGAGCATAAGGTTGTCGTTGATACGGATCAAAATGGTCAAAACTTCTACCGATATGCTGATGTTAATATTGATGGTGCAATTGAACTTTCTTCAGTTAACTGGGCAGCACAGGGTCCATATACTCTAAAGGGTGTTATTCATAATGATGGTTCTTCTCCTGCATTCTCTAATCAAATGCCATCACAAGAGGATGGTACATATGGAAGGTTAAAAATTGACTATGGATTAGGCGGAGATTTCTATATGGATGTTGTTAAGGTTATTAGTATTGACCAACTTCAAGTCTTAGGAGCTCCTTACACTGTTGATAGTTTAGGCGTTAAGCAACCAGTAAATCCATACACTATTCCATATCAAGCTCAGTTAAACGCTAAATATGTTTACGAAGGTGGTGGTGTTAATGCACACGAATTATTATTATCACAACTTTCAGCAAATAAAGTTTTTGATAAGGTAAATAACAATTCAACTGAAATTAAGTACACTACAATTTTAGAAGACGGTACTGAACTTACTAACCAGTTCTCAGTTAGAATGGATGATGGTAATGAAATTATTAAGCATTCTAAACTGGTTACCTCGATTGATGGAGACACTCCAAAAAGTTACAAACTTAAAAAGGAAACTATTGGATATGTTATCGAAGACGGAACTGAATATTATCCGTTCTTAATTAGACACAATGGAAGGTATACCGTTGATTTAACTCCGGTAGTTACATTTACTGATATTTATGGGTTCAACAAGGTAATTAGAGACCAGTTAACCTATGATACTGGGTTTAAAATGTTCAAAGAACCGGTTTATAAACTAAATCTATCAACCAACTACGATGTAAATAAATCACTAGCATTTTATAATAGGTACAATAGAATGGGTACTGCATTTAACGTTGGATTTATTAGTGACGAAGGGATTCATGATGCTAAATGGGGAAAGATTAAAAACCATTTCTACCATAAGGTAAATGAAATCAATACGCTTGGCGTAACTAAACTTTCAGAAAGCAGTGAATACTTACCACAATACCCATTAATTAATGAGGTTACAATTGATAAAAGAGATATTAATGTCTTCAAGTCTTCATGGGAAAATAACTATTATGTTAGATCTCTAAGTGGAGGAGATACTGAATTGGTACCTGGTACGATTTCAACTCTTGAAGAAAAATCATACCTTGGTTCTACTGTAATAAAATACAAACCATCGTATTCGATTTATGAATTTACATCGACTTCTGTGAATTCTGCATCTGATTTGGATGTTATATTGAAAAACAATTCAAATAAAACAGACGTTGTCTATTTTGAAGATGATAATAATTTGATTGTTGACTTCTATTTAGGAGGAATCGCAGCAAAAACAATTGGTGAAGATGGGTTATTTGAAACTATTCAAAAGTTTGTCGATCCAGCAAACAGTGCAGGAGATAAAACAACAATTGATGACGATGTAACATTGTATGCTGCTAACAATATGGTTGGACTATACAGACTTGATGATATTCAAATCTATGTTAAAGAGTACAAAGGCTCTCCATCAGAAGTAGTTTCAGCAGATAGTATTGATACAATCGACAATGGGTATACTAAAGCAAGCGATTTTACATATCAATTACATGGTAAAAAGCCACTAAATTTTAGACTAATATATAATAAAAAGTTAGGCTATTCATATAGCATGAAGGCGCTGATAAAAATACAAGCATAAAATGCCAATTAACATTAGAGAAATACTTTACCCTAATGATACTGATACCATTAGATGGGAGAAGGTCAATTATAACTTTGACCAGATCTTAGCAAATGGCGGTAAAGAGGGACCGAGAGGTACCAAGGGAGACGCTGGAGCAGTTGGTGCTACTGGTGTTAAAGGAGACAAAGGAGACCAGGGAGACCAAGGAATTAAAGGTGAAACTGGTATTTCAACCAATTTTTGGGATCAGTTTACACATGATTCAATTAGCGCAAACGTTTTAAAACCAAAAGACGGAACAAATAGTCAAGAGACTGTAGTGTTTATTGGCGATACTACATATACTGAAGGTTCTGCTGCTGGTGATTTAGATCCAAACGCACAGCTTGTGGTTGGTCAAAGTAGTTCTTTATTCTATGCACAAAAATGGTTAGCATATGGAAGTGGATTAACTGACATTGCAATTAGAGGAGAGGCTACAATAGATTATGATGGCAATAATAATGCAGGTACAAATTGGGTTTTACAACCAAACTTTGGAGGCGCAAATACCAAGCTAACTATCCAGTCACATGTGCTAAGATTAGATGCTTATGAAAAGCTAAATATCTCTAGTACTACAGGAGTAGAGTTTTTAGCAGGTGGAGCAATTGTAGTTAAACCTAGTTTTACAGCTGATGGAATTTCAACATTTAATGATAATGTGACCATTAATGCAGATGCTTCAATAACTGGAGAATTAACAGTTGGCGGAACCGATTCATTCTTTAACGGAACCGGTTCTATTAATCTCCCTTCTGGTACAACAGCACAAAGAACTGCTGGAAGTCCGATAGGCGCAATTAGATACAATTCAACTTCTGATAAATTTGAAGGATATGATTCAACAGTGTGGGTAGATTTAACTAGACTATCTAATTCAGCAAAGACAACTTATGTTGCGGTACAAACTGATTCTGATTATTCATTAGGTGAAGATGGTAAAGTTAATCTAGTTGCTTCTGGAACTAAAACTGTTAGTGTTGGTGTTTCTGACGTAAACATTATTAAAGATACTAAACTAACAACATCAGATCTATATTTTATTACTAAAAATAGAGGAGTTGTTTTTCCAGTTGGAAATGATTCAGCCGGTCTGTCTGGTTCCAATGGAGCCACTGGATTTACTGCTGGTAATTTTGGTTCAGATATAGTAGACAGAACATTAAGAGACTATTTTGAAAAAGGAGACTATACTCCTACTAATCCATTAGTTAAAGTAACGGATAGTTCTTCCACTGCTCTTGTAATCGCATCGTCAAATTATACCGACGGAGATTTTGATGTAAACTATACTAAAATTGGTAATTTAATTAATGTTTTTGGTCAATATGAATTTAAGACAACTAGTTTTGGAGGATCATACACGCTGTCTGACAATTTTGGATTAAAACTAGGAGTAAACAATGAATTTGCATATACTAATAATTCTAATTTTGATATTATAGTTAACGTTGAAGTAGATAATTTTCAAATATTAAACGAAACAGCACCTACGAGTGCTGGGAATGAACCATCAGATCCTGAGAATACTCCGGCTTCTTATTTTGGAATTATTAGACCAGGAGAAAACACAATCCGATTATATGTTAGGAGAAATACAACAGCAAGTACTGGAACAGGAAGTACTCCAACTAGCCCAACGAACGGAGCTGTAGTAACCATTGCAGAACCGGTAAAACTCAAACATGTAGTAACATACAATACAGGTAGCGGTCAGGTTCCTTTAAGTATTAGATTTAGTTTTGCAATGCCTGTTAATTATGAATCTTACACTAGTTTTACTACCGGCGGTGGTGGTAATACAGGAAACTCACAAGGAGTATAATAATTCTAGAAAAGATGATAACATTAATTAAAATATTAGACTTTTTTAGGTCGCTTGATAAGAAAGTGCTAGCATTTATTGGTGGTGCTATTCTTGTTTTATTTATGATGCAGCAATGTAATCGCATCAGTGAGTTAAAAACTGAAATTAAGCAAGTTGAGGCTCAAGCTGAGAATAATCTAAATAACTACATTGCAGCAAATGACTCAATTAAGTATTTTAGAACCTTAAACGGAGATATGGTCGCTCAAATTTCAAGCTACCAATTTTCAGTTGAGGATTTACAAAGGGCAAATGGTAACTTGCTGAAAAAATACAGAAGATCACTTCAATTAAATAAAGAACTTGAAGGTGTTAAGAATCTGCTTGAGAGTGAGTTACAAATAAAGGATAGCATTATTGCATCTGCAAGTTCAACCAGACTAAGCGACAGTACTGATTTAATCGAGTTTAAAGATTATGTAGACTATGGAGATGGCAATTCTAGAGACCTTTCAGGTTCTTTGGTTGTAACTAAACTTGATAGTGCTCTTGCAGCATCTGATGTTAAGATTAGATTAAGTCAATCAATTACACTAAGAGCAGCAGTTGAAGAAGTAGATGGAAGGGATCAAATTAAGATTTCTACAGGCTACCCTGGTTTAACGATCGGTTCGATTGAGAATATAAATTTGATAAATAATAAGTTAAACGCAACACCATATACTAAGAAAGCTGGATGGTCAGTTGGAATTGGAGTAGGATATGGAGTTATGTTAAATAATGGACAGCAATTAGGATTTGGCCCAACAATTGGAGCACACCTAATTTGGTCACCAAAATGGTTAAGATTTTAATATGGCACAATCATCAACATACTACAGAATTGACGAAGATGTATTGTTAGAGTTCGTATATCACGATCAGTCTAACCCTACAACATATGACATCGAGGTCGATGACAATGGTAGTGAGATAAAAATTCTCAATACGGTTGATGGAGATCCATTCGCGAAAAGACACTTAATTCATGAGCTTGGAGGAGACGTTGTTAATTTTGACGTTACCTATTCTGCAGGATATCTTGTTATCGAAGGATTTGCAGCTCGTAAATTACTTCTACAATCAGGTAAAACTTACAAATTCAACCTTGGAGACGGTACTGGAAATTATATTCCAGTTGCTAGTAACTTTAAGATTAAAGGAACTGTAGGTACTGGAGGATATTCAACGGTAAATGGAAACACAATTTTGACATTTACTCCAGTAACTAATGGACTTGCTGAGTATTATTATGATGACTTGGCTTCTCCGTTAATTGGTGGAGTTATTAGTGTTTCTGAAAAGGCAAATCCATTATTTGCAAATCCAGATGAGAATACTGGAAATGATATTAATCAAATTATTGGTAGATACCATACAGTTCAAGCACCTGGTGATTCTACGAAATGGGCTCTACTAGGATATGATTCTACTGGAGCATACCAGCAATTTAACTATATTAATAATAACACTGATTGGTTAGGAGAAGATGAGACCGATTTATTAGCTTCTCAGGCAAATGCTACAGCATCAATCAATTTTATTAGATACGATAAAATTAGGCTACACTTAAGAAGTGGTTACAATTTTGCAAGTAGAGGATATGAAGGTTTCTTATTCCAAGTATTAGCAGATAGAACTAGTGGAGTACAAAATAACCTAACTCAATTAGTTTACTTAAACCAGTCTAATTACGAGATTTCAAATCCAAAACCATTTATTCTTGGAGAGACACTATTCTCTAAATTTATTGAAATTAAGTTTCCAACTGTTTTAGCAAATCAGAACCCACAGTTTAATGATGTATTCTACGGTGATGGCAATGCTAATAGTTCAGATTTAGACCCAACTTCAAACTATGGAGTTGTATTTAGTCTAATTGACAGATTATCGACTGAGGATGGATACGATTATATCTATACTGCTGAGGAAAACGCGTTCACTATTTCAAGAGAGGACGAGTACCAAGATTTTACAGCTGTTATTGAAGAGGCAAATGACGGAGATTACTTTAAGATTTATGGAGAAAGAGATGGTAGTGCAAGTGCATTCGAAGCTTACGTATTAAACAGGATTAATACCTCATCAGATGACATTATTGTTATCTATGGTGTAGAATTATACGAACAAATCGGGATGGGTCAAGTTAAAACGTTCGATACAACGTTTACTCAAACTGAAGATTTTGCAAACCCTATCATTTTCCGACCAGTTGTAATGAATGCAAGTACTGCGGTTAACTTCTCAATCGACGTTACGATGAGAATCTATAACGAGACTGACAATACACAAATCGTTAAGAAGGCAAGTTTAACCTATAATTCAGCAGCTAAATACGGTAAAAAACTACAGACGATAAATATATCTGGTAGAAACACAGTAACTGAGGTATTTAATACTCTTCCAAATCTTTCACAGAACAGAAGTATTAGAGAGGCAATTGTGGCTTCAATACCAAGATCGATTAAGAACGTTAAAACATTTATTGAGAGATATAATGTAGTTGCAGCAGTTAACCCTGCAGAAGTTTCAATCACTGAACTTGGACAACTTAATAGTATCAGAGATTTGAATAGCCCAGAATATCTTGCTTCAAATCAACTAGAAATTGGAGTCTATCCGATGGACAACTACTATAAGTTTAAGATTGTAAGAAAGAATGGCGACGATTTTGAAGCAATGGACTTCACATCAGTTGAGAATATGACTCTTAATTTTATTGATGGACAGGTTCGTAAGAAATTCAACCACATCTGTAATAGAGACGTTGATATGAGTAAAGGAGAGGTTCTATTTAAAATAGATAGTGGAAACGCTACCGAAATTAGAGCAATGCAAACTAACTCATTCTATATTGGATTAAATAATGGTAGTGAAGAAACTATTGTTATCAAAGGAAGCTTTACAGTTGAATAATGATTCTAAATAGTAGAAATAATACATACGATTTTAGGTTCCCTAGAAACTTTATCCCAGATGAAGTAGCAGATAAGTACAGAAAGTACCTTGCTAAGATTCCAGGTAATATAATGGCGGAGCCAATCGACTTTGTAAATTATTCAGTACAGGGTCTTAATGTTCCTGGAATTAGCTTTGATCCAGTAACTCAAAATGACTGGGACGGTACAACAAGATATCATCGAGGTTCTCAACCAATCCAGAATACAGTAGAGAGACAATTTACAGTAACAATGCAGTTACTTGACGGCTTCATTAACTACTGGATTATGCAAGATACCCTTTTATATTATTATTCAAGAGGAACTAAGGATCCGTTTACCCAAGACCTAACACTACGAGTACTTGATGCTGAAGGTGCAAGTGTTGCATTCTTTAAATTTGAGAATCCAATTATGAACTCAATTAATGAGTTGACCTTGAATATGAGTGATAACGTGGCCGACTTCAGTACATTCGAAGTTACATTCTACTACAATAAGATAGACTTACAAATCGAAATTGACTAATATATACAATATGAAAGATATTAAGACATTTAAAGAATACCTACAGGAACAACAAATTACTGAAGAGGATCTAAGAATCTTAACCGAAGGTTTAGAATCTGAGTGGACTTCAGAGCTTGAAGCGAAGGTTGATGAGGCAATTGAACAATTCGTTGCCGAATACTCTAATGAAAATGGAGAACTTGACATTAATAAATTTAATGAAGAGTTAACTAATGAAGGTTTATTAGGATCTATTTTTGGTGGTTTAACTGGATTTGCTTTAGGTAAATCAGTTGGTAAACTAATTGCTAAAGTGTTAGGTATTCAGAAGGGAGTATTTTACGATCTATTAACTTCAAGACTTGTAGGTGCTGCATTAGGTGCTGCTCTTGGTAAAAACATGTAAATGAATTACCTAGCAATCGACTTTTCCCTAAATTCTCCAGGGATTTGTCTATATAATGATAAGAGTAAAAAGTACCACTTCATCGCTTATATGAAACCTGGTACTGGGTCAAAGAAGGAGCAAAAGCTCCAAGAGGAGATGTCTCTTTTAAAAGACGTTACTCTCGTTAGTCAGCCTGATTTTACAAAAGAAGAAGAGTTCTCAAGTGTTGAGCTTGCAAAGGTCAAAAGATATGACCGAATGGCAGATGATATTATCAATTTAGTTTTACAGGATTGTTTCGAAGGAGAAGGTTTTACAATTGCTTTTGAGGGTACCAGTTATGGCTCAAAGATGGGGACTAATAATGTAATTGATATGGCTGCTGGCGCCGCTATCCTAAAACTAAAGCTTCTTAAAACCTTAAGACCAGAAGACTTAATGACTGTCGCTCCGACCTCAATTAAGAAATTTGCTGGAAAGGGAAATATGAATAAGTTACAATTGTTTGAGGCTTTTTTGGAGAATCGAATTGGGGACGAAAACCTAGAGAAGAGCCCCTTATATGCTTGGATTAAAGAACAAGAGTTTGGGAAAAAGATACCAAAGCCGCTTGATGATTTAGTGGACGCGTTCTTCCTAGCAGCTATGATATCAACCCCTGAAACCAAGTAACCTTATCTCTCTTTCAAAGACCTGAAAGTTATATGCACCTTTGAGAAAAAAGTTTCAAATTGTGCTAACTTTTTGCGTGAAACTTCCCATTTCTTAGATATATAATATATGATGATGTTACAAGCCAACATTCGTCCGATACAATAATCTTTAAATTAGGTCCTCAATTAGAAGGAAACGTTCAAGCGCGACAGCTTTAAAAAAGATTTAGTATCAACCTATGGCGGTGAAACATTGTTATTTAGAGGTATATAAAGTACACAATTAAACATTTTTAAAGGTAATTTTTAAGTATTATGGCAGATTTTGACATTTTCAATTTGGGTGTAGAAGACGTAGAAACGCATCAACCCCAAGCAACAACATCAGCAAATGAAGTTTACAAACCAACAGCTGATGACGGTAAAGACGGAACTTACAAAGCGTTAGTTCGCTTCGTTCCAAATCCTGAGAATCCACGTAATTCTCTGATTCAAAAGTACGTACATTGGCTAACAGATGCTAATGGCAACGGTAAATTGGTAGACTCTCCATCAACAGTTGGTGAGAAATGCCCAATCGCAGATGTATTCTGGAAACTTCGTAACAGCGACAGTGCAGTAGATCGTAAAGCTTCTGACAAACTAAAAAGACGTCAGCAGTACTACTCACTAATCAAAATTATTAAGGATCCACAGAATCCAGCACTAGAAGGAACTTACAAAGTATTCAAGTTCGGTTACAAGATCAAAGAAAAGATCGATGCTGAATTGAAGCCAGACTTCGGTGAACCAACACAAGTATTTGACCTATTTGAAGGTAAAAACTTTGAGTTGATTATCACACGACAAGGCGAATACAACAACTACGATAAGTCTAAGTTCTCATCTTCCCGATCAGCAGTTAACGTTAATGGTGAACCAGCTGAAAGAACAAAAGAATCAATGGCTGCAATCAAAGCAGAACTTGATGAAGCACCTTCACTCGCAACTTACGACTACAAAGCATGGGATGGTGAAACTCGTGATTTTGTAAATGGAGTACTAAAAATGTATTTGAATCCTGGAGATGCAATCTCTGAGATCTCAACTTCATCAACTCCAAAGAAGTCGGCACCAAAGAAAGAAAAAGTTGCTGAAGCTGTTGCTGCTCCAACAAGCAGTTCAACTACAGAAGTTTCAAGTGATGATGATTTAGATTCTTTCTTGAATGACCTCGACATCTAATCCACAGATAACTCAAGAGCTTAAACTAAAGATTATGAAAGCGCTGAAAGACGTTTGTCTGACAGCACATTCAAGTCCCAACAAGCAAATGCTAAAGGACATGCCTGGTAGAATTACTATGGCATGTCCTTATTGTGGGGATTCGCATAGTGATGATACCAAGAAACGCGGTAACATGTATTGGGACACGCTTCAATATCACTGTTATAACTGTGGAACACATACTGATGTAAAGACTCTCTTAAAGGACCACGAGGTAAGACTCCCAAGTTCAGAGGATTCATTTACCATTATTGACTATATCAAACACAACAGGTCTGTAACTTCACAGGCAGATACACTAACACACTCAGTATTTCAAAGTGTAAGTGACTTAGCAATAACAGTTGATGAGTTTAAAAAAGGATTTGGTGCAAGAGAAATAGAACCTGGAGATTGGATTTGGCTCTACTTAAAAAATAGATTGCTTCATAAAAAGAGCGAAGAGTTTTTATTTAGTGCAAAGGACAATCGTTTATGGATTCTTAATTTTACTGGAGACGGTAAGATTATGTCAGCACAAAGTAGAAGAATGAAGGGTAAAGGTAGTCGTTACTTAACGTATGATTTACCTAAACTATATGAAGAGCTTGGTAAAGAACTTGAGCTCTCACAAGAAGATTTGGAAAAGGTAACAAAGTTATCGACACTGTTTGGTATTATGCAAGTAAACTTCCAGCGTCCAGTAACAATGTTTGAAGGTCCAATTGATGCTAAATTCATGACTAATAGTATTGCACTTGCAACCGCAGGTCGTAACACTGAAGAGTTCGATGAAATGGCAACGGTCCGGTATCTATTTGATAATGACGATACTGGTAAAAAGAAAATGATTGAGAAACTAAAAAAGGGAAGATCTGTATTTATGTGGTCTAAATTCTTAAAAGAAAATAAATTAGATACATATGATATAAAGGATCTAAACGACTTAGTTATCAAGTGTTTTGAGTTAAAGAATCCAGCAATTAAAAAGTTGGATGACTACTTCACCTCTAGCTCGTTAGATCTATGGTATATATAGAAGATATTACAGATATGGTTGAAAAGGATCTAGATGATTTTTATAGTGATCGTGACCGATTTAAAGGTATGCGAATGCTGGTAGATTTCAACGCATCAGAATACGAACATGATGTACCGAAGCTTGATCTTGGAAAACCAAAATTTAAGAAGAAGTTAAAGGCTAGTAAGTTCATTAAAGGTAATAAGGGTTCGTTGTTTTAAACAAGATTAGATGTCGAATAAAGAAAAGATTTTAGCACTTGATGGAAAACTAAGTGAACAAAGAAAGGAATGGACCTTAAAAATCCAAGATCTTTCTAAGTCGCTTCGTTATATCAACGGTATGGAGGACACTATTGCAATGGTGCTCTCTAACCGCCAAATTATCATTGATCAGATTGCTTACATAAACATGAAGATCAAGGAACAAGAAAGAAGGATAAATGATAGGTACCGAGAAAAATATCTTGAGTACTATAATTTTGACTATAAATTAAGTGAGAAGCAAAAAGACCGTTTTATCGAAGCTGACCTAGCTGATGAAAACATAATGCTCTCACATTTACAGAACCAATTAGACTTCTTTAAAGAATCGGTAAAGACCCTAGATAACATGGGATTTGCCATCCGAAACAGACTTGCATTAAAAGATCTGTAAGGCAAATAAAAAAACTGTGCCTATGAATGGAGCTCAGTTTAACAGAGAATAAACAACTACTTAGAGTTGATGATGCTACTTCATTAGAGCTTGAACAGTTGAATATATCCTTGACCAAGAGAATAGAATCGTGGAGATTCAACCCTTTGGTCAAGAAAGGGGTATGGGACGGCTACATTACCTATATCAAGGACGATAAGTGGATTCCTGCAGGTCTTTGGAAAGAGGTGATGGACGTCTGTAAAGAGTACAGGTTCGAGCTAAAGATTAATGGCATTAGTGAATTATTTGACCGTGAAATTAATCCAGAATCATTTCAAAGTTGGGTAGAAGACTTCTTTGAAGATTCAGACATTACACCTCGTGACTATCAAGTCGAGGCTGCATATAACATTTTAAAGTTTAGAAAGTGTCTCTCAGAGCTTGCAACATCTGCTGGTAAGACACTGATATCATTCTTAACAGTTGCATATATTTTAGAGAAACAAAAGGCTGAAAAGATCCTGTTTATTGTACCAAACGTTTCACTTGTAATTCAAGCAAGTGAAGATTTTGCAGATTATAACTATCGAAACCAGGTAAACATAAAGATTCAGCAAATTTATAGCGGTCAAAAGATCAGAGCTGGTAGAAACGTAGTGATTGGTACCTATCAATCATTAATTAAGAAGAAAGCCGAATACTTTGACCAATTTGATGCTGTGATTATTGATGAAACACATAAGGCAAAATCACAGTCAATTAAAACGATCCTATCGAAGTGTAAAAATGCCGACTATCGATATGGCCTTTCTGGTACTATACCAAAGTCTGGAACCCTGGATCGACTAACACTAATGGCCTATACTGGTCCACTAATTACCGAAGTAAGTGCAAATTTCCTTCAGAATGAAGGTTATATTGCAAACTGTCGAGTAAAAGTTATTGAGATGGACTACGCAACCGAAGGCGCAAAGAACGCGTTTAAGGAAATGGCATTTAATAAATATGAAAGCAAAGACGTATTTAAATTTGAACAAAATTATATCATCAATTCGCCAGGCCGCCTCAACTTCATTTGTAACATTATTTCCAGAGTACGAGGTAATTCCCTTGTACTTTTCCATCGCATTGAGCATGGTAAGAAGATATATGAAAAGCTTAGACAGGAAAGTGATAAGACAATCTATTATGTTGATGGTGGAACTGACAAGGACATACGCGAAGAATACAAAAAGAAAATGGAAGCCGGTAATGAAGTTGTTATTGTCGCATCGTATGGTACCTTCTCGACTGGTATCTCGATCAAGAAAATCCACAACATCTTCTTTACTGAATCGTTTAAGAGTGAGGTAATTATTCGTCAATCGATTGGCCGTGGATTGAGACAACATGAATCGAAGGACAGTGTTACAATCATTGATTTTGTGGACGATATTAGTTCGCCAGACTGGGACAACTATCTTATTCGACATGCAAAGGCCAGACAAAAAATTTACAGAGAACAAAAGTTCAAATATGACATCAAAAAGGTTAAATTTGATGGAGATATATAAAAGGTATGTTAATCAAAAAATAAGATATTACAAATGGCTAAATTACATTCATTTGAAGACTACGCAAAAATAAGACAAGAGCAAGTTTCAGCTGAAATTGAAGCACAAAAAGAAGCTGCTAGAGAAGAAACAGTAAGAAGTTTTAAAGATCTTCTTGCAGAGTATGGTGTTACTAAGGTTTCAGAATTAGATGAAGATCAAAGAGAAGAATTCTTTGGTAAACTAGACGGAACTGATCTAAATGAATCACTATCTCTTGTAACAGAAGGTACTCGTTCTTTCTTTGGTAAAATAAGCAAGAAGTCAGGAGACATCGAAGCAGTGTATATGCACTACGATGGTTACCCAGAAAATATGTTACCCCTAATCCAAAAGGGTTATAGTGGTGCTAAGAAAAAGAACATTGATGTAGTTCTACAAAATGGTGCAGGATCTGGACTAGAAGCTGACCCAAAGAAAATTAACTATTATAATGACGGAAATGAGCCATTAACTGGTAACATTGGTTCAATTAGAGATTTTATCAGCGATGCAAAACAATCGTGGGCAGAATTTATTTACCTATACGATGAGAGAGATGGTAAATGGTATATGGCTGATACTTATGAAGATGATAATATGGTTCCAGCTTTTGAAGCATTTATCGGTGAAGCAGTTGTAGTTACTGGTAAGAGAGATGCTAAAAGAGTTATGACAGCATACGTTAAATTCTTTGAGAAATATCCAGCTTTAAGTAAAAAGGCTATAGGTGTTCCAGTTAAACATCATGTCGGTGCTGTTAGAGAATTATATGCAGAAGCAATGATTGACGCTAACTTTTCTAGAGAGCTCCCAGCAACTAAAAGAGCAATTCCTGGCGTAGTTTACTCAATCGATGTCAAGGTTGCAGAATTAAATAATGCATCTATTAGAATTTCAGCAGGTAAATTAATGGATATCTGTGCAGCAAACGGTAGTATTATATCAGGTGCAGCTAAATTCTCAGGTATAGCAATTGTTGAAGGTACTGCAATGTACTTAGATTCAATTGGATATACTAAAGAAGCTGAAGATTTAATGGCTAGATTCAACAAAGCTTTTAATGAATCTGCTCAAACAATGGAAGAAAGAATTGCTGAAGGTAATGCATTTGGTTCCGCAAGAGCAAAGGCAATTGCTGCAGGTAAAAGCGAATTTGAAGTTGATGGTAAAACATACAAACTTAAAGGAGTAGATGCTGATGATAAAGAGAATGCTGAAGAGTTTGCAAATGAGTCTGAAATCAATGGAGAACATACAAATCCAGCTGGTTATCCATCTCCATCCGGAGACTCTGAAGATGTTGAAGAAACTGAAAGAGAAGAGGTTGAAGTAATGGGAGAGGCTAAAGTTACTGAAGCTGAAGTAAAATCAGATGATGAATTTAAAGAGTATGCATTCACAGTACTTCAAAAAGCATTTGGTGAAGACTTTGATGATGCTAAAGCACAAGAAGTAGTTGATGGTATTCTTTCAAAATCTGATGGAGACTATGGAGCTGCTGTTGGTATGCTAACATCATCTTTAGGATAAAAAATTAAAAAAAGTTTGGCCTAGATTTTTCTATGTCAAACTTTTTAATTATATTTGTAACTGAATGAAATTATTACTATCATATAGCGACTTTTTAGTTGAAAAGGCAAACCAAGACCTAAATGAGTGGAGAGATTCTCAACTTGTTATGGAAGGAGGTGCTGCTGGTCATATGTCACACCCGTTTGATGATAAATCTCTTACGTTTGGCGACTTTAAAAAACTAATCGAGGCAGGTCTTAAAGGAGAACTTAACTTCGAAGAAGAAGCAACTGAAAAGACGGATGGTCAAAACGTATTTGCAACCATCCAGGATGGAGAGGTAAAGTTTGCACGTAATAAAACTGAGCTTAAGAATCCAATGTCACTGCAAGACTTTAAGAAAAAGTTTGAAGGTCATCCTAGTAAACTTGTTCAGGACACTTTCCAATTAGCTGCAGAGGATTTAGCGTCTCAACTAATTAAAATCTCACCAAAAGATCAAGAGAATTTCGATAATGGTAAGAACTTCATGAATATGGAGTTAATCTACTCAAAGAACCCAAACGTTATTCACTATGACCGTGATGTAATACAGTTCCACGGCATTAAGATAACTGACGGTGAGGGTAATATCATTGGTGAAGACACAAAGCCAGCTAAGAGCATCGCAAGTGCTCTCGATAAAGTAGAGGCTACTATTGGTAAAACATTTACATTCATTCCACCTCAAATTGTAAAACTTGGTAAAGATTTAGATTTTGAAGCTAATAAAGACAAGTTTATTAAAAAGGTAGAAGACCTACGTAAACAATATAACTTAACAGATGCTGATGAGGTTTCTCGTTACCATGAAATGTGGTGGAGAGAGCAAATTGAATCTGTATTTGGAGATCTTCCACAAGACATTAAAGAGGGCCTACTATTAAGATGGGCATACGATGATAAGAAATCTCTAAACATGAGAAGTCTTGCTAAAACTATTACGCCAAAACAGGCAGATGCAGTTAAGCAATTCGATAAGAATGATGTTAAGAAGAAATATAAAGAAAACATTAGACCGTTTGAAGATCTTTTCTTAGAACTAGGAAGTGTTATTCTTAAAAATGCTTCTAATTTTGTTGCAGCTAATCCAAGTGCAGAAATGCAAAGGCTACATAAAGAGCTTAGAGATGAAGCAGCTAAGATTAAAAAAGGAGGTAATATCGATCAAATCTCGAAGGTTGAAGCTGAATTAGCAAGACTTGACCGTATTGGAGGCATTGAGTCTATTATTCCAACTGAAGGTATTGTATTTACATATAAGGGCAAAATTTATAAATTAACAGGTACCTTTGCTGCAATTAACCAGCTAATGGGTATTATAAAATTTGGAAGGTAACATGAAACATGTAAAATTATTTGAAGGATTTCTTAGTGAAAGAAAGGCTAGTCATTATATGGCTGAACTAGTTGACATACTATCAAACCCAGATTCAATGGAAATGATGCCAGAAGAATTTGTAGACTATCTTGTATCAAACTATGCAGTTGATGCCGATACAGCAGGAGACATTTTCGATATGTATTGGTCTCTAGGAGCTAAAGACAGATTTCATTACAATGATGATCAATGGATTAAGTTCCTTAATAAATTAGGAGTTAAGTAATCATGAAACACGTAAAACTATTTGAACAGTTTCTAAACGAAGCTTCAGTTTTAGATCGTAACTCAATGATGGGTTGGATCACAGCATATATTGACGGACCTAGAACAATGGTACGATGCAGGCACAGTAATGATCTGGCCAGCTTAATTTAAATTATTATGGCGCTACAAAACTTAAAGACATATTATAGCGAGTCAAATACTAATGACTTTCAAGCGATGCTTAAACTTCCATGTGTTGTTACTGAGAAGTTACAAGCGTCGTCTTTTCATGTTCAATCAACAGTAGAAGGCTACAATTACTTCAAGAGTGGAAGTAAAAAGCCAATGAATGCAGTCGATAGAACAATCGTAAAATACTACGAATCGGCAATTAGCCACTTTGATTCAATCAGTGAAGATAACAAAGAGGAAATGCCAAAAGACTGGAAGTTTGGATTTGACTATATGATAGATTCAAAAACGGTAAATATCAAATACGATAGAATACCAAAGAACAACTTAATGTTAACACACATTCAAGTTTTAAATCCAGCAGATCATTCTCTTATTAAAAAGGTAATTAGAGACCCAAAGATTCTTAATAAATGGGCTGATGTACTAGAGGTACAAAGACCACAGGTTCTATTTAGTGGAAGTTTAAATGAGTTCCAAAGAGAACAACTTTCTGAATTAATGGCTCTATCAGATGCTGAGTATGTTAAAGTATTTGAAGATATTACATTCTCAAGAAAAATGTACAATATCTTTAACCCAGCAATGAACTCAACTGCGTTAAATGAGGGTCTTGATGGAACTATTGATTCAATTGTGATTAACTTTTTTGATTCTACTTCAGTTAAGAACTTTAAGATTTGTGAAGATGTTGTAATCAAGAAAGAAGAAAGAGAACCATCTCATATGTACCAGCTTTCACTTCTAGATCTAGTTGAATATTTTACAACATATGATATTGAAAGCATCGAATTAAACGAAGAGAAAGCAGATCAAAGATACATTGAATTAATTTCTAAACTATTCAATGCATATGTTTCAGAAAACGCTACCAAATATGTTGGAGTAACATTTGATTCAGCTGATTTTGCTTCTTCTCCAGAATTTAAACTTAACACTAAGTTTATTAAGAACGAGAAGACAATTGAGTATGTTTCAAATGAGGTTCTCGAGGAACTATATAAAATAGCGCTTGGCTCTTTTAGAAAAAGAAGGGTTAAAGAAACACAGATCATTAATGCTGATCTAATGAGACAGATCAACGAGATTGTCGATAAGATCGATAATTCGATTATGGCAAAAAGCAATGAAGCATCGGTTATGACATTCAAAACGTATTTACAAAACCAAGGACTAAAACACCAGGAGAGCCCAATTACTGAAGCTCTTAATGTTAAATATCCTGAACAACAGAAGCTAGTTAATATGTTTGTTGGTAGATTCCAACCATTTACACTAGGACATGCAAAGGTATTAGAAACGATCCATAAGCAAAATGGACATCCAGTTGTAATCTTCCTAATTAAGTCTAAAACTAAGAAGAAAGAAGATGCATTCTCTAGACCTTATGATGAGGACACTCAAATTGAAATGCTAAATAAGTTAAAGTCAAAATATCCAATCGAAAAGGTTTATGTACTACCAACCGCAGGCATCGACCATCTATTTAATGCAATGAGAGCAGATGGATATGAGCCTGTACTATGGGGTACTGGAACTGATAGACTTAAAACATATTCGCATCAAGTCGATAAACCAGTTTATAGAGAAGATTTAGGTGTTAGAACTGATTTTGGTCTATTCGAAATTCCAAGAACTGGTAAAAACATTTCAGCAACTCAGGTTAGAAATGCGATGTTAGCTGGAGATGAGAAACTATTTAAGAAGTTAACCCCAAGCGAAATCCATGGAATGTATGATGAACTAAAGGCTAAGCTAGAAAAGTCGATGGCTGCTAATGAAGCATCACTACTGACGTTCAACGAGTTTATTAAGAATATATAAAAAAACAAATTTTATAAAAAATGTCAAATTTTAACGACTTTATTAACAACTTAGACGAGTCTAGAAAGATTACTCTAAAGAGAAGATATACTGAAAACCATCCGGCAATTGAGGCTGGAAAGGTTGCAAGAGTCAGAAATAAAATGCTAGAAGCTATTGCTGATGGTAAGATTACTCAAGAAGAATTCAATGCAATCTTAAAAGAGTTTTCTACAGATTCTGGAAAATGGATGCGTAGAAACGCAAAATACTTCTCGGTATCTGAAGATGGTATTTCACTTTCAACCTTTGGTAAAAGAGCACTTTCATCAGTTACAGTAAATGAAAGCGAAGAAATTCTATTCGAAGCAACCGTCGAAATGGACGCAATGGATCCAGATAACAAAGACTTCTTAAAGTTCTTAAAGAAGCATAGAGTTAAGATTATTAATAAAGAAATGGAAGGTCCAGGTGGTGGAACTCCAGTTATTACAATGCAAGGTAAAAGAAAGGATCTTGAGGCAGTATTAGCAGACGAAGAGTTTGGTTGGGCTGATCTAGATCTAGCAGAATATATTGAAGAATCAGTAGTTACTGAAAACTATGAAGTGATCTATAGCGATGGTGTAAGTGCTATGAAAAAATTCAGAAGTGAAAAACAAGCTCTTGACTTCATGAAGCAAACCATTGCTTCTAACAAGAAATTAAGAGATATAGCAGTCTACAAACCGGGTATGCATTCAACTACTCAAACTGAATTAGTTGTTAAATTCTGGGGAGATGGTTCTTATTTAGATAATGTTTCTAAGAAGGATCCAGAATTAGCTGCTAAGAAATTAGAAGAATCAGTAGATGCTGATCATGTTGAAGAGGGTAGAGCATTTGTTGCAGCTGCTAGAAAGGCAAAAGATGAAGGCAAGGAAGAATTTGAATATGATGGCAAAACTTACCCAGTAACTATCAAAGAAGAAACAGAAACAGAAGATATAAAAATGGAAAACAAAAGAATGTTTGAATCATTTACTAATTTTGTAAATAATTTATCAGTGAACGAAGATGTATTCGCTGATTTAGAAGCTGCTATTTCAGACATGGACTTTGATGCATATCAAAACCTAGCATTTGAATTTGGAGTAGACGATGGAGATCCAAACCAAATGATGGATTTTATTTACAATGAGCTTGACAAGAAGGGAGCTAAACTACTAATTAAGAACATTAATAAAGGAGTTTATGAATCTGTAGTTAACGAGGCATTTAGTTCAATGAAACTACAGTCAATCTTAACAAGTGCAGGTTCTATGCCAAAAGATTTTGCTAAGGCTTTTTACCAAATGGCTAAAATCCAATTAGATAAAGTTCAAGATGTTGATATTATCGAAATAGATCCAGAGCAGGCTAGAAAAGAAAAGAGAAAAAGCGCAGTATACCTATACTTCACAACAAATGAAAAACCAAACCCATATGCTGGTAGAAATTCTTGGGGAGTTACAACAATTCCAGGAAACACACTGCTTGGAGCAACTAATGGTTCAAACGAATGGCTAGCTACAGATTACGCAAGATCTTGGGGATCTGATAGAACAAAGACGTTATCTAAAACTAAGAGAAATGACGGATCTGGTTTCGGAAAAAGTGCAGCTAATGATACTTGGGGTTCAGGTATTTCAAGTCTATCTAAAGTTGCTGAACTTGCTGATAGAGCATACGTTCTAGACTTAGATATTTTAAGAGCAAGATATTCATCAACCGCAAAAAGAGATGAAAGAACCGCTGCTAAAAAAGGAGCAACTGCGTTCCAGAGTGATAAGGACTTCAAGAAACAAAATCTTGACAGATACCATACTATTTTAGCAGACAGAGCAGCTTCAATGCCAGTAGACAAAGAGGTTCTAAAAGCAATTGATGTAGTTACCTCTCAAATTAAAGATGGTTTAGCTACTGGTGAAAAAGGAAAGTATGGAGACGTTATTATTGGAAAGGATCCTAAAGGCCGCGAGGTTAAACTAAGAGATGCTTCTAACGTAATGCAAAATCTTCTTGATGACTTTAACAGATATGTAGATTACACTGAGCAAGCAAAGCGTGAGGAAGAGGCAGGTTATGGTAGCGATTACTATGCAAGAGAAGTGAAGAACTATGCTAAGTCAATTAAAGACAGAATCTCTAAGATTGAAAAAATGGATTACGTTTGGTAATCAAAAATAAAATAAAACGATGAAACACGTACAATTATTTGAGCAGTTCGTAGATGGAACAAACTCAACAGTTAATGAAAATAAATACGCTAAAGCTGGCAAATTAGGTTATAATGACCAATTCTTAGGAAGAAAATCTCTTTCTAAAACTTTAGCAGTAGACTTAGGTTTAAATCCAAACCACGAGTTTGGCGGTGGAGACTGGTTAGGTTTTGACTATGTATCACTTTATGCAACAGGTGGTAAAAAAGCAGGAACTATCTTAGATGACGCTTTAACAGGAAAGTACACTTACGACGAGTTAAAGGCTGCAGCTGCAGAATTCTTAGGACTATAATAAGTTATGCCAAGTACATCTAAATCGCAACAAAGACTAATGGGAGTCGCATATGCTGTTAAATCTGGCGATATGCAAATCTCTGATGTTGATATGACATATAGAGATAAGGTAAAAGATCTTGTTGATGGTATGACACTCAAACAATTAAAAGATTTTGCAGAAACTAAGCACGAAGGATTACCAGAAGTTGCAGAAAATATCACACCTGCTAACATCGGTGGAATGGGGCCAGTCATGCTCCCAACTTCATCAACAAATGGCTCTGGTGATGTTCCTGCAGGTCAAGGTGATGCGAAGCAAGAATATAAAAAGAAACGTAAAAAGATGAAATACGTAAAAACATTTGAATCTTTCTCTTCAGTCAATGAAGAGTATATTGAACTTCCAAGTCTTGATGTACCTTCAACTGACCTAATCGAAGCATTTAAAGAGTGGTATAAAGATACTGCTGACAATTGGGAAGAATTCAAAAACGACATGGCAGAAGATTCAGTTGATGAAGCTGCTAAGAATGCTCAAATGGAAATCTTAGCCTACCTTTCTAACGAGATGAATAACATTATTAGAGATAGAAAGTTTAAGGTTAGAATGGACCTTAAATAAAGAAACTAATTATGAAACACATAAAATTATTCGAACAGTTTATCAACGAATCTCATTTTACTGCAGGCGACAGCGTAGAATGTATTGATAGCGGAATGATCGGATCAGTTATTGGATCTACTGGAAATGGTGATGAAGAAATCTATATTGTCTCTATTAATGGAGAAACTAAAGAGTATTCACCAGAAGAGCTAACACTGGTAGAGTCAGTACTTAATGAAATGGACTCAGAAGCTGCTTTACTTTTAGCAGATGAGGTTAGTGGTGAAGTATACACTGCAAAACTAAAAGGCAAATCAGCTACTATTAAAGCAACGACGACAACTAAAACTTGGGATGATGGTGTTCCAGTTCTAAAAGATTTAGCTAGAGGCAGTGCAAAGTCAGTCAAGTTTGAACTATATCAAAGACCTTTTAAAGTGATTCATGACGTAGCTCACGATTGGTTCTACTTTACAGATGGTGGAAAATGGTATGGTCTGCATAGTAATGATGGCTATTATGAACCAAGTGATTTACCATTTGAAATGACACTTGATTAATTCACATTATTTAAAATAATTTAAGCCGAGATTTTTTAGTCTCGGCTTTTTTGTTTATATTAGCTTAGGAAACAAGCGTGAACCTTCACATATAAGTAATGTACCCCTTGCCACAAATTACAAAGCTACTCATATGGTAATCTCATATTTAGAGGCAAAGTGAGAAACTTCTCAAAAATCGGGTATATAAACAACATAACTTTAAAAATAAGCGAATGCTATTAGATATAGAACAAAAAGACCAAGAAATCATCGTCTCATATTACGATAAAGAAGGTAAAGTAGCATTTAAAAGATATCCAATCTCTCAGTTTGAAAACTGGGTAGTCACTGAAGAAAAAGATAAGTGGAAAGACGGAACATTTAGAAACTGGGACGGTCGACCAATTAAAAGACAACGTGCCCGTAACTTCAACAAGTTCTCATTAGTGTATTTTATGGACTCTCTTCCTGAAAAAGATCAGGAAGAAATCTTTGCATTTAATATGCCAAAGACCTACTTTGTCGATATTGAGACTGAGATTGTTGATGGTTTCCCAAAAGCAGAAGAGGCAAAGAGTAGAATTCTTACCTTTTCGATTATCACACCTGATCGTAAGGCAATTGTGCTAGGTCTTGATGATTTATCTAGCGAACAAATTAAGAAGATTGAAGATGACACACTGAAACACTTCAAGAAATACGATCAAGATTGGGAATTCAGTTACTATAAATTTAAGGACGAATACAATATGCTGTACACGTTCTTACATAAATTTATGCCAAAGTTCCCAATGATGACAGGTTGGAACTTTATTAACTATGACTGGCAATATATTGTTAATCGATGTAGGCGTTTACAAATTGACCTGACTGAAGTTGCGATCACTGGAGAACTTGATAAGACTGACTCAAGACCCCTACATATGGGTATTCTTGATTATATGCAACTTTATGATAAGTATGACCGAAGTGTAAAAGTAAAAGAGTCAAATAAACTTGACTTTGTTGCTGGGCAGGTTCTTGACGTTGCAAAGATCAAGTATACGGGTGGTCTACAAGATTTATATGAGAATGACTTCCAAAAATACGTATTCTATAATGTAGTCGATTCTATTTTGGTATACTATATTGACCAAAAGCTAAAATCGATGGAAGTAATTATGACATTGGCAACTATTACAAAAATGCCATTGTATAAAGCAGCTTCTCCAGTTGCTGTAACCGAAGCATTGATGGCCCGTAAAATGGCTGAAATGAATCGTAAAATTGGAGTTGACTATAATCAAGAGGATAACAAAAAAGACGGCAAGTACGCAGGTGCATTTGTAAAACAACCATTAGTTGGTTACTATTCTGGTGTAAGTGCATTTGACTTTGCGTCACTATATCCTTCAGTAATGAGACAATTTAACATCTCACCAGATGCTTACGTTGACCTTATTCCAGAGAATGAAATTGAAGAGCGTCGTAAAAACATAGATGAAATTGTTTGTGAAAATGGTGTAGTATATAAGAAAGAAGATTCGATCTTGAAAAAGATTCTTAGCGATTTATACGCACAGAGGAAACAATATAAGTCTATATCATATGATTATTATGAAAAGGCTCATGAACTTAAAAAAATATTTAAGTAACCAGGACCCAAACTTGTTGGATAGCAGAATATATAAACAACTAGCTGGTAAAATCCAACAATCAAAAGGTCTAATTCACTTTAGACCTTTTTTAGTCTAAAAAATAAGGTAATATTAGAATATGTCACTATTTGAAGAACGAATTGAATTTAAACCATTTGAGTACCCGGTATACTACACCGAAGGTTGGCTCAAACAAGCACAAGCATTTTGGTTACACACTGAAATCTCAATGCAAGGAGATGTTAAAGATTGGAATGAAAGATTAGAAGAACACGAAAAGAATTTAGTAGGAAATATATTATTAGGATTTGCTCAAACAGAATGTGCAGTTTCAGATTACTGGACTGGTATGGTTACTAACTGGTTTCCAAAGCATGAAATTAAGCAAATGGCAATGATGTTTGGTTCACAAGAAACCATTCACGCAACGGCATATTCATACCTAAATGAAACACTAGGATTAGAAGACTTTACAGCGTTTCTACATGAACCAGCAACTGCTGATAAATTTGAACACTTAACTTCAGTTGAAGCTGATTGGTCTTATGAAGATTTAGCATCAAGTTCAGAAGCTAGAAAGCAGGTAGCTAGATCACTGGCAATCTTCTCTGCTTTTGCCGAAGGAGTTTCACTATATTCATCATTTGCAGTTTTATATTCATTCCAGATGCGTAACCTTCTTAAGGGGATTGGTCAGCAAATGAAATGGTCAGTTCGTGATGAATCACTACACAGCAGAATGGGATGTCAATTATTCCGTCATATGTGTGAAGAATATACTGAACTAAAAGAAGAGGTAAGGGACGATGTTGTACGTGCTGCTGAATTAATGGTCGAAATGGAACATAACTTTATTAATAAAATGTTTGAAATGGGAGACCTTGAAAACATGAAGGCAGAAGACCTTAAACATTTTATCGTTAAAAGAGCAAATGAAAAGATTGCTGAACTAGGTTACAGTGATGGACCATTTATGAAGTACGATGAAGATAAAGCATCTGAACTTGATTGGTTCTACCACTTAACTGGAGGAACAACACACACTGACTTTTTTGCAATTAGACCGACTGATTACTCAAAAGCAGGAGAAGACGAAAACTGGGACGAAGACGATATCTTTTAATCCCCAACACTATTTAAATGATTAACTTTTTTAAAAATAATGACAAGAAAATGAGCGAAGACGCCAATGGTATTAATCATGGTGAAGCTTTAGGCTGGGAACTCGGAGTAGATTTTCCAACATGGGCTAACACTGAAATCTATGTAAAGACAATTAGCAACGGTTACCTTTTAGAGGGTGAAACTCCAAAGGATGCATATTGGAGAGTTGCAACAACTGTAGCAAAAAGGTTACAAAAACCTGAAATGGCTAGCAAATTCTTTGACTATATCTGGAAGGGCTGGTTAAATCTTGCTTCTCCAGTACTTTCAAATACTGGAACTGAGCGTGGTTTACCAATCTCTTGTTTTGGTATTGATGTTGCTGATTCAATTCATGATATTGGCTCAAAGAATCTAGAAATGATGCTACTTGCAAAACATGGAGGCGGTGTTGGTATTGGAATTAATCAAATTAGACCAGCAGGTGCTAAGATTCAAGGTAATGGTACAAGTGATGGTGTAGTTCCATTCTGTAAAATTTACGATTCAACGATCCTAGCGACTAATCAAGGTTCTGTTCGTAGAGGTGCAGCTTCAGTAAACATTGACATTGAACACAAAGATTTCTGGGAATGGCTAGAAATTCGTGAGCCAAAGGGAGACGTAAACAGACAGTCTCTTAATCTTCACCAATGTGTTATTGTTCCTGATGGTTTTATGGACAAAATCAAACAGGGAGACAAAGAGGCACGTAAAAGATGGGCAGCTCTATTAAGAAAGCGTAGAGCAACTGGAGAACCATACATTATGTTTAAAGGTAATGTAAATAATGCCAATCCAGATGCTTACAAAAACAATGGTCTTAAAGTTTACATGACCAATATCTGTTCTGAGATTGCACTACACACCGATGAAAATCATTCATTCGTATGTTGTCTAAGTTCATTAAACCTTACAAGGTATGATGAGTGGAGAGACACTGATCTTATTTACACAGCTACTTGGTTCTTAGATGGCGTTCTTGAAGAATTTATCCAGAAGGCAAAATACATGCGTGGATTTGAGAACTCTATTCGCTCAGCAGAAAAGGGAAGAGCACTAGGACTTGGAGTTCTAGGATGGCACACTTACCTACAAGACAGAAACATTCCTTTTGAAGGACTAGCCGCACAATTTGAAACTCGTAAGATTTTTAGTGAGTTAAAGACCGAAAGCGAGAAAGCAAGTCGTGATATGGCGAAAGAGTATGGTGAACCTCTATGGTGTGTTGGTACTGGAATGCGTAACACTCACCTTAGAGCCGTAGCTCCTACTGTTTCTAATAGTAAACTAAGTGGTAACGTTTCTCCAGGTATTGAACCATGGGCAGCAAACGTATTTACTGAACAAACTGCAAAAGGAACATTTATCCGCAAGAACCCTACTCTTGAGACGGCACTTGAAGCAATTCGTAAAAACACAAAAGATACATGGGATAAGATCCTAGAAGACGGTGGAAGTGTTCAAGGAATTGACTGGATGGATAACTACTATGTACATCATGGAGAATTAGAGGGCATTCCAATCAATAAAGATGAATTGTCTGAAGAGGACATGAAAGATTTTATTCCGATGAAAGATGTTTATAGAACATTTAAGGAAATTAACCAAATGGAATTGGTACGTCAAGCTGGAGTTAGACAACAATATGTTGACCAGGCAGTTTCATTAAACCTAGCGTTCCCAAATACAGCGGATCCTAAGTTTATTAACCAAGTTCACCTTGAAGCGTACGATCAAGGTATAAAGACACTCTATTACATGAGAACGGAGAGCGTTCTACGAGGAGACATTGCAACCAGAGCAACGGATCCAGATTGTTTATCATGTGATGGATAAAGACGGTGAGGTTTGAAGACCTCGTCTTAGGACCGTTACATCGTTAACGGATTTTAGCCAGGGAATTCGCTACTCCCTGGCTTTTTTATGTGAAACAGTTTGGCTAGCCCTCATATAATAATCAAATTCTTTAAACAAATAAAAAAATATGAAACTAGTAATTGATCGAGTTGACCAACACGCTTTGACTGATTTTATCAATCGTGTGAAGTTAATTGATTCTTTCATCTATTTGAAGATGGACGAGAATCGCATTACTTCTGCAGTTTATCTTCCACAAAGAGATGCTGTGAAGTACCACGCAGTTAACACTGACACAATCTTTAAGCTTTCATCAGTTCCGAAAACTGATAAACCAATAAAGATTGCATTCTTTGACGGTGCTAAAGTTATTGATGCTATTAAGCACTTCGATGCTGATGCAATTAAAGGTGAAATTCAGTTCATTGAAAACGATGAAGACATGGTTGCTTCAACACTTCGTCTATTCAATGATGAACTTGAAATCACATTGTCTTGTTCTGAACCATCTCTTGGTTTTAAAGATCTTACTCAAGAGCAAATTGAAGGTATCTTCTCGAAAGATGGTAGTGAATTTAACTTTGAATTGGACACTTATTCAATTGGTAAAGTTAAGAACCTATTTAGTCTTGATAAAGACGAAACATTTGCAATCAATGCAAACGCTAAAGGCGTAAATGTTAAAGGTAAATCATTCAACGTTGTAATCAACCCAGAGAGCAATGGCAAAGGTGAAGTTACAGTATACAAGAAGTATTTGAACTTGCTTGACAAAGAAGAGCAAACAGTTTACATTTCTTCTTCAAAAGTTGTATTCGCATCAAAAGACAGCGAAACACTTCTAACTGTATCAACCTGCCAAAACGCTTAATATGAACATAGAAGAGTTAAAGAATAAACCAACCGATCAATTAAGTAAAAGTGAAGCGGAGTTCCTCATAAACTATTATGAGGAACTTTCCGCTAAGTACACTGCTTATGAACAGGCGGTAAAGGTAACTTTGAACTCGATCTATGGTGCATTTGGTAACAAGTGGTTTCACTTCTTCAATATTGATATTGCAGAATCTATCACATTACAAGGTCAAAATGCGATCCTGTATTCTGAAAGTATTCTAAACAAGTACTTTCAAGAGTTCTTTCATAAGGATACGATGGTTCATGAACACTTCAATATTAAGGTAAAACACCAGCTTGAACGACCATCAGTAATCTATATCGATACTGATTCTTGTTATGTTCAGTTTGAAGAAATGTACAATTCAATTGAGTGGTTAGGAGAACCTCTTTCAATCGATACATTTATCATTGAGATTTATGCCCTTAGACTAAAGGACTATATCATTAAAGCAATGGAAAAGTATGCAGAAAAGAGAAACACTGACAACTTCTTGGTATTTGAACTTGAAACTGTAGCATATGGTGGTATTTGGATGAGTAAGAAAAAGTACATTCAAAATATTGCATGGGATGATAAACTTGAATCAACCGATCGTCACCCTTCATTAAAGAAGATTAAGACAATCGGATTCGATACTATTCAGTCATCTACACCAACTTTTGTTAGAGGTAAATTAAATGAAGCTCTTAAAATCCTATTTAAGAAGCATGAGAAACCAACAGCAGAAGATCTACAAGAACTTGTTACTTTCATGAAGCAAACGAAGAAAGAATTCAAACTTGCAGATATTGACGATATTGCGTTCAATAAGAGAACTAATAATATTGAAAAGTATATCGTTGATGACCAAATTGAACTTCAGTTTGGATCGAAATGTCCACCGAATGTAAAAGCGGCAGGATTCTACAATTACTTATTGAACAACAATAAAAAATATAAAAACAAGTATAAACTAATTGGTAACGGGGAGAAGTTAAGAATCTATCATGTGAAAGGTAATATAAGTGATATGTTCGCATATATGCCAAGTGAACATCCTTATGAGTTTGCTCCACCTGTAGATTATGACACTCAATTTGAAAAGTCGATGATTGATCCACTTAATCGTGTACTAAAAGCAATTGGACTTCAGACTCTTGATACTAATCTAATTTATGCTTCAGCATTATTTTAATTATGGACTTAGAACAGCAAATTATCGACCTACACAAGCAATATCCAAACGATATGGAGCTTGGAGAACAAGTAAGAATAATGGCTTGGTCATTAATGAAGAAAGAAAATGACCCAAACCAACTAAGCCTCTGGAGTGAAGAGGAACTCGATGCTTTAGGGAATGCTTGATTATAATCAACTTTCAGAAGAGCAAAAACAAATCGTACGAGAATATCAAGCGATTCACTCACGGCTGCATGAACTTGAGGAACAAATGGAAACCTTAAGTGCTGAAGCCAAACAATTGATAGGACAGCTAGAAGCTCTCCGAGAAAAAGATAAAAAAATTAATAACAATGGCGAAAAGTAAACAATTTAGCTTTGATGACATTAATGCTGAGCTAGCAAACTTGAATCCACTTGGATCAGTTATGTCAAACTCTAGTTTTAGTGATGTTACTGAGTGGATTGACACAGGTAATTATCACCTTAATGCATGTGTTTCAGGTTCTCTATTTGGTGGATGGCCAAACAACAGATCATGTTCGATTGCAGGACCTTCTGGTACAGGTAAAACCTATCTGATCCTAAACTCTATTCGTAGAGCAATCGATATGGGCTACAACATTATCTTCTATGATTCAGAAGCAGCAGTTGATAAAACCCTTATGAAAAAGTTTGGTATTGATACTGATAAAGTAAACTACCAACCGATTAATACGGTACAGGAGTTTAGATCTTCAGTAACTACAATTACGAAGAGAATGCAAGAGGCAAAGAGAGGCGGTGCAGAACTTCCAAAGATGATGATTATTCTTGATTCTGCTGGTAACCTTGCAACTCAAAAAGAGATTGATGATGCAGTTAGCGGTTCTGAAAAGAGTGATATGACGCGTTCAAAGATCTTGAAGTCAATCTTCCGTATCATTATGACACCAATGGCTGACCTTAAGATTCCATTCTTATTCACAAACCATACGTACCAGACACAAGACTTTATCTCTCGTCAGGTTGCAGGCGGTGGAACAGGACCAGAATATGCAGCTTCTATTGTACTATTCTTAGGAAAAGCACAACTTAAAGATTCTAGTGGTGAAAAAGCTGGTATTATCGTTAGCGCAAAACCAAATAAGAATCGTTTTGCTAAACCGCATCCAATCAAGTTCCACCTACATTTTAGCGAAGGAATGAACCGTTATGTGGGATTAGAACAATACATCGATTGGGAAGAGATCGGTATTGCAAAAGGTACAATTGAAAAAGGCGAAAAGATACCTAAAAAGACAGCACGTAATTGGATCTGTAAGCATCTTGATGAAACAGTACCAAACAATGAATTCTTTACTGAAAAAGTATTTACTCAAGAGGTCCTAGAAAAGATCGAGAAGAAGATTCACCCACTATTTAACTATAATACTGAGGTTGAATTTGATTTTGATGAGTTAATGGAGGAAACTGAAGACTAATTTCTTCTATAAGCTTAAATAATTTAGACCTATGCAATTCGGACAAGACTTCGAGAAAATATTCTTTAGAATCTCATTAGAGAAGCCTAAGTATCTTCAATCAATTAAAAGCGGTTACTATACCTCTGAAGAAATTGATATTTTGAGCTATCTTGCTAATAAGTTCTATGTTAAGTTTAAAGAGACTCCAGGAAAAGAGCAACTTAAACTTCTAGTACAAAATTACAAGAAGGCAAAAGAAAAGATTACTGACGGTATTCTTGATGTTATCTTTGATGTTGATCTTGCCCAATATGATGAAGAATGGCTTACCTCAACTGCAGAATCTTGGATTAAGTGGAGAACATTTGATACCACTCTGATTGATACAATCGAGTATATTAAGACAACACAGGTTACACCCGACAATGCGGATAGTATTATCCAAAAGGTAAAAGGGTTAATTAACGAGAGAAACAATATAACATTTAACTCAGACCTTGGTCTAGACTTCTTTAATCCAGAAGATCACGATCAAAAAGAAGCTGAAAAAGTTAGCTCTGGTTATAACTTCGTCGATCGAGTACTTGGCGGTGGTTATGATAAAGGTGGTAACCTAGTAGTTTATGCTGGAGAGCAAAACATTGGTAAATCAATCTACTTGGCAAATGATGCTGCAAGTTTTGTAAAAATGGGAGTTAACACTGTTGTAATTACAGCAGAAATGGCAGCTCACAAATTTGTAAAACGTATTGGTTCTAATCTTCTATCAATTAATATTAGTGAATATTCTGATAAGGCAAAACAAAAAGAGTACATACAACGTCGACTTGAAACAGTCGGTGATGGTTTTACTCCTCCAGGCCAGTTATTCATTAAGCAAATGCCAACATCACAAGCAACGGTTCTTGATATTGATGCATACATTACTCAACTTGAAGAAGAAAAGCAGATTAAGATTGGAGCAGTTGTAATTGACTACATTAACATCTTGGCAAACTATCGTAATCCAAACAGTGAGAACACTTACTTAAAGATTAAACAAATTGCAGAAGATTTAAGAGCAATGGGTCAACGTCATGATTGGTTAATTGTAACAGCAACTCAGATTACAAGAGGAGGTTATAATTCAAGTGACATCTCAATGGGAGATATTGCAGAATCAGCTGGTCTTTCACACACTGCCGATGTAATGTATGGTATTATTCAAGATGATTTAATGCGTGCAAGTGACGAATACTGGCTCAAAATCTTAAAGATGAGAGATGGTGAAGGAAAAGGAACAAAATGTAAACTAAACATTAACTGGAATTATATGCGTCTGGTAGAAACAGAAGATATAACAAACAGTAATCTACACGGAATATGATAGAAAGAGATAAAATATTTGACAATAATTTTGAATCACCAGACTTTGAGATTTTACCTAATTTCTCATTTGATTTGGACCCTTCTTGGAAAGACGATCGATCTGAAGAGGACAAGATTCATTATGATATGATCGCACGAGAAATACACAAGCTGGTTACGGCCTCTAGATTTAAGATCTTTAATGAAATCGACGACCACGGGAGAAGCGTAAAATTAAAAAAGGTTGAAATCAACGACGTATATGGATATATTGTCGGTGAGATGCTAACAAAATACAGTAGAATTGACCTATTCAGCGAACTATGTGTCTATTTTGATATTAACCCAACTAAGTTTTATAATTCACTTTCAAACATTTACAAAGAAGATTTAATTGAAGAGCTAGACCTCAAGACAGGAGTCCTTGGAAAGAAGAACATTAACAAGTTATTCTAATGATTGATTCTAAAGTTTTTAACGAGGGTGCAAACAGGGTTTGGATCCTCGGAGATTTACACTTCGGAGTTCGGGCAAATTCTCAAGAATGGCTCGATATCCAGAAAGAATTCTTTGAAAAGTACTTTATACCAACTCTTAAAGAGCATGTAAAGCCAGGTGATGTATTGGTTCAGGTTGGAGATACGTTTGATAACCGACAGTCGATCAATATTAAGGTACTAAACTATGCTGTAAATCTGTTTGAAAGGTTAGGTAATATTTTACCAGTTCATGTTATTTGTGGTAACCATGATATTTGGGCTAAGAAGAGTAACGAAATTACTTCAATTGATAGTTTGAAATGGATCCCAAATGTACAGATCTATAAAGAACCTCAATTGATGGACTGGAATGGTCGTAAGGTTTTAATGATGCCATGGAGACGTGATACTGCACATGAAACTGAAACACTTGCCGAATTTCCGACTGCTGAAATAGTATTTTGTCATTCTGAAGTAAGTGGAATTTACCTAAATGCAAAAGTAAAGAACGCGCACGGTACTAGACCTAATGTTTACTCAAAGTATACTCGAGTTTACAGTGGACATATTCACTATCGACAAGAGAATGGAAAGCTCTTATTGGTCGGTACTCCATATGAATTAACACGCTCAGATAGAGGTAATCAAAAAGGATTCGATCTAGTTGATTTAGAAGACATGTCAGAAACATTCTTCCCGAACAACATATCACCAAAGTTCTTGAAGTTTAATATCACGAAGTTATTCGATATGACTCTCGGTGAATTTAAGGATCAGATTAGAAATAATTTTATTGATTTATATGTTCCAAGTAAAATTGCAACATCTAATTCGTTAAGTGAATTAATTAATAAGATTCAAAATATTGGTCGAAGATTAGAACCGAACATTTATCAAGAGACTGATATTATTGATAAGGACTTCCACGATCTTGATGACGAGATCTATAAGAATTACAATATATTAAACCTTTGCGAATCGTACGTTGAAAACTTAAATTATGACGACGATACGAAACAAAAGTTAAAATATAAACTAAAACAGTTACACGACCTTTGTGCGTATAACCACGATATTGACAGATGAGAATAGACTCTATAGCATTTAAGAATTTTGCAAGTTACGGAAATAAGGTACAACGAATAGAATTTGAGGATGATTTCTCAGAATTGTTTTTGACCTTAGGAAAGAATGGAGATGGAAAGACAACAATTGCAAATGCTATCATCTTTGCCCTATATGGTAAAGTTGAAGGTGTTAAGTTAGGTGATCTTCCAAACCGAATCAATGGTGAGCTTTGGGTACAGATCAAACTTAAATGTGGAACTATTGAAGTTGACATTGAGAGAGGACTAAGTCCAACTATCTTTAATGTTAAACTAAATGGTGTAGAATTCGACAAGGCTGGTAAAAAGAGCGTTCAAGACTATCTTGAAGAAGAGGTATATGGAATTCCTTACCATGTATTTAAGAACATTATTATCCTATCAATTAATGATTTCAAATCGTTCTTAACAATGAGTAATAGCGATAAGAAACAAATCATTGATAAGATGTTTGGTTTCTCTGTATTAAATGATATGCAGCAGAAAATCAAAGATGAGAGAAAGAATGTCAGACTTGAAATAGCAGGCTATGAATCAGAATTGAACCAAATTATGGAATCAATTCAATCAGTTCGTCATAAATTAAATACTCTACTTGAAGAATCTTCTCAAAAGAATAAGGAAAAGATTGAAGAGCTTAAGAATCAGCTGACCCAATTAAATGAAGATGCTAAAGGTCTTAAACTTGAAAAGGACGAGCTAACCAAAATTATTGGTGAGTCAAAAGAAGAATATGACGATGCTAGATCTGAAGCTTCAAAACTAAAGCACGAGATTGAGTATCTGAAAAAGAAGATCGATCTTTATGAGGGTGGTAACTGTCCAACATGTGAGACCAAACTTGATAGTGAATGGCATACTCAAAAACTTGACGAGTTCCAGGACCAGTTAAAAGAAAGTGCAACTGGAATTAAGGAACAAAAAGACAAGATGGATGCTACTAAGGGCAGAATCGATGAACTTTCAAATCAAAAGAAAGGAATTGAATCAAAGGCATCCAATATTAAATATGAGATGCAGTCTCTTAAGAATGAACTAGTCAAAATTAAAGATACGTCAAGCAGTGATCAGTTCGAACATTTAAAAAAGCTAATCGAAGATTTTGAAGATAAAGAAGCTAAGAAGTCTGCTGAATCAAGTAAATTGTCGAATGATTATCAATTTATGGAAATGGTTGAGAACATCCTGGGTGAAGACGGTGTTAAAAACTTAGCAGTAAAAACAATTCTGCCAGGTTTAAATACTAACATTGCCGCGATGACACAAACAATGCACTTACCATTCCATATTAAATTTGATGAGAAGTTTAATTGTATTATTAATCATTTAGGAGAGGAGATTAACCCAATGACCCTTTCTACCGGTGAACGTAAAAAAGCAGACTTTATTATTATCATTGCGATTATTAAAATCTTAAAGTTACGTTTCCCACAACTAAACCTACTATTCCTTGATGAATTGTTAAGTTCGGTTGATAATGACGGAGTACACAATATCTTAAAGATCCTATCACAGGTTATTAAAGAGAACAAGATTAATACATTTGTAATTAACCACACTGTATTACCGCATGAAATCTTTGATAAGAAGGTACAGATCTATAGAGAGAATGGTTTCTCTAAATTCGAAATCGAAAGAATTGAGTAGGATATATAGTATATCTGAAAAATTATCATATAGATGGCAACATATAACCTTAAATTCAACAAAGACGACAGTGTAGTTAGGCACCTAATTATTGGCCTACTCGCTGACTTGAATCAAAAGTTAAGTTTCCATCGTCAGGTTTCGAATGATAATAGAGTCGAGGTAGATGTACCATTCTACTATTCTATTACAGGAGACGAAAACTTCTTACGTGATGAATTTCTATTCACAACGATCGGTGGAGTAAATTGTGTACCTGATGGACAAAAAGCAGATGGTAATTACGACCAAGTTCCAAGAGGAATTATCAATATAACTTCACTTAATGTCGATCCTTCAAAACTGGTAAACAAGAGAAATCTTGGTCAATACTCAGTCCTTGATAAGGACGGTGTAATGCAGAGTTATGTTGCTGAATTTAGTATGATTCCAATCGTGTTAGGATTTGATGTTACAATTGTAGTTTCAAGTCAACTTGACCTATTTAAAGTTACTGAGGCGATCATTAAAAAGATGTACCGTGCTAATTACTATAATGTAGAAGTTGGACATCTTGAAGAGGGACTTTACAGAGTTTCTTCAGAGTATGCAGTACCTGATGATTATAGTTTAGAAAGACCGGTTGAATTCGGATTTGGCGAGAAAGAGGACTTTAGAGTTACCTTTCCTCTAGAAATCAATTCATTTATTCCATCATTTGACTTCTCAACTGCAAGGCATGCTGGTAATAGAATGGAAGTTATTGGAAGCTTTAATAATACACAAAATGGAGAAGTTGAAGGACCAGATGCTCCACTACTAGGAGACAACTATAGTGTTACTGGTCGAGAAGTTCCATTTAAAGAATAAATACTTGATATATAAAGAAAATTAAAAAACCATAAAATGGCTACAGTTAAGAAAAATATCTTCACGATTTGCTTTGAGTCTGGCGAGAACTCTAAAGTAGTTTATACTGCTGGAAAATTCTTCAACGTAACAGAGAGCGGAGTTTCACCAATGTCGACTGCAAACAATCCACTATTGGAAGACCTAGCATATTCACTGAAGAACTTTAATGTAACAGAAGAGGGCTTAAGCTTTTACTACGATTTAAAATCTAAGTCTATCAAAAGAATCACTGAAGGAATTGTTTCAGCAGAGTTTCAGCAAGAAAAAATGAATGAGTCGGTTGAGTCTTTCAACGAATTGATCGAGCTTAACGCAAAACTTTCTGAAGTAGAAGCTCTAAGAAAAGAGCACAAACTTGCTGGTAACGAAGCTGCAGTTTCTGAAGCGATCAACATTATTTCGGAAATCAAAGCATCGATTGCTAAGGTTAAGGAAACAGCAACAGTTACTCTATACAGATACGTTGCAGAAGAAAATAAAGTATACGTTAACAATACTGAAACAGCTCTAGAAAATTTCACAGAGAATATGTTTGCTGCTGGTTACATTAACTACGCAGACAAAGCAATTCTAAAAAAGTTCGAAGCCGCTGCAAATAACTTTGATAAGTATTCAGTCGCTGAAAACCTAACAGAAATTACTGAAGATGTAATTACTGTTTCAACATTTAGAGTTAACGAAAAAGCTTTCGTTTACAAGAACAACGTAGAAACGACAATTACAGAATTTAAAGAACTATCTGCGGTAGCAGCTATCGATTATATTTCTGAAAAGACAGGAGAAGATGTATCATTCATGTTCGAAGACGTCCTACAGGCAAAACTAGAATTAAGATCTAGATTAGATGCTAAAATCGAAGAGACTTTAGGGTTAATCGCGTTCTTAAAAGATCAGAGAAATATTCTAGCAGAGGCTAATAAGAATATCCCAGAAATTAAAGAAGCTGATAAATTAATTAGTTCTGAAATTGCTAACTTCGAAAGAATCATTTCTATTTTAGAGAATGATGAGTTAACAAGAAACGACGGATTTACAAGTGGCATACTAAGCACTGAATATGAAGGCCATGCAGCTGGAACAGAAGTAAAAGTAGATGCATTAGACTATACAACTGCTGGTAAAGACGATATGATTACAGTTGTTATCGGAGAAAGCAATGTTAAAGTACTGAAAAAACATGTTGAGATTAGTTCTAAAGAAACAATCTAATAAACATAGTTATTAACAATAAGAAAAGGGCCAATTGGAAACAATTGGCCCTTTTTGTCTATAATCTAAAACAAAATAAATTATGAGTTTATTACAGATACTTATTATTCTTGCCTTTGGCCTTTGGGGCTACAAGAATTTTGAAAATAAAAATAGAGAGCCATGGAGAGGATTCTTATGGGGATTCTTTTTAGGCCTGATTGGTGTCGCTATTACCTATATGTTTATCACTAAAGAAATCGAAGAAAATAATGGCTAGAAAAAAGAACTACCTAAACAATAGAGACCTTTATGATGAAATCGTAAAGTCAAAGGAACAGGATCAGCTTACACCAAAGGCTGAAAAAATGCTTGTTATGTTGGCTGAACGCGCAATTCGTAAATTAACCTATGTTAGTGAAGACGATAGAAACGATTGTTTACAATTTGCGCTATTAGATTTATTAAAGTATTGGAGAAACTTTAACCCAAAGTATACGAATGCCTTTGCATACTTTACTGAGATTGCAAAGCGTGGATATGCGAAAGGTTGGAATAAAATCCACCCTAAAAAATACAAGTCTACCCTATCGCTTGATAAAAATAGCGGAAGCTCAGATCATGAGGGTGGATTGTTCAATATCTGATGTCAATAAAGAATGTAAAACCAACTAAAAATTCAGGATTTAACCAAGGATATTTCACACCAACATACCCGCAGAAATACCTTGGCAAACCTCCTATTATCTACAGGTCATCATGGGAACGCAAATTTATGATTATGTGCGACTCTAGAGATGATGTCGTGGCGTGGTCCAGCGAACCTGTAGAGATTAAATATTGGTCTACATTAGATTCTAAAGTCAGAAAGTATTACCCTGATTTTTATATGAAAGTACAAAAAGGTGAAGGTATCTTTGAAGAATTTCTGGTAGAGATTAAACCATCAGAACAACTTAAAAAACCACAACCTCCAAAAAAGAATTCTAAAAAGGCTCTTAACTCATATAAGTTTTTAGCCGAACAGTTCGTTATTAATCGCGATAAATACATATATGCTAAAAAGTGGGCGGAAGAAAGAGGTTGGCGATTTATTGTCTTAACTGAAAAGACACTTAAATAATGGGTGAAATCAAACGACAAATCAGAAAACTAAGTAAAGGCGCCGGTGGTAAACCATTGGCTAGAAGATCTGCTGAAAAGTGGTTTAGTGCTGGCAAAAGAAAAAGGTCAGATAAGTCAGTATCTTCAACCGGTCAAAGATTTAGACCTGGTAAAATTTATGTGTTTGAATATAAGACACCAAAGGGAATAGACCGTTTAGAATGGTGGGATCAGAATCCGGTTGTACTTGCATTAGATCCATATAAGGGAAACGACGTTGGAATTAACCTTAACCTTTTACCAGTTACAGTAAAAGAAGAAATGCTAGACTTGGTATATGACAGAATGCAGGGTCAAATTAAAAGTCAAACAATGGGATCTAAATCTGGAGATGCGCAAAGACAAGGACAGATACAATTTAGTTATGAAGGTGCAAGGTCATTCTTAAAAAGATATGGATATGATTTTGCAATTAGACAATACATACCGAATCTAAAGTCAAATCAAGCAGTAATTGCTTATGAAAATTGGGCAAATATTGCACTTTGTGATTTTATAGATTTAAATGGAAGTAGTGTTGCTAGTGTCAGAGCCCAATTTAGAAAACATAACAGATAACAAGAATATATACTAAAGAATATAATATTAACCTACAATGGCAGGATTTACTAATAACAACAATGGTCCATTAAGTACCAATAAAAGACCTTTTAGACTTTCAGATTCTCTGAGAGCTCTTTCGTCGTTTGGTATGAGATATGACGACCTTGTATTAAGACAGTCTCAAGCAATTGGTCCAATGGAGGATCAAATAGGTTATGGTCAAATGAACCCACTTGGATGGGACAATGATGATATCTATGGAGCTTTTGCTGCTCTTTCAATGACCGATATTAACCTAAAGAAAAACATTCCATTCTTTGATAAAGACTATGTTGGAAAAAGAGACGACTTAAGAAGATTCTCGATGAATGATGAGATTGAGGATATCTTAGACATTTTAAGTGATGAGACGATTGTTTATGATGATAAGAATTTCTTTTGTCAACCTGAAATTTTAGGAATGGATGCATCTGGAGATGTTGAAAAGGACCTTAACAAATACTTTAAGCAAATCTATCAATACTTTGGATTCACTCAAGATCAATCAGCATGGTACTATTTTAGAAAGTTCTTAATTGATGGTTACCTTGCATTTGAAATTATCTATTCACCGGATCAAAAGACCGTAATTGGTTTTAAAGAACTTGATCCAATCACACTAGTACCTGGTTATAATAAAGAGGACGGTAAGAAAGTTTGGATTCAATATAAGGACGATCCAATCAAGCAGAGAAAACTATACGATTCTCAAATTGTATACATCTCATATTCGTCAATTACAACCGCATCTAGAGTTTCATACGTTGAAAGATTGGTTAGATCGTATAACCTTCTTCGCATCATGGAACACACTCGAGTGATTTGGGCTACAACTAACTCGAGCTTTAGAATGAAATTCATTATCCCAGTTGGGGGTAAATCTAAAACACGTGCTAAACAATCGCTAGCTCAATTGATGCATTCATATAAAGAGAATGTTGAATTTGATTGGGATAGTGGAACTCTACAAACTGATGGTAAACCAATGCTACAGTTTAATAAAGAGTACTGGCTACCAAGTAAAGAGGGAGAGAGCCCTGAAATTGAAACACTTGGAGGAGACGGACCAGACCTATCAGATACAGAAGCACTAAAATACTTTGCTGATAAACTAAAACACGTTTCAAAGATTCCGTATTCACGTTTCCTATATGAAGACGGCGGTGGTGATTTCAATATGGCTGCTGATGGTATGATTCGCGATGAAATTAAATTCTCTAAATTCGTTAAGCGTTTAAGATCTACATTCCAAGAGATTTTGGTTAAGCCATTATACTTGCAAATGTGTCTTAAGTACCCTGAATTTGAGAACGATCCACAATTCAAAACTCAAGTTGCTCTAAGATTTAACGAAGAGAACGTATTTGCTGAACTTAAGAATTACGAAATAATGGAGCGTCGCCTAGACTTTATTGGTCAAATGCGCGATAGTCTAGTAGAAACCAATCCAGAAACAATGGATGAAGAATACTTCTTCGATATGGACTTCCTAGTTAAGAAATACTTAAAAATCAACGATGATGATTTAGCAGCTAATGCAGCAGCAAAAGCATCGAAAGCAGCAGAAGAGGCTGGAGAGGAACCAGAAGACGAAATGGGCGGATTCTAAAAAAGATAAATAGTTTATGAAATACGTAAAATTATTTGAGCAGTTCATCAAAGAGAACACAGCAAAACCAAATCCAGATTCGGATGTTGTTGCTGATGACATCACACTTGAAGATGAAAGAGTTATTAGCTCAGCTGAAATCATTGGCGCTATAATTAATAGTGAAAGTGAAAAAGAGCTAGAGGATTACTTTTATGATAAATATGGTCAAACTGCATTTAGAGCAGGAGAACTAGCTGGGATTAAACAACTTTGGAATGAATACCAAGCCGAAGTTAAAGAATTAGAAGCTGAAGAGGAAGGAGAGGCTCCGGCTACAGAAGGAGAACCTGAAGCTGAAGGAGAATCTGAAGATGGTGCAGCTGACGATATTCTAGACGACCTATAAAAGTTTATCATAATAAAAAGATATATAAAAAAACAATAAAACTCAAAATATGGAAAATATGAAGGATCTTTTGATTGTAGAGATGTCATCGAACGCTCTTTCTGTAGAAAATACAGAATCAAAAGACTATGTTTTGGAGGGTATCTTTGGTGAAATTGATGTCAAAAACAAGAACCAAAGAATTTATACTGAGGACGAATACGTACCTCAAATTGAAGCTCTTCAGCAGAAAATCAAGTCAGGTAAACTGTTAGGTGAATTAGATCACCCATCACAGTTTGATGTTTCTTTAAAGAACGTTTCACACGTTATCGAGGAACTATACTATGACGGTGAAAAGAAGCAAGTAAGAGGTCGTATCAGACTTTTAGATACTGATGCTGGTCGCCAAGCAAAAGCATTAGTTGATGCGGGCGTACCTCTACAAATCTCATCAAGAGCAGCTGGTGCAGTTGAATCAAATGGTCAAGTAAAAATCAAACAACTATTTACTTATGACCTAGTAGCTGATCCAGGATTTGAAAACGCTGAACTAAAGCGCGTTAACGAATCTTACGGTTTTACTACTGAAGGTGGCTTGTATATTTATGAGATAAATAAAGAACAAGAAAACATTACAACAACTCAAATTATAGAAAATCAAGAAATGGCAGACTTTGTAAAAGCTGACGACTTCAACAAGTACACTGAGTACCTTGCAAATGAAATCAAGTCGTTAAAAGAAGCAATCGAAACAACGAACCAGCCTGTTGAGAGTGAAGTATCTGAAGCAGATCTAAACGCTGTTAGAGAGCACAACGACCACATTGTTGAGAACTTTAACAATCTTTCAGAGTACGTTAAGTACCTTGCAGAAAAGCTAGATCAATCAATTCAATACTCTGAGCATGTAGCTGAAAAAGCTGATCAAGGAATTCAGTACTCTGAAGAAGTAGCTGAAAAACTAGACCAGTCAATCCAATACACTGAGCATTTAGCAGAGGGTATGGAAAAGGTAAAAGAATACGCTAACTATTTAGCTGAAGCTCACAATGAGAACACAACTTCAGGCGAAAAGTTAATCGAGTACGTTGACTACCTAAAACAAAATCTACAGTCAGTAACTGAATACGCTCAGTACATTGCTGAATCTATCAACGAAAATCTAGTAGTTGAAGAATTAGGCGAAGGATCAGATGATGAAGGTGCTGCTAAGGATATGGAAGAAATCGAAAAGAAAGATTCTGAAGTTGGTAACAACGCTGAAGAAGGAGATGTAGAAGGAGAAGAAGTAGCTCTACCTGCAGAAGAAATCGAAGCAGAAGACACAAAAGTAAATACTGAAGCTGATAAGAAAACTACAGATACTTCAGCTGAATTAGAAGCAGATCTAGAAGGAGATGCAGACGATGCTGGTAAAGAAGTAGTTGAATCTTCTGAAGAAGTTGAAGAAACTGAAGAAGTAGCTGGAGAAGAATCTGCTAAAGACATGGAAGAAATCGAAGATGAGCACGAAGAAGAAATGGAAGAAGAAGTTTCTGCTGCTGAGGCTTACAAAAACGAAATCTCTAGCAAACTAAGCTCACTAGTTGAAGCTGCTACGAAGAAAGAAAACGAAAATCCATCATTCTTTAAAATCGTTTCTTCAAACGTTCAAGAAAAGTACAACGCACTTAACGAAGATGCTAAGACTGAAGTTAGAAGAGCAGTTTCTAAGAGAGGCTTTATGACTGAATCACAAATCGAATCAATCATCGAAAGCTCTAATCTAATCGTAGAAAACAGAAATGCTGAACCGTTCTTCATTACTGCAATGCCAGTAGAATACAAAGAAGCATGGGAAACTCTATCTGAATCTAAGAAGAATCAAATCATGGCTCAATCTAAGTACCACAAACTTGGAACTGAGTACCAGGTAAGAAACTTCTGGCAAACAAGAGACCTTAGAGAGACTGCTCCAGTAATGGAAAAGCTTGAAATGGTTAAAGAATCTAAAGAAGAAGAAAAGAAAGGTCTAGGATATGATATAACTTCATATGCTGAACAATTCAAAAAGAGATTCAATAAATAAGGATATATAAAAAGATATCGACGATAGGGCGACAGAAGCAGAAAGCCCAAATATGTCGAGTTTAAACAACAAACAAAAACAAAAATCTGAAAAATGGCAAATTTAATTAATGAGGCAGAAATCAGAAGTACTTGGGCTCCTGTAATTGAGGAAGCAACTGGTATCAATGATTCTAACAAGCTGGCTTGGATGTCAACTTACTGTCACAACCACAAGCTATACGAAGATGCTAACATGATGAGCTTAGGTTCAGTTGGTTCTTTCAATAGCATGAACATCGGAGGTATGGGCGCTGTAGTTCTACCAGACACGGCAACTGGATTTGACGCACAAAGAGGTTCTGGAGACAAAGCTCCAACTCTACTTCCACTAGCAATGCAAGTTGCTGCACAAACAATCGGTCTAGATTTAGTACCGGTAATCCCAATGGCAGGTCCAATGGGTCTTTTATCTTACCTAGACTTCGTATACGAAGGTGGTAGAACTGATAACGACGTAACTCCAACTTACGTAAAAGTTGATGGTACTGGCTTATCTGTTAAAAACGACGGTCTATCTCCAGCATCTGATTACGCAGTATTAGTTGGTACTTCACGTCTAGACGGTGTAGGTATCTACAAAATCACTGAAGCTGGTGAAGCTGCAGTAGCAGCTGGTGGTACTATCGCAGGTCTATTCAACGGTACTAAGATTGTAGTATCTCTAGTAGCTGCTCTAAACGACCACATCCCAGGATTCTCTGGTAATGAGAACGCTGATGAGGATCTACTAGATGCTTCTCCATTCTCAAGAGAAGTTGGTGAAAGAACTCCTGATAACATCATGGGTCTTTCTCTATTCAGCAAATCAGTTGAAGCTGAGACTTTCCAAGTTGCAGCTGCAGTAACAAGAGAGCAAGTTCAAGACCTTAAGCAATTCGGTGTTGACGCAGTAGCTCAAGTTGAAGCAGTTTTAACTAACGAGTTAACTCAGTCAATCAACTCTTACATCCTAGGTACTATGAGATCTATGGCTGAATCTAAATTAGGTGCTCTAGCACTTGATTACTCAATCGTTGGTGGTAACACTTACGGTGATCACAACAGAAGAATCTTAACTCACGTACTTGCTGCAGCGAACTTAATCGCTAACAGAGGTCGTAGAGGTGCAGGTAACTTCGCAGTAGTTGATGCTAAAGTAGCTTCAGCTCTACAAGGAGTTGCTGGATTCGTTCCAAACCCAATGGCTAACACCATTTCACAAGTTGCAGGTGCAATCTACCCAGTAGGTTCTGTAGCTGGTATCAATATCTACACTGATCCAAGACTTCCATTCGATGGAAAACAAGTTGCGGGAGAGGAAACTCACGAAGTTCTAGTAGGTAGAAAAGGTGATGGTAACGGTGCAGGTCTAGTATTCATGCCATACCTAATGGCTGAATCAGTACAGACTATCGCTGAAGGTACAATGGCTCCTAAGGTAGCTGTTAAATCTAGATTCGCTCTAGTAAAAGCAGGTTTCCACCCAGAGACTCAGTACCACAAATTTAACATCACAGGTCTAGAACTATAATCTTACGATTAATTAGTATAACCTATATTGAAAGGGTCTCTTCGGAGACCCTTTCTTTTTGTGATATATAAGGGTATATTAAGCCAATTCAGTATGATTAGTATTATTATGCTTTCGAACCTCATGTCATATGAAGGTTCTAGAAAGGATCCAGAGGCTAAATTTATTAGAGCTGTTGATTCCTACTTAAATCAAACAACATCATATCCAAACGAATTAATTATTGTTAGCGATGGTTGTGATATTACCAATCAATTGTATCAAGAACATTTTAGTGAAACTGGAAGGGTCAAGCTGATTAAAATGCCCAAATCAGAAGAGGGTGTTTTTCCAGGTACTTATCGACAGGTTGGAATAGACAGTGCCCAATATGAAATTATATCCTATTTAGATAGCGATGATATTTTACTACCTAATAGAATTAATCAATGTGTTAATTTATTAAGAGCATCTGGTAAAAAAATGATTCTAGACCAATATTACATTTTTCCAGATACTCAACGTGTTAATTCAGAACACCTACAAACTGCTAAAATAATCTCTAAATTTACTCTATATGGTATTAATTTTAGAAGAGTTAAGTCAATGTGGAAAGGATCGACTGCACAGCTAGTACATTATAAAGACATAAAATCAAAATGGACTGATGCTAAAAGAGGCGAAGATGCTAATTTTATAAACTCAATATGTGGCGAGTTTATGTATAATAAAAACCAACTTATGCTACCAATTGATGGATATGCAGTATGTCACCATCCAATATTTGGGTTTGATGTTTAAGATATATAGACTATAAATAAAAGAATACAAAAATGAAGCTATCTAAGAAATTGATGCTATTTGAAGAGTTTACCGAGGTAAAGACTGATGTTGATGTTAAGGTAGACACTAATGTAGATTTAGGGGCTAAAGGTGAAATCATCCAGGATGTCGATACTATTATTTCTAAACTTGAAGATCTTGCTAACAATCTAGGTTCTGATAGAGTTGGAACTACTGAAACTGCAAATGAGTCTAATGAAATTCTTGTTGAAGGCGCCGCTGATCAATTAATGAGCGCCGAATTATATATGTTACCATTAGTAGCTGCCGGTTTAGTTGGAGGTGCAGCAGTTGGAGTTGGAGTTCTTATAACAAAGGCAATAAAGAGAAAAAAGATCAAGAAGCTTTTTAGTAAAGAGATTGAAAAGCCTAGACTAGAAGCCATGAAGCTTAAAATTCAAAAGGCTAAATTAGAAGGCGATGCTAAGAAAAAAGCTGAAGATAAAATTAAGGATCTTGAAACTGGGGCATCTACAATGCAAAGTTCACTCGGTGAAAAGTACCCAAATTCAAAAGATCTTTTAGCTGCTCTTAATGCTGATCTTAATTTTAAGATAACATCTACCCTTATAAAATCAGGAGCTCTTTCCACATCAGAACTTGAAAAGGCTAAGCAAACTAATGCAAACGCACAGAAAACTATTGAAACTGCAAATGCAAATGCAGCTGAACAAAAAGAAAAAGGAAAAGATTTAGCAGCAAACGCGACTGACGAAGAAAAGGATAAAATCAGAAAGGCTGCAGAAGAGGCTAAAGAAAAAATGAATGACAAGGAAGACAATCCAAAGGTTAAAGCTGCTGAGGATAAAATTAAAGAATATGAAGATGCTATTGAACAACTGAGTAGTAAAAAAGATAAAGCATCTCAAGATAAAGTAGGAATATTACAAGCAGCGCTTGCTAATAAAAAGAAAGAATTAGAGAAGTTAAAAGAATCTTAATCTAATCGCTTTTTAGCATTTTTACGAGCTAATTTAAGGAACTCCTGTCTCTCATTGAGCAGGAGTTCTTTGCATTTCTTGCGAAACTCAATTGAACTCTTAAGAATACGGCTATCAACCATCGGAGCCTTTAAAATGTCATGGTATTCTGGATGGATAAAGTTTTCTAGGTCGAAATTCATAAATTTGGCCCTAATTGGTTTACCAGATATCGCACAAACCCAATCGATTTGATTATAGTTGTTCTCAAGTGTCTGCTTATCAACCGCTGCACTGCTTTCCCAATCCCAATATAACTTTAATGCCGCAGAATCTTTTACCGAAGGTCTCTGTATTTTAAGAGCACACTCAACAAATTGATCGCTTTCAGCCCATCGGTAGATATGCTTGTGTTTAATTAAAAACTGTCGAAATGATTTTGGCAAATACTGAAGGACAATCCCAAATCTGGCCCCCTTCTTATTAGAGCTTCTTACGATATTAATCTTCGAGTAACTTATTGCCATATTTGTATTTATTCGTGGAAACAAAATGGCCTAGGCTCATATAATTAGCAAAGACTTTTGTATGCAATCAATAAATCAACTCTTTACAGAGAAATACCGTCCAAAAAATTTGGATGAGTTGATCCTACCGGATCGAGTTATGAATAAGTTCAAAGATGGCTTAGTACAGAACATGTTATTTGCAGGTTCACCAGGTACTGGAAAGACATCGACTGCGAAAGCAATTGTAAATCAATTTGAACTTCCATACCTCTATATTAATGCATCTACCGATACTTCAGTTGAAGTTATCAGAACCCGAATCATTGACTTTTGTTCTACTGTTTCGATTATGGATAAAGCAGGATTATTTAAGGTAGTGATTCTTGATGAGGTTGATGGTGTAAGTGATCAGTTCTTTAAAGCACTTCGCGCAACAATGGAAACATTCGCAAGTAATAGTCGCTTTATTGCAACTTGTAATTACATCAATAAGTTACCAGATCCAATTCTTTCACGTTTTGAAGTAATTAACTTTGACTTTGATAAGGAAGAAGAGGCTGAATTAACAAAGAAATACATTCGTCGAGTGTATGATATCTGTGGAAAGGAAGAAATGACAATTGAAAAACCAGCACTGGTTGAATTTGTTCGTCGTAATTTCCCAGATCTTCGCAACACTCTTAATAAACTACAAGGCTTCAAAACACAAGGTACAAATAATATTACCGTAACCGATGTGAAGAAGTTTAATTCAGTTTATAAAGACGTATTTGAGTTAATTTTTAATGAAACGGATCCAGCAGAAAATTATAAAGTGTTGGTGAGTAACTACTCAAACCGGGTAGATGATGTATTGGCGGCATTAGGCGCCGAATTTGTGGAATACATACAACAAGAGAAACAACAAAGCGTTAAGAACATACCGCAAATTATTGTATCAGTTGCACAACACCAAGCACAAAGAGTACATGTGATTGACCCGGTAATAACGATGTTAAGTTGTGTGTATTCTCTACAGACGATTATAAGATCTTAAAAAAATATTGCTACAGATTTTTTTATGTCAAGAAAAATGATTATATTAGATCTGTAAAAACAACATAACAATGAAAGTGGGAAAACATACATTACTTATCGACGGTAATTACTTCATCTTTAGTAGATTGTTCGTAATGCCAAGACCAAAAAGCGGAATGCTTCTTGGTGATGACAAAGCAAAGGCACAGTTTATGCGTAAGCTGTCAATTGACTTTGCATCTGAAATGCGTAAACTTCAAGGGTTTGTCGATGATGTTGTAGTCACCGTCGATTCTAAATCTTGGCGCAAAGACCTATACCCACAAGCTGATTATAAAGGTACTCGTAAACAGGACAGCTCAGTTAATTGGGAAGCTGTTTATGATGTATATGTAAATTTCCAAGAAATCTTAAAATCAAAGGGTGTTACAGTTCAACAAACTTCAGGTGCAGAAGCAGATGATGTTATTTTCGGCTGGTCAGTAACTCTTAATGATCGTGGTAAATCTTGTATTGTATGGACTGGTGATCGTGATTTGATTCAACTTGTTAATCACTCAACTGCAAACGATGCTCATACAATCTGGTACTACAACTCTAAAAAGAGTCTTTATGTCTACCCAGGATTTCAAGCAGATATGGATCGCTTAGCATCTGATGCTCTTAGTGATGATGAAATGCTATTTAATATGAGTGGTTCGCATGTAACTCGTGATGACTACCAACGTCAAATCCTAGCATGGATTCAAAAGAATAAGATTCAAACTACAGAAGTTGATTGCGATGAGTTTATCTTTAAAAAGGTTCTAGTTGGCGACAGTAGCGATAACATTGCTTCAGTTGTAACATGGCAAAAAGAAATGAAGAATGGTAAACTTCGCAACTACTCAATTACCGATAAAATGGCAGAAAAGATTTGGGAACAATATGTCAAAGAATTCGATACTTTCGAAATTGACTACTTATTCTCAGATGCTCAAAAAAGTAGATTGTCAGACATTATCCATCGAGTAGTTGGTAAGAGTTCACCTGCTTTAATTAAAACGGCTCTCAGTAGTAATATTGGACTAATGGTTCTACATAACCACATTATACCAGAAGCAATCCAAAAGGCAATCTATAAAGAGATTGACTCTTTATGGGAAGGAGCTGTTGAAAATATGAATGTTCTATTCGATAAGGATAAGATTCTAGAAGGAACTCATTGGTTGGATGGTTCAAGCGAACCTGCTGGTATGGATCCTTTTGCTGGCATGGATATTCCTCAAGAGCCAAAACCAATGAAGACAATTGGCAAAAAGAAGGATGAAACAAAAGCAAAGCCAAAGACTAAAAACTTAAATAACCTATTCTAATGATACCAACGCTTGAAGAACAAATTCACATCGAAGAGATTTTAGCTGAAGCAAGAGCTTATGGTCTTGATTGGGAAGTTAAGTCTTGGGCGATGCAATTCATGAAAGATAACCCTGAAATGCCACTAGTAGATGCATATCAACTTGCATATATGGAGTGGGTTAAGTAACTATGCTAGACGAAACTAAACTATTTGACTTCGTGAAAATAATGTTCACGAGGCCAGCAGACTATAAGAAAATAAAACAAATCAACAAGAAGCGACATCACTTTATGATTAATCGCTTCTTTTCTATCAAATACCCAGCAAACTCACAGTTATTTAATGTTAATGGTATTAATGGTGGAAATGTAGTTGAGAGTTGGTCAATCGTTGCTTCTCGATTTAAGAGCGTTCCCGGTTGGATCTACACTAAAACCAAAAAGGCACCAGCCAATAAACAGGATAAATATATTCCAGATCCTGTTGCTGTTCGGCTTTTTATGGAAAAGAATGAGATCGGAAAAAGGGAATTCGAAGAATTAAAAACCTTTGCAAAAGATCAATTGTATGACGATTTGCAAAAAATTGAGAAGCAAATAGATGTTTACTCCAAATAAAAACAACTTTACTGAAATTGTCGACATTGTACTATACCGCTATAATTCAGTGGATAGTAAACTGTGGTCTCTTATTAAAAGAGAATCTGGTCATAAGAAATTAGACCAGGATAGTTTATTAGTTAGTGCGGAGGCTATTAATAGAATTATATTAATTCACTTTAGATCTGAAGTAAACAAGTTTCAGTCTATTGAAGGTGCAATGGTGTATAAAGAGGCTACCACTATTTACTTTATGTGGAAAATGCTGAATGAAATCAAATCACTAAAGTGGATCAAAATTAACCTTATTAAAAATGCCAACTATTCAAGAGTTGTAAACATGGATGAGATGAAGACGATTAAGTTTTCAATCAAAACAATTAGAGGAACGTTTAGAACCTTTGATTACTTTGCAAATAGCCAACTTCCTCTCGTTAATCATATTTTATATAAGTCAAAAATACTAGGAGCAAATCAACACTATCGAGTTGTCAGAATGTCGAGCTTTTTATCAGCACTTGATAATTTTCTAATGAACAACAATAGCAGTGAATTTGCACTTCCAGTCAGTACAATTATTAACGAACTCGAAGATTTTGAGAATGACGATCCAGAAGTTCTCATTATTACTGATTATGATTCAGATATATAAAGAAAATATATCTAATCAACATGCTTAAAATTGGTAAAAGAGAGGGACTAGTATACATTTCAGTTATTTTATGGGTGTTAATGGGGATCCTTGGCGCTATTAAAGGTGCCGATTTACAACAACTTGCAGTTTACTTTGGTTCTCTAACAGCATATGTTGCGACCTATATCTGGGCAGAAACTAAAAGACCATCTGAAAAGACAGGTATTTTAGAGAAGGGTCCAAGCTCAAGAAGAGAAATGATGATATATGTTGTTACTGGAATATGGGCAATTGCTGGAGTAGTTGCTATCTGGTACGCTGCTAATTTAACAGATCTAGCAGTTTACTTTACATCACTTACCGGTTTTGTAGCAAGTTGGATTGCAGGAGAAGTTTACACTCCACAAGATAAGATTAAGAAATAATGGCAAATAGTTTTACCGCAACACAGATCGGCGATTCATTTGTCGCTAAAACCAAAGACCCACAGCATAATGCACTGAGCATTAGTGCATGGGAAATACTAGTTGGTGTTAGTAATGACAATACAGTTGGTAAATTACAAGTTACTGACGGGTCAACCTCTGTAGTTGGAGTTGGTACAAATTTAACCCTGCAAAGTGGAGACCAATTCATTATTGGTAACTTAACATTTACGGTTGATAATGTAATTGACGCAAATAATTTCACAATCACTGAAATTGCTCCAGTAACTGGACTATTTAACTTTTATTTACCAGAAAATTCAAACAATTATTTTAACTATCAATTTAGATGGTCTCAAAGTAATCTTCCAGATGGAGGTCAATTTAGTGAGTTTAGAGAGTTAACTAGTAACACAGGCCCAAATGACCTATTAGGACTTACATTCGACCCAGAAATTCCAGTTTGGATTGATGTTAGATTTGAAGCTGAAAGACTTTCACAGGGAAGTTCAATTAGTCTATTAAGTTGGAGATTTGATTACTTAACGACTGAAGGTGTTGTAGTTTCATGTCCTAACTGGTGTGGAGAATGTACTGATCCATATGCAATGGACGGCTGTGCAAATATTGTAATTGACTGTGATGATGCACTATACAATCCATATAACTTAAGAAAGCCCTATTCATATTACAGACAGCTAAGTGCTCTCACAAATCAAATGTGGGGTCATGAAGTAAGATACTTTAGAGTTGAACCAGACCAGAGAAGTAGAGACGTGATTCTAATGGAGTACTCACTATACAATGTTGTAGAAGAGGCAGTGATGAAGGTAATGGTTCCAGATAATGCATTTCCAACTAGAGAATTTAACTTCGATATTTTTGGAATGGACTTTGAAGAGTTTGAAATCCACGTTACTGGTGAAGCATTTACAACAGCATTTGGAACAGGAATGGAACCAAGAAGTAGAGACTACCTATTCTTTCCAATCTTAAATAGAATGTATGAGGTAAGTACAGTTGCACTTGCCGACCAATTCAATGCTCAGTTAACCTATTGGAGAGTTCAACTTAGAAAATGGGAGGACAGAACAAGTTCAATTCATACCGATACTACAATTGAACAAGAGGTTGATGATTTAACAACTGGAATTGAAGAGGTATTTGGAGAAGAGATTCAACAAGAATTTGAAAAGGTTACAAAACCACAGCAGTTTAAAACTGTTTACCAAGAACTTGACGATTCTATTAGATACAGTAAACATCCATCACTTCAAATCCAGGATGCTGAGATTAGAAACAAGTGGACAATGATTTCAAAGAATAATTATATGTTGAATAAGGCAGATGTTGGAGAAAGATACGCTCTAACATATAATGCCCTTTCAAAATTAACCACTTCTGAGAATCTGGCGATTACTGCTTGGTTTAGACCACAGTTTACGGCAGCAGATACTGCAAACTATGTGTTCATCGATGGTAGAGCAGACTCTGATTTTACTAAGGGACTTGCGGTTGCAACTACACAGACTGAAATGAATGTAACCATTAACGGAGTAAACTATCAACTAGTGTACCCGAATAAATTGGAGTTTAATGTTTGGTATGCAGTCGTTGTGAATGTTAATAATACACACGGTGATTTAAGTCTAAATGTTTATCGACTGGATCCAAATTCAAATCTTGGCCTTGCACATAAGAAGAATTCAACATTTACTAATTTTGTAGATCAGACATTTACGCTACCTTCTACTGAATGGAATGCAGAAAAAGGATGGAGCCTTTCAGCAGCTCCACTAAACGTAACAAACATTAGATTGTTCGAAAAGGTAATTGAGGCAGAGCAGCACATGAATGTTCTACAACAATATGTAGTTCGTGATGCTGATCTAGCGATTATGACTGATAACGCAATTCCATCAATTCAACTAAGACAATACAGCAACCCAAGGTAATTAATGTGGGACCAATATTGGATCTCAAGGTAAACTTGGATATATAGACTATAATATAATATTATGAGCGATAAGAAACGAACAATAAGTGACCAGGCTGACGAAATACGCAGAGAACTGGATGACTTGATTGGAGATAATGAAAGTTTAGACATAGATCAGGATCCTACCGATACTGCAATTATGAAGCAACCAACATCGCTCCCTCCAGTAAATTACGGGGATATCAAGTTAAAATCAACAAATAAGGCAAAGAAGACAATCACAAGTCTAATGAAGTTCTATCTTGATTCAGATATCATTGAGAAGGACGAATATATTCAAGCTAAGAAAAAGATGGATGAGATGACAATGTCCTCTCTAATCTATCAGCTTCAAGCCGGTGAAAGAGCACTAACAACACTATTAGAAACTATTGAAGCAGGGGAACTTGCACCAAGAATGTTTGAGGTGTTAGCAACCTTACAGAAATCAATGCTCGACATTATTAAGTCACAAACAATGTACTTAATGGCAGCTGAAGAATCAACAAAGAGAATTGCCCGCGACATCGAAATCTATAAGAAACGAGATGATACTCGAGAAATTGAAGAGAGCGGAGGTGATGTTGGAAATAAAAACATTCAGAGAGGTACTAAAGACCTAATGGCTGCAATTCAAGCTGGAATTAAGAACGGTACTAATGAAGAAGACATTGAAGACGTAGAAATTACAGAAGATTGATATGAAACCCGTAAAAATATTCGAGAAATATAAATTAGATAAAGATATTCAATTTATAATTGATGAAATTTTATCAGAAAATGGTTATGATAGTTGGGAAGATTTCCTAGAAGATCAATCATTAGGAGATTGTCAAGGTATTATATCAGAAGTTTCAAATATAATTAAGTCAAATAAACTAAAGGGATTTAAGTCTGTTTTTGGTGAAATTGAAATAATAGATATGGCACATGACGAAAATGATTTAGGTAAAATTATGACACATCATTGGATCATGTATAAAAAAGAGATTTTAGATTTTAGTAAAGGCACATTAAAAGATTTTATTGATTCAAATGATTATACTTCAATATATGCAGATACAGATGCATTAGACTTTAATCCTATCAGAATAACTAATATATGAGCGATTACGTAGGAGATAATAGATGGATCCCGAAAGAAGAGGGTGATGTACAGTCAGATAGAATTGTTTGGTCTACTAGACAAGTGGACGACCTGATGGTTGCACTTGACCAGGGTTATCGTCCAAAAGTTAAAATGCCCTTTTATGAGGGTAAGCAATTCTTAAGAAAGGGTAATATTGTCTTTGAATATACTGATGATGAAATTGCAGAACTTGCAAGATGCGCAACTGATATTGTATATTTTGCTGAGAAATATGCGGTAGTAATGACCGATGATGGTATTAAAAGGGTAAAACTTCGTGAATACCAAAAAAGGATGCTACGTAATTTCCAAAGTGAAAGATTCAATATTGTACTTGCATCAAGACAGATGGGTAAAACCGTAACAGCATCGATTTATAATGCATGGTATGTTACATTTAATACTGATAAGAACACTCTTCTACTTGCAAATAAAAGTGATACGACAAAAGAAATCATTGATAAGGCAAAAGTAGTACTTGAGAACCTTCCATTCTTTATGAAGCCAGGTATTATTAAGTACGATGTAATGAATGTTCGTTGTGATAATGGTTGCCGTTTAATTGGACAATCTACAACGGCAAAGGCAGGTATTGGTTTTACCATTCATAACCTGTACATTGATGAGTTCGCACACATTCACCCATCGATTGCCGATTCTTTTTATGAAAACGTTTATCCTACACTATCAGCTTCGAAAGTATCAAGACTAACGATTACTTCGACTCCAAATGGTTTCAATAAATTCTATGAAATCTATGCTGCCGCTGAACGTGGTGATAATGAGTATTCCTCAATGCGTATCGACTGGTGGGAACACCCAGAACGCGATGATGCATGGTACCAACGAGAACTTGGAAACCTTGGTTCAATTGAAGCATTCAATAAGCAATATGGTAATGAATTCGTAAGTTCTTCAAACCTGTTAATGGATCCTGTCGATATGAAAAGGATGAGAAAGAGAATGAAGAAATATGTCTATCATGACCTAGAAGAATTTGAAAACATTGGAATTGACGTTGAAGGATTTTTAGCATGGGATCCTGAATTTGATATTGAAGATGCAAGATTTAGTGAAAACTTCTGGCTATTTGATGTTGATATTGCTGAAGGAAATGGCGGTGACTATTCAGTAATTAATGTGTTCCAAGTTTCTCCAATGGATTTTAAAGAGATTGAAAATGTTAATAATCCAGGAGCAATGTATGATTTCTTTAAATTAAAGCAAGTTGCCCGTTTTAGAAGTAATGAGCATGTAATTGAAGATTTTGCAAAAGTACTATATACACTTGCACTAGACGTATTCTACAATGAGAACGTAAAAATGATCGTTGAATATAACACATATGGTTCAGTTCTATTCCAGTACTTAAGAACAGTTTTCCCACAACGCAATGACTTTGATGAAGAGATGGTGATTAGATTTAGACACCGCCACGATGCAAGAACCCTAAAGCCTGGTATTAAACTAAAATCAGATAATAAAGCAATCTTTTGTCAAAACTTTTCAAAGCTCTACAAAAATAATAGAATTGACATAACCGATGATGAAACCATTTCTGAAGCAAGTTTATTTGGTGTCCTACCAAATGGAAGTTATGGTGCTCAAATGGGTAACGATGACCTTATTATGACATGTATTACAGCAACTGAATTCTTTAATACTACCGATTACGCCGATTACATTGAAGAGCTTCTTGATTTTGTCGACTCGGAACTTCAATCAAAAATGGAAGAAGTCTTATATAAAGACATGGAAAGTGATGGTGATCTTCAATATGATATTTACGATCTATTGAAATAAAACCAAATCACAAGGATATATAATATAGAAAAAAAACAAAATATAGAATTATGGCATTAAGTCCTCAATTACAGCAATTCAAGAGCTCTGGTGTTTACCGTCTTGAATTCGACAAATCTCAAACCGTTAACATTCCGGCAGAGACTATTAGACTTGTTGTTGGACACTCAAAGAAGGGACCTTACAATACTCCTATCTTTGTAGAAGACACTGAAACTTTTATTCAGATCTTCGGTTCAATTGATAAATCTTTAGAGAGAAAAGGAATGTATTTCCACAGATCTGCGATCGAAACTCTTACAAGAGGTCCTATCTTAGCACTGAACTTAACTTCAGCTAACGATACTGACAAGGCGTACTGGGTTTCTCCAACGACTAACGGTTCTGTTCAAGGAAATCCTGCTATCACTGGAGAAGCTCTTTATAGAGACATTTTTAACAGAGATAAGTTTTGGATTCCACAAGATGAAAAACTTCTAAACATTGCAGGAAATACTTCAGCAACGTCTGATAACGCAATTTCATTTACAAACATCAAACAAGATCCAATCACTGTAGTAGTTACTCAGGCTGGAGATACTAGAGGCTTTGATGTTACTGCAAGAGAATGGTACGGAGAAGGAAACGCTCCAGAAGGAGTTGACGATCTAGACTACATCTCAGATTACATGGTAGATGTTTACGTATTTAAAGGTAGATTCGTAACTTCTGAGTTAAACAACGATCCAACTTATGGTAACTACTTTAACTCGAATGGTATTATCCCTGAGCAATTCGGTGCATTCGCTAACCTAAGAGAAGTATCTCTACTAGCAAAATACACTGGTTCTCTAATTCCAGACTTCCAAGATAATGAAGGAAGACAATACTACATCGAGACAATCATTAACTCTGAATCAAGAAGAACTGGTCTTTTTGCAGCAGTTAACGAAGATGCACTTGATAGAATTGATTTCGTTGGTGAGGCATTCGATATCCACCAAGATTACGAAATGCTATCACATGTAGTTGTTCAACAACAACCAAACCAACTAAACGATCCAAGAGCTGCTGCTTTTGAAAACATCGTTTCAGTTAATGGCGATACAATGGAAATCTCAGTAGCTGCTGGTAACTTTGCAACAATGCAAACTGCGGGTCTAGTTGCTGGTAACTTCTTAGTAGCATCAATTGCTGGCGAATACACTGAAATTCTTTCAGTTTCACACAATGCAGGTACAGGAATCGCAACAGTTGTTTGTGAAGACGATATCAGCAAAACTTACTACGAAAAATACTCAGCAGGGATCGATCCAGCTCCTTATGCTGCTGCAACTTTCGTAGGTTCAGACCTAGTATTAAACTACGCTGGTCCATTCACTGGAACTGCAGCAACATCTTACCACGATCTAGCAGCAGGAGCTTACTTACCTTCAGTTAATGCTGGAGAATATGCTAAAATCCTATCAGTTTCTGATGATGGTAACGGTACAGTAACTATCGTACCTGTAGGTAACGGTCAGTTCTCAGCAGATTTAGCTGACGCTACCGGTGCTAATTCACCAATGGATGTATATGACCAAGCAGTTAACACAGTATTCGATCTATTCGAAATTGGTGTTAATGAAAGAACATACTTCTTCCCAAGCACTAGCGGTACTGGTTGGACATTTGAAAACGCAGCAACTGCTGGAGAATTCAAATACACTTACACTGTTCCAGCTGGACAGCCTGAAGATACTCAAATTAAAGATGGTATCAAAGTTGGAATGTATCTTCCAATTCAAGGTAGCGATAAACTTGCAAGAATCCTTGAAATCAGAAGAAAATTCGAAGCTGGTGTAAATGGTGGAACTGATGATAGATACACCTACACATTTATCTGTCACAGAGACGTACCAGTAGAACCAAACTACGCGTTAGGTTCATTCAACTCAGCATCTGATGCTTACAAAACTTTTGTTCTTGAAGCAGCAGAAAATAGCGAGAAAACAATTAGCGAACTTCTAGCAGTTTTAATTCCAGGTAATGGAGTTTCTAACACACTAGCAGATAAAGACGCAATCACGTTCAGATACCTAGTAGATACTTTTGGTTCTTACGACTCGGCTAGCGGAATCTTAAACAAGAGAGAATTTACTCTACTTGCTAAAGAGAGACAAAATGTTTCTGCAATTCTAAACGCACCGATGGTAAAAGAATTTAAAGCTTCCATGGATCCATCATTTATCGATGAGAACACTGGAGAATTCAAGACTAGCTACATTCCAACTGGAGGTAACCTAAACTTGAACCCACAGTCTCTATATACTCTTCCATCAATCAACGATGGAGCTAGTTATGGATTCTACTTCTCACCAGGTCTAAACGTAGTAGAGAATGGAAGAACTAAAGTAATTCCACCAGCAGCATTCGCATCAAATAACTTTATTGATAAGTATACTGAATCTTTACCATGGTCGATCGTTGCAGGTCCAAGACGCGGAGTACTAAGCGGTAGTGGAGTACAAGGAGTTGAATATGCATTTGATAAAAATGATAGAGATAACCTAGAGCCATTCGGAATCAACCCAGTTGTATTCGAAAGAGGTGCTGGAATCGTAATCAAAGGTAACAAGACTGCACAGCAAACAATTCAATCAGCATTATCTTCTGCTCACGTAAGAGAGGTATTGATCTACATTGAAGATGGTCTAGCTGCAATCTTACAGAACTACCTATTCGAGTTCAACACTGCTCAAACTAGATTAGAGATTAAAACTCTAGCTGACTCATTCATGGAATCAGTTAAGAAAGACCAAGGTATTTACGACTACAGAAATATCATGGACACTTCAAACAATACAACTGATGTAATTGATAACAATATGGGTGTCCTAGATACTTACGTTGAGCCAGTTAAAGGTCTTGAAATCCTAGTTTCTAGAGTAACAGTACTAAATACTGGAGACATTGAATCAGGTAATTTCTCATAAAGATATATAAAATAAAGAACATTAACAATGGCATTACCACACTATAGAGAAGATCAAACAAGCAAGAAGAACAAACACTTCGAACCGGTACAGAGTAACCTGTTTGAGGTAAGTATTCTTCCACCAGATGGAGTAGCTGGCGCAGACCTATTACTCCAGCATATTAACTCGATCGGAGGTCTTGAGGCTTTATATCGTGAAGTTGCTGCAGTAGAACAAAAATACAAGTTCGCTACTAGATCTTATGCTGGTATGCCGGACGGTACTGCAGTTGACATCACAGTTAACTTCTCACTGAACCTTAATGATTCAAACCAAGCTTACGTTTATAAAACACTAAGAGAATGGTACAGAAAACAATACAATCCAGAAACCGGTGAAATGGGTCTGAAAAAGGATTACGTTGGAACTCTTGTAATCGTTCAATTTAACAGAGCTGGTGATATCTACAGAAAAGTAACTCTAGAAGATTGCTTCATTACTTCCGCATTAGGATTTACTGGAGAGCTTAGCTACGAGACTACTGACCCTGCAGCTCTTGAAGTTGTATGGAGATGTGATACTTTCTCTGAAGAAATTAACTAAGATAGATAAGTAAAGGGGAAGGATCCTAGGTCCTTCCCCTCTTTTTGCACAGAAAACATATTAAAATATCAACATATTATGTCTATAAAAAATCATAAGTTAACTAAGAAACTTCAAGTTCTCTTAACGGAAGATGAAGTTACTCAGGTTAATAGACTGATACTGATGGATGCGATTGAAACTGAGACCCGTCCCATTTCCGTCAGTGCATTCATTAGAGGTCTCATACAAAAGGAATTAGAGAATAAAATTCCAGAACAAAGGTCAATAACTAAAGAACAAATTCGAAAAATCAATAACTCATGAGTGAAGAAATCAACAGAAATGGCGAAGATCTAGCAAGAGAGCTAGAAGCTAGAGAAAGACAAGCTTCAACTCCATCTGATCAAACTGCATCAATGGAAGAAGCAATTAACAAACAGGGCTTAGGTTCTGTTAACATGGACAAATTTAAACCAGATTCGGCAATTGCACCGGATTTAGCACTGGGATGGTATGAACTACCAATGACTAGCCTGCCATCTGAAGGCAGATTTTACCCAGCGGATATGATAATTAAAATTAGATCTGCTAAAGTTGCTGAAATCAGACACTTTTCAACAATTGATGAAAATAATCTTTTAGACGTTGATGAAAAATTAAATGCAATTGTAGAATCATGTACAATGGTTACTTCAAAAACAGAAAGAGTATCATATAAAGATATTTGTGAAGAAGACCGTTTTATCTTAATTCTATCAATTAGAGATTTAACTTTTCCAGAACCTGAAAATAGTTTAAAGGTTGATTGGTCAGATAAAAATGGCAAATCACACGAAGTAGAAATTAAGAGAGAATACTTTGATTACTTTAGAATTCCTGAAGATATTGAAAAGTATTATAGTGCAGAATCTAGAGGCTATGTTATTAGAACTAGAACTTATGGCGAAATCTTCATGAAACCACCATCAATTGGAGTAATGCAAGAAATCACTAAGTACATTAAAGAACGTAGAGATAAAGGTCAATCAATCGATCAATCGCTTATTCAAGTAGCTCCATATGTTGCTACAGATTGGAGAAGATTTAATCAAAAAAGACTTTTTGAACTAGAAGTAGAGATGAATGGTTGGGATAATAAAAAGTACTTATTACTTTATAAATTAGCAGAAAAAGTAAAAGTTGGTATTAAGCCAGAAATGACCTTAACGATTGAAGGCGAGGAGGCTTTCATTCCAATTAACTTTCGCGACGGCATCAAGTCTCTTTTCATTGTTCAAGATCTCGCTGGAGAACTTCTTTAAGATTAGGTTTTGGATTTATAAACACCTACATCTACAGCCAAGTGAACTTAACAATATGGAATACTACGAGTACCATTATATTGTCAAAGACCTTGCTGAATATGTTAAGAAAGAAAACGAAGCACAAAAAGGACAACAGGATCAAGCAGGCTCAGCAATGGGCAACATGAAGGTACCAAATATAAAAGTACCTAAAATGAGCGTTCCTAAATTCTAATCGAGAAAGGAGAGCTTAAGCTCTCCTTTCTTTGATATATAATACTAGATTATAGGTCTAAAAATAAAAGAACACTGTGACCGAAAAGCAATTTACAGCAATATTATCACCGGCACAAAAGCTAGCAAGCGTTGCGTCAAATATTGAAGAAAAAGTAACTATGATGTATGAGCTTTCAGTAGAAAGCTTAAAGCAGAATGAAACACAAGTTACTGAATTAAAACAGCAAACTTCTATTCTTAAGGACATTAAAGACCTTTTAAAAGGTCAGAATAAGGTCATTAACGAAGGAGGTAAAAAGGGCAGTGGATCTTTTGCAGGGTTGGATAAGTTAAATAAAGACACTGTTGGTATAGCAGCAATGGCAATGATAGGAATATCAGCGGCAATTGTTGCAAGTGCTGCAATGTTTACTTTAATCCCCAATGTTTCACCAGCACAATTATTAACGGCACTAGCGATTTCAGTTGCCTTTATTCCAATGTCAATCGCATTTTCTAAGATTGCGAGTATTTTAGCAAGTGTAAAAGGAACAAAAAGTGCTACTCTACCAACTGGATTAAAGCTAACCGGATCTGATAATTCTGGATTCATGCAATTAGCAGGGGCTGCTCTACTTTCAATGGTAGGTATGTCATTTGCAGTCGCAATGTCATCTTGGATATTACAATTAGTTATGCCAGTTTCAATGGCTCAAGTTGGTACGGCATTCTTTATAGGACTTGCAATGGTAGGACTTGCATATGGATATGCTCAAGTCGTAAAGGCTCTTGCTGGAGTTAAAGAAAAAAGAACTGGAAAGGTAAACTCTGGTGACATATTCTCAATGGTTGGAGGCGCTTTAATTTCAATGGTAGGTATGGCAGTTGCAGTTACCATGTCATCTTGGATATTACAAATGGTTATGCCAGTTTCAATGGCTCAAGTTGGAACTGCATTCTTTATAGGACTTGCAATGGTAGGTATGGCATATGGATATGCTCAAGTTGTCAAGGCTCTTGCTAGAGTTAAAGAAAAAAGAACTGGAAGAGTTAATAGTAAAGACCTATTTTCAATGGTTGGTGGTGCGCTGCTTTCAATGGTTGGTATGGCAGCTGCTGTTACTGTATCTTCATGGATAATGCAAATGATTGTTCCAGTTTCAATGGCACAGTTGGGAACTGCATTTGCAATAGGTATTGTAATGATAGGCGCAGCATATGCATATAGCTTAATTGCTAAATCTACTAAAAGATTAAAGATTAAAGACGTGCTTATGGCTACTGCTACAATTCCATTAATTGCAATTGGATTAACTGCAGCTGCATGGATCTTTACATTTTTACCAGATACATTTAAAGCTCCTCCATTAGAATGGACTCTTAAGGCTGGAGCAGCACTTGTTGTTTTTGGATTAACATTCGTTGCAATGGTAAAAACAGTAGCTAAACTACCACTCAAAGACATATTAATGGGCGTTGTTGGCATGGCTGCAGTTGCTGTAGGTATTCTTGCAGTTGCTTGGATCTTTAGTATTCTACCAGATACATTTACTGAAGTCCCAATGGGATGGGTACTTGGATCAGTAGTTGCCCTAATTGGATTTGGTGTTGTAGTCGGTGTTATTGGTGCTATTATTATGGCTACAGGAGGTACTGGTCTTGCAGCAATTGCTCTAGGGGTTGTCGGAATGATTATAATTGCAGCTGGTATACTTGCAGTTGCATGGATATTATCATATGTACCTGCTGGTAAATTGGCTGAGGTTGCAAAGGGGTTAACTGACGCGCTACTGACTCCAGTAAATGGTATTGTTGATATTCTTGCTCGTTTAAAAAATGAAATTGGAGTTGAAAATCTTGTTCCTCTTGCAGGAGGTATTCTTGCAATTTCAGGATCTCTTATTGCTCTTGCAGCTGCCACTGCTGGAGTTGCAGTTGCTGGACTTGGAGCCTCTATTGCAGAAGCTGGATCAGCCATAATTAGTATGGTTACTGGAACTAAAAAACCAGATGGACCAATACAAATTCTAGAAAAATTGACAGACATGGCCTCGTCAATCCAAAAAAGTGCTAATGCCATGAAACCATTATCTGAAAGTTTTAAAAGTCTTATTGACCTAGCAACTGTCGATAATATCAATAAACTCAGAGACCTGTCGCTAGCTCCATTGTTGCTTCAAGGTCCAATGTATCAAGCGACTGGTATGCATATGTATCAATATTTTCAAGAGTACCCAAAATTCTTAAAAGACGTTGCAAAAGGTTTTGAAGCTATTAAAACTGCACAGTCTGGAATGGATATGCAAATAATGGATAAGACAACTGAAATGATTAAGGCTCTTGCATATCTAAGTGAATTTGGAGGAGACAATGCAATGGAAAAACTTGGAGAATCATTAGTTAATGCAGTTAGCGAGCTGTCAGAAATGATTAATAAGTTTGGATTTGAGATTGCTACTCAGACTAAAAATGGTGCTAAATCTTCAGGTGCTCTTGAAAAAGCAACGGGAGCTATTTCTAGCTTTGTTTCTAAATTTACAGGAGATGGTAGCGACTCTTCATCAACTCCTCAAATCTCTAACTCTGATATGGGAGAGGTTGTTGATGCAATTGAAGAACTACAAAGAATAGTTAAGAGAAATAAAGGATTTGCATAATGGCAAATGACTCACTTCATTTTAATTCTCCAGGTAGCACATTCTCTAAAATAAATGCGAATGGTAATCCAAGTGCAATTAATCCTCCACCAACTCAAATAACTTCTCAAATTGATACAACATCTGGCATAAATAAGTCAATTTCTCAGACTGAATCAGCAGCTGATCAAAAAAATGCTGAATATAGATCTATTAGAGAAAAAGAGATGGTTGATCCAAGCGTGCAGGCAAATTCAGAAATTAATAATAATATTAAGAATCCTAAACCTGTAAACTTTGAAAACACAACAGATACTGATATAAGTCCGAAATATGGTAGTTTAGAGCCTCAACCTAGAAGTCCAAATATTGATATTATTGAAACTAAAACTTCAAGAAATAGTTCAGATACTGAACAGGGTTTGATAGAAAGGACTGCAATGTCAAAAATGAATACTTGGATGTCTGACGCTGGATCTAATTCTCAAGAAATCAAAGGTGTAGAACCAAAAGATCCAGATACAAAGACACAGAAGAGTAAAAAGACTGGAGTAGGAATGGTACCTGCTCTTGATAGAAATCGAGAGAAAACTTCTATTCCAGACTCTAATAAAAGACCTCAGCCTTCTAACCCTAACATTGGGAGCGGCCCAGCACCAACAAAGCCAGTTGGCCCAAAGTTAAAAGTTCCTAAAATTTCTGTTCCAAAAATGAAACTACGTTAAATTAGCTCATATAACTACCAAACAGTTTAAATATGGTACTTACACAAAATAACGTTTACGACAGCTCAACAGTAGAGGCAAGCTCTTATAACTATAAAGAGCAAATATTAACAGTCTTATTTAATCACGCAACCTACGTATACTACAACGTGGATGCAGAAGCATATCAAAACTTTGCGACTGCAGATTCTCAAGGTCGTGCCTTGAACCTGTTCATTAAGGGCAAATACGAATTTGAAAAAATTAATGAAACAAAACAGGAGGAAACTGTATAAATACTAAACGAATGGACTCGTAGCTCAGCTGGATAGAGCATCTGCCTTCTAAGCAGACGGTCACAGGTTCGAATCCTGTCGGGTTCACTAATAAAAATCCCAGACGTGTACTTTAATTTATGGCTGACTTAAATGTAATTATTATCGACAACTTTTACGACGATGCAATGGCAGTTCGTGAAATGGCTCTTAACATGGACTTTGGAGTTGATGGAAACTATCCAGGTCATAGAACCTCTCCAGCATATACGGAGTCGACTAGACGATTAATTCAAGCGGCCGTAAGACCGGCAGCAGGTGAGATCACTTATTGGCCTGAAGATTATACCGGAGCATTCCAATATACAACGTCGCGAGACAGAAGTTGGATTCATGCAGATGATGGTACAACTTGGGCTGGAGTGATCTACCTAACGCCTGATGCACCGCTTTCGGCAGGAACTGGTCATTTCAGACATAAAGCTACAGGTCTAGACAAGGCACCGAAGAATCCCGACGGTAGTGTTAATAGAGAATTGTTGGCAGAAATCAATAAGGACTCTCAAGACATGACTAAATGGGAAATGACTGATCGAATTGCCAATAAGTTTAACCGATTGATTCTTTACCGCGGTGATATCTTCCATATGTCACTTGACTATTTTGGACAGGACATGCATGACGGTCGACTATTTCAAACCTTTTTCTTCAGTACTGAGAGATAATGGACAATAATTTTATCTACTGGGAAGAGTCTTGGAATTCTGAAGACTCTAATGAGCAGGAGACTGAAAAGTAAAGTGCTTTTTATTTTTTAGTCTTGTTTTTTTGTTTATATTAGCAATATGAGAATAACATTTATAAGCGACACTCACACTAAACACCGACAGTTAAACCTGCCAGGTGGAGACTTGCTTGTTCATGCAGGTGACTTAATGAACAGCGGATATCTTAAGCATGAGATCACAGACTTTTGTAAGTGGTTTGAGGCTCAAGACTATGATCGGTGTCTGTTTATTGCCGGAAACCATGATCGTCTATTTGAGACTCTCCCAGAAGAGGTCGCAGAAATTGTAAACGAATATGGTATACATTATCTTCAGGACAGCCAATATCTATATGGAGACTTTCCAGATGAATTAGTAAAGATTTACGGTTCTCCATGGCAGCCTGAATTTTATAATTGGGCATTCAATCTTCCAAGATGTGGCACTGAATTAGAAAAGGCTTGGGAAGCAATTCCAGAAGATACTGATATCCTAGTTACTCATGGTCCTCCACAAGACCACCTTGATGTCAGCGGACCACCTTGGAACACTCCACATTTAGGGTGTGAGTTACTGCGAGTAAGAGTAGATAAGATCAAGCCGAAGATCCATGTGTTTGGTCATATCCACGGGAGTGCTGGTTATAAATTTCATGACGGTACTCACTTTATCAATGCTTCAGTATTGAATGAAGAATACAACGTAGTTAACCAGCCAATCACAGTAGATTGGGATCCAGTAACAAACGAACTACAATTTGTATAAATGTTAATAACTTTCTTAAAAAACTTACCACGGCATTTTTCTATGTCGTGGTTTTGTATTATATTTGTATAGTAAGTTAAAGATAAATCATTATGGCCAAGAAAAAAGAAAAACAGGTAATCGCAGTTAAGAGTCCTAAAGTTGGAGAACAATATGCTTTTTATTTTGCTGGAGGTAAAATGCACGGTACATTAGTTTCAAAAAATGAAAAGTTGACTAATCATTATAGCGAGCCTTGGTTTACATTTGAAGTTGAAAAGGGAAGCTACGGTCATGAAAGAACAATGAAATATCCAGTTTCAATTTATGACATTACGGGTAAGGTCTAAAAAATAATTTGAAAAAACTTGCACAAAAGTTTTTTTATGTCAAGTTTTTTGTTTATATTAGTAGTATAAGTTAAAGATAAAGTTTATGTCAGTTCAAAAAATTATAGTTCACACTCAGTATTTAGAAAACTATGGCTTCCATGAAGGAGGCGAGCATTGGAAGCCTAAAGGCGGTTATGACTTCTATGTCATGATGGACCTTGATCTTGTTATGTACAGTGATCCTAAAGCGATCTTCAGTGAGATGCTGAAAGCCAAGTGTAATGAACTTAATAAGTTTGAATACATAGACTATAGTGTCCAGTGGGAAGAACCTGAGCTCCTGGGTACTCAAGAAGATTACATTCAGGTCAATCAAAAACTTGAAACAATTTAAATAAATCACCACAGGATTTTTTTATGTCAAGAATTTTGTTTATATTAGTATAGTAATTAGAAGTTAACAATATGAAAGTACAACAATTCACCAAAACAAATCTTCGTCAAATCAACGACGAAATGCAACAAGCAATGAAAGCCGTAGCCGCTAAGTACGGACTTGAAATCAAACTGGGAAACACTCGTTTTTCTGGAAATAATGCAAGCTCAAAATTTGAGATGATGACCATTTCAGAAAGCGGAAACGTAATGACGAAAGAAGCTCTTGACTTTAATCGTTATAAGAATTATAAAGACATCAATGCTAATTTGTTCGACTCTTTCCAATACCAGGGTAATACTTACACAATCATAGGTTATAAGCCTAGAAGTAGCAAATACCCAATCTTGGCTAAGTGTTCCGAAGACGGCAAAACATATAAACTACCTATTAACCTTGTAAATCGTTACACTAATGGATAATGTATTAGAAATCATCAAAGACAAAGAAGAAGCTAGCTATATGACTAGCGGAACTCACCTCCAAGACCATCTGTATGGAGTAACATATGCTCAATTGGTAAAAGCATTCGGACAGCCACTGTATGGTCCTGAGGATAGCGGAGATGGCAAAGTACAATTTGAATGGATATTCAAACATAACGGAGAAGTATTCACCCTGTATGACTGGAAGACCTACGATATGGAGTACACGATTAACGAATTGACTACTTGGAATATTGGCGGAAAAACATATGCTGGCAATTTCACTGAAGATATTATGAACATGATAAACGAAACTGTAAATGCCTGAATTAGCAGAACTTAAACTAACCGCCGATTATATCAATAAGGCGTCAAAAGGTCGTACTTATACTGATATTAAAAAGAATCCAGCACATAAGGGCAAAGTATTTGAGGTACCATACAACGAGTTTAGTATTAGCGCAAAGAGCCGTGGAAAGGAAATGGTTCTCTATATTCATGACCTATTGACTGAAAATAATTTACCAGTTCGATGGACAATGGGAATGGCTGGTCACTTCAGGCTTTCGAAAACTGGAGAGGAGAATAAACATGCACATATGATGTTTACGTCAACTGATGGTTATACCTTGAGTTTTGTGGATGTACGTCGTTTTGGGAAATGGAAGCCAGGTTTTGAATGGTCAGATAATCGAGGACCAGACCCAACATCTGAAGAGGAAGCATTTAAACAAAACATTTACGATAACTTGCATAAACGTGAATTTGACAAGCCACTTAATGAGGTACTAATGAATCAAAAGTACTTTAATGGGATCGGCAATTATTTACGTGCTGAAATTATCTATCGAATGGAAGACCTATATCCATTCACCGATACCAGAACAGTGATTGAGAATCGAGGAGATGAGTTGTTTATGCTATGTAAAGCAGTTCCAGACCTAGCCTATGTTATGGGCGGTGGAGAAATCAAGGACTGGAAGAATCCATTTAAGAATGAGACCGACTACATGCGAACACGTTCCGACTTCTTTTTATGCTACGGAAATGAAACAATGTCACAAGTTGTGGATAAAACAGGTAGAAGATTTTGGTATCATCCTAAATGGGACACTATTGATATGAACTCTGAATGGGACCATTATTCAGGATTACCAAACCCTAAAGCATACGAAAACATATGAAATTAATACTAGTAGGTAAAGCAGCGTCTGGAAAAGACTATCTAAAAACAAAACTTCGCAACAAAGGATTCGTATCTGGTGTAAGTCACACCACACGACCACCTAGAGTTAATGAAGTTGACGGAGTTGATTATCACTTTGTTAGCGATGAAACATTCCAACAAATGGTTCAGAACGGAGAGTTCATCGAATACATGTCATTTAATGGTTGTTATTATGGTCAAACTGAAGAAGACTATAACAAAGCTGATGTTATGATTATGAGTAAAGATGGATTAGATCTTTTACCCCAAAAGTTTAGAGAGCAGGCAATTGTTGTCTATCTTGACATTCCTAGAAAAGCCCGCATTGAGCGCTTAAACTCTAGAAATGATATTAACGATAGCGTACATCGTAGATTACAGGCAGATGAAGAACAATTTAAGGACTTCAAAGACTACGATATCCGCATTACCAATGATAATTTTTAAGAATATATAAAATCCGAATTTTTTAATTTTTCACAAATATGAGTAACATCGAAACACTACAAAACAAAAGAACTGAACTTGAAAAACAAGTTGAAGAATTGCAATTGCGTAATGCAGAGCATGAGTTCGAAATTGATCTAGAAGAGCGCAGAATCGTTAAGACGGTTATGGATCACCTAGATAAAGGCTACACTTGGAAGACTCAAAATGCTGCAGTTGTAGTAACCCTTTACGATCGCTTGAAAAAGCAACACAAAGAACTTACTTCTGAAGATGAAGGTGCAGTTGTAAAACTTCGCGGTCATGAATTGAATGGTCTTTACCAAGCACTACTTGGAGTTGAAGGAACTGGAGTTGAAAACGCTCGCAGATTCATCAAAATGCTAACAATGGTTGGTGAAGCAGTTACTGACGCAATGAAAGTTCTAGGTGAAATGAACAAAGAGGTTCAAGATCTACATGGTGAACTTTCTGAACTTGACCAAGACATTCAAGCACTTCAAGCTGCTGAAGCTACTGAAAGCGTAGAACCAGAACTAGAAGTAGTTACTGATGAAACAGAAAAGTAAGAGCCAAAAGCGAATCGAGCTTTTAGATCTTGTTTCTGAATCAATCACACAGGATGATGTCTTTAATGTAATTGACTATAGAAATAAGAGTGAGGATCAGATAAAGCAATTTATCTATCCTCACCTTGTTGATGACCTTGCACAGTACATGGTACAGGAACAGGGAATCGATAAAGCAGTTGCAAAGGACAAAATCAAAAAGTCACTTAAATGGGAGGGTAATGTCAATACGACAATTAACCATATCCTGTTTATGGGAACTCAGAATCGACCAGATATGATTCTTGAGATTAATGGACTTAAGATTGCGATTGAATTTAAGAGAGGAGATAAGGGCTCAGATTTAAGATCTGGGATAGGCCAATCAATGGTCTATTCAACTCACTATGACTTTGTCTTGTACCTATTTATAGATACGTCAAAGGATAAGAGAATCGTAAATGCCAGAGGAGGAGTCAATGAAACTGAATTCGTTGAGCTTTTATGGGATCAGTTTAATATTAAATTCGTTACAATTTAATGCGAAGATTTGTAATCTCTAACCTACAACTAGGTAGACCAAATGCGATCAAAAACTACGATCGCCCATTTGATAATGTAGATCAGATGGACTCACACATTATTAACCAGTGGAACTCTGTTGTTAAGGACGGAGACCTAGTATATCATATTGGTAATTTTGCATGGGATCCTAAGACTGTACAGAATGCAATCAGTAAATTGAATGGAACTATTTGGTTTATTCCAGGAGAACTGGATGGGGCAGTTCTAGAGCTTGGCTCAAAAAAGATGCTATCTGACGGTAGTTCTGTGTGTGAAAGAATCATGCCACTCCATAAAATGAAAGTTACCCTTTCATACTGGCCAATGAAAGAATGGCCAAACAAATCTGACGGCTATTGGTCAATAATTGGTCATCCTGGAAAAGAGTACAAGTCTGACCCAAAAGAGATGACAATTAATGTTAGTGCTGACCTGTGGAAGTTTAAACCACAGGAACTACAACCCCTGCTAGGTATTTTCCAAGACCTGTAACTTTTTTTGATTTTTTTCACAAAAAGTTTTTCCGTTTGGAAAAAAAGGTTTATATTAGCATAGTAAAATAAAAACAATATGAGCAAGAACAAAAAATCGTACAAAGCATTAGGACTAGAATTCTACAACACTCGCACTGAAAAAGCTTACAGTGAACTTTATAAGCGCGTTCGACCAGGACTTAAAAGCTACATTTGGAATATATTGAAAGACGAAGAAGCAGTTGAAGATGTTCTTGCAAATACACTGCTTAAGCTTTGGACTAAAATTGACCAATACAAACCAGAATACCAAATCACAACTTGGTTATATCGTATTGCATTCAATGAAAGCTTAGGTTACATTCGCGAACGTAATAAAAAGTACAGCATTGATGGTATGCGAGAGCTTGGAATTGAAGTAAACAATAATTCAACTCTTAACGAATCTCTTTCAGTTCTAATTGAAGATGCAGAAATGCTGCGTACTGAATCTGATTTTTGGGAAGAAGAAAACGAACTAATGGCTCAATATGAACTTGCACTTCGTTGTATTCAAGCCCTAAAACCAATGTATCGTGATATTCTATCAGATCGATTAATTGGTAAAATGAAATATGAAGATATTGCGTCAAAATATAACGTGCCTTTACAGACAGTTAAGAACCGTATTCGTAGAGGTAAATCTCTCGTTGCAGAATCAATGAAATAATATGGAAGGTAAAAAGATCTTCATTACAGGTGGAGCCGGATATCTCGGCTCCAACCTTGTTTCTAGGTATTATGATAAAAATGAAATCACCGTATATTCTCGTGATGAGGCAAAACACTATTACCTCAAGAAAAGGTTTCCAAATGTCAACTGCGTTGTTGGTGATATCCGCAACTTTGACTTAATGAAAAGAGCGGCTAAAGGACATGATATTGGTATCTTTGCTGCTTCTTTAAAACAGATAGGTGCGGTCGATCAGAATGTCGAAGAGGCGGTTCGTGTAATTGTTGATGGCGCAATTAATTCTCGCAGAGTTGCGGAAGAGGTTGGCATGGAGGCTGCATGTTTTATCTCATCAGATAAGTCTAGAGCAGCAACCACACTATACGGTGCTATGAAATTTGTTGCAGGAGAAAGCTTTATTGTTAACTCACATAGAACTGAAACCCGTTTATCTTCTGCTATTTATGGTAATGTACTTAATTCAACTGGTAGTGTCATCCCGTTAATGTGGGATGCAATTAAAAGAGGATATGAGTTAACACTTTACTCCGATAAGATGACCAGGTTTATGATCGATATCAACGAGGCAATGGATCTTATTGAGATGGGACTTGAAGTTGATGGTTATAATGTTGTACCAAATCTAAAAGCATTTCTTATTAAGGACCTATTTGAAATCTTTGCTGATAAGTTCGGTCTTAAATATAAGATGGGAGTACCTAGAATTTCAGAAAAGCTACACGAAATGATGATTTCAGCTGAAGAGGCTCCGAGAACCTATTTTAACCAGGAAAAGAATGCCTTTTTCATGCACTATGAAAATTTAGCACAGGATCCAATTAACTTTGAATTTACAAGCGATAATGTCGCAGTTTCTAAGCTAGAATTAGAACAAATTTTACAACAACATAATTATTTTAAAGATGAGCTATAAAAAAAGAACAGAGTGTGCTGTCTGTAGAAACAAGGAATTAAAGACCATTATGAAATATGGCGAGGTTCCATTAGCTGGATATTTTCCATCTGATCTAGACGTTGTGATGGATTTTACATATAACATGGATCTTGTCTATTGTGAGAGTTGTACATTGGTACAAACTGACTCAATGGTCGACGCTAGCGTTCTGTTTGAAGACTACAGATATATGTCTTCAATTGGATTAACGGGTCATTTTAATTCGGTTGCTAAAATGTTAGTCAATGATTATAACCCAAAAGATGTCCTAGAAATAGGCTCGAATGATGGCGTATTGTTGCTACCATTACAAGAACTTGGAGTAAACGCGGTTGGGGTAGATCCTGCTTCAAATGTAGTTGATGTTGCGATTGAGAAAGGATGTAACGTTTACAAGGATTACTTTTCTGAAGAATTTGTAAAACAGAATAGCCTAGAAAATAGCTTTGATATGATTGTGAGCAATAATTGCTTTGCGCATATTGACGATATCCATTCTATTGTAAGAGGGGCAAAACTTGCCCTGAAAGCAGATGGTAGAATGTCAATTGAAGTTCATTATATTAAAGACTTAATTAATAAGACTCAATACGAAACAGTATACCACGAACACCTATACTATTATTCTGTAACTGCTCTAAACAATCTATTTAAGCAGTACGGAATGACGATTGAAAGAGTAGACTTTATTCCAATTCATGGAGGTTCTATTAGAGTAATCGTTAATAATCAGGATCTTGAATTGAGTAATCAAATTAACAAGATATTAAGTGAAGAGCGGGAATTAGGCTTAACTTCATTTAATCACTTTAAACATTTTGGAGATATTTCAGTCGAGCACATTAATTCAGTAAAGAATACAATTATCCGTTTAAAAAATAGCGGCGCAAAGATTGCCGGATATGGTGCATCTGGAAGGGGTAATATCTTTTGTAAGCTCTGTAATTTAACACCTGACTTAATTGACTATATTGTTGATGAATCTCCAGAAAGAATGTGGAGATTTACACCAAACACTGGCATTCCAATCTTACCAAAAAGTGAACTAGAAAATAATAGACCAGACTACATATTCATATTTGCATGGAACTATTCAAAAATGATAATCGACAAGCTAAAAGGACAGGGCTTTAAGTTTATTATCGCATTTCCAGAACTTGTTATCGTCGAAGACTCTAAAGAGCTAGACGAAAAAGTATTTATATGATCAGTTTAGACCGTAAATTAAAGGTACTTATTTTAGGACATAGTGGAATGCTTGGCCATATGGTTAAGCTCTATCTTGAGCAGTTTTACGAGATTGAAACAATTGACCATCGCTGGCCAGGATTTCAATTTAGAGAAGCTGTTCATCATTCGGATGCAGATTACTTAATAAACTGTATTGGCGCAATTCCACAACGGACTGATAATTTTCATGTTAACATTGAATTGCCTATTTGGTTAGATAGTAACTTTAACGGTCGTATAATTCACCCTAGTTCTGACTGTACTGTAGTAGAAGATGAATATAGCATGTCAAAGGTAAGTTCAGAAGACTGGCTCATGCAACATGGACTACGAACTAAGATTATTAAGACTTCAATTATTGGTTATGAATTAGCCGGTAACGCAAGTCTAATGGAATGGTTCTTATCAAACAGCGACGGAGAAGAGACTCGAGGTTATACTGATCATTTTTGGAATGGCTCAACTACTCTACAATGGGCAAAACATGCTGAATTAATGATTGAACGATGGAATAAGCAAATGGACCTAACCATTATCGGCACACATACTTCTTCAAAGCATCATATCCTTAGATTACTAAATTCCATATTTAACAGGAACATTAATGTAATACCATATGAAACTGGTAAACCTGTAAACAAAAGCCTAGATCTGGATATAATGTATGGAAGTCTCGAAAATCAAATTAGAGAGATGAAAGAATTCTATGAAGCTAAGAAGACCAGATAGAATAGCAATTTGTTTTGTTGATGGAAACATGGACCGAACTCTTGAGCAGGTAAAACAGCTCGAGGGAATAGAAGAGGACTTTATTGTGGAATGGAATTATAGAGCCTCTAAATTTAGTGGTCCCTATTCTAATTTCTCACAGTTAGTTAATGAAGCTGTCGTTGAAACACAATCTGAGTTTATGGTTTTTATTAATCCAAAGACCAATATTAACAGAAGTGATGTCAACACTATAATAGATGACCTATGTAATGGTTTTGCTTGGAGTTCAATTTGTTCATTTGGATTTTGGGCAACTACAAAAGAGCTTTTTCGTAGAATTGGAATGATGGATGAAAGGTTCATTGGTTCAGAATACGAAGACAATGACTTTGCCGTAAGAATGAAGCAATTTGGAAAGGCAATTAACTGGCGATTTGAACTTCAAAAATATCCATGGAGACAACCTATACTTCCGCAAATGAGAGGATCTACTGCTACTCTCTATCCTACTAAATGGCATATTGTTGATGGTGTCTATTATAGAACTGATCAGTTTAGAGAGGAGAAAAGATTACCAAAGATAATTCAGGATCAAGGTAGGTTAGATATTTTTAATAGTTGGATGGATTGGAGTGATACCCTCAGTGATAGAGTTAGTCATGTTTTCCGTGAGGCTGGTGCTGCAATAGTTTCTGATAAAATAGTTAACACTTCTAAAATCAAAGCAATAACCACGTTTAGAATTGAATATGTTAATGAATCTGTTAAGTTTGTTTTCTATTCTGACATTCCAACCAAGTTAATGGTTACTGTTACAAATGGAACTCCAATCGGTGAAGAGAAATTAGTATACGATCAACATATAGATTTAGAATCTAATGCCTGGTGGGGAAATACTCTTAAACCCAACACATATGATATTAGAGTGTTCCATGAGGGTAAATTGGTACTAAATAATATGGCATACGTTCCTAATAGAAATCCAATCTTAGAGTATTCTTTAGGATTAAATGTTACCCAATTCTCTGATGATATATAAACAAAATATATCATCAAACTATGGCTTTTTGGACAAGACCATTTGCATACAATACAACAGGTAGTACAATACCTGGAACTAAACAATTCGGAGATTTCGCGATTGGATATCCGACAGTCGGTTATGAAAATACAGGACTTAAATGGTATAAAGCTCCGGACGAAAGTTTAGGATATATTATTGCCAGACCTGATCCAACTGGAAGATTAGCAGCTGACGATACAATTGCATATCTAGGATTTTGGAGATCTGAAGGAAGAACAGAAGCAGCATTTATTGAATTGGTTGTTAGAGCAACTGGTCAAAGTTTTACAACTGGAGACAATGCACACACCTGGTTAATTGACAACGGGTACTGGTCTTCTTGGAGAACATTTGCAAATAGACCTTTATTTAGCGATCAAACAATAGACGGTGATACAAAAGGATTTACTAGAGTAACTGATGTTTCTGATTTAAAGAAAAAAGCAGCGCCGACTCTTAATCCAGATGGTAGCTACACCTCAGGTTTAGTACCATATACTAATGATAATATTGATTTCAACAATCTTACAGTCGACGATCTACAGTGTATTACTTCAGTTGGAGTTGATTATCCTAGCGACTCTGTAGGTATTTCAACAACTGCCGGAGTTCCATATGGTCCTGTTAGATACTATGGAACGCTTGAAGTAGGTAATAAACTTTTTCAGGCAACCGGAGCAGTCGATACTCCACTAGCAAATAAAAGCATTATTACAATTTGGCAGCCAAGAGATTATGTAAGGGGCGGATATACTAGAAATTGGATTCACTCTACTAATTCAAGTGCAACTGCTGGAGAAACAGTTTATGAATACCATATTGTAACTGATGGCGATGGAGTAATTACCAAATTAGTTCAATTCCAAGTAATTAATGAATCTGATGCTAATTGTCCAACTGCATCGACTAGCGGAACTAGCGGAACCTCAGGAACTAGCGGAACCTCAGGAACTAGTGGAACCTCAGGAACCTCAGCAGCTATTTGTTCAGATCCAAACCTCATCGTTCAAGTTAATGATGGACCTATTGGACAACCTGTAGAACCACTTGTAACATATTATGGTTCACGTGCCGCAATGATTTATAATAATGTAACTCCTAGTACTTATCAAGCAGGCACCACGGATTATACTGTTAACTTTACAATTAATAGTTACAACTTCCCGAACAGAGGAGATGCTGTGAATTGCATTACCTCAGCAACTGGTGAAACAACACTCGGAGTTTGGAATCTTAAGAAGGGTAAAAGTAATCCAAATAATAACGTGATTGGCGTGGATGATCAGGTTACAGCAGGTCAAATGATGTACCCTGCTTATTTAACAAAATCAGATCAGGCGTACTTTACACCAATGTATGGTGAAAATAATCCATTCCGTCCATTTAACCTATATTTTACAAATACTGATATCAATACTGGTGGTACCTATGCTAGAACTGAGCTTAGAATTAACTCAGTAGACGCCGATGGTAACGACAGAGAAACTCAATTAGACCAACTAGTTGGAAATTCAGGTATTCTAACATTTAGACAGAATCCAATTTGGAAAACTAACACGAGTGCAAATGATGTTGACGCATGTTGGTACACTGTTGAAAATTATGCAAGCTATAGATTTGACGCTGACGCATTCTATAAAGTACTACAGTCTGACGGTTCATATACATACTACTATAGCCCTGCAGCACCGGCAGGTAATCCAAACCAATTTAATCAAATTCTTACTTCAGAATCTAATATGGGTGGTTCAGGATCTTGGTATGGACAATCGTACAATGGTTCATTACAGCGCGCAGTAACACCTGATGGTGGTGTAACAACATACGATGGTGTTAGACCTAATATTAATGTTGGGTCAATTCAATGTAACGGCTTTACATTTAACGTAGGAACTTATCAATATGACTTTGATTTTAACTTCCCAATCTCAATTAACGTTGAATTAGATTAAAATCAATTTGAAACCTTTTAAGATTTAAGAATATATACTACCTAACAAATATTAAACAATGCAACACAATCTAACATATAACTTTAGTTATTCTAAGCAGATTAAGGGCTGGAGCCCTAATCTTGTTGGATTCCGTGCTGTTTGATATTAGACTTAACTTTTTGACGACAATGGGTTCCAATTTTATTTGGAACCCATTTTTTTATGTCAAGTTTTTTGTTTATATTTGTTGAACGTTCTTTACATATGCGTCTATAGTTCAATGGTAGAATAGCGGTCTCCAAAACCGTTGATCAGGGTTCTAATCCTTGTAGGCGTGCCATTTTTAGGAAGGGTGGCAGAGCGGTAATGCAGCAGCCTGCTAAGCTGTGGTCGGTTTTTCGATCCCTGGGTTCGAGTCCCAGTCCTTCCGCAAAAAAACTTTAAAAAAAGTTCATCAGGATTTTTTTATGTCAAAGTTTTTGTTTATATTAGCTAAGTAATCATCCAATAGAGATAGACAGATTTAATAGAGACAGCAAACCTTAATTAAATTAATAACTATGGAAAAGATGATGACAAAACAAGAAAAAGAAGCAATTGTAAAAGAGTTACTCGGCGATATGGTCGATACTTGCGAGAATTGCGAAGAGAAATTAGGTGTTTGGACTACAAACCCATTTCTTGAAGATGTTTGTAACGAAGTAGAACACCAGTTCCTTTGTAACGAATGCCATCACGAATTGATGATGGACATCTAGGTTCTTTGACATGATGGTTTTAAAGTCTTATAGCTCAGTTGGTTAGAGCACTACACTGATAATGTAGGGGTCCGCAGTTCGAGTCTGCGTAAGACTACAAAGAGGAGAAGAAAGGCGACGGAATGCTTTGAAGTATCTTGATGGGATGTTCAACCTGATAGAGAACAGAATGCACCGCACTGCTCACACTAACGCTACTGCTAGTTTGAAGATTGCACCTATGGTGTTGACACTAGAAGAACCTTGGCGGTGAGGGAACCTCTTAATAATGTGAAGTTGAGCAATTGGTTGGCTCGACGGATTGTAAATCCGTTCCGAAAGGCTTGGGGGTTCGAGTCCCTCCTTCACAACAAA